>Ga0210112_1000374_pt1 | contig 12474 bp, 10 predicted proteins | sample Joice_ThreeSqC_D_FD_184875 | JGI IMG/M metagenome (GOLD analysis project Ga0210112, IMG submission 184875) | Wetland microbial communities from San Francisco Bay, California, USA, that impact long-term carbon sequestration - Joice_ThreeSqC_D2... | ecosystem: Environmental > Aquatic > Marine >... | reverse complement strand
TCCGCATCGTGGCCCCGATCCCGGGCAGGGGGGCGGTGGGTGTCGAGGTGCCGAACCCGGCGCCGCGGATCGTCACGCTGCGGGAGTTGCTCGAGGCGCCGGAGTGGCAGCGCGCCCGCGGCATCCTCCCGGTGGCGCTCGGCCGCAATCTCGAGGGGAAGCCGATCATTGCCGACCTCGCCAAGATGCCGCATCTCCTCATCGCCGGTGCGACGGGCTCGGGGAAGTCGATCTGCATCAACACGATCATCACGAGCCTGATCTATCGATACACGCCGCGCGACCTTCGGATGCTGATGATCGACCCGAAGATGGTCGAGCTGTCGATGTACAACGCGCTGCCGCATCTCAGGCACCCGGTGGTGACCAAGAACCGCGAGGCGGCGCAGGTGCTCAAGTGGGCGATGTGGGAGATGGAGCGCCGCTACGAGTTGTTCCACGCAAACGGGGCGAGGGGGATCGTCGACTTCAATCGGTACGTTGACGAGGGGCGCGAGTTGGAGCTTCCGAGGGACGGGGGACGGGGGAAGGGGGCAGCGAACGACGAGCAGCTGACGCTCGAGCCGGACTCGTACACCGAGGGGCGGCTGCCGTACATCGTCTTCTTCGTGGACGAGCTGGCGGACCTGATGATGACGGTGCAGGGGGAGGTGGAGAAGCCGCTGGCGATCCTGGCGCAGAAGGCGCGGGCGACGGGGATCCACATTATCATCGCCACCCAGCGGCCGAGCGTGAACGTGATCACGGGGCTCATCAAGGCCAACTTCCCCTGCCGGTTCGCGTTCCGGGTGGCGTCCAAGGTGGACAGCCGCACGATCCTCGATCAGAACGGGGCCGAGGCGCTCCTGGGCAACGGGGACGGGCTCTTCATCCCGCCGGGGAAGAGCGAGCCGGTGCGGATCCAGGGGGCGTTCATCTCGACCGAGGAGACCGAGGCGCTCACCCGGTGGTACACCGCCCGCAAGGCCGAGCTGGAGGCGCAGAGGGCCGCCGAGGGGCTCGTGCCCGAGCCGGAGTCGGACATCCTCGAGGTGGTGCAGCAGTTCGAGGAGGAGGAGCCGGCGTTCGCGGGTGGCGGGGAGCCCGAGGAGCGGGACTCCCTGTTCCGCGATGCCGCGGAGGTCTGCATCGTCAATCAAGGTGGGAGCACGTCACTCCTGCAGCGCAAGCTCAAGATCGGTTACGGTCGAGCGGCCAGGATCATGGACCAGCTGGAGGATGCCGGGATCCTGGGGCCGAGTGAGGGGGCGAAGGGGAGGGAGGTGCTGATCGGGATGGCGCAGTTGGAGGAGTACCGCTGATCGCAGAGTGAACAGAGTGAACGGAGTGAAAAGTGAAACGTGAAGAGTGAGAGGCCCCTGTGCCGCTCTACCCATCACTTTTCACGCTTCACGCGTCACCCTCTGCGCAAAGCTTTGCGCCGCGGTGCGGAGTTGTGGTGGGCACAGCACTTGGACGCGCGCGTACCCCTGGCTCCATGCCGCTGAAATCCGATCCCTCCACCTGGACCGATCCCCGTCAAGTCCGCGGGCTGGCGGGTGAGAAGCTCGCCCAGCGCCATCTCCAGGCGACCGGCTGGCCGATTCCTGCATCACCGGTTCCGCATGGGCCGGTTAGACGTCGGTCTGGTGGCCAGCAAGGGCCATCTGGTGACCTTCCCCGAGATGAAGAGCCGTCGAAGCCTGGCGCCCGGCAGCCCGCTTCAGGCGCTGACGTGGCCAAGCGACTGGAGATCGTGCGAGTGGCCAGGGAGCGGGTCGACCGCCACGGCCGTCTGGATGACGCGTATCGCGTTGACATGATTGGGATTAGGCTTTCACCAGCCGGCAGATCGAGGCTGGATCACTTGGATGACGCGCTTCGAGTTGGAAGTGGCGGCGACGCGGTTCGCGTCCCAGCGTTCGATTCCCTGCGGTACACAATTTGCCCACCTCCGCTGTCGCCACCAGGCGCAGGGCCCGATGGCGCCGGCCCGTGCGTCATTCTCGCGTGGCGCGTACTACCTGCCGATTGGCTGCGTGTACCGTAGCTCGGTCGCAGAAATAGGAGGATCCGGAGCATGCTCGTCTCGATCGTCATTCCCGTCTACAATGAAGAAAGCACGCTGGCACAGCTGCTGAACGCAGTACTCGGTGCCTCGCTTCCGGAGGGATGCGATCGCGAGCTCGTCGTGGTTGACGATGCATCGACCGACGGGACGCCGGAGATCCTCAGGCAATTTGGGCGCGACGGTCGTGTGCGCGTGTTCCGCGCCGCTCGCAACGCGGGCAAGGGAGCCGCACTGCGGCGAGGTTTCGCCGAGGCGAAGGGCGAGATCATCCTGATCCAGGATGCCGATCTCGAGTACGACCCTGGTGAATACCCGAGACTGCTGCAACCCATCCTCTTGGGCAAGGCAGATGTCGTCTACGGTTCCCGGTTCAGCGGCGGCGAAACGCATCGCGTGCTCTTCTTCTGGCACTACGTTGGGAACCGGTTCCTGACACTGCTCTCCAACATGGTAACCGACTTGAACTTGACGGACATGGAAACCTGCTACAAGGTCTTCCGCACCGAAGTTCTCCGCGCGATTACGCTGCGCGAGGACCGGTTCGGGTTCGAGCCCGAGGTCACCGCGAAGGTGGCGCGACTCCACGCGAGAGTCTACGAGGTAGGGATCAGCTACGCAGGCCGGACATATCAGGAGGGCAAGAAGATTGGGTGGAAGGACGGGGTGCGCGCCCTGCTGTGCATCGTGAAATACGGACTGCTGCGCCTCTCCTAGGTGGTTCACCTTCGCGTACGCGTGGTCGCCTGAAGGTCGAGCGAGGCCGATGAGGATGCATACGCAGAATCGGGCCGCGGTCTGGCCGACAGAGTACCGCTGGATCGCAGTGATCCTGGTGCTGGCAGCTCTGATCCGCACGATCGGGCTCGCAGTGTGGCCTGCCGTGCAGGCCGACGAAGGGCTTTGGACCAATTCACCGAAGAATTTCCTGATGTTCGGCGACTGGTTCCTGGATGGCCGGACACACCTGTTTCTCTCCCCCGTTTTCCATGGGCTGTCGCTGGCGGCGTTCTTTCTCTTCGAGCCGAGCGTGTGGTCGGCTCGGCTCGTCAGTGCGGTGGCGGGGACGGTATCGACGCTGCTGCTGTACCTCGTTGTCTGCAGGACGACCTCGGACCGAAGGTCGGCGGCGATCACCGCCGTCGTCTTCGGTCTGAGTCAGTCCGTGGTTTTCGTCTCGCGGTCGGCCCTGATCGAGTCGACCGAATTGGCGTTTCTACTCGGCGCCGTGCTGCTCGCGCTGTCTCCTTCCGCGCTCTCGCTGGTGGCCGGCGGAGTGCTGTTCGGCCTCGCGCTGCTGACCAAGCTGAACGTCGTGTTCGCAGCACCGATCGTCGTGGTCTATCTCGTCGCGGTCTTTGTGCCGCAGGATGGGTGGCGGGGACTCTGGCGCGGCATCTTCTCCGCGGCGCTCCTGCTGGGTGTGGCGGCGGTCGTCGCTGGCGCCGTCTACTACGCCCTGTATCGGTACCAGCCGGATCGGTTCGTGGCGGCGTTCAAGTTCGAGCTAGACGGCATGCACTTCGAGGCGATCTCCCATCCCCTCGTTCGGTTCGGGCGATTCGGCATAGACCCGGGACAGATCGCGGACACGGTCATTCTGTTGTTTCGGCAGTCGCCGTTCCTCATGGTGCTTTGCGCTCTCGGCGCAGCCCAGGAGGTCGTTCGGCGGACCGCCGCGCGGACATTGTTCCTGCCATGGCTGCTGTTTGGATCGATGTTCTTCCTGTTCCAGATGTACCAGCCGACCCGTTATTTCTACTTGGTGACACCCGCCTTCGCGTACTATGCTGCGGTGGCGATCGAAGGGTTCGGCGACAGCCGCGGTGATGTACGGGGGAGATGGCTGACTCCTCGCGCGATGGTACTCGCCACCTACCTGCTGTTCCAAACGTCGTATGTGGGGGCGGGCTTTGCGGTCAACCGGGACCAGAAGCTTGCAGCCGTGACGCGTTGGGTGGAAACCAATACCGGCGCGGATGATCGGATCATGGCTGCGGGCTATCTCTGTACCGACCTGCCGCGCCGCGCGTACGCGTTTTACCGGTACGACGCCAGTGAGGACGAACTCGCCGCTTCGATCCGGCGGCTCGATATCAGTTATGTCATCTATGACAAGGATGAGTGGGGTGATATCCGGCGGGGCTGGCTGGATCGTCATTACCAGGTCGTGAAGAGTTGGCCGTTCGGCGCGGTCTACCGCACGAGCGACGAACAGGCGGTCCCGGCCAGACCGGAAAGTCGACGACCGTGTGAGGATGGGCTGCCGTGCGCGACGGACGGGCGGCATGAACGCCGCCGGGATCCTTTCGGTCCATCTGCAGAGTCGAAGGGGAGGGAGGTGCTGATCGGGATGGAGCAACCGGAACCGTAAAGCTGATGGGTGCAGATAGCCCGAGTGACGGTGCGAGGCGCAAGGGAATGGCTGCCGGACGGGAGCACCCTTGCGCTTTTCACTTTGCGCTGTGCACCAGGCGCAATGGAATCACGGAGACGTTTCGGAACGTCGTGCGCTAATCCGGTTGTCTAGCGGTATCGCTGAGCGCGTATGCTCCCCGCATGTCACTCAAGTCCGATCCGGCAACCTGGACCGATCCCCGTCATATCCGCGGGCTGGCGGGTGAGAAGCTCGCCAAACGCTATCTTCAGGCTACCGGCTGGTCGATCCTGCACCACCGGTTCCGGATGGGCCGGCTGGAGGTCGATCTGGTGGCCCGGAAGGGCCATCTGGTGGCCTTCTTCGAGGTGAAGACCCGTCGGAGCGCGGCGTTCGGCAGCCCGCTCCAGGCAGTCACCTGGGCCAAGAGGCGGGAGATCGTGCGGGTGGCCCGAGCCTGGGTGGACCGCCACGGGCGGCCGGACGATGCGTATCGCTTTGACGTGATTGGGATTACGATGTCGCCGGCAGGGCGCCCGAGGCTGGATCATGTGGAGGATGCGTTTAGGATATGATGTGGCGGGCAGCGGTATTTCGGTTTATATTCGGTACGAGAGAAATTGCCGGGGAGCGGGGAGGGGGGAGCAGCGAGAGGAAATCCCAGAGGTTTCCAGTCCCGATCCCGCGCGCTGACCCTTCTCCCCCTGGCCGCTGGACTCTGGCATCTTTCAACTGACTGCTGATTCCTGACTTCTGAGTCCCGATCTTCGACTCCTAACTCCTGAGTACTGCCATGGCCACCAAGTCCGACTCCCCCGACACCTCCCGCCACCCCGACGACCGCAAAAAGGCGCTGAACCTGGCCATTGCGCAGATCGAGAAGCAGATCGGCAAGGGATCGATCATGCGCATGGGGTCTGATCGTCCCCGCGTGCATGTGGGCGCGATCTCGACGGGGGCGATCAACCTCGACGCGGCGATCGGCGTGGGTGGAATCCCGCGCGGTCGGATCACCGAGATCTACGGCCCGGAGTCGAGTGGGAAGACGACGTTGGCGTTGCACATCGCGGCCAACGCGCAGAAGGCAGGAGGGGTTGCGGCGTTCATCGATGCCGAGCACGCGCTCGACGTCGAGTACGCCAAGAAGCTCGGCGTGGACATCGAAAACCTGCTCGTCTCCCAGCCCGATACCGGCGAGGAGGGGCTTGAGATCGCTGAGATCCTGGTGCGCTCGGGCGCAGTGGACGTGATCGTGGTGGACTCGGTGGCCGCGTTGGTGCCCAAGGCCGAGATCGAAGGCGACATGGGCGACTCCCACGTCGGCCTCCAGGCGCGCCTCATGTCGCAGGCGCTGCGCAAACTCGCGGGCAGCATCAATCGCTCGCGGACTTCGGTGGTCTTCATCAATCAGCTGCGCGAAAAGATCGGCGTGATGTTCGGGAACCCTGAAACGACGACGGGTGGCCGCGCGCTCAAGTTCTACGCGTCGGTCAGGCTCGACGTGCGCAGGATCGGCCCGGTGAAGGAGCGGGACGAAATCACGGGGAGCAAGGTCCGGGTGAAGGTGGTGAAGAACAAGGTGGCACCGCCGTTCAAGCAGGCCGAGTTCGACATCATGTTCAACGAGGGGATCAGTCACACGTCGCTGCTGGTGGACATCGGCTCGGAGGCCGGGATCATCGAGAAGAGCGGCGCGTGGTACTCCTACGGCAAGGAGCGGATTGGCCAGGGCCGGGAGAATGCGAAGCTCTATCTCAAGGACAACCCCGCCATCTCCGCCGAGATCGAGGAGAAGGTCAAAGTGGTGCTGGGAGTGACGCCGGCGAAATCGGCGAGCGAAGAGGTTGCGCCGGAGCCGCAGGCGGATTGAGGCATTCACTGGGAACGGGGAAGGGAGAAGCCAAATTGGACCATGAGCAATGTCCAATAGCCAATCCCTGAATACCCAATCTTCAAGGTGTCGGCCGGGCAGCCTTGGGTATTGAGTATCCAGGGACTAGCTATTGGTGATTCGATCCGTGATTGTCACTCGACTCAGGCCAGACCCTCGCGCATCCGACTGCGTCATCGTGGACGTGGATGGGGCTCGGTTTGCGTCGGTGCCCGTCGAGGCCCTCGCCCAGCTGGGGTTGGATACGGGTGCTGAGCTAGACGAGGTGTGCAGGGACCGGCTTGCGTATTTGGGGGACGTCGAGGGGGCGAAGCGGGTGGCGCTGAGACTGCTGGCGCTGCGCCCGCGGGCGGTGCAGGAGATGCTCCGGCGACTCAGGGAGCGGGGGCACAACCCGTCGGCGGTGGCGGAGGTGGTGGGCCGGCTCGAAGCTCAAGGGCTGCTGGACGACGCCGCGTTCGCCGAGCACTTCGCCCGGGTGCGATCGGCCCGAGGGCATGGACGGGGCCGGCTCTTGACCGATCTGCTGGTGCGCGGGGTAGACCGCCGTGTCGCCGAGCGGGCCATAGACGGGGTGCTCGCGGCCGAGGGGGTGGACGAGCTGGAAGCCGCCCGCGCGCTCGCGCGGAAGCGGATGGGGCAGCTGAGCGGGCTGCCGCGCGAGGTGGTGTTCCGGCGGGTGGTGGCCTACCTGGAGCGGCGGGGGTACCGGGGGAGGGAAGTGGTGGACGCAGTCGCTGTCGCGCTGCGCAAGCGTGAGTCCCGGCAATAAGGGAACGGCGCAACAGCCTGGATGCTATCCGCCGTTACGCGGCGCCGACGGCGAGACTGCGGAGGGGAACGGCGCGCGTCATGGTCTGGACGTGTCGAACAGGTGCCGTTAGGCCGAAGGAACCGCCAGCCCATCGGCGTGGGCGTCGCCTCCGAGGTTCCCATCTTATCCCCGGAGCGCCCTGAGCGAGGCTACGATCGCGACAAGTCGGGTCCGGTGAAGTTGCATCATGACTGCGCCGTACGTGGCGGCTCCCGCCGCCACCGTCGCGGCGAGCCGCACGGCACCGGTAGCGTCGGACAACGAGCGCTGAAGCAGTAAGACGACCAGAACCATCCCCGCGGTGCTGCTCGCCGCCGGCCAGATCGCGAGCAGCATCCGGCGAAGCGGCATGTTGATCCGGCGCATGACATACATCGGGAAGAGCGGTATCGCGATGATCGGGTATGCGACGAGCCACGCAATCGCGACGCCGTTGGCGCCGCCCAGCCGTGCGCCGACATAGAACGCCGGCGGCATGACGAGGAGCTGCACGATTCCCACCCACATGTTGTGCTTGGCATCGTCGAGTGCGAGGAGAGCCGTGGGATAGATGGGCATGAGGCAGCGGAGCGTGACGACCAGCGAGAGGGCCTGCAGTGGAACGATCGCCGGAACCCAGCGCTCGCCGAGCACGACGCGCACGAAATCCGGCGCGACGAGCGCGAGGCCGATCGACGCCGGCATCAGCACGATCGTCAAGCCCTCGGTGAGCAGCGCCAGGTATCTCGCCACGGCGACGCGGTCGTGCTGCACTGCGGACAGGACGGGAAACGTCACCCGGCTGAGCACGCCCGATACCTTGTCGACGGGGATGCTCGAGATGGTCCAGCCGAAGGTATAGAGGCCCAACTGCGCGGTGCCCAATACTCGTCCGATGATCGCGAAGTCGGCGTTGCTGTACGCGTACCAGGCGACCTTGGATACCGCGACGCGCCAGCCGAAGATGATCTCCTCCCGCAGTGAACGGAGGTCGCGTGGCCACGCGATTCGGTGTGGACGCGCGCGCGAAAGCAGCAGGGTACCCACCACCTTCGAGACGACGCCCCCAAAGACGAGGGCCCAATAGCGCGCGCCGCCGATGGCGAGGCTCAAGGTGACCGCGGTAAGCGTCAGCGCCTCGGTGGCCTCGATCAGGGCGAGGCGTCTGAAGGCCATATCGCGAGCGAGGAGACTTGCCGGTAGGACCCGAATCCCCGTGACGACGAACATCGCTGAGAGGATGACGACCACTGCCCGCACCCGCGGCTCGTCGAAGAACGCCGCGACGGCCGGTGCGAGCGATGCACACAGGCCGAACAAGCCGATGCCGATCAGGATGGCGAGCCCGCCGATTCGGGAAACCTGTGAATCCGTGAGACTGCGCCGCTGCACCAGGGCGGTGCCGAGTCCGAACTCCGAGATGAGTTGGATCAACCCGAGGAACATGGTAGCCATCCCCATGATCCCGTAGTCGGTGGGGGTCAGCAACCGTACGACGACGAGCGTGGACCCCCAGGTGAGGAGTTGCACTCCCCACTTCGCCATCCCGGTCCAGGCGAGACCCGAGGCGAACGAGCGGTCGAGATGCCGCTGCGTGCTCTCCGGAGCCTCCGTTGTCAGTGGTGTCTCGACCAATCGCTACTCTGCGTCGCGCGCGCGGTGGAAAGCATCAGCAAGGGGCGTGTCGTCGGGGCAGTGCCAGCCCGGCGCGTCCGCGCCGTCCCGAACGCGCAGGGGCGATGGATCTGCAGGAACTGCACCCGAGCGTGCGACGCCCCGCCTCGCCCGCCGTGTGCCAAAGAGGAGATCTCGCGGGTCGGCGCGTAGCGACCGGTCGAGGCGCCCCCGCCCACCGCCGCCCAGGGCGCCATATCTCACCAACTGGCGCTGAGTGTTGCGATGGCGCCACACTCAGACGCTCGAGGTCGCTGTGGGGCAGACCATTTCACCACGCCGTGGGCGGGCGCGATCCATCGTGGCCGTCGTGCCTGGCGTGGACGAGGACCGTCTCGAACCCGAATTGGTACGGCGTGAGATACCACGGCGATACCGGGGTACGGCGCATTCTGAAGGGGTCCGTCCCGCTCGGTACGGACCCACCGAACGCCGACACGCAGCAGGCGTAACCCACCTCACGCACGAGCGGGCGATTGGCCTCGTCAAGGTGGTCGCGTCCGCCGTATGGATACGCGAACAACGTCACGTCCCGGTGCAGTTCGGTCTCGAGGCGGCGCTTCGAGTCCGAGAGTTCGCGGAACGCCTCGTCCCCGCGCACCTTGCCCAGGTCGGCGTGATGCACCGTGTGCGAGCCGATCTCGAAGCCGTCCGCCGCGAGGTGCCGCACGTCTTCCCAGCTCATCCAGCGTGACGGGATCTCGGCCTCGGCGTCCCACCACGGCACCTGCGAGGAGCCGATGAAGTCGGTGGCGACGAAGAAAGTGGCCGGCAGGCGGCGCTCCTTCAGGATTGGGGCCGCGACCTCCCGGTTGTCGAGGTAGCCGTCATCGAACGTGATTGCGAGCATGCCGGCGACATCCCGATTCTCCGCCAATCGCCGCACCAGGGCGCTCAACGGGACCACGGTGAAGTAGCGGGCGAAGAAGTCGCAGTACTCCGCAAAGTCCTGCGAGGTGCAGGTGACAGGGTTGTCGGGGTAGCGGTCGTCGACGCGATGGAAGACCGCCACGATCGCCGCACGACGGAGCAGCCGCCGGTACAGGCCGCTTCGGAACAGCGCCAGGCCCAAGAAGTGCTTCAGGCGTCGCCGCAGGTGCATCGCTGTCTCCTTCATCGCATCGCGTGGCGGAATACGCACCCGGGCGGGGAAGAATCGTACCCGATCCCGGCACTTTGCCCGATCATGTCCGGAGCGTTGCGCCAACGCAACACACTTCAGGGTTTGGCGGCCTTCGTCGATCGCTCGCGTGCCAGCGCCAGCACGTGCCGGGGGTAGCGGCGCCGTGTCGGGCGGACGCCCACTTCCTGCACGGCGAGTCGCGCAAGGCACAGGGGGAGACGCGTCACGTCAGCGGGCGGCGAGCGAGGTCTTCCGGGGTCGAGTAGATGGTGATGCCCTCTCGCATCAGCCGCACGAGGTGGTCGAAGAAGTCCCGCGCCGGCATCCACCAGGTGCGCGCCTCCCCCACCTGGCCGACCCGGAGCAATCCCGCCCGTGTGAACTCCTGCCAGAAGTAGTCGCGAAGATCACCACGGCCGGGATGATCGATCCTTCGCTCGCTGAATGCCGGGTCCAGCGGCACGACCGGGACCTCGATGATCTCGCCCGACGGATGCCGGCACCGCAGGTGATAGGTCTCGTCCATCCTGACGGGCAGGGGAAACTCGTCCCCCATGAGATCCTCCAGCGGGTGATACAGTCCCCCTGGCGCCATCGGGATGCCGAGGCCCATCACCTTGCCTCCGATCTCGATGAGCCGCTCCCATGGCGAACCCTTGCCGAACGTGGACGCGGCGCGGTGATGGCTTTCGGTCAGGTATCGTGCCTGGGGACCGAGCGCGCAGACGGAATGGGTCGGATGCAGGCTGCGTTCGACACCGGGGAATCGCAGCAACTCCTCCGGCAGGCGGCCGAGACGCGTGCCGTGGACACGAGGGTCGAAGATGTAGTCGGGGATCTTGCAGGTTTCCAGGATCGTGCCGCCGATGACGTGATAGGCGGGGAGCACGATCGTCCCGCCGGGCGACACGGCAGCGTACAGCGCGTCGAGCACCGTCTTGGGCCCGTTCTCCACATAGCCGATCCGTTTGAGGGACGAGTGCATGAGCACGGTGTCGCCGGGTTCGAGGCCGATCGCGCGGAAGTCCCGCGCCAGGCGCTCGTAGGCAATGGTCGGCTTCGAGCGGCGAATTTCGACCTCGCGCCGTCGGCGTCGAATCGTCTTGAGCACTCGACGCACCGCCGCCTTCAGGTGTTTGACGATGTCCTTCATGGCCGGTCTGTTGCCCCTCACTGATTGCGCGGTGGTGCAGCAACGATGTCACACGCTCGACGTCGGCGGGTAATCACGATTCGTGCCGCCGCATCGTCCGATCTCGCGCGATGTGGTTCTTCGGACGGGCGTTCCCAGGGGTGCTGGGCCCGAGCGTCGGGCGAGATGCCGCGGATGCGCGCCGTGATTTACGTTACTTTCCGCGAGCCGCCGTCGCGCCTATCGGGTAGACGTCGGCCAGGCGGAAGTCACTCTCGTGCATCTGCTGCGCACACCACGCCATGATGCGCCCGCCCGCTTCACCGGACACATCCCGGTGGCGATCAGCCGTTCCCCGCACGAAGAGCTTGGTGTCGAGGGCCAAAATGTGCGGTGGATGCATCTCGAACGCGGTATCGTGCCGTCGCATGTACTCGAAGCTGCACTTGACGAGTACGGCTTCGAGCTCGGCGTCCGCCAACGGCGACATCCCCAGGAACGCGGCAACCCGGCGCGTGACCGCGGCCAGGTCACGCTTCATGTCCTCGAAGGAAACGAACAGGACGTTGTCCCGCTGCCGGGAGAGTTCCCACCAGCCGTCCACGTGGGCGGGCCACGTGCCCCACCACATCAGCTCGTCGGAGCAGAACCACTCCTCGATAGCGTCGAGATCGGGACAGAAGGGGCCCAGGTTTCCAGCCAGGAAATCCGCGCAGCTCGCGAAACACGACACAGGATGCCGTACCACGTAGATGTATCGCGCCGCCGCGAGGTACGGACAGAGATGCGCCGGAAAATGCGTCTTGATGATTCGTGACGGCCGCTCGGTACCGACGATCGGTGCGTCCGTGGTCGAAACGCTCTTGACGGATTCCAGCCAGGGCGAGACTGCGTAGAGGGTGCGACCGCTCTCGACGAGGTCTCCGCGCCCTCGAAGCAGTATCTGGTACACGAGGTGCTGCATCCACGTGGTGCCGCATTTCATCTGGGTGGCGACGAAGACATCCGTGGGCTCCGGAGAGTATGCCGCACCTCGTGCGAAGCTCTCTTCCGTGCACGTTCCCTTCGGCCCCGCAATGCCCTTGAATCGGAAGCCGGCTCGCGACAGATCCGGCTTCGACAGGCGACCGAGCAAGCGGAGAATGGGGGCGAGCAGTCTGGCGTGCCAACGCAGGGTCCGCTTGAACCGGTCCCGCTCGGCTGGCGACAGGCCGTAGTAGGAGGTACCGCGGGTCCGCTGGTCCTCCCAGGCGAGCACGCCCGCCAGGTATACCAGTTCGACCACCAGGAAGGCGATCGTTCCTCCGACGAGGATCAAGATGATGGAGAGAGTCATGGCTCGTCATCTGCCGCAGTGGCGGCAAAGAAGCGGTTCACGGATCGGCCACTCGCAGTCGCGGCGAGCGGCTGGCCCACAGAGCATGTACCGGGATGCTC
>Ga0210112_1000373_pt1 | contig 12483 bp, 11 predicted proteins | sample Joice_ThreeSqC_D_FD_184875 | JGI IMG/M metagenome (GOLD analysis project Ga0210112, IMG submission 184875) | Wetland microbial communities from San Francisco Bay, California, USA, that impact long-term carbon sequestration - Joice_ThreeSqC_D2... | ecosystem: Environmental > Aquatic > Marine >... | reverse complement strand
GCGATGGCGAACTCGCGCGTGCGCTCGGGAAAGACGTAGCGGGCAAGCCAGTTGCCCATCGGGTCCTGCTGCCAGTTCACGAAATGCTGCGCCGGCGTCACCTTGAGCATGCCCGTGCCGAAGTCCCGCTCGACGGCGGTGCTGTGCTCGATCGGGATGACCACCCCCGAGAGGGGGATCGCCACGCGGCGCCCCGTCACGCCGGCAAAGCGCTCGTCCTCGGGGTGGCAGACCAGGCAGACGTCGCCGAACATGGTCTCCGGCCTGGTGGTGGCGACGACCACGCCGTCCCGATCCCCCGATCTTTCGATCCCTCGGTCCCCCGAATCCGCCCACGGGTACCTGATGAAGTACAGATGATCGTCCCGCTCCCGGAACTCCGCTTCCTCGTCCGAGAGGGCGGTGAGGCAGCGGGGGCACCAGTGGATGACCCGGTGGCCGCGGTAGAGCAGTCCTTCCTCGTGGAGCTGCACGAACACGTGCCGCACCGCCGCGCTGTAGCCCTCGTCCAGCGTGAATCGCGTGCGCGACCAGTCGCAGGAGGAGCCGATGGCCTTGAGCTGATCGAGGATCGTGCCGCCGGTCCGACGGACGTGCTCCCAGACCAGCTCGACGAACGCCGCGCGGCCAAGGTCCTGGCGCGTCTTGCCCTGCTGCGCCAGCATGCGCTCCACGACGTTCTGGGTGGCGATGCCCGCGTGGTCGGTGCCGGGGAGCCAGAGCGCCTCGCGGCCCCGCATCCGCTCGAACCGGATCAGCACGTCCTGGATCGTATCGTTGAGGCCGTGACCCATGTGCAGGACCGCCGTCACGTTGGGCGGCGGGATTACGATCACGTACGGTTCGGCGATCGTGTCGACGTGCGCCTCGAAGACGCCTGCCTCCTGCCAGCGCTGGTAGATGCCGCGCTCGACGGCGGAGGGATCGTATTTCGGCGCGAGTTCCGTCGGTTCGCTCATGGGCGTGTTGGTGATGGTGGTTCGCAAGCGGGAGGACTGCCCGGCACCGGGCTCCCGCGCGGCTCAGCCGGCCTTCGAGGTCGCTGCCTTGCGGCGCGGGACGTCATCGCCCTCCACGAGGATCCGGTTCACGACGACGTAGGTCCCGGCCACGCCGCGGGCCACGGTGGCCGCGTGGGTGCGGGCCTCGGCGTCGGGCACGGTTCCCGTGATCTCGACGATGCCTTCGCCGAGCGCACGGGCGCTGATGTCGAGGTGCCGAGTCCGGGGGTTCTCCGCGAGGGCGCCGCTGACGGCGCGCTCGACTTTCTCGGGGGGGAGCGCCGGCTCCGCCGGGTCCTTCTTGAGCCGCCGGACCGCGCCGGTCACCCGCTGCGGATCGACCTCGGAGAACAGCGCGCCGAAGGCGACCGCGGCGGCGAGGCCGACGGCGAGGCCCGCGACCGCGGAGATCGTGTTCTCCAGCCAGTCGCTCTCCTCGCGCTCGACAGAAACGAGGCGTCCGCCCCGTAGCACCCGTACCCGGTCCATGGTACAATTATAAGATTGATCGGAATCCTTTGGTATTCCGGAGTTTGCCCCTTAATCTACGACCGAAGAGCCGGTGTTGCCCACCCGTTCCCGAAATCATGGCTGAGCAGATACGGATCACCCTCCCCGACGGCTCCGTCCGATCGGAGCCCGCCGGGGCGACCGCGCGCGATCTGGCCGAGTCGATCGGCCCCCGGCTGGCCCGAGCCGCCGTGGCCGCACGGGTCGACGGCGAGATCTGGGACCTCCACCGCCCGCTCGCCGACGGGGCGACCGTGGAGATCCTCAAGGATGGCGATCCCGCCGCTCTCGAGGTGCTGCGCCATTCGGCCGCGCACGTGCTGGCGACTGCGGTGCGGCAGCTCTTCCCCGAGGCACACATCGGGTTCGGTCCGGCGATCGAGGACGGGTTCTACTACGACTTCGAGGTACCCCGCCCGTTCACCCCAGATGACCTCGGGGCGATCGAGGACCGGATGCGGGAGGTCGTGAAGGCGGACCATCCGTTCCAGCGCGAGGAAGTGACTCTCGCGGCGGGCCGGGAGCGGTTCCGCGACGACCCGCTCAAGCTCGAGCGGCTCGACGAGTTCGATGCGGCGGAGACGATCTCGGTCTACTCCGACGGCCCGTTCGTCGATCTCTGCCGCGGGCCCCACCTGCCCACCACCGGGCGGCTCAAGCACTTCAAGCTGCTCCACGCGGCCGGCGCGTACTGGCGCGGAGACTCCCGGCGGCAAATGCTCCAGCGGATCTACGGGACCGCGTGGTTCACCAAGGACGACCTCGACGAGTACCTGCGGCGGCTCGAGGAAGCCGAGCGGCGCGACCACCGCATGCTGGGGCGCCAGCTCGACCTCTTCTCGATCCAGGAGGACGTCGGGCCGGGCATGATCCTGTGGCATCCCCGGGGGGCGACCGTGCAGTTCGAGCTGCGGCGCTTCATGGAGGACGAGCTGCTCCGGCGCGGCTACGATCTCGTGTACACCCCGCACATCACCCGGGAGGAGCTGTTCCTGCGTTCGGGCCACCTGCCGCTGTACGGCGAGCAGCAGTTCCCACCAATGGCGCCCGCGACCGGTGATGCCGAAGACGTGCGCTACCGGGTCAAGCCGATGAACTGCCCGATGCACACGCTGATCTACGCGGCGCGGCAGCGGTCCTACCGCGATCTCCCGATCCGGCTCTCCGAGATCGCCAACGTGTACCGCAACGAGCTGTCCGGCACCCTCCACGGCCTCCTTCGGGTGCGGGGCCTGACGATGGACGATGCCCACGTGTTCTGCCGCGAGGACCAGATCGAGGACGAGATCTTCCAGATGATCGACCTCACCGACCTAGTGCTGTCGCAGACCTTCGGCTTCGCGTACCGCATCGATCTGGCGACGCGCCCCACGAAGAAGATCGGTACCGACGAGCAGTGGGCCCACGCGGAGGCCGCGCTGCGGGCGGCGCTCGATCGGCGGGGGCTCACCTACGGCATCGACGAGGGCGGTGGCGCCTTCTACGGCCCGAAGATCGACATCAAGCTCAAGGACGCCATCGGCCGCGAGTGGCAGGGGACCACGATCCAGCTCGACTACCAGATGCCGGAGCGCTTCGAGCTGGAGTACACGGGGGCCGACAACCGGCCACACCGGCCGGTCATGATCCACCGCGCGATCCTCGGCACCCTCGAGCGGTTCGTCGGGTGCTTGATCGAGCACTTTGCGGGCGCATTTCCGGTCTGGCTCGCTCCCGAGCAGGTGCGGGTGATCCCCATCACCGAGGACCAGGCGGCGGGGGCGCGCACCGTCGCGGACCGCTACCGGGCCGCGGGGATCCGAGCCCACGTGGACGACCGGAACGAGACGCTGAATTACCGGATCCGCGACGCCGAGATGATGAAGGTCCCGTTCATGGCGGTCGTCGGGAAGCGGGAGATCGACGACGGCACCGTGGCGGTCCGGGCCCGCGGCGCGGGCAGGAAGCAGGAGGTCATGCCGGTCGGGGAGTTCGAGGAGAAGGTCGTGGCGATGATCCGCAGCCGGGCGCTCGCGTAGCGTCCGCCGGCGCCGCACCTCTCCTTCCTCCTCCGCCCCTCCCGCCTTCCTTGAGTGGGGGAGAACCGGCCGTTAAGTTGAGCGGACAGACCCAATCAGCAGTTTTCTGTCCTTCGGGATTGACGGGAGCGAGGGGAGGATTCCACCGTGAGCAAGGACAAGATCCCTGTCATCGTGAGCGCCGCCAGAACCCCCGTGGGGAGGTTCCTCGGCGGGTTGAGCCCACTTCGGGCCACCCGGCTCGGCGCGATCGCCGTGCGGGAGGCGGTGAAGCGGGCGGGCGTCGACGGGAAGGCGGTCGACGAGGTGATCATGGGCATGGTTGTGCAGGGTGGGGCAGGGCAGGCCCCGGCGCGCCAGGCGGCCATCCACGGCGGGATTCCGGACGACAAGCCGGCCTTGACGATCAACAAGGTCTGCGGCTCGGGACTCAAGGCGGTCATGCTCGCCGCGCAGTCGATCAAGGCGGGAGATGCCCAGTGCGTCGTCGCGGGTGGCATGGAGTCGATGTCGAACGCGCCGCATTACCTCTATGGCCTGCGCACCGGCGTGAAGTACGGCGACCACAAGATCGTGGACGGCCTCCAGTACGACGGACTGTGGTGCTCCTTCGGCGACAACGTCATGGGGGCCTATGCGGAGTACACGGCCACGAAGGCCGGGGTGAGCCGCGAGGACCAGGACCAGTTCGCGCTGGAGAGCCACCAAAAGGCCGTCGCTGCCATCGAGGGCGGGCGGTTCAAGTCCGAGATCGTGCCAGTCGAGGTCCCGGGCAGGAAGGGCCAGGTGACGGTCGTCGATACCGATGAAGGCCCGCGCAAGGACACGTCACTCGATGCGCTGGCCAAGCTGAAGCCGGCCTTCGCCAAGGAAGGATCGGTGACCGCCGGGAATGCGCCTGGCCTCAACGACGGCGGCAGCGCACTCGTGGTGTGCTCGCAGGCCTTCGCCGAGGCGCACGGACTTGCCGTGATGGCCCGGATCACCGGGTACGCCGCAGCCGGCGGCCCGCCCAAGGAGTTGTTCTTCGCGCCCATCAAGGCGGTCGAACGGCTCATGGCCACGACCAATGCGAAGATCGGCTCCTACGATCTCATCGAGGCGAACGAAGCGTTTGCCGTGCAGGCGCTGGCGGACGGCCGGGCGCTGGGGTGGGACTGGGACCGGGTGAACGTGAACGGCGGCGCCGTCGCGCTCGGACACCCCATCGGGGCGAGCGGTGCGCGGATCCTCACCACCCTGTTGTACGCGCTGGCCGACCGCGGCGCGACCAGGGGATTGGCCACTTTGTGTCTCGGTGGCGGCAACGCCGTCGCCCTCAGCGTGGAGCGCTCGTAGATGCAGCAGACCCAGACCGCCCGGCTCGTGATGAGCCCCGGCGCCGTGGTGCGCCGGGCCCTGGCCGTGCTGGCCGGCGCGATCCTCGTCGCCGCCAGCGCGCAGGTCGCCATCCCCCTGCCGGGAACTCCCGTGCCGGTGACCCTGCAGGTCGCTGCCGTCCTCATCGTCGGCGGGCTGCTCGGCCCGCGTCTCGGAGCGGCCAGCATGGCTGTCTACCTGGCGGCCGGTGCCGCCGGGCTCCCGGTCTTCGCGCCCGTCGGGGTGCCTGGGATAACCCGCCTGATCGGTCCGACCGGCGGGTATCTGCTGGCGTATCCGCTCGCGGCGGCGCTGGTCGGTCTCGTGGCGGGACGTGGGCGGTGGCTGGATCTGGCGGTGGGGCTCCTGGCGGGCCTCGCGGTGATCCATCTCGGCGGGGTCGCGCAGCTCGCGATCTTGAGCGGTGATCCGGTGGCGGCGGTCGCCCTCGGATCGTTGCCGTTCCTGGGGCCGGATTTAGTCAAGCTCCTGTTCGCCGGGGTGCTGCTTCGGCGCTTGATGGTGAAAACGCGCGCGCTCCTTTGAGGGCGCGCGTCGTGCTTTCGGCGGTCGGTGCCGTCCTCGCGTACTACGGCGCCGTCGTCGTGATCGGATTCGGCATCGGCGCGGCGATGCCGAGGAGCTGGAGAGCGGGACCCTGGGGCATCGTCGCGGCTGCCATGCCGGCGCTGCTGGCGGCGCTCGGGGTCAGCGCCCTGCTGGCGCAGCGCGGGTGGGCCAGCGGGCGGTTCCTTGGCTGGCTGCCTCCGCGCGCGAGCGGGGCCGCGCTGGCGCGCGGGATGGTGATCGGGTGCGCCATGGCGGGCGTGGCCCTGATGGTGGCGATGGCGGCAGGAGGGGCCGGGATCGCCGTGTCGGGCGCTCCGGTCCCGGCGTACCTGCGCGCTGCCGGGCCGCTGCTGGCCGGGCTGGCGTGTGCGGCACTCGCGGAGGAGCTGCTGTTCCGCGGCTTCCCGCTCGCCAGGCTGGCGGAGCCGATGGGCAAGGTGCCGGCCAGCATCCTGCTCGCGGTCCTGTTCGCGGTGGCGCACTTGCGCAACCCGGACGTGTCGGCGCTCGCGCTGCTGAACATCGCGCTGGCATCGCTGGTGCTGAGCGCGGCATTCTTCACGCCCGGCGGGTTGCCGCTGGCGTGGGGCGTGCACTGGGGATGGAATGGTGGGCTGGCGGCGGGGGCGGACGCACCGGTGAGCGGTCTCTCCTTCCACATGCCGGCCATCGAATTCGATACCGGGCGCACCGCCTGGGTGACCGGCGGTGGCTTCGGCCCGGAGGGCGGGATCGCGGCGACGGTCGCGATGGCACTCGCACTCATCTGGCTCGGCCGCTGGGCGGCCGCGGCGGGGAAGGGGGAAACGGCATGAAGAACGTAGCGGTCATCGGGGCTGGCACGATGGGCAACGGCATCGCGCACGTCTTCGCGCAGAACGGGTGGAACGTGACGCTGATCGACGTCGTGGAGGCCCAGCTGGAGAAGGCGCTGGCGACGATCGCCAAGAACATGGATCGCCAGATCAAGAAGGGCGCCCTGGCCGAGGCGGACCGGGATGCCGCGCTGGCCCGGATCACGAAGGCCACCGCACTGGCCGCCGCCGCCAAGGCGGAGTTGGTGGTGGAGGCGGCGAGCGAGCAGGCCGAGCTGAAGTTCTCGATGTTCGCCGAGCTGGACCGCGTCACCGGCGCCGACACGATCCTCGCGTCGAACACCTCCTCGATATCGATCACCGAAATCGCGGCGCGCACCACGCGCCCCGACAAGGTGATCGGCATGCACTTCATGAATCCCGTGCCGATGATGCAGCTGGTGGAGATCATCCGTGGTCTTGGCACGTCGGACGGGACCACGAAGACGGTCATGGAGATCGCGTCGGGGTTGGGGAAGACGCCGGTCGAGGTGAACGACTATCCGGGGTTCGTCGCCAACCGGATCCTGATGCCGATGATCAACGAGGCGGTCTACTGCGTCATGGAGGGTGTGGCGACGCCCGAGGCGGTGGACACGGTGATGAAGCTGGGGGCGAACCACCCGATGGGCCCTCTCGCGCTCGCCGACCTGATCGGGCTCGACGTGTGCCGCTTCATCCTGGAGGTCATGCACGACGGGTTGGGCGACCCGAAGTACCGTCCGTGCCCGCTGCTCCGCAAGATGGTCGCCGCCGGCCGGCTCGGCCGGAAGAGCGGCCAGGGGTTCTATGACTATCGTTGAGCCCGTCTTGTCCGACGCGAGCGAAGAGCGGCGGGAGATCGTCGCGCTCGCCCGTGATTTTGCCGAGCGTGAGATCGCGCCGCACGCCGCCGACTGGGATCGCGAGAAGCGGTACCCGTGCGAAGTGATCCGGCAGCTGGGCGAGCTGGGGTTCTTCGGCATGCGGATCCCCGAGGAGTACGGCGGGCTGGGGCTCGACCCGCTCACGTATTTCATGGTGCTCGAGGAGATCGCGGTCGCGGACGCGGCGACGTCCATCACGCTCTCGGTGCACAACTCGCTGCCGGTATCGATGCTCCTGGCGCACGGCACCGAGGCACAACGGCGCCGCTGGCTGCCGGTGATGGCGAGCGGGGAGATGCTCGCCGCGTTCTCGCTCTCCGAGGCGGGGGCGGGCTCCGACGCGGCCGCGATCCGCGCCCAGGCCGTGCGCGACGGCGACCAGTGGGTGCTGAGTGGCGAGAAGGCGTGGGTGACGAACGGCGGCACCGCGAACCTCGTGGTGGCCGCGGTCCGCACCGATACGCCTGAAGCGCGGCGCGGCAAGCACGGCATGTCCATGTTCCTCGTTCCGGCCGACGCGCCGGGGGTGGAGCCCGGGCAGCCGGAAGACAAGATGGGGCTCCGCTCGTCGGGTACCACGACGGTGACGTTCCACGACGTGCGGCTGTCGGAGGAGTACTTGCTCGGGAAGGAGGGTGATGGGTATCTGTATGCGCTCCAGGCGCTCGACAACGGCCGGATGGGGGTGGCGGCGCAGGCCATCGGCCTCGGCCGCGCAGCCCTGGAGCATGCCATCCGCTACGCCGGGGAGCGTCAGCAATTTGCACGTCCGCTAAAAGACTTCCAGGCGATCCAGTTCAAGCTGGCGGACATGGCAACCCGCCTGTCGGCAGCCCGGGCGCTCCTGCACGAAACGGCCCGGCTGGTCGAACGCGGCGATCGAGTGACCGAGCGCGCGAGCATGGCCAAACTATTTGCCACCGAGAGCGCCATGTGGGTGACGAATCAGGCGGTGCAGGTGTACGGGGGCTACGGCTACATGCGCGACTATCCTGTTGAACGGCTGTTTCGCGACGCAAAGGTGACGGAAATCTATGAAGGAACGAACGAAGTCCAGCGAATCGTCATTGCACGGGGGCTCTACCCCAAGTAGAGCGGAGATCACGAAATCCTTGAACGACGGACTCTTTGCACTGATCGGCGAGCACCGCCACGAGCAGGTGAGCTTGTGGAGCGATCGGGATGCCGGCTACCGGGGCATCATCGCGATCCACAACACCGTGCTGGGTCCGGCCCTCGGGGGCACGCGGATGTGGCACTACGTGAACGACCTCGAGGCGCTGATCGACGTGCTGCGGCTGTCGCGCGGCATGACGTACAAGGCGGCGGTGGCCGGACTCAATCTGGGCGGCGGCAAGAGTGTGATCATCAACGACCCGAAGGCGACGAACCGTGAGCCGATCTTCCGGGCACACGGACGGCACGTGGAGGCGCTCGCGGGCCGCTACATCACCGCCGAGGACGTCGGCACCAGCCCGGGTGACATGGAGTTCATCCACCACGAGACCGACCACGTGGTCGGGCTCGCCGGCCGGTCGGGCGATCCGTCACCGGTGACGGCGCTCGGCGTGTACCGGGGCATGAAGGCCTGCGCCAAGGTCGCCTACGGCAGCGACGCGCTCGCCGGCAAGACGGTCTCCGTCCAGGGGACGGGACACGTCGGCTACTACCTCTGCAAGCACCTGTTCGAGGAGGGCGCCAAGCTCGTCGTCAGCGACATCGAGGTGGAGCGTGTGAAGCGGGTGGTCGACGAGTTCAAGGCGGTGCCCGTCGCGCCGAAGGACATCTACGGGGCGAAGGCCGATATCTTCGCGCCCTGCGCGCTGGGCGCAGTGGTCAACGACGACACCATCCCGGTGCTGCAGGTCGACATCATCGCCGGCGCGGCGAACAACCAGCTGGAGCAGGAGCGGCATGGCGACATGCTGCACGAGCGCGGCATCATCTACGCCCCCGACTACGCGATCAACGCGGGCGGGTTGATCAACGTGAATGCGGAGGTGGAGGGCTGGTCGCTGGAGCGGTCGCATGGGAAGGCCGAGGAGATCTACGACACGATTCTCCTGGTGCTCGAGATGGCGGCCGAACAGGGCATCCCGACCTACCGCGCGGCGGATCGGCTGGCGGAGCAGCGCATCGCCCAGGCGGCCGCCGCGAAAGTGTGACCCGGCAACTTCGGTGGTTGGAGTGATCATGGACGACTTCTCGGCACGGATCCGGTCGCTCGAGGCGGGGGATCCGACGATCCACGGGCTCATCCGCAGGGAGATGGCTCGGCAGGAGCAGGGCCTCGAGCTGATCGCGAGCGAGAACTTCGTCTCGCGTGCTGTGCTCGAGGCGATGGGGTCGGTACTCACCAACAAGTACGCCGAGGGCTATCCCGGTCGGCGGTATTACGGCGGCTGCGAGGTGGTCGACGAGATCGAGCAGTTGGCGATCGACCGGGCCCTCGAGCTGTTCGGCGCCGACCACGCCAACGTGCAGCCGCACAGCGGCGCCCAGGCGAATATGGCCGCCTATCTCGCCGTCCTCGACCCGGGCGACACGCTCATGGGCCTGATGCTGCCGCACGGCGGGCACCTGACCCACGGCGCGAAGGTCAACGCCAGTGGGCGGCTCTTCCGCGCGGTGCAGTACGGCGTGGACGAGCACACCGGTCTGATCGATCTCGACGCCGTGCGTGCGCTGGCGCTCGCCGAGCGTCCGAGGATCATCATCACCGGCGGCAGCGCCTATCCCCGGCACATCGACTTTGCCGGGTTCGCGGCGGTCGCGCGCGAGGTGGAAGCGACCTTGATGGTGGACATGGCGCACTTCGCCGGCCTAGTCGCGGCGGGTGTCTGCCCGTCCCCCGTGCCCCACGCGGACATCGTCACCAGCACCACGCACAAGACCCTCCGCGGGCCGCGCGGGGGGTTCATCCTGTCCCGCGAGGCGCTGGCCAAGGCAATCGACAAACAGGTATTCCCGGGCACGCAGGGCGGGCCGCTCGAGCACGTCATCGCGGCGAAGGCGGTCGCATTCGCCGAGGCGCTCACGCCGGCCTTCCGGCGGTACGCCGCCCAGGTCGTCGCGAATGCCCGCGTGATGGGCGAGGCGCTCGTGGAAATGGGGTACCGGTTGGTCTCCGGCGGCACGGACACGCACCTGCTGCTGGTGGACCTGCGCGACCGCGACTACTCGGGCAAGGAGGCGGAGGAGGCGCTCGGCCGGGCCGGGATCCACGTGAACAAGAACACCGTTCCGGGAGACCCGAAGTCGCCGTTCGTCACCAGTGGCATCCGCGTCGGCACCTCCGCGCTGACCACGCGCGGGATGGGTGCGGCCGAGATGCGGCAGGTGGCGGAGTTCATGGACCGCGTCCTGCGGTTCCCGACCGAGGAAACGACCGAGGCCGTGCGCGGCGAGGTGCTGGAGCTCACCCGTGCCTTCCCGCTGTACGGCGTCCCGGTGGCCGTGGCCTGAGGCCCCTTGCCTAGGGGCCTTCGGCCTACTCACCTTTTGGACGTGTTCGAATTGCAGCTCGCACCCGACATCGTGGACCGCATCCGGGAACGCGACGGCCGCTATCACGAGCGGGCGTACCTGTTCGTGCTGGCGGCGGTCGAATACTGCCAGCGGCGGCGCAAGGTGCGGGGCCACATCAGCGGCGAGGAGCTCTCGCTCGCATGCCGCGACCTGGCGATCCAGCAGTTCGGGCTGACGGCGCGAACGGTGCTCACCCATTGGGGGGTCGGCACCACGAACGACTTCGGGAACATCGTCTTCGTGCTGATCGGCATCGGGCTCCTGATCCGGAATCCCACCGACCGGATCGAGGACTTCGACGCGGTGTATGATTTCGCGCGGGCCTTCGAGGGGGAGTACCCCTGGGGTGGCGTAGCCCGCGCGGATATCGGTGGAGTACCTTGAACCCGGCCCGCCGTGCGTGGGTGCCGGCGCTCCCACGTCGGCGTCTGGCGTGACGTGAGGGGAAGGGAGGAGCGACGTATGGAGGAGAACCGCTTGCCGGCGTGCCTCAAGTGCGAGAAGGGAGTGCTGATCCCGCTCTCGGACTACGGACGCGACGGCGCCCCCATCCAGTACAAGGCATGGGCGTGCACGAACCCCGAGTGCGGCTTCAACCTGCGCATCGACAACGGCGAGATCTCGTTCGGTCGAGTGATCGGACAGAGCTTCAAGTAGCCGTTACCCGACGCAGCGCCGTACACCAGACTGAGCCCTCGCCACACGGTTCCTCGAGATCCGCCCTCCCGAGCACGGATCCCGATGGCCGGCGGCTGAGGGCCGAATGCTTGGCACCATGACCGTCCCCGTCCTCAATGCGTCGCAGGCGGCGGAGTGGGATGCTCGTGCCCGGACTGCGTTCGCCATCCCGAGTCGAGTGCTCATGGAGGCCGCCGGGCGCGCCGTGGCGACGGTGGCGGCCCGGCGCTTTCCGGACGCCCTGCGCGCCGGAGTCCTCGTGGCTGCTGGACACGGCAACAACGGTGGGGACGGCTGGGTCGCGGCACGGGCGCTGCGAGCGCTCGGCGTGCCCGTGTGGGCGGTAGAGCTGGACCACGCCCGGTCGCCCGACTGCGAAGCCAACCGTGCGTTGGCTCTCGGTGACGGCGTGCGGTCCGTCGGCCCCGGTGGGGAGTGGCCGATTGCGGGCCTCTACATGGACGCGCTGCTGGGCACCGGCGCGTCCGGCGCGCCGCGCGACGCGCTGGGCGATCTGGCGGCTCGCGTCGCGGGCGTTCCCGGCCCCATCGTCTCCGTGGACGGGCCCACCGGTCTCGATCTCACCACTGGGGAGGCCCACGGTCCGGTTCGTGCCGATCTCACCGTCACCTTCGGCGGCGCCCGGCGCGGGCATCTGCTCCAGCGCGAGTGGTGCGGTGCGGTCGTGGTGGTGGACATCGGGTTCCCGCCGGCGCTGCCGGAGTGGCCGGCGCTGTTCACCGACGACGACGCACGCCGGCTCCTGCCACCGTTCCGGGCCGACATGCACAAGGGCAACCGCGGGCACGTCGTCGTGGTGGGTGGGGCGGAGGGCATGGCCGGCGCCGCGCTCCATGCCGCGTCGGCCGCGTTCGCGACCGGCACCGGCCTCGTCAAGATCGCCGCACCGCCGGCGACGGTGCAGGCGGCGCAGGGGATGCTCCCCGACGCGCTCACCGTCACGACGGCGCTTGGACCCGACGTCGAGCCCGACCTCGCCGAAGCGCTGGCGTGGGCCGACGCGGTGATCCTCGGGCCCGGCCTCGGTCGCGGCGCGACGCGCACGGCGTTCGTGCGGGCGGTCATGGACCTCGTGACC
>Ga0210112_1000372_pt1 | contig 12484 bp, 8 predicted proteins | sample Joice_ThreeSqC_D_FD_184875 | JGI IMG/M metagenome (GOLD analysis project Ga0210112, IMG submission 184875) | Wetland microbial communities from San Francisco Bay, California, USA, that impact long-term carbon sequestration - Joice_ThreeSqC_D2... | ecosystem: Environmental > Aquatic > Marine >... | reverse complement strand
GCCGGCGGCACGAACTGCCGCGGCTCGCGCCAGCGCCGGCGCCGGGTCCACGCCGCCCAGGCCGCGAGCGGCCAGGCCGGCCACGCGAACCAGCTCGCGAGCACCAGGTAGTAGCCCAGGTTGTCCAGGAAGCCCCCGCGCAGGCGCGCGGTATTCGCCCACCAGTCGCCGAACAGCGCCGGCGAGCGCAGCCACAGCGCAAGCGGCCAGCTCGCCGCGATCGCCAGCGCGACCGGCAGCGCGACGGCGACGAAGACCGCGCCGCGCCGCGTGCGCCATTCGCCGCACACGAGGTGCGCGAGCAGCACCGCCGCGGCGAGCGCGAGCGGCACCACGAAGCCGGTGGACAGGAACGCGATCCCGAGGGCGGCGCCGAAGGCCGCGCCCGCCGCCAGCGGCCGCCGCGCGGCCTGCGGCAGCGCGGCGAAGCCGCCGCAGACCGCGGCGAGGCTGGCGAGGTCGGAGACCGCCTCGTGCGCGTGCACGATCAGCCCGACCGAGCCCAGCAGCAGCAGCACCGCCGAAGCCGCCTCGGCGCGCCGCTGCTCCTCCGGCGCCCACTGCCGCGCGGCGAGGTAGAGCAGGCCGAACGCGGCGAGCAGGAACGCGCCGCTCGCCAGCCGCACCGCCTCGTGGAACCGCACCGCCCAGCCGAGCGCCTTGGCGAAGCCGAGCCCGACCCAGGCGTACAGCGGCGGATCCTCGAGCCAGGGCTCGCCCGCCACGTGCGGTACCAGCCAGTCGCCGTTGAGGTGCATCTGGTGCACGATCTCGATCGTGATCACGTCGAAGGTTTTCCACGGATCGTGCCCCGCGAGGCCCGGCAGGACGAACGCCAGCGCTATCAGCGCCAGCACCGCGAAAGAAGGCGGCAGCGCGAGCCTACGGATCATGCGGGTATTTTAGGCGCCGTGGAGCGCGGCGCGGAAAACAAAAAGGGCGGCCGCAGCCGCCCTTTGTCTTGCATCGCCGAGAGCCTCTACTCGGTCTTCTCGGTCTTCTTGGTCCGCGTGTAGCGGCGCTTGAATTTCTCGACCCGGCCCGCGGTGTCCATGATCTTGTGCTTGCCGGTGTAGAACGAATGCGACTCCGAGGACACTTCGACCTTGATCACCGGGTACTCGTTGCCGTCCTCCCACTTCATCTTGTCGCGGCCCTTGGTGTCGATCGAGGAGCGCGTCAGGAAACTGTGGTTGGCGGCGGTGTCGAGGAAGATCACCGTGTGGTATTCGGGGTGGATTCCGGTCTTCATGGCTGGCCTGCGGCGGAAAAGGCGCGAATTATACGTAAAACAAGGGGTTAAAGCAATACTGCGGGCAATCCTGCTCAGCCCCGGCGCATCGAGTCGAAGAACTCGGCGTTGTTCTTGGTGGCGCGGATCTTGTCGATCAGGAATTCCGCCGCCTCGAGCTCGTCCATCGGGTACAGGAGCTTTCTCAGCACCCAGACTTTCTGCAGGATCTCGGGCTTGATCAGCAGCTCCTCGCGGCGGGTGCCGGAGCGGTTGACGTTGATCGCCGGGTAGATCCGCTTCTCGTGCATGCGCCGGTCGAGGTGGATCTCCATGTTGCCGGTACCCTTGAACTCCTCGTAGATCACGTCGTCCATCCGGCTGCCGGTGTCGATCAGCGCGGTGGCGATGATGGTCAGCGAGCCGCCTTCCTCGATGTTCCTCGCGGCGCCGAAGAAGCGCTTCGGGCGCTGCAGCGCGTTGGCGTCGACGCCGCCGGTGAGCACCTTGCCCGAGGCCGGCACCACCGTGTTGTAGGCGCGCGCGAGGCGCGTGATCGAGTCGAGCAGGATCACCACGTCCTTCTTGTGCTCGACCAGGCGCTTCGCCTTCTCGATCACCATCTCGGCCACCTGCACGTGGCGGCTGGCGGGCTCGTCGAAGGTCGAGGCGACCACTTCGCCGCGCACCGTGCGCGTCATCTCGGTCACTTCCTCCGGACGCTCGTCGATCAGCAGCACGATCAGCGTCGCCTCGGGCTGGTTCGCGATCAGCGCGTGCGCCAGGTGCTGCAGCATCACGGTCTTGCCCGCTTTGGGCGGCGAGACGATCAGGCCGCGCTGGCCCTTGCCGACCGGGGCGATGATGTCGATGATGCGGCCGGTGATGTTCTCCTCGGCCTTGATCTCGCGCTCGAGCCTGAACTGCTCGTTCGGGTGCAGCGGGGTCAGGTTCTCGAACAGGATCTTGGACTTGGCGGCCTCCGGCGGCTCGCCGTTGACCTTGTCGACCTTGACCAGCGCGAAGTAGCGCTCGCCGTCCTTGGGGGTGCGGATCTCGCCTTCGATCGTGTCGCCGGTGTGCAGGTTGAAGCGGCGGATCTGCGACGGGCTGACGTAGATGTCGTCGGTGCTCGCGAGGTACGAGGTGTCGGGCGAGCGCAGGAAGCCGAAGCCGTCGGGCAGCACTTCCAGCGTTCCGTCGCCGAAGATCGATTCGCCCTTCTTCGCCTGGTGCTTGAGCATGGCGAAGATGAGGTCCTGCTTGCGCAGGCGATTGGCGCCGTCGATCTGATCGGCGACCGCCATGTCGACCAACTCCGTGACGTGGAGGGACTTCAGTTCCGAAAGGTGCATAGACGACCGAAATTAAAGACGAGAAGGAGCCGGAATCGACCCGTGGCCTGCCTGGCTTGCTAACTTAGTAACGGGGAAGAAGGCGCACCCGGGACTGCCGGTGCGGGATTCTGGCTGCGCCGGCCCTTTACCGGCGCAGGAATCTTCGGTCAGAGCGTAAGGGGTTTAAATATTGCTGTCAAGGAATGCGGTCAACTGCGACTTCGAAAGCGCGCCGATGCGGGTCGCCTCGACGTTGCCGTTCTTGAACAGCATCAGGGTGGGGATGCCGCGGATGCCGAACTTGGCCGGCACCAGCTGGTTCTCGTCGACGTTGATCTTGGCGATCTTGAGCCGGCCGTCGTATTCCTTCGCCACGTCTTCGAGGATCGGGGCGATCGACTTGCACGGGCCGCACCACTCGGCCCAGTAGTCGACCAGCACGGGAACATCGGACTTCAGGACTTCGGGATCGAAACTGTCGTCGGTAACGTGATTGATGGCTGAACTGCTCATGGCTCCTCGAGACACTCGTTGCGGGGGGATTGCATAATTATGGGGCCGCTCCCGCCGAACGCAAGCCGGTTCCGCTTCCGGGTGCTAAACTACGGATTCGCTTAACCTTTTTACCATCCCGGATTTTCCCAAAGAATGACTTACGTCGTCACCGAATCTTGCATCAAGTGCAAGTACACCGACTGCGTGGACGTGTGTCCGGTGGACTGCTTCCGCGAAGGCCCCAACATGCTCGTGATCGACCCCGACGAGTGCATCGACTGCACGCTGTGCGTGCCCGAGTGCCCGGTCGAGGCGATCTTCGCCGAGGACGACGTGCCCGACGAACAGCAGGCGTTCATCGCGCTCAACAAGGAGCTGGCCGCGACCTGGCCGCCGATCATCGAGCGCAAGCCCGCGCCGGCCGACGCCGACGACTGGGCCAAGAAGAAGGACAAGAAGGGCCTGCTCGAGCGCTGAGCTAGATTGAGATCTTGGTGCCGAGCTCGACCACGCGCTCGGGCAGGAGCTTGAAGTACTCCGCGGTGGCCGGCGCGTTGCGCTGCATCCAGCGAAAGAGCTCGCGCCGCCAGGTGAACGGCCCCGCCTTCGCCGGGCGCGCGAGCGTGGCCTTGCCGAGGAAGAACGTCGTCTCGGCGGTCTCGAACGACAGCCCGTGGCGCGACAGCAGCCGCAGCCCCTTCGGCACGTCGGGGTCCTCCATGAAGCCGTAGCGCAGCACCACCTGGTACACGCGGCCGGGCTCGAGCACTTGCACGTCGGTGCGCTCGCCGTCCGGAACCCGCGGCAGCTCGTCGTCGACGATGGTGAGCAGCACGACGCGCTCGTGCAGCACCTTGTTGTGCTTGAGGTTGTGAAGCAGCACGGTGGGCACCGTGCCCCGGTCGGGCGAGAGGTAGACCGCGGTGCCCCTGACGCGCGGGATGTCCGCGCCGCACAGCGCGGCGAAGCGTTCGAGCGGCACGCGGCGCCCGGCCTCGTGCGCGGCGAGCACGGTCTCGGCGCGCTTCCAGGTCGTCAGCATGACGAAGATCGCCAGCCCGCAGGCGAGCGGAAACCAGCCGCCCTCGGTGATCTTGGTGGCGTTGGCGGCGAAGAACGCGGCCTCCACCAGGCCGAGCAGCGCCAGCCCGGCGAGGAAGAGCGGGTTCGGGCGCGCGGGGAGCGACAGGGCGACCACTGCGATCAGCACGGTCGTGAGCACCATCGTCCCCGACACCGCGATCCCGTAAGCCGAGGCGATCGCGCCCGAGGAGCGGAACCCGAGCACCACCAGGACCACCAGCACGAGCATGGTCCAGTTCACCTGCGGCACGTAGATCTGGCCGCGCTCGGTCTCGGAGGTGTGCCGGGTCGGTACCCGCGGCAGGTAGCCCAGGCGCGTGGCCTGCTGCGTGACGGAGAAGGCGCCCGAGATCGTCGCCTGCGAGGCGATCACGGTCGCGAGGGCCGCCAGCACCACCATCGGCGCCAGCAGCTCCGGCGGCGCGAGCAGGTAGAACGGGTTCTTGAGCGCCGCCGGATCGCGCAGCGCGAGCGCGCCCTGGCCGAAGTAGTTGATCATCAGCGCGGGGAACACCAGGCCGAACCAGGCCAGCCGGATCGGCGCGCGGCCGAAGTGGCCCATGTCCGCGTACAGCGCCTCAGCGCCGGTGATGGCGAGGAACACCGCACCGAGCACGAGGAAGGTCAGGCCGGGTGAATGCGCGGCGAAGCCGAACGCGTGGCGGGGATCGAGCGCGGCGAGCACCGCCGGCGTCTGCGCGATCGAGATGGCGCCGAGCACGGCGAGGACACCGAACCACAGCACGGTGATCGGCCCGAACAGCCGGCCGACCGCGCCGGTGCCGCGCGACTGGATCGCGAACAGGCCGACCAGGATCGCGAGCGTGATCGGAACGATCCAGTGCTCGAACGCCGGCGTCGCCACCGAGATGCCTTCCACCGCCGAGAGCACTGAGATCGCCGGCGTCAGGATCGCGTCCCCGTAGAACAGCGACGCGCCGAACACGCCCAGCGTCGCCACGGCCCAGGCAAGCCGGGGATTAGCGCGCGTCAGGCGTGCGGCGAGCGCGAGCAGCGCGAGGATCCCGCCCTCGCCGCCGTTGTCGAAGCGCAGCACGACGGTGACGTACTTGAGCGAGACGATCAGGGTCACCGACCAGAACATCAGCGACAGCACCGCGAGCACGTTCGGCCCGCTGAGCGGCAGGCCGTGCGAGCCGCTGAAGGCCTCCTTGAATGCGTAGAGAGGGCTGGTGCCGATGTCGCCGTAGACGACGCCGAGCGCGGCCAGCGTGAGCGCGCCGAGCGACGACTTGCCGCCCTGAGTCTGTGAAGCGGGCTGATTCATTCCGATCCCCGTCACACTGTCGGTGGCGGCGAACTATACGCTGGCGCTGCTGCGGCGCAAGACTCGATGCTGACATGAGGCGTCAGAATTTAGCTTCAGGCCCATACGGGGTAGCCCTTCGCCTCGCGCGCGTAGCCGCCGAAGAGGTCCATCACCCGCTCGCGCCAGGCGAATACGGGGTCGTCGGGCTCGAGCAGGCGGATCGGCGAGACCGCGCGCGCCCACTGGAAGGCGCCGAACAGCAGGTAGTCGGCCAGGCCCGGCGCGCGACCGGCGACGAAAGGCTGCTCGATGAGCACCGGGCGCAGCGGCTCGAGCGCGCCGCGCAGCTCCGCGAGCGCGGCGTTGCGGCCGGCGCCGTATTCCTCCAGCGTCGTGCCGAAGCGCTTCTCGCGCGATTCGCGGAAGTAGGCCCGGTCCTTGTCGTGCAGCTGGTTGAACAGGTCCACCACGACGATCTTCAGCACCTGCGGATGGATGCTGCGCTCGACCCAGTGCTTGAAGAAGTAGCTCAGCGTGCGCGCCTCGTCGCCGCCCATCAGCAGCGGCCGGTCCGGGTAGGCCTCGTCGAGATATTCGGCGATCGACCAGCTGTCGTGCACCTCGCGCCCGCCGTCGGTGATCACCGGCACGCGGCCCTGGCCGGAGAACGCGATCGCGTCCTTCTCGGTGAAGCGCCAGGGAATTTCTTCGGCCTCCAGCCCCTTGTGCCTGAGCGCCATCTTGACGCGCCAGCAGTAGGGCGAGAAGCGCCGGTCGTCCTCGGCGCCGGCGAGGTCCCATATCCTGATCGTCACGCTTTCGCCTCGGTATTCGCGGCGAGTTGCAGGGCGTCGCTCGCCTCCACCATGCGGACCATTATGAACCGGTGCCCGGCGAAGCGACAAACTGGGCCCAGCTGACAAAGATTTGCGCCCGGGGCTCGCTGCACTGCCGCAGGTCAACCGCCTGAGGGCACCGCAGCGGCTAGACTGGCGCCATGCCATTCCCGTCGGCCGAGACAGAGGTCGAGTACCGCCAGGCGCGCTACGAGGAGTACCGCGTCTTCTCGCTGCGCGTGACCCTCGCTGGCGCGCTGCTGACGCTCGGGCTGTGGCTGCGCGACTTCGCGACCGACCCGGCCGGCGCCCATGACACGATGGCGATCCGCTTCCTGATGGCCGGAGGCGTGCTGATCTACGCCGCCGCGCTCTGGCTGCGGCTGAGGCGCGGCCTGGCGCTGTTCGCGGCCTACGTCGCGCTGCTGGTGATCGAGTTCGTGGTGCTGCGGGTCTGGGGGCGGCTCGCCGGCGGCTACGTCACGGGTTTCCCGGGCTACATGTACATCTACCTGCTGACGCCCCTGATGGTGATGCCGTTCTCGCTCGCCGAAGTGCTGCCGGCGATGGCGTTGATCGGCGTGGTGCCGAACGTGCAGGTGGCGATCGGCATGGCGCCCGGATTCCCACTGCTTGCGTTCAACGTGCTGGTCTGGCCGGCCTGCGCGATCGTCGTCTTCTCGCTGTACGAATTCGACCGCCTGGTCCGGCGCCTTTTCACGATCCGGCGCGAGGTGCAGGAGCTGGCGCTGAAGGACTCGCTCACCGGGGTCGGCAACCGCCGCTACTTCGAGGAGCGCGCGAAGGCGGCGCTCGCCGGCGCGAGCCGGCGCGGCGCCCCGCTCGCGCTGCTGATGATCGACATCGACCGCTTCAAGGAGGTCAACGACCGGCACGGCCACGCCGCCGGCGACGACGTGCTGCGCGCGCTGGCCGGCACGCTCGCGCGCTCGCTGCGCGGCGGCGACGCCTGCGCGCGCCTGGGCGGCGAGGAGTTCGTCGCGGTGCTGCCGGACCAGGACCGCGACGGCGCTGCCGCCACCGCCGAGCGGCTGCGCTGCGCGATCGAGCGCCTGAACGTCGGCGCCGGCGGCAGCGAGTGGATCACGATCACGGCGAGCGTCGGCGTCGCCGCCTATCCCGAGGACGGCGCGACGATCCCCACCCTGATGCAGCGCGCAGACGCGCGCCTTTACCGCGCCAAGAACGTAGGGCGCAACCGAGTCTTCGCCACCGGCTGAGCGCCGCGGCGGCTATCATCCGGCTCATGCCGGCGGCCGCGCTCTCGAAGCAGGACCTGTTCGCCCGCCTCGCGGAGGGGCTCGCGGCAAAGCTCGCGGTGGTGACGCCGAACCGGCGCCTGGCGCAGGAGCTCGCGCGCGAGTTCGACGCCGCGCAGGCCGACAAGGGTCTTCCGGCCTGGGAGAGCGCCGACATCCTGCCTTTTCCCGCCTTCGTCGAGCGGCTCTACGAGGACGCGCTGTATTCCGATCTCGCGCCCGCGCTGCCGCTGCTGCTCTCCGAAGCGCAGGAGCTCGAGCTGTGGGAAGCGGCGATCCGCGCCGACGGCGCGCCGCTGCTCGCCGTGGCGCAGGCCGCCGCCGAGTGCCGCCGCGCGTGGCGCCTCGCGCACGGCTGGCGCATCGCCGGCGCGCTCGGCGCCTTCCCGGGAAACGAGGACGCGCAGGCCTTCGCGCGCTGGGCCGCGGCCTACGCGAAGCACGAAGCCACGGATGCCGCGCGCCTGCCCGACGTCGTCGCGCCGCTGCTCGGCCACGCGGCGCTCAGAGCGCCGAAGCTGCTGGTCGCCTACGGCTTCGACCTCCACACCAGGCAGGAAGCGGAATTCCTCGATGCCTGTGCGGCGCGGGGCATCGAGGTGAAGTCTTGCGATCAGGAAAAAACCAATTCCATTCCAAAGCGCATCGTCTTCCAGTCGGCCCGTCACGAGCTAGAGGCGGCGGCGCAGTGGGCGCGCGAAAAGGTCGAGGCCGGGGCGAAGCGCATCGGCGTGGTGGTGCCCGAGCTCGCGGCGCGGCGAAAGGAGGTGCTGCGGGTCTTCGCGCGCACCATGCACCCGGCGCACGCGCTGCCCGGCGAGGCGCCGCGCGCGCTGCCGTTCAACGTTTCGCTGGGCGAGCCGTTATCCGATACGCCGCTCGCGCACGCCGCGCTGTCGATGCTCGCGCTCGTCCTGGGCGAGGTGCCCTTCGAGCAGGCGAGCCGGCTGGTGCGCTCGCCCTTCGTCGGCGGCGGCGAGGACGAGATGGCCGCGCGCGCGCGCCTCGACGCGAAGCTGCGAAACAGAGCGCCCGCGCGCCTCACCCTCGGCAAGCTGGTCGGCCTGGTCGAGGGCTGTCCGATCCTGCGTCAGCACCTGGAAAATCTCTTTTCGATTCCAAGGCGGGAAACAGCATCGCCGCACGAGTGGGGCGAGCAGTTCACGAAGCTGCTCGAGGCGGCCGGGTTTCCCGGGCGCAGCCTCGACTCGGCCGAGTTCCAGGCGCGCGCGAAGTTCAACGAATTGCTGGCCGAGTTCGCCAGGCTCGAGCGCGTCGCGCCGAGGATGAGCGCGCAGCGCGCGCTCGCGCGCTTCGAGCGCCTGTGCCGCGATGCCCTGTTCCAGCCCGAGACCCCCGCGGCGCCGGTGCAGGTGCTCGGCGTGCTCGAATCGGCGGGCCTCGCGTTCGACGCGCTGTGGCTCGCCGGCATGACCGACGAGGCCTGGCCGCTCGCGGCGCGGCCGAACCCGTTCCTCGCGCCCGCGCTGCAGAAGAAGGCCGGCATCCCCGAGGCCTCGGCGGAAGAAACGCTCGCGCGCGGGAAGCGGATCACCGAGGGCTGGCTCGCCGCTGCCCCCGAGGTCATGGTCTCGCACCCGGCGCGCGAGGCGGATCGCGAGCTGACGGTGTCGCCGCTCGTCTCCCATATAGCGGTGGCGCCGGTTCCCGAGGCGGCCGCGCCGCGCTGGCGCGAGCGGATCTTCGCCGCGCGCGACTCGGACTCCGCGCCCGACGGCCAGGCGCCCGCGCTCGCGACGAAGACGCCGCGCGGCGGCACCCGCATCCTCGCCGACCAGGCGGCGTGCCCGTTTCGCGCCTTCGCGCGCCACCGGCTCGGCGCCGAGGCGCTGGAGGAGCCGCTCGCCGGGCCCGACGCACGCGCGCGGGGCTCGCTGCTGCACGCGCTGATGAGGGAACTCTGGGGCGAACTGAAGAACAGCGCCGCGCTGGAAGCCGATTGCGGGCCGGCGATCGCGAAGGCGGCGCGCGCCGCGGTCGCCGAAGCGCAGCTCGATGAGCCCTTCGCCGAGCTCGAGCGCATGCGCCTGGCGAAGCTCGCGCGCGACTGGCTCGAAATCGAGAAAAAGCGCGCGCCGTTCGAGGTCGCCGCGCGCGAGGACAAGCGCACGCTGAAGGTCGCGGGTCTCGAGCTCTCCGGGCGTATCGACCGGCTCGACAAGCTGGCATCCGGCGGGCACGCGCTGATCGACTACAAGACCGGGCGTCCGACGCCGAACGCCTGGCAGGGCGAGCGCCCCGACGACCCGCAGCTGCCGCTCTACGCGCTCTCGGCACCCGAGGAGATCACCGCGGTCGCGTACGCGAAGCTGCAGACCGGCGGCATGAAGTACATGGGCTTCGCGCGCGACAGGGACAGGGGCTTCATCGCCGCGGCGAAGGACTGGGGCTCGCTCGTCGCCGGCTGGAGGCAGTCGCTCGAAGTGCTCGGCGCGGGCTTCGCCGCGGGCGAGGCGCGGGTCGACCCCAAGAACGGCCTCGCCACCTGCCGCTACTGCGACCTGCAGACCCTTTGCCGTGTCCACGAGCGCCTCCAAGCCCTGAGCGAGGAAGAAGAAAATGCCGACGACTGAGATCGCCGACGCGACAGCGCGCGCCCGGGCGCTCGACCCGGCGCGCTCGTTCATCGTCCAGGCGCCGGCGGGCTCGGGCAAGACCACGCTCCTGGTCGAGCGCTTCCTCGCGCTGCTGAAAACCGTGAAGCAGCCCGAGGAGATCGTCGCCATCACCTTCACCCGCAAGGCCGCGGCCGAGATGCGCGAGCGGGTGCTGCAGAAGATCGCACCCGAATTGGCGCCGCGCCTGCGGATCCAGACCATCGACGCCCTGTGCGCCGCGCTCACCGCGCAGATGCCGGTGCTGGCGCGCTTCGGCGCCCAGCCGGGGGTGTCCGAGGACCCCGGCGCCCTGTACGAAGAGGCCGCGGGGCGCGCGCTGGCGCGGATCACGCCGCCGGTGGCGCGCCTGCTCGCGCACCTCGACGACAACGTCGCCGACGCCACCGCCTTGCTCGCCGAGATGCTCGCGCGGCGCGACCAGTGGCTGAGGAACGCGGGCGGCGCGCCCTCGCGCGAGGAGCTCGAAGAGACTCTGGTTTTCGAGAGAAATCGACTTTTGAAACTCGCGCGTGCGCTCTACCCCGCTGCCTCGGTCGAGCTCGCGAGCGAAGTCCTCACCCAGAAGAACGAATGGCGCAAGCGTCCTCCCGCGCCGCCCGAGCTCCTCGCCATCCCCGGCCTGCAGCAAGCGCTCGCCGCGCTGAAGACCGCGCCGCCGGAGAAGTACTCCGACCAGCAGTGGGAGGCGCTCGAGGCGATCGTCGCCCTGCTCAAGCCCGCGGTCGCCGAGCTGCGCCTGCTGTTCGCCGAGCGCGGCGAGGTCGACTTCACCGAGATCGCGCACGGCGCGCTGCTCGCGCTCGGCACCCCCGAGGCGCCGACCGACCTGCTGCTCGCGCTCGACGTGCGGGTGAAGCACCTGCTGGTGGACGAGTTCCAGGACACCTCCAACTCGCAGTGGGAGCTGCTCGAGCGCCTCACCGCCGGCTGGCAGCCCGACGACGGCAGGACGGTGTTCGTGGTCGGCGACCCGATGCAGTCGATCTACCGCTTTCGCGACGCGCAGGTGGGCCTGTTCCTGCACGCACGGCGCGAGGGCCTGCCCAACGTCGCGCTCGAGCCGCTCGCGCTGTCGACCAACTTCCGCTCGCAGGGGGCGCTGGTCGAGTGGGTCAACCGCGTCTTCCCCTCGGTGCTCCCTGCCGCCGAGGACGAGGCCGCGGGCGCGGTGCCGTACTCGCCCTCGAGCGCGTTCGAGGAGCCTGATCTCGAAGGCGCGCCGACCCTCGACCTGCTTTCCGACCGCGCGGCGGAAGCGCGGCGCGTGGTCGAGCGGATCGCCGAATCGCGCGGCAAGACCGCGATCCTGGTGCGCAATCGCAGCCACCTCGACCACATCGTGCCGCTGCTGAAGGAAGCCGGCATCAAGTTCCGCGCGGTCGAAATCGAAAAGCTCGGCGAGAAGCAGGCGGTGCAGGACCTCTACGCCCTTACCCGCGCCCTGACGCACCTCGCCGACCGCGTCGCCTGGCTCGCGATCCTGCGCGCGCCTTGGTGCGGGTTGGATCTGAATGAATTAAGTGCCCATTTTGAAAATCGTAGCGATTCGACCGTCTGGGAGCTCATGCAGGGCGTTCCCCGCCTCTCGAAAATCGTCGCCATCCTCGAGCCCGCGCTCGAGAATCGCCTGCGCGGCACCCTGCGCGACCGGGTCGAAGGCGTCTGGCTCGCCCTCGGCGGCCCGGCCTGCCTGGATGACCGCACCGACCTCGAGGACGCCGAGATCTTTCTCGACGAGCTCGAGCGGCTCGAAAGCGCGGGCGAGCTGGAAGACTTCGGCGCGCTCGCCGACAGCCTCGCCGAGCTCTACGCCGAGCCCGACGTCGATGCCGGCGCCGAAGCGGTCGAGATCATGACCGTCCACAAGGCCAAGGGCCTCGAGTTCGACACCGTCATCGTCCCCGGCCTCGACCGCGCCCCGCGCAGCGCGAGAAAACCCCTCTTCGCCTGGCGAGCCTTACCGGGAGGTCGGCTTCTGCTCGCACCGATCGACGAAACCGGCGGCGACACCGAACCACTCTATCGCTATGTCCGAATGCTTGACCGCGAGGCCGAAGACATCGAGGCCGGGCGGCTGTTCTACGTCGCCGCCACCCGCGCCGAGTCGCGCCTGCACCTGCTCGGCTGCGTCAAGCTCGACGAGGACGGCGTGCTGAAATTGGCCTCGCGCCGCAGCCTGCTCGGCATCGCCTGGGACGCGCTCGCAGACCAGATCGCACTGCCCGCCGCGACCACGGCGGAGAAAGAACAAAGGGAACAGTTGCCCGACCAACTGAAACGCCTGTCGGCCGACTTCAAACTTCCCGACCCGCC
>Ga0210112_1000371_pt1 | contig 12507 bp, 10 predicted proteins | sample Joice_ThreeSqC_D_FD_184875 | JGI IMG/M metagenome (GOLD analysis project Ga0210112, IMG submission 184875) | Wetland microbial communities from San Francisco Bay, California, USA, that impact long-term carbon sequestration - Joice_ThreeSqC_D2... | ecosystem: Environmental > Aquatic > Marine >... | reverse complement strand
CCTGAATGGCACAAGGTTTCCGACGAAGTTCTCACTGTTGCCGAGCCCTGCTTCGATACCGGTGTTGGTCGTGACCCTGACATTGGCCGTGACGCTGCTTACCGCCAGCAGGTTGTTTCTTTCACCGTACCGGTTGCGGACGATGGCCAGCAGCGTTTGCTGGTTGTCCGTCTCGATGATAGCTTCATTGTAAGCGAGCCGTCCGCTGCCCACGGCGCCAGGTCCTACAACCGTACAGCTGGTTAGGATGCAGCTGAGCAGACAGGTGGTCACCAGATTTCGACAGCTGCGGGTCTGGGAGTGACTCGAATTCATGCACGGATCCCCCGGCTTGACGGCGTTTTTATCTGGAGGCGATGTCGACCGCCAGTGACTCGACAACTTTACCATTAACTGGTCTGCAAACCAGCCAAAACGGTGATTCTGCCTGTGTGCAGCGAATTATCGCCCGGGCTGCTGCGGGCATCAGGACCAGCCCGCTGCAATGATATTTCCACCGGAACCGGTTGAGACCATCACGACTGCAAAGACATGCTTTCGCCAGTCGAGTACGAGAAACGGTATTTAATGAAGCTCTTATGTGTCCGCGGAAGCCGGGACAGTTCACCAGATCCGCCTGCGGTGTTTCTCCCGGGATCCCCTCGAACTTCATCAGGGATTTTCTGATCCTGCAGTGCGGGATTCAGGTCACTTCGAGTGCTTCCCGACGCGCCGCGCGCGTCCCGTTTGCGCAGAAAATACACGAGGCACCCGCCGGTTGTCTGGCTTCGTTTGTCGGTTCATCAGGTATACGCACTCCTGATGTATCCAATGGATAGTGTTCGACACCGGCCGTCGAGAGCGCATGACCGTACGGGCGTTGCACAGGCATGCGCAAGGGGTCGCTCTCGCAAATCCCGGTGCCCTGCGATAGCCGGACTTCCTCGGCAATTGCGGTGAAAAGCGAAGCGCAATGATGTTCGCACAACAGGCTACAGCGCAGGGGGGTGCCATGTTATTTCGATGCGACATGTAATCAAGCCGCACCAGTACACACTGTGTTCGTTCCGTTTATGCACTCTGTTGGTGTGAGGGGTGGTCTGCGTGCCAGTTATCTGGTAGGTTTCCCTGGCCGTTGCTTGCAGTCCTGTATCGACGAAAGGGAGTTCGTTAGTGCTACTGCCACATGGAACAGTGGAACGCCATGGAGTTTGTCCGACTCGTTACCCCGGACGCTTCACAACCCTCCGCGGGTTACCTTCAGATTCCCTCCCTGTTTCATTCGGGATGTCCCGTTCTTGCGTTGCAGGATTCCGTTCACCTCGCGTTAATCAGCTGATAAGTAAATTCGCAAGCATTGATCCTGGCCCGTGTGATGCTGCGCACACTATTTCGCTCCAAAACGCCTGTGCTTTCCATGCCCCAGGTTTTCATGCAACGCGGGCGTGCTGATCCGCCCCATGCCTCAAGATTATTCAGTATGGGACCGACAGACACCTTGGACGGTGAAACCGGAAACTGGCATGAAACGAACAGGAAATACGCGGTACTTGCACCGGGCAGCGACAGACGTGTAATGAAACACAGCCCTGTTACCCTGCTGGTGTGTGTTCTGGCTCTCGGACCAGGTATCGCATTGTTCCCGGCGGAATCGTGGGCCAATACGGGCAATCAGGGCCCGTCTATCGCAGGTACAGGATCGTCATCCGGCATTCACACCGGCAACCCGGCACTGGCGCATGTGCAGGAAACGGACCTCGATGGCGTACCTGCGCAACAGGGCGACATCGCCTTCCGTAATCCAGCCTGCCAGCAGGATATTACCGGCGATGAGTATGCGGACACACTTTCCGCGGGAAGGTCCTGTATCAACACCTCCGATACACAGCAACAGTTTTCGATCCAGCTCGGCCGTCGGATCGGCACCCGCAACGAAATTCTCGGCGAGTTCGACGGCATACGCGTGGGTTACCGTGTGGCTGAGGGCCTGGTCCTGAATGGCATCGCCGGCTACCCCGTGCTCGAAGCGGCGGATGTGTTCAATCCGGCCCGACAGGTGTTCGGAATCAGCGCCACCACGGACCATGTGGCGGATACATGGGAACTGAACGGTTATCTGGCCGAACAACAGGAAAACGGGGTTGTGGTCGGCCGATCGATGGGCGGCGCCATTCGCTACCTGCAGCCGGGGCGTTCGATGCTGATCTATCTTGATTATGATCCCGCCGAAAAATCAACGGGTACGCTCATGGCATCGGGTGCCTTGAAACTCCCCTTCAAAACGACCCTCAGTGCGACGCTCGATCTCCAGAATCGTCCGATACCGGAGCTGCAGCAGAAGTATCTGACACAGTCCATGACCGTGATGGACGGCTGGGACTGGATCCTGCCCACCGAAAGGCTGGCGTTGCACACCGCGGGCGGTTCGAATGATGTCGGCATTCTGGCCGTAGACCTGTCATACGCATTATCGAAGCGCATCAGGCTGAGAGGCGATGTCGTCCTGCTCGACGTTACGAATGACATGGACACGGCGACGAAGGGCGAGTCGAGCGAGTACTATTACCATTTGAAGATTACCGGCAAGGACCTGATGGTCCCCGGTGACCACAGCAAGCTCGACCTGCGCCATTCCGTTACGGAAACCGGCCGGTCCTACACGGCGACCTTCGATACCAGATATGCCATCAAGCGGTTCTGGAACCTTATTTCCCAACTGCGCGCCGACTACCATAGTCCCGCAGACGAAGGCAGCGCCCGGTGGGTGGCATCCCCGAACGTAAAAATGGAATACCGTCCGAACAAGCAATTCGGCTTCCAGATCGAGGCCGGTGGCAGTGTGTCGAACGGTGCGGATGTCACTGTAAATGACAGCCACACATCCTATTTTGTGAGCCTGGGATACCAGATGAAGTTTTAACGAATGGGCGACTGGCTGTTCAGGCCGTGCGCGGCTCAACAGCGTCGCGAACGGCGGCGGCCCCTGAGGGTGCGGCATATCAACAGGGAACCCCGCCTTGAGCGGGGTTCCCTGTTTGCAGGACGCCGCAGAGCGGATTCCCGATGCAGTGCAGCCAGGTCCGGGGCGGTGCCGCCGTGCAAGACGGCGGGTGCAGGCCGGTACTGTTCCGGTCGATCCCGGTGCCGCGGTGATGCTGCCCCGGCTCAGCCCCGGCTGCGGCGCGGTTTGGCGTTGCCAGGGCGGCGATTGCGCGAACTGTCGGCAGCCGCTGCCGGACCACGCCGGACCTGCTTAGTGTCGCGTCCAGTGTTGCCGGTGCTGTTGCCACGGCCACCGCTGGCTGCGCGGCGTGGCGCGACTGCGCCGGTGCTGCGCCCCTTGAAGATCGGCTCGGCCTTGATCGCTGCGTCCGGCGCGTAGCCGGAAACGACGACCTGCGGGATCCTGCGCTGTACGACGCGCTCGATATCCCGCAACAGCTTGTGCTCGTCCACGCACACGAGTGAGACTGCCTCGCCTGCGTTGCCGGCGCGGCCGGTACGCCCGATACGGTGAACGTAGTCTTCCGGCACGTGCGGCAGCTCGAAGTTCACCACGTGCGGCAACTGGTCGATGTCCAGGCCGCGCGCGGCGATATCCGTGGCCGTCAGTACCCGCAGTGCACCGCGTTTGAAATCCGCCAGGGCGCGCGTGCGCGCCGCCTGACTCTTGTTGCCATGAATTGCAGCGGTCTGAATGCCATCACGGGCCAATTGCTCCGCCAGGCGGTTTGCGCCGTGCTTGGTGCGGGTGAATACCAGCACCTGGCGCCAGTTTTGAGAACCGATCAGGAACGAAAGCAACTCGCGCTTGCGTTCGCGATCGACGGGGTGGACGACCTGCGCGACAAGTTCGCAGGCGGTATTGCGCTGTGCCACTTCAATTACAGCAGGCTTGGTTAACAGGCCGCTGGCCAGCTGTTTGATGTCGTCGGAGAAGGTCGCGGAGAACAGCAGGTTCTGCCGCTGTTTCGGCAACAGCGCGAGGATCTTGCGGATATCGCGGATGAAACCCATGTCCAGCATGCGGTCGGCCTCGTCGAGGACCAGGATTTCGACCCGGGAAAGGTCCAGGGCGTTCTGCCCGACGAGGTCCAGCAATCGCCCCGGCGTCGCAACCAGGATATCGACGCCGCGTCGCAGGGTCGCGATCTGCGGATTTATACTCACGCCGCCGTAGATCTGTGCACATTGCAGCGGCAGATGCCTGCCGTAGGTGGCCACGCTCTCGGCTACCTGTGCTGCGAGTTCGCGTGTCGGCGTCAACACCAGCGCGCGCACCGGGCGCCGCTTGCCGGATTCCGGCTTTTGGGCCAGGCGTTGCAGCAGCGGCAGGGTAAACCCGGCCGTCTTGCCGGTGCCGGTTTGTGCGCCCGCAAGGACATCGCGTCCTGCGAGGATCACCGGAATGGCCTGCTGCTGGATCGGTGTGGGTTCACTGTAGCCTTTATCGGAAACAGCACGAAGTAGTTCGGCCGCAAGGCCGAGATTGTCAAATGACATGATTGGATATGGCTCCTGAGTAGGCCTGCCCAACTTGGCGTTGGAACGGTCCAGGCGGAATAGTGTGGTTAATGTTCGGGGTTTGCCGGAGGGATTACCGCGAAGGAGTCAGGCGCAGACCGTAGTGCACCGCTGTGTACGGGATACTACCATGGTTGCCGGCATCACGTGCGGGAAATCGTACGTCATGCCGGTACCGTCGGGTTGATGCAGGACGGGCGTGCTGCCTATGCCGACTGCAGGGTGTAGCCGCGCAGTACGTTGGCGAAGTCCTGCAGTGCCTTGATGCCGGAGCGTTCCGCTTCGTTGCACCATGCCTCCAGGCGTTCCACCCGGTTGGCGCCATCGCTGGCGGTGTGGGTCCACAATGCCTTGAGTTGCGCCTTGAAGCGATAAACGGTGGCCAGTGCCTGGCTGCGCTGCAGCACTTCGTTCAGGGTGGCGCGCGCGCTTGCATCCGGCGCGATATCCTCGCGGGTCATCAGCTTGCGCACCTGGCGCAGCAGCTTGCGTCCGGTGCTGTCGCTGGAGCGGTGTTCGTTGCGAACGACCGGCCGGATGACCTTGCGGCCATAGAGCTTGAGCACGTGGTAGCGGTCGCGCAGGACGGCCCGTAGCGTCTCCAGATCCACCACCTGCTTGCCGCGTTCGATACGCACCCTGGGAGCGACACGTCGAACCCGTGCCAGGCCGATCAGCGCCAGCGTCCGGATGTACAGCCAGCCGATGTCGAACTCCCACCATTTATTGGAGAGCCGGGCCGATTGCGCGTAGGCATGGTGATTGTTGTGCAGTTCCTCGCCACCGATCAGGATTCCGACCGGGGACAGGTTGCGCGAGGCATCCGTGGTCTCGAAGTTGCGGTAGCCCCAGAAATGGCCGAGGCCGTTGATCACGCCGGCTGCCCAGAGCGGGATCCACAGCATCTGCACCGCGAAAACGGCCAGCCCCGCCACGCCAAACAGCAGTATGTCGATTGCGGCCATGATCAAAATGCCCAGCAACGGATGGCGGCTGTATACACGGCGCTCCAGCCAGTCGTCGGGTGTTCCGTTGCCATAGTGCTCGAGCGTCCCGGTATCGCGCGTCGCAATGCGATACAGGCCGATACCACCCAGCAAGACCGACCAGATGCCCTTGACCTGAGGGCTGTGCGGGTCATCCGCGGTTTCACATTTCGCATGATGCTTGCGGTGCACGGCCACCCATTCCCGGGTGACCATGCCGGTCGTCAGCCACAGCCAGAAGCGGAAAAAATGACTCACTGACGGATGCAGGGTCAGCGCGTTATGCGCCTGGTGACGATGCAGGAAAATGGTGACGCTGGCGATGGTGATGTGGGTCAACAGCAGCGTGGCGCCGATGTAACCCCAGAAAGATAATTTGAGTAAGCCTTCTAGCATGTAGTTCTCTGTATATGTTCGCTATGAAACAGGATCAGGCAGACGATTGTTGCGCCTGCTTCGATCGCCGCCGTTCGATGGTCAGCGACGGCGGCGGCCCTTCGCCTTGGGATCCTCGAAACGCACCCGCAACGACTTGTCGCCGAGCGTTTTGCCATCGAGCCTGGCAATCGCCGCGCGGGCCTCGTGACCTTCCATGGCGACAGTGCCGAAGCCGCGGCATCTTCCGGTAAAGATGTCGCTGGAGATACTGATGGATCGGACGATGCCAAACTCGGAGAACAGCTCGCGCACGCTCTCTTCAGATGCATCCGACGGCAAATTGGATACAAACAATGTCTTCAATGACTTTCCCTCGCTTGTCAAGGAAATGATGCGCTGCAAAGGCGCAAAAGAAAAGCCCCACAGGTATGCTGCGGGGCTGGGTTAACGGTTGCCGGGAAAGCCTAGTCCTGGAGGGCGACGCGGCTGGCCTGCAGTCCCTTGGGACCTCGCTCGACATCGAAGCTTACCGCTTGACCCTCGTTCAGGGTCTTGAAGCCACTGCCGCTGATCGCGGAAAAGTGTACGAAGACGTCGTCGCTGCCATCGGCCGGCGTGATAAAGCCGAAACCCTTGGATTCGTTAAACCATTTGACGGTACCTGATACCATGTAAATAACCTCTGTAGAATTTAATGTGGGTGTTGATCGCAAATGATGAAAGGCAATTCGCAGGAGATACCGGAGGTTACTTCTGAAATGACGCAGCCAACTTGCAACTTGGCACACTATAGCAGAGCAGGGGTATAAACGCGAGATATCTTGTTCCCTGCCAGCCAAACCCTGCCGGATTGACAGAAGGTTGTGCCTGTCAGTCAATATGGTATCGGCGCCGGCTGTTTTCAAGAGCCTGTCATCAAGCGCATCGGCGATGGCGGCACCCGACGAGTGACCGGCCAGCGCTGCGCCGTTATCTGGATGCTGCTGGCCGGTAGCGCTGACTGCTGGCCAGCCAGGGCTGCAGGCAGGAAGGTGTAACTTCGATCCCGGCCGTCAGCGCGCATCATCAATGCCCTGTAGGGCCAGCATGGCTTCCCACTCGCCATGTCCGGTGCCGGAAAGGCGGTCCAGGTCGTGCAGAAACATTCCACGGCGCAGGCCGGTCGCGTGCGCCCTGTTCCGGAAACGGCGAATCCGGCTTGTTACCCGGGATACCCGTTTTGACCTGGCGCTGATGACGGCGATTGTCCGCACCTTGTGAGGTAACGCCATGTTCGGTACGACACGGATCGCCTTACGTGTTTGATTGTTCGTATTGGTTCATGTAATCAGCATGTTACTGCCGGATGGCAGGGTGGACAGGTCCTGATACGGCGTTCTGTTGTAGGACAGGCGATGCGTGTCGGGATTTGGCGGCATGGTCTCGACTGTTATGCGTCGATAGCTGCCGGGTATCCGGCTGCAGCAGCATCTGCCGCGGGGGTATAGCGTGCCGGTGTGCAAGCGGGCGGTACCATTGACCGTGTCGGATTTGTGTTAGATTGCATCTATTCCAGATCGCATGAATGCACTGCACAATAATGCAAGCGTCGGGCAGGCAGACCAGAAACGAATGTCATACAGACAGGAGTTGTCGGCATGTTACAGATGACACCGTTCGATTGCTTCCTTCTTCGCCATGGTTGCCTGGCCTTGCCCGCGTGGGGGCCCGTTCATGCAACACACTGACGAACAACGAGTTGTTCTGAGCCGGCAAGATTTTCCGTCGCTGTTTGCGGCACTGCGTAACCACGGCTACCGCCTGGTCGGGCCCACGGTGCGCGATCAGGCCATCGTCTACGACGAGATCCGCGACACCGATGATCTCCCCGTGGGCTGGACGGATGAACAGGAGGCCGGCCACTACCGGCTCCGGCGACGTGATGACGCGGCGCTGTTTGCCTACAACGTCGGTCCGCACTCATGGAAGAAATACCTGCAGTTGCCGGTGCTCAGCCTGTGGAAGGCGCGCATGACCGATCACGGGTTGTTGTTCGAAAGCGGGGAGGAAGCGGCACCGCGGATGGCATTCATCGGCGTCCGTTCATGCGAACTGGCGGCCGTTACCATCCAGGACCGGGTACTGACCGGTGGCGAGCACGTCGACATGGATTATGCCAGGCGTCGGCAGCAGCTGTTCATCGTTGTCGTGCAGTGTACGCAGGCCGGCAACACCTGCTTTTGCACCTCGATGAAAACGGGCCCGCGCGCGGACGCCGGGTTCGACCTGGGCGTTACGGAACTGCTCGACGCAGACCGGCACGAGTTTGTCATCGAGGCAGGTTCGGATGCCGGTAAGGAGCTGATGTCGCAGCTCCCGCACCGGCCGGCCGGCATGGACGACTGGCAGGCGGCAACGGGCGCGACGCAGCGCGCAGCGGCGCAGATGGGCCGGCACCTGGATACCGGCGGGATCAGGGAGCTGCTGTACCGGAATGCGGAACATCCCCGCTGGGACGAGGTCGCCGGGCGCTGTCTGGCCTGCGCCAACTGCACCATGGTCTGTCCAACCTGTTTTTGTACCGCCGTCGAGGACAGCACGGATCTCGCCGGGCAAACCGCTGAACGGGTCCGGCGCTGGGATTCATGCTTCAACAGCCGCCACTCCTATATTCACGGCGGGATTATCCGCCAGAGCACGCGATCCCGCTACCGGCAGTGGCTTACCCACAAGCTCGCCTCCTGGCAAGACCAGTTCGGTTCCTCCGGCTGTGTCGGGTGCGGGCGCTGCATTACCTGGTGCCCGGTCGGGATCGATATCACCGCGGAGGTGGCGGCCATCCGGGCGGATGATGCGCACTGCTCGGGACAGGAGGGAAGTGATACATGAGCGAGCTGCACAATCTGGAACAGTCGATTCGCGAGCATCCCTTTGCCGAGGGGATGCCGGGCAGGTATATAGGAATACTGACGGGTTGCGCGCGGCATGCAGAGTTCAGGGAGGGCACGTTCCTGTTCAGGGAGGGCGAGAGCGCGGACACCTTCTACTGGATCACGGCCGGCAAGGTGGCCATGGAACTCGATGCACCGCCCAGAGGTGCGATCCGCATCGATACCCGTGCGACGGGTGACGCGCTTGGCTGGTCGTGGATCGTGCCGCCATACCGCTGGTTCTGTGATGCGCGTGCGGTCGGGGAGGTGCGGGCGCTGGCCTTCAACGGGGTATGCCTGCGCGGTCAACTGGACGAGGACCCGGAACTGGCCTATGAAATGTACCGGCGTTTCGTTCCGCTGATGTATCGCAGTCTGCATGCAACGCAACTGCAGTTGCTCGATGTCTACGGGGCGGGCTGAGATGGTGGGCGCTGCGGGAACCGGGCTGTTGGCAGCAGACCCCATGGTGCCGCGACCGGTGTCGATCCGGCGCAAGCAGCGGGAAACACATGATACCTTCACGCTGACGCTTGATGTTCCCGATCCTGAACGCGGCCTGCCGTTTGTCCCCGGGCAGTTCACCATGCTCTATCTGTTCGGCGCAGGCGAGGTGCCGATTTCCATCAGCGGAGATCCGGCATCCCCCATGCAACTGGTGCACACCATCCGCGCGGTCGGCAGCGTCACGCGGCCCTTGCAGGCACTGCAGCAAGGCTCGATGCTGGGCGTGCGCGGGCCGTTCGGCAGCGGCTGGCCGATCGAGGAGGCGCGCGGCAGGGACATCCTTGTCATTGCCGGCGGACTCGGCCTGGCACCGCTGCGCCCGCTTGTGTATCACCTGCTCAACCGGCGCGGTGATTACGGGCACATCAGTATTGTCTGCGGTGCGCGCTCTCCGGCGGATATCCTGTTCCGGCACGAGCTTGAACGCTGGGGCGGGCGCTTCGACGTGGATGTAGCGGTGATAGTCGATCATGCAACCGATACATGGCATGGCGATGTCGGGGTGGTCACCCGGCTGCTGGACAAGTCGCGCTGCGAGCCGGCGAATACGCGGGCGATGATTTGCGGGCCCGAGATCATGATGCGCTTCTCGATCCGTGCACTGAACGACCTCGGCATCAGCGACGAACAGATCCACATCTCCATGGAGCGGAACATGCAGTGCGCAATCGGGATGTGCGGTCACTGCCAGTACGGTCCCGCCTTTGTCTGCAAGGACGGGCCGGTATTCCGCTTCGACCGTATCAGGCCGTTGTTCGGTGCCAGGGAAATCTAGGCATGGCCAGGCACAAGCGACCGAAGCTCGCCGTGTGGAAATTCGCCTCCTGCGACGGTTGCCAGCTGAGCCTGCTCGATTGCGAGGACGAACTGCTGGCCCTGGCCGGGGCGATGGAGATCGCCCATTTCCCGGAGGCGTCCCGCGCGATGCTGCCGCCGCCGTATGACCTGTCGCTGGTCGAAGGCTCCATTACCACCGCCAGGGACGCCGAACGCATCCGCGAGGTTCGCAGGCAGTCCCGGCTGCTGGTTACGATCGGTGCGTGCGCAACCGCTGGTGGCATCCAGGCGCTGCGCAATTTCCGCGACGTGCGGGAATTCACCGCCATCGTGTATGCGCGGCCTGACTATATCGATACCCTGTCGACCTCGACGGCAATCGCTGATCACGTGTCCGTGGACATGGAGTTGCGCGGCTGCCCGATCAACAAACACCAGCTGCTGGATCTCCTCGCTGCGCTGCTGAACGGGCACCGGCCGAACATCGCAACCCACAGCGTATGCATCGAATGCAAGCTGCGGGGGGCGGTCTGCGTCATGGTCGCGCACGGGCAACCCTGCCTTGGGCCGGTCACGCAGGCCGGTTGCGGTGCGATCTGCCCGGGCTGCACGCGCGGCTGCTATGGTTGTTTCGGTCCGCAGGATACGGTCAATTCCGATTCACTGGGCAGGGCCTGGTTGCGGGCCGGCAAGCAGCCGGACGAGCTGCGGCGCGTGTTCCATACCTTCAATGCCGGTGCTGAACCGTTTGCACAGGCAGGCAGCAAATATGACCAGGACAATCAGGGTTGACTGCCTGACGCGCGTCGAGGGCGAGGGCGCACTGACCATCCGCTTCACGGGTGACCGGGTGAGCGAGGTCAGGCTTCGCATATTCGAACCACCGCGCTTTTTCGAGGGCCTGCTGCGCGGACGCGCGCGGGAGGAAGCGCCGGATATCACGGCGCGCATCTGCGGAATCTGTCCCGTCGCCTACCAGATGAGCGCCTGTCATGCCATCGAGGACGCGGCCGGCGTGCGAGTGACGGGGGCGTTGCGTGCCTTGCGCCGGCTGCTGTACTGCGGCGAATGGATCTCGAGTCACTGCCTGCACATGTTCATGTTGCATGCACCCGATTTCCTGGGCTATCCCGATGCGATCAGCATGGCGCAGGACCATGCCGGGCTGGTGCGGCGCGGTTTGCGGATGAAACAGGCCGGCAATACCATCATGAGCACCATCGGTGGCCGCGAAATTCATCCGGTCAATGTGAAGCCCGGCGGTTTTTACCGCACACCGGCGACTGGCGAACTGCGGGCGCTGCTGCCCGAACTCACCTGGGCCCGCGATGCCGCGCTGGAAACGGTAGCCGATATCGCCCGCTTCGAATTTCCCGAATTCGAGCGTGATTATGAGTTTGTGGCGCTGCGGCACCCGCAGGAATATCCGTTTTGTGAAGGCCGCATCGTATCCAGCAAGGGCCTTGATATCGATATCCACGACTTTGACAGCGCGTTCCAGGAGGAGCAGGTGGCGCACTCCACCGCGCTGCATGCCGTCATCAGGGGGCGGGGTGCCTATGTCTGCGGTCCGCTTGCCCGGATCAACCTGAACTTCAACAGGTTGCGTCCCGTGGTTCGGGAGGCGGCGGAACGGGCGGGCTTCGGCGTGCCCTGTCGCAACCCGTTCCGGAGCATCCTGGCGCGGTCGCTGGAGGTCCTGCAGGCCATCGACGAGGCCATCGCGATCATCGGGTCATGGACGCCGCCGGTTCAGGCCGCGCTGGAACTGCCGCACACCCCGGCCACCGGGTATGGCTGCACGGAGGCGCCACGTGGCATCCTGATGCACCGCTACGAAGTGGATGGCGACGGCCTGATCCGGGATGCGCGCATTGTTCCCCCGACCTCGCAGAACCAGAAGTCGATCGAGCTTGATCTCCTCCGGATCGCCGGGCGGCTCGCCGGGATGCCGCACGAACAGGCGGTCTGGCTCGCCGAGCAGACGGTGCGCAATTACGACCCGTGCATCTCCTGTGCCACTCATTTTCTCAAGCTGGACATCGAACGGGGATGAAGTCGGCAGCGACGCGTGTCATCGGCGTTGGCCAGCCGGCCGCCGGGGACGATGGCGCGGGTATTGCCGTCGTCCGCGCGCTGCGTGAAGGATACTGGCTCCCGTCAGGCGTCGAGATCCATGAAACGACCGATCCCGGCCAGCTCATCGATTTGCTCGACGGCATCCGGCGCGCCATCGTGGTCGATGCACTGGTCAGTGACGAGCGGCCGGGAACGATCAGATGTCTCGCACCGGATCAGCTTTCGAGGTACCCGCGCGCACCGTTCTCATGCCACGGCATGGGCGTCGCCGAGGCCATCGGGCTGGCGCGCGCGCTGGCAGCGGACGGTGCGGGCATCGACATTCGCATTGTCGGTGTGACTATCAAGCCGCCGGCCGGGTATTCCTG
>Ga0210112_1000369_pt1 | contig 12532 bp, 10 predicted proteins | sample Joice_ThreeSqC_D_FD_184875 | JGI IMG/M metagenome (GOLD analysis project Ga0210112, IMG submission 184875) | Wetland microbial communities from San Francisco Bay, California, USA, that impact long-term carbon sequestration - Joice_ThreeSqC_D2... | ecosystem: Environmental > Aquatic > Marine >... | reverse complement strand
CGGCAGCTTCGCGCTGTGGCTCTCCCTGCTGACTTTCGCCGTTTATTTCCTGAACGTCCTGCTCGGCGGGCCGCTGCACGGGCGGCCCTGGATGACCGACGTGCAGGAGATGCTGACCCTGTACGTCGCCGTGATCCTTTTCGTCGTCGGCACCCTGTGCCGCGAAGCCGAAGCGAATCGCGCCAGGGCCGGGCAGGGGAACCGCGCAAATCGATCGTCCACCCAGAACACCCACTAGAGAGAAAGGAGGAAACAGAGATGCGTAAGTCACCCCAGCAGCTGTCGGAAGAGCGCCGCCGGTTCCTGAAAGTAGCCGGCACCAGCGGCTTCACCGTCGCCGCGCTCGCCGGCACGGGCGGAGCCCTGTTCTCGGAATCCGCAGTCGCCCAGACCGGCAACGAAGAGGCGCAGCGCCAGAGGGCGGCCAAGTACGAGATGACGATCGCGACCGCCTACGTTCTCGGCGCCTCGCGCAGCTACCCGATCCTGCAGCGCCAGTTCAAGGAAAACATCCAGAACGCCACCCGCGGCAAGGTCTACGTGCGGCTCGCGCCCGCCGGCCAGCTCGGCGCGGGCGGGGCCCTGGTGAAGAAGGTGCAGGACGGCACGATCCAGGCGGCTCAGCACTCGCTGTCGAACTTCGCGCCCTTCGCGTCGGTGGTCGACATGATCAACCTGCCGTACTTCTGCGGCGCGAACCAGAGGTTCGTCAACCTGGTGACCTCGGACGCGTGGAAGAAGGAAGTGAATCCGAAAGTGGAGGAAAGGGGATTCAAGCCCCTTTTCTACGTCGTGATCGATCCGCGCACCGTCGCGGTGCGCAAGGGCGAACACGCAGTGATCCTGCCGAAGGACCTCAAGGGCATGAAATTCCGGGTTCCGGGCTCGAAGATGCTGCAGCAGTACTACCGGCTGGTCGGCGCGAACCCGACTCCGGTGGCCTGGGGCGAGACGCCGTCGGCGATCAAGCAGGGGGTCGCGGACGCGCTCGATCCGTCGGCCGGCGCGCTGTACGTGTTCGGCTTCAAGGACATCCTCAGCCACATCACCTTCACCCGCGCGGTGCCCGACAGCCAGGTGTACTCGTGCAACCTGCAGTGGTTCAACTCGCTGCCGAAGGACGTCCAGGACGGCATCGACGAGGCCTCGCAGATCACCTTCCAGCAGAACCTGGCCCAGGTGCCGGCCTCGCGCAACTACGCGATCGCCGAGCTCGAGAAGGCGGGGGTGCAATTCCACTACCTGACCGACGCCCAGATCGGCGAGTGGAAGGCCGCGGGCGGCTACCAGCGCCCGGAATGGAACGACTTCAGGCTCGAGCTGGCCGGATCGCAGCAGGTGTTCGACAGGCTCGAGCAGGCCGCCAACACGCCCGCGCGCCTGGTCGTGAACGACGCCTGAGCCGACCCGCGCCGGGAGGGACGGACCGATGACCAGGCGACGCGAGCTGCTGGCCTACCTCGACCGCAACCTCGAGCGGTGGGCGCTCCTGGTCTTCTACAGCATGGTGGTGATCACCATGGCGGTCGAGGTGCTGCGGCGGGAGGTGTTCTCCTACTCGTCGGTCTGGGGCGAGGAGATCGTGCGCTACTCCTTCATCTACCTCGCCTGGATCGGGGCCGCGGCGGCGGTGCGTGAGCGCGCGCATATCCGCATCGACGTGATCTTCGAGGCCTGCTCGATGCGGGTGAAGGCGCTGCTCTACCTGTTCGGCGACCTGGTGATGGTGGTCGTGTCCTGCTACGCGCTCTACTGGTCGTGGGACACCCTGATGGTGAGCGCGAAGTTCGGCGCCGTGTCGCACGGCCTGCGGGTGCCGATGGTGTGGTTCCGCAGCGCCGTGCCGATCGGCTTCGGCCTGCTCCTTTACCGGCTGATCCTGTCGATCCGGCGCGACCTCTCCGACCTGCGCCACAACCGCCCGGTGTACGTCGGCGAGCGGCTGTTCGACTGAGCATGAACTCCCTCTACCCCGGAACCGGCGCCGAAGCCCTCAGCCTGGGCTGGAGCTTCTACGGGCCCATGATCCTGTTCGTCGTCCTGACCGTGTTCGGGGTGCCGATCTGGGCGGTCATCGGCGCGACCTCGATCGCGCTGCTCGTGTGGTCCCACACGCTGCCGCTCACGCTGATGGGCAGCTCGCTGTTCGACGGCATCGACGCCTTCGCGCTGACCGCGGTGCCGCTGTTCATCCTCACCGGCGACGTGCTGGTGAGGACCGGCCTGAGCCGCAAGTTCCTCGACGTGGCCGAAGCGCTGACCTGCTGGACGCGCAGCGGCTTCGGCTCGGCCACGGTGCTGGTGTGCGGCATGTTCAGCGCGATCTCGGGCTCGGACGCCGCCGGCGCGGCGGCGGTCGGAAGGATGACGATCGAGCGGCTGGTCGAGTCGGGCTACCCGAGGCCCTACGCCTGCGCCCTGGTGGCTTCCGGCGCCTGCACCGGGATCCTGATTCCGCCGTCGATCTCCTACATCATCCTCGGCCTGGTGCTGGGCATCTCCGCCTCGACCCTTTTCCAGGCCGCGCTGATCCCGGGCCTGATGATCCTGGCCGGGATCTTCGTCACCAACAGCGTGGTCAACCGGCGCCACGCCTACGAGCGCAACGAGGCGATCTCAGCGCGGGAGTGGCTCGCCAACATCGCCGGCGCGCTGAAGCGGGGCTGGTACGCCTTCATCGTGCCGGCCATCATCTTCTACGGCATCTTCTCCGGCCGCCTGACGCCCACCGAGGCGGGCGCCACCGCGGTGATCACGACCATGATCATCGGTTTCGTCCTCGGCACGCTGAAGCTCGCCGACTTCCCGTCGATGCTGGTGAGCTCGGCCAAGGTCAACGGCGTCATCCTGCCGATCATCGCGTTCTCGCTGCCGCTCGCCCAGGCGCTCGCCACGATGAACGTGCCGCAGGGCTTCGTCATGGCGGTGACCAGCATCTCGAGCGATCCGCGCGTGCTGATCCTGCTGATGATCGGGATCCTGGTGGCGGCCGGCTGCGTGATGGAAACGACGCCCAACATCGTGATCCTGGCGCCGATCCTCAAGCCGCTCGCCGACCAGATCGGCATGAACGAGATCCAGTTCTGCGTGATGATGATCACGACGCTCGGGGTGGGCTTCATCACGCCGCCGCTGGGCCTGAACCTGTTCGTCGTCTCCGGGCTGACCGGCGAATCGATCCTGAAGATCGCGAGGCGCGCGGTGCCGTTCATGCTGTCGATGCTGGCGGTGGTGCTGCTGATCGCCTACGTGCCGGCCATCACGACCTTCCTGCTGCCCGCCGCCTACAAGTGAGCGGGCACGGCACCGACAACCATCAACTTTTGACGATCCATCCATGACAACCTACCTGAAGAAAGCGAGCAAGACCCCCGAAACCGAGACCGCCGCCGCGCAAAAGGTGGTCACCGAAATGCTGGCCGAGATCGAGAAGAACGGCGAAGCCGCCGTCCGCGAATACGCGAAGAAGCTCGACAAGTGGGACGGCGATTTCATCGTCACCAAGGCCCAGCTCGCGGAGAACGCGAAGAGCGTCCCCGCGCAGATCAGAAAGGACATCGACTTCGCGATCGACCAGGTCTACCGCTTCGCGGTGGCGCAGCGCGAATCGCTCAAGGAATTCGAGATCGAGCTGCATCCCGGCGTGCGCGCCGGCCAAAGGGTGCTGCCGGTGAACGTCGCGGGCTGCTACGCGCCCGCCGGGCGCTACGCGCACATCGCCTCGGCCTACATGGGCACGGCGACCGCCAAGGCCGCCGGGGTGAAGACGATCATCGCCTGCTCCGGGCCGTTCCGCGGCGGCCCGATGCATCCCTACCTGATGTACGCCTTTAACAAGGCGGGCGCCGACGTCATCATGACCCTCGGCGGCGTGCAGGCGATCGCGACCATGGCCTACGGGCTGTACACCGGCAAGCCCGCCGACGTCATCGTCGGTCCCGGCAACAAGTTCGTCGCCGAGGCCAAGCGCGCGCTGTTCGGCAAGGTGGGCATCGACGTCTTCGCCGGGCCTTCGGAAATCGCGATCATCGCCGACGAGACCGCCGACCCCGCGATCGTGGCGAGCGACCTGGTGGGGCAGTCCGAGCACGGGCACGAGTCGCCGGCCTGGCTGTTCGCCACCAGCAAGCCGCTCGCGCAGGACGTGATGTCGCGCATGCAGGGGCTCATCGGCGCGCTGCCGCCGACGGCGCGCGAGGCGGCGGGCGCGGCCTGGCGCGATTACGGCGAGGTGATCGTCTGCGACAGCCGCGAGGAAGTGGTGGAGGTATCCGACCGCTACGCGGCCGAGCACCTGGAAGTGCACGCGAAGGATCTCGACTGGTGGTTGAAGCACCTGAGCTGCTACGGCTCGCTCTTCCTGGGCGAGGAAACCACCGTGGCCTACGGCGACAAGGCGAGCGGCCCCAACCACGTCCTGCCCACCAAAGGCGCGGCGCGGTATTCCGGCGGCCTTTCGGTGCACAAGTTCCTGAAGACTTTCACCTGGCAGAAGATGACCCGCGAGGCGGCGCGCGACATCGGCGAAGTGGCGGCCCGCATCTCGCGCCTCGAGGGCATGGAGGCGCATGCCCGGACCGCCGATGATCGCCTGGCCAAGTATTTCCCGGACCGGAAGTTCGATCTGGGCGAGCGCGTCACGGTGTGAAGCATCTTCCGTTCTTTTCGCTCGAACGCCGGCGGGCACTGATCACCGGAGGCAGCTCGGGGATCGGCGAAGCGATGGCCCGCGCGCTGGGGCTCGCGGGCGCGAAGCTGCTGATCGTGGCGCGCGGCGCCAAGGGCGCGCTCGAGGCTGCGCTCGAGCGCCTGAAGGAGGACGGGATCGACGCGCACGGCCTGTCGGCCGACCTCTCGGTGCTCGGGTCGCTGCGCGAAGTCGGAGCGAAGGCCGTCGCGAAGATGGGCGGGATCGACATCCTCGTCAACGCCGCAGGCGTGAACCTCAGGCAGCCCTTCGCCGGCGTCACGGCCGAATCGTGGAATTTGCAGCTCAACCTGCACCTGGGTGCGCCCTTCTTCCTCACCCAGGCGCTGGCGCCGGCAATGGCCGAGCGCGGCTGGGGGCGGATCATAAACATCGCCTCGCTGCAGAGCTATCGGGCCTTCGACAACAGCGCGCCCTACGGCGCGGGCAAAGGCGGCATCGTCCAGCTCACGCGAGCGATCGCTCGCGAATGGTCTCCGCGCGGCGTGACCTGCAATGCCATCGGCCCCGGATTCTTCCCCACGCCGCTCACCGCGCCGGTGTTCGGCGACCCGGAGCTGGCGCGGCAACAGGCGGCGCAGACATGCGTCGGCAGAAACGGCGCGATGGCCGATCTGCACGGCACGACGATTTTTTTCGCGAGCGACGCCAGCGCGTACGTCACTGGCCAGACGCTCATGGTCGACGGAGGATACACGGCAAAATGAAGGCACTCGTCTATACGAACCCCGACGAAATTCTCCTGCGGGAGCAGCCCAACCCGGCCGTGGCCGAGGACGAGGTCGTGCTGAAGATCGACGCGGTGGGAATCTGCGGTTCCGACATGCACGCCTATCACGGCCACGACCCGCGCCGCAAACCGGGCTTGGTTCTGGGCCACGAATTTGCCGGCACGATCGTGGAGAGCCGCTCGCCCGCTCATTTGGTGGGCGCGCGGGTCACCGGCAATCCGCTGATCACCTGCGGCCGCTGCGATTACTGCGTCAGCGGCCGCAACAACCTGTGCGAGAACCGGACCATGGTCGGAATGACCCGGCCCGGCGCCTACGCCGAATTCATGTCCATCCCGGGGGCGTCGCTGATCGACCTTCCGCACGACCTGCCGCCGGCGAAGGCCGCGCTCACCGAGCCCGCGGCCACGGCCGTCCACGCGATCAACCGGTCGCTGCCGTTCCTCGCCCGTCCGCTGCTCGAATGCCGCTGTCTGGTGCTGGGCGGCGGCGCGATCGGCATGCTCGCCGCGCTGCTGCTCAAGCATCACGGCGCGCGGGGAACGGTGGTGACGGAAGTCAATCCGAAGAGGCGCAGGTCGATCGAGACGCACGCCGGCGCGACGACGCTCGATCCACGCGAGGCGGCGCCGCAGGAAGGTGCCTTCGACTACGTGATCGACGCGGTGGGCTCGAAGCTCACGCGCGTCGCCGCGCTGAGGGCGGTCAAGCCCGGCGGCGTGGTCATGCACGTCGGCTTGCAGGACTGGGAAAGCGAGATCGACATGCGCAAGCTCACGCTTGCGGAGATCGCCCTGCTCGGCGCCTACACCTACGCCACCGCCGACCTGCGCGCGGCGGTGCGCCTGCTGCACGAAGGCGCCTTCGGCAGCCTGGACTGGATCGAGACCCGGAAACTGGAAGAAGGCCCGAAGGCGTTTGCCGACATCACCGCCGGCAACATCGCCTCGGCCAAGGTCGTGCTGCTGCCGTAACCGCCGGCCCGCACGGGCTAAGATGCGGCATGCACGACGCAGCCGCTACGCAGGACTTCGACGGCCTGCCGCAGCCGCAGCGCCGGTGGGCGATGGTCGCGATCGGGCTCGCGATCATGATGGCGGTGCTCGACGGCACGATCGCCAACGTGGCGCTGCCGACCATCGCGCGCGATCTCAACGCCAGCCCGGCCGATTCGGTCTGGGTGGTGAACGCCTTCCAGCTCGTCATCACGGTGCTGATGCTGCCGCTCGCCTCGCTGGGCGAGATCGTCGGCTACCGGCGCATCTACCGCATCGGGCTGGCAGTGTTCACGCTCTCGTCGCTCGCTTGCGCGCTGTCGGATTCGCTTCTCGCGCTGACGCTGGCGCGGGTGGCGCAGGGCATCGGCGCGGCCGGGCTGATGAGCGTCAACGCGGCGCTGGTGCGCTTCATCTATCCGCGCGACCGGCTCGGGCGCGGGATCGGCATCGTGGCGATGGTGGTGGCGGTGTCGGCCGCGGTCGGCCCGACCGTGGCGGCGGGCATCCTGTCGGTTGCCACCTGGCCCTGGCTGTTTGCGATCAACGTGCCGATCGGGATCGTCACGCTCTACGCCGGGCGCGGGCTGCCGCGCACGCCGCGCGCGGCGCGGCGCTTCGACTATCTTTCGGCCCTGCTCAACGCGCTGTTCTTCGGCCTGCTGATCGTCGCCATCGACAGCGTTGGCCACGGCGAGCGGGCCGCGGTGGTCGCGCTCGCCTTCCTCGGCGCGGGGCTGGCCGGGGTGGCGCTGGTGCTGCGCCAGCTGCCGCAGGCTTCGCCCCTGCTGCCGGTCGACCTGCTGCGGATTCCGATGTTCGCCCTCTCGGTCAGCACTTCGGTCTGCTCGTTCACGGCGCAGATGCTCGCCTACGTGTCGATCCCGTTCTACTTCCAGGATGTGCTCGGGCGCGACGCGGTGGCCACCGGCCTGCTGATCACGCCCTGGCCGGTCGCCGCGGCGGTGATGGCGCCGATCGCCGGGCGCCTGGCCGACCGCCACTCGGCGGGGCTGCTCGGCGCGCTGGGGCTGGTCGCGTTCGGCGCGGGGCTGGCGCTGCTCGCGCTGCTGCCAGCTTCTCCCAGCGACGCGGATATCGTCTGGCGCATGGCGCTCGCCGGCGCCGGGTTCGGCCTGTTCCAGTCGCCCAACAACCGAGCCATCGTCACCTCGGCGCCGGCCGAGCGCAGCGGAGGGGCGAGCGGAATGCTCGGCACCGCGCGGCTGCTCGGTCAGACTAGCGGCGCCGCGCTGGTGGCGCTGATGTTCGGCCTGACCGGCGGGCACGCCACCTACTGGGCGCTCGGCACGGCGGCTGCCGTGTCTCTGGTCGCCGCGGCGGTCAGCAGCACGCGACTGATGGGCGCGGCCGCTCAGCGCGCGTAGCGCTCGGCGTTCTGTTGCGCTGCGCGCGCGCCGGCGGCATCGCCGCGCGCGTCGCGCGCCTGCGCGATGAGCTTCCAGTTTTCGGCCCGCAGGGCGTTGTCGCCGCCGGCCCAGGTGTTGGCGCGCGCGGCGAGGCTTTCGGCCTGGCCGTATTGGCCCTGCTGCATCCGTATGCGGGCGAGCTGCTGCCACAGGCGCGCGTCGCGCGGAGCGATGCGGAGCGCGCGCTCGAGCGTGGCCTCGGCGCTGCCGAGCCGGCTCGCGGCCATGTCGGCCTGCGCGCTCGCCACCAGGCGCGCGACGGCGGGGTTCTGCACCGGCCTGGCGAGCGGGGCGGGCGGGGGAAGCCCGGCGGGTCCGGGGAGTTCGCCGGCAGGCGCGCTCTCGACCGGCGCGGCTTCGGCGGGCGCAGTCCCGGGCGCGCCTTGAGGCGGCGGGACCCCGCCCGGCGGCGCGGCGGCGCAGCCGGCGAGGAAAGCCGTGATGAGGAGAAGAAGTCTCAAAGTCCGTTCAATTGCCGAACAGGCGCTGGAAGAAGCCCTTCACATTATCCACCACCGGATTGCCGGCGCACGGGGCGCGATCCTTCGGCGCCGAGCCTTTCACGAACGGCAGCTCGATCGCGCCTGGACAGGCCGTGTCGGCGAGCAGGCCCGTTTGCGGGTCGATCGTCGCCAGCTCGATGTCCTCGGGCTGCGGATACGCGACCGGCTCGGGCTCGAGCGCAGCCATCATCTCGCCCCACACCGGCAGCGCGGCGGTCGCGCCGAGCAGTCGCGCCGGGCGGTTGTCGTCGTAGCCGACCCAGACCACCGCAACGCGCCCGCCGGTGAAGCCGGCGAACCAGGCGTCGCGCTGCTCGTTGGTGGTTCCGGTCTTGCCCGCCACGCCGAGCGGCGGCAGCCAGTTGGACATCGAGCGCGCAGTGCCTTCGCGCACCACGTCCTGCAGCGCGGCGGTGAGCAGGTACATGGAGTCGGGCTGGAAAACCTGCGCCACCGCGAGCGGATAGCGCTTGAGCGGACGGCCGTCCATGGTGGTGACCTCCCGGATCGCGTGCAGCGGCGAGCGGAAGCCTCCGCTGGCGATGGTCTGGTACATCTGCGTCATCTCGAACGGAGTCAGGTTCGCGGCGCCGAGCAGTGTCGAGGGATAGGGGGGCAGCTCGCGCTTGATGCCGAGCCTGTGCGCGGTGGCGATCACGCGATCGAGTCCGAGCGTGGTGCCCAGGCGCGCCGCGGCGACGTTGTACGAGTGCGCGAGCGCGAGATAGAGCGGCACCTCGCCGTGGTACTGCCGGTCGTAGTTCTCGGGCCGCCACGGCTCGCTGTTGGGCGGCTGCCAGACGAACTTGCTGTCGTCGAGCAGGGTGGCGAGCGTGTAGTGCGAAGGATCCTCGAGCGCGGTGAGGTAGATCGCGGGCTTGAGCAGCGAGCCGACCTGGCGCTCGGCGTCGAGCGCGCGGTTGAAGCCCTGGTAGCGCGGGTCGCGCCCGCCCACCAGCGCCTGCACCTCGCCCGTCTGCGGGTCGGCCACCACCACCGCGCCCTCCAGCCCGGGCTTGCCGAAGCGGCCGCTGCGGTCGAATGCGTTCAGGCGGCTGGTAAGCGCATGCTCGGCGGCGGCCTGCGCCCGCGGTTCGAGCGTGGTGAAAATGCGCAGCCCCTCCGAGCGCAGGTCGGCCTCGTCGTAGTCGCGCAGCAGCTGCCGGTGCACCAGGTCGACGAAGGCCGGGAAGGGCGTGGTGCCGGTCGAGGGCTTGGGATTGAGGCCGAGGCCGGTCGCGCGCGCGGCCTGGTACTGGGCGGCGGTGATGAAGCCCTCGTCGCGCGTCTGGCGCAGCACCAGGTTGCGCCGCTCGAGCGCGCGCTTGGGGTGGCGGTACGGGTCGTAGTAGGTCGGGCCGCGCACCAGGGCGACCAGCAGCGCGCTCTCGGCGATCGTGAGCCTGTGCACCGACTTGTCGAAGTAGAACTGCGCCGCCAGGCCGACGCCGTGGATCGCGCGGTCGCGGTCCTGCCCGAGATAGATCTCGTTGAGGTAGGTCTCGAGGATTTCCTGCTTGCTGTAGTGCAGCTCCAGCAGCACCGCCATCACCAGCTCGGTGACCTTGCGCCGGATCGTGCGCTCGGGCGAGAGGAAGAAATTCTTCACCAGCTGCTGGGTCAGGGTGCTGCCGCCCTGGACGTGGCCCGAGCCCAGGCTCAGCATCGCGCGCGCGATCCCGCGCGGATCGAAGCCCCAGTGATGGTAGAAGTTGCGATCCTCGACCGCGATCAGCTCCTTGACCAGGGTCTTCGGCACGTCGCTCAGCCGCACCAGGATGCGGTCTTCGTTGTTGGTGGGGTAGATGCCGCCGATCGGCAGCGGCTCCAGGCGCGCGAGCGCCAGGTCGGCGCCCTGGGCGTCGGTCAATGCGGTTACCGTGCCGGCCGCGAAGCTTACGTGCAGCTCGCGGGCGGGCTGCGGCCCGTCCCAGAAGACGAACGGGCGCACCGAAATGTCGAGCTGGGAGCCGCCGCGCACGTACCAGCCCGACCCCTGGCGCCGGGTGGGCCGGTAGCCCAGCTCGTGCAGCTCGCGCACCACGCCGTCCTCGGGAACCTTGAGCCCGACGTGCAGCTCGAGCGGCGCGGCGTAAATGCGCGCCGGCAGCGCGAAGCGCCGGCCCTCGAACTCGTGCCGGACGCGAATGTCGAGGTGCAGGGTGTACGCCGCCGCGAGCAGCGCGAGCACCAGCAATCCGAACCGGAGGTACGGCCAGAACCTTCTGCGGCGAGCCATTGGCGCGATTCTACTTCGTCATTGTGGCGAAAATCTGGCCGGAATCCGGCGCATACAGGCGCATAAGCTGCGCTGAATCCGTCATTCAAAAGTCATGCTTTCGTCAGGCCTGCGCGCGGCTATATTTGCCCTCTATCAATAATTACTTAACTGCTGAATCAGTCAACCAGGCAGGTACAGGGAGGAGGTCACGATGCAGAACAAGGCAGATTCCAAGGGCATTTCACGGCGTCAATTCGGCAAGATCGCGGGCGCGGCTGCGGCCGGCACCGTGCTGCCGGGCTACGCGCTGCGCGCGCTGGCGGCGGAGACCGCCGACCAGATCATTCCGGGCAAGTCGGCCGAGATGATCATCCACAACGCCAAGCTCGGCGTGATGGAGACCCCGCTCACGCTGCTGCGCCAGTACGCGCACACGCCGAAGGAAATCCTGTTCTGCCGCTTCCACTACCCGCACGAGGGCAACGCGGGGTGGTACGCGAGCCTGAACCCGCCCAAGCGCGAGGACTGGACGCTCGAGATCGACGGCCTCGTCGCGCGGCCGCGCATCGTCAAGCTGGCCGACATCGAGAAGATGGACATGGTCAAGCGCGTTTCGGTGATCCAGTGCGCCGGTAACGGCCGCTCGTTCTACGCCGCCAAGCAGAAGGTCGGCGGCGGCCAGTGGAAGAACGGCGGCATGGGCAACGTGGTGTGGGAAGGCGTGCCGCTGCGCCACTTCCTCGACGAGCAGAAGGTGATGCCGGCGGCGTCGGTGCGCTGGCTGACCGCGGAAGGCTGGGACCAGCCGGCCACCCGCGAGGGCTCGGACTTCTCGAAGAGCTACCACATCGAGGACGGCGCGCTCGATAACGCGATCCTCGCGGTCAAGATGAACGGCGAGCCGATCCCGGCCGCGCACGGCGGGCCGCTGCGCCTGATCATCCCGGGCTACTACGGCAACATGAACGTGAAGATTCTGACCAAGCTGATGTTCATGGACCACCAGTCGCCGAGCGTGTTCCAGTCGATGGGCTACCGCTTCCCGAACCGTCCGGTCGAGCCCGGCCAGTTCAAGGCCAACGACTACACGCTGGAAAACAGCCGTCCGACCTACGCGCACCAGATCAAGAGCGTGATCTTCTCGCCCCTGCCGGAGGACAAGCCGGGCAGCGGCGCGGTGGAGATCACCGGCGTGGCGTTCAACGACGGCACGGCGCCGATCACCAGCGTGCAGGTCTCGGTCGACGGCGGCCAGAGCTGGCAGGCGGCGACGATCAAGACCCCGGAGAGCCCGTGGGCCTGGAACCACTGGTCGCTCAAGGCGACCCTGCGTCCCGGCACGAACACGCTGGTGTCGCTCGCCACCGACGCGCTCGGGCGCTCGCAGCCGCTCAACGGCCTGACCCGCTGGAACCCGCGCGGTTACGAGTGGAACGGTGCCGACAAGGTCGTCATCAACGTCTGACAACGTCCCCGGGGGCGCCGCGGCTGCGCGGCGCCCCCTTTTTTTATTTCATGCATAAGGGCACGGATTGATGCGTGTCGGTTCTCTGCTGTGCGTGGCGGCCCTGGCGGCCGCCGTTTTTCCGCCGCTCGCGCGCGCGGACAGGATCGAGCTTCCTGCCGGGCCGAACCGCGACCTGGTGTATGCCAAGTGCCGCACCTGCCACGACCTGCAGTACGTGAAGGAGTCGGCGGGCATCACCGCGGACAACTGGGAGGCGCTGATCGAGGACATGGGCCAGTACGGCCTGCGCATCCCGGCCGCGGACAAGGAGAAGATCGTCAAGTACCTGGTCACCTACCTGGGCCCGAACCCGCCCAAGTCACCGCCGCCGAGCGAGGCGCCTTCGCCCGCGGTGAACGGCGCGACCATGTACGCGCGCCAGTGCTCGGCCTGCCACCAGGCCCATGGCGGCGGCATTGCGAACACCTTTCCGCCCC
>Ga0210112_1000368_pt1 | contig 12542 bp, 3 predicted proteins | sample Joice_ThreeSqC_D_FD_184875 | JGI IMG/M metagenome (GOLD analysis project Ga0210112, IMG submission 184875) | Wetland microbial communities from San Francisco Bay, California, USA, that impact long-term carbon sequestration - Joice_ThreeSqC_D2... | ecosystem: Environmental > Aquatic > Marine >... | reverse complement strand
TGTGTCATGGGCTTTTCCTTGATGAATGAAGCAAACGGTGCGGTGTGCCTGTTCCCTGCCGGCAGCAGGTTGTTGCACAACGGTGGAGGCAGATCGGAGCCCGCGAGAAGTGGGAATGACGGGCAACAACGACCGTTTGGTCAGTGTCGTGCGGCAGAGAGACTTGCATGGTTACAGACCTGTTATGAAAGTAAGCATCCTCCCTTTGCGCCGGTAAAGCAAATCAATTGAACTGATGAGAAGTGTCAGTCACCTTTTACCTTCGTGGGCAGACGCCTTTCTGGCACATGAACATCAACAGGGTACCGCCCCCTTTTTGCCTGTCAGGAATACCTTTCAACACAAATCCACCTCGACGTAGTGCTCCCGGCGGTCGTCCACAAGCGGAATGATGCCTTGCGGCCGCCCGGCATCATCCACGACGATTCCATCTGTCACAGCGCCGTCTACCGTCACGCGGCTCGCATGCTCCGACTTCTCACCGGCGCGCCTGACGGTGATGTGGTAGACCGTCTCGCGATAGCGGTAGTGGATTTTGTACGATTCCCAATGGGCCGGGACACAGGGTGCAATGCGCAGATGGTCCACATCCAGTCGCAGGCCCAGCAGTGTTTCCACGATCAGCCGGTACATCCACCCCGCCGCACCGGTGTACCAGGTCCAGCCGCCCCGGCCCGTGTGTGGCGGCGCAGCGTAAATATCCGCGCACATGACGTACGGCTCGACCTTGTAGCGTTCGATGTCATCCGGCTGACTGCCGTGATTGACAGGATTGAGCATGGCGAACAACTCCCACGCCCGGTCCCTGTCGCCCAGCATGGCAAACGCCATCGTGGCCCAGATCGCCGCATGGGTATACTGGCCACCGTTCTCGCGGACTCCGGGCACGTAACCCTTGATATAGCCCGGCTCAAGGTCTGATGTATCGAAGGGCGGGGTGAGCAACTGGATCAGCTGCGCATCGCGCCGCACCAGGCGTTTGTCCACCGCGCCCATCGCCTGGCGGGCCCGCACGGGATCAGCGCCGCCCGAAATGACCGCCCAGCTCTGGCTGATCGAATCGATCTGGCATTCGTCATTCTCCGAGGAACCCAGGGGTGTGCCATCATCGAACCAGGCGCGCCGATACCAGCCGCCGTCCCAGGCCTGGGCCTCGGTGTTGCCGCGCAGCAGCGCAGCCTGCCCGGTACAGACTCTGGCAAAGGCCTCGTCGTCCCGGCCGCGCGCCAGCTCTGCAAACAGCTGCAGGTTCTCGTACAGGAACCATGCCAACCATACGCTCTCGCCCTTGCCGTCACGACCGACGAGATTCATGCCATCGTTCCAGTCGCCGCAGCCCATCAGCGGCAGTTGATGTTCGCCGAAGCGTAACCCGTGCCTGATTGCACGCACGCAATGCTCGTAGAGGCTCGCCGCTTCCGTCGAACGTTGCGGCTGGTCGTAGTACGCCTCCTCTTCCGGGTACAACTCGCGGCCTTCCAGGAAATGCACTGGTTCGTCGAGTACGCCCGTATCGCCGGTCGCCAGGACGTAACGACAGGTTGCATACGGCAGCCACAGGTAGTCATCGGAGAAATGGCTGCGCACGCCCTGTCCGTTGGGCGGATGCCACCAGTGTTGCACATCCCCCTGCAGGAACTGGCGCCCGGCGCAACGGAGCAACTGCTCGCGGGCAAGCCACGGTGTGGCATGGATCAGTGCCAGGGTGTCCTGCAACTGATCGCGGAAACCGTAGGCGCCGCCGGACTGATAATAGCCGCTGCGGCCCCAGAGCCGGCAGGACAGCGTCTGGTAGACCAGCCAGCCGTTGGCCAGCACGTCCAGCGCGGGATCCGGCGTCTCCACCTGCACCGTACCCAATGTGTGGTTCCAGAATTCCCACACCGCTTCCAGTGCCTGCCGCGCGCCGGCCGGGCCGCCGTACTGCCGGATGAAATGCTGCGCCTCGTCGGTGTTGCGGGCCGCGCCGAAGATGAACACAATCTCGCGCTCCTGCCCGTCGGCCAGTTCGATCCGGGTCTGGATCGCGGCACACGGATCGAGGCCCGCACCCGCCCTGCCTGACAAACGCGCGCGGTGCATGGCCGCCGGGCTGGCCAGCGAGCCGTTGCGGCCAATGAATTCCGTACGGTTTCCGGTCACCGTACGTTCCGGTTCGCTGACCTGCGCAAAGACGACCCGGCCGGCGCATTCGCGGCCGTAGGCATTGCGCGCAAACAGTGCCCCGCTATGCGGATCCTTTTCGGTAATGATGTGCATCAGATTGGCATGCCGCCACTCACCGAGCACCAGTTCCCAGTACCCGGTCAGCGACAGGCGACGCGGGCGACGCGCATGGTTGTGCAGCTTCAGGACCACGAACTTCACCGGCGCATCCATGGCGACGTAGGTGTACAGTTCCGAGGAGATACCGGCTTCGTAGTGCTCGAACACGCTGTACCCGAAGCCGTGCCGGCACACATACCCGGAATGACCGCGGGCGGGCAACGGCGTCGGCGACCAGAACGCACCCGTTTCCTCGTCGCGGATGTACAGCGCCTCGCCGCTGCTGTCGGCAAGCGGGTCGTTGTGCCAGGTGGTCAGCCGGAACTCGTGTGCGTTTTCCACCCAGGTATACGCGCCCCCGCTCTCGCTGACGACCGTGCCGATGTGCGGGCTGGCGATGACATTGGCCCACGGCGCCGGCGTACTCTGACCGGGCTCGAGGGTAACGACGTATTCGCGCCCGTCGGGCGTGAAGCCGCCCGGACCGTTGCAGAAAATGCGTTCGCGCACCGACAGCGGGTAGACCGGTTCATCCGCCGGTTGCAGCAGTGGCTGCAGATGGCCTGGCAAGCGCTCCGCCGATACGCGGCGTTGCACCTGCTCGACCAACGTCTCGGCGGAATCGGTGAGCACGACACGGGCGACCGTCTGGAACAGGACCCTGTCCTCCTCGGACAGTTCTTCGGCGCGCCGCACGAAGACCCCGCCCGGTTTGTCGACAACTTGCGCCTCGGGACCCGCATTGATCAGCCCCATGATCTGGTCCTGCAACGCCGCCCGGTAGCCCGAGAAATCCTCGTTCAGGATCACCAGGTCCGATGCCAGGCCCTTCACACGCCAGTAGGCATGGGCTTGCAGCACCTGTTTTACCAGGTCGATGCGGTCCAGGTTGCCGATGCGTACCAGGACGATCGGCAGATCGCCCGAGACGGCAAAGCGCCAAAGCCCGGACTGGCCGAGGTGGTTGCGGGCAATGACTCCGGGTGCGGCGCGACGCAAGGCATTGCCGTAAATAACAGAGGAGGCCAGGCGGCCATAGACCTGTGCATCGGCTTCGCTTGCGTTGAGGTGGCGCAGCACTTCCTGATTCTGGAACCATGCCATTTCAAAGGCACGCTCAACGAAATGCCGGTCACAATATTTATCAAGTACAGCCAGTGCTGCCTCGCGCGTGTCCGCGACACCGGAGATGACCTGCACGATCGCCGATTCGTCGGGAGTCAGGCTGATGGTGCGGCGAATCGCCACGACGGGATCGAGCACCGAACCCTCCGTGTTCGACAACGTCGGCGGGCTGGAACGGCTGTCCAGCACCACCGGGTTGGCAACCGTACGGCCGCGCCCGATGAATCTGGCCCGGTCAGTCTCGTAAGACGACTCGCCGGCAACCGCACCGGGCGCTGCCAGCAGGTGAAACATCCACGGCACCTGTTCTCCCGGTGTACGTCGGCGCCGGGTGCAGAGGATCGCCTGCCGGTCGGGCAGAATCTCGGTTTGCACGAAAAGGTTGCTGAACGAGCGGTGGGCCAGGTCGGCATTCAGCGGCGCCAGCACGACCTCCGCAAAACTCGTCACTTCAATATGGCGAGTGCGCGACGACAGGTTGGTGAGCGTTACACGGCGGATCTCGACGTCGTCTTCGGGCGAGACACTGATCTCGGTGTGCGTATCGATCCCCTGATCGCGCCGCCGGTATTCCGCGCGTGCCTGCACGAAGATCGCCTCGTAGTGGTCGGACTTGCGCAGTGTCGGTTGATATGCGGTTGACCAGTAATGCCCCGTGTCGCGCTCGCGCAGGTAAATGAATGTGCCCCAGCAATCACAAGTGGCATCCTCGCGCCACCGGGTTACGGCCAGGTTGAGCCAGCGGCTGTAGCCTCCACCGGCATGGGTCGCCATGACATGGTACCTGCCGTTGGACAACAGATGAACTTCGGGTATCGGCGTGTTCGGGTCGGTAAACACGCGCATGATCGCGCCTGCCTCCGCAACGGGCGGGTGTGCGGCGGCGCTCACTTCAGCCGCATGCGGGTGCAACGTGGCGCCCTGCTTCGGCACACGCTCCTGCAGCAACAGTTCCGTCGCCTGTGCGAGCGGGTCAGACATGAAGCGGCGCTGCATTGGCCGGTTGAGCAGGACATGCCCAAAGGCCAGCAGGCTCATGCCCTGGTGGTGGGCCATGAAGGTTCGCACGATGGCGTGATGCTTGCCCCGCGGCACACGCGATGGCGTGTAGTCGACCGCCTCGTAGAACCCGTAGTCGCCCAGCAAGCCATTGGCAGCCAGCGTCTGCAGGTTGCGGCAGGCTGCAAGCGGCATCACCGTCAGAGCGAGTGCACTGGCGTAAGGTGCTATGACCAGATCGTCTCCCAGCCCGCGCTTGAAACCCAGTCCGGGCACACCGAATGCCCGGTATTGATAGACCTGGTGCATATCGGTGGCGTTATAACAGGACTCGGAAATGCCCCATGGTACGGCGCGTTGCCGACCGTACTCGATCTGGCGCGACACCACCGCCTTGCAGGTCTCATCCAGCAAGGTGTTGTCGTAACCCGGCATGATCAGCCGCGGCATGAGGTACTCGAACATCGAGCCGCTCCACGAAATCAGGCTCACGTCGCCGCCATGACTCGTCAGCAGTCGGCCGAGCGCGAACCAGTGCTTCTGTGGTACCTGTCCCTGCGCGACGAGCAGGAAACTGGCCAGGCGCGCCTCGGACGCCAGGAGGTCGTAGCAGGAAGGATCACGGCGCCGTTCGCCCACATCGTAGCCTATGGCCAGCAGGCTGCGCGAGGTATCGTAGAGAAATTCAAAATCCATCAGCGCAAGTTCGCGGCAACGACCCAGCAGATCGTCGATGATCCCGATCCACTCAACCGCTCCTTTGTAACCGGGCACTGCCACCGCGGCTGCGGCGGCTGACGGGCGCGCCCCGGTGTCAACCGCGCGCCCTCTGGCCAATTCCGCCAGTGTCGGAATGTCGCTGTACTGCCACGATTCCGGTGCCAGCAATTCAAGGTCCTCTCGAAGCGCACTGGCTTGCCGGTCGAATGCCTGCGCCCAGTAATACAGTTCGCCATCGATATCGATATCCGCCGGCAGCCAGGCAACCAGCCCTCCGCCAATTCTGTGTATCTCATCCAGCATACTGTCGGCGGCGGCCAGTGTCTGTGGCTGTCCGTTCTGCGCAAGTGAGTTCAGTGCGTCCTGCAAAAACCGTATCTGCTTCGCAAGATCAGGGACTAATGACGAGGGCAGGTGTTCGGCGAGGACCTGCAAGGTGTCCTGCAACCCCTCAAACGCGCAATCAGACAACACCGGTCGATCTTTCAACTCGACCAGTCCCGCTTGCAGGGTGAGCAGGCTGCCGGCCAGGTTGCCGCTGTCCACTGATGAGACATAGTGCGGGTGCAGCGGTTGCAACGTGCGCGTGTCGTACCAGTTGTAGAAATGGCCGCGGTAGCGTTCCAGCTTTTCCATCGTCGCCAGTGTGTTCCCGGTACGACGCAGAAATTCTCCGGCGCATATGAATCCGAAATCGTACGCCGCAAGGTTCGCCAGCAGCGCCATGCCAATGTTGGTGGGCGAGGTACGCGAGGCAATGACCGGCGCCGGATATTCCTGGAAATTATCGGGCGGCAGCCAGTTGTCCTGCGGACCGACGAATTCACCGAAAAAGCGCCACGTTCGCCGGGCCGACGCCCGCAGGAATGCCCGTTGTTCAGCGCTCAGGTGTGGTACAGGGGACACAAGCGGCTTGCTGATCCACCAGCCGACGACGGGCGACGCCAGCCAGGACAGCAGCACGGGTGCCCAGAAGAACCACTCCGCCGCGCGGGTTAGCCACGGTGCACAGGCCAGATACAATACCAGCGCCAGTGCCGCAACGGGCGCAATCCACATCTCCATGAAAAAGTCGGCCAGCGTACGGCGCGCGTTGCGGCGTGCGTAGGAGCGGAGTTGCCAGAGCAGCAAGCCGTGTCGCGTAAACAGCATCCGCACACCCGAGCGCAGCAGCGCATCCAGGCAAATCAGCGCGTCATAGGGCAACAGGACCAGGGTCAGCAACGCGAGCACGACCGGGCGGCCCGCGGACTTGCCTGTCAGGGTCAGGTGCACCAGCCAATCACGTTCATCCGGCTTGCGGATGAACTCGATCGCCGCCCCCAGCAAGGTGGGTGCGAACACCACACCCGCGACCAGCAGGGTCCAGAACCATGCCGGTCCCGGACCAAACAGCCAGCCACCAGCCAGCACGGCAAACAGCGACGGCGGCACGAGACTGCGCCGAAGGTTGTCGAAAATTTTCCACACCGACAGGGCGGAGAGCGGGTTCGGGAGCCGTGTCGCCTTCGATCCATCCGGCTCGCTCGACTTGTCTGATCGGGGTGGTCCGGGCACGCGCGGGAGCAGCCACCCGGCAAGCTGCCAGTCACCGCGTATCCACCGGTGTCGCCGGCTGGCCTCCATGGCATAACTGGCCGGGTGCTCTTCAATGAGTTCGACATCGGTCACCAGTGCCGAGCGTGCATAGCCGCTTTCCAGCAGGTCATGGCTGAGAATGAGATTCTCCGGAAAACGCCCATCGACAGCCTGACGGAACGCATCCACATCGTAGATGCCCTTGCCGATGAACGACCCCTCCCCGAAAAGATCCTGGTAGACATCCGATACCTGGCGCGAGTAGGGATCGATGCCTGATTCACCCGCGAACAGTTTCGTAAACCGTGACTGGCCTGCACTGGACAGGCTGATCGAGGCGCGTGGTTGCAGGATCGCGTAACCCTCGACAATGCGTCCCTTGTCCGCATCGTACACCGGCCGATTTAGAGGATGAGCGATGTTACCGACGAGAGTACGCGCCGCGTCGCGGGGCAACTGCGTGTCGGTATCCAGGGTGATGACGTACCTGATCGAATCGAGGATGGACGTGTCACCGACAATATCCGTAAAGGCAGTTTGCCCCCCTCCCCGCAGCAAGGCATTGAACTGCTCCAGTTTGCCGCGCTTGCGCTCGTAGCCCATCCATACCCGTTCGTATGGATTCCAGACCCGCGGGCGGTGAAACAGATAGAAGATGCACGGCCGGTCCTCGAGGTAGGTCTCGTTGAGCGTCTGGACAGCGGCGCGCACGCGGGCGAGCAACGCATCATCGTCTGGCAACGTGCGCCCGGGCGCGTCACGGAAATCCGTCAGCAAGGCAAAGAACAGATTTGGATCGCGATTACCGAGATAGCGAATCTCCAGGGCTTCTACAAGATCATCGATCTCCCGCAGCCCGCTCAGCAAGGTGGGGACAACCACCATCGTGCGGTTAGTAAATGGAATTCCTTTCGAAAAATCCAGGCGTGGTAACGCGCGAGGCGGCAGGACGAGCGTGACGAACAGGTTCACCAGCGGGACGCCCAGCGCCGAGACGCCGATGATGCCGGTGATCGTAAAAAACCAGTACCGCCAGTCCCCCGGCGCGAATCCGCCGAAAGAGAAAAGCACGACCGATGTCGAAAGCAGCGTGAGCAACAGGATCGGTCCAAGGTAAAGGAACAGACGGCAGTGCCGGCTCGCCCGGCTGGCTCGTCTCTTCCACGACAGACGGCATCCGATCGTACGTTCCAGACTTTGCCGTCCGTGATCGACCAGGTAATAGCCGACATGCGCGCTGCGGTCGTTGCTGCCCAGTCGCTCCGCGGCAGCCTTCGCGAGAACAATGGCTTCGCGTGCCACCTCCAGTTCACTGCGCGAACTGCCCCGCGCCACATCTTCGATGACGTGCCGGTACCGGTCACGGGTGGCGAAATCCTGTCTGGCGTGCATCCCCGCCGGGTCTTCACGCAATGTCTGTTCGACGACACTGAGCGACTCGACGTAATTCCTCCAGTCCATTGCACCGATGAACCGCAGACTGCCGATACTGTTTGCGATGGAGATCTGGTTCGTCGCTGCCGTTTGACCGGCCGCTGCCGACAACTGCGTTGCAGTTACCCCCTGTTCGAGCAGTTTTTGCTCGACCCAGGTCTGGACGAATGCCAGGGCGGGCCCCTGGGCCTGGAGCCTTGCGTAAAATTCCTCTACAAAGGGCGCGGTCAGGGGCACATCGGCATTGGCAAACTCGGCCAGCAACTGGATAAGCTGTTTCGGTTCCCGTTCGGCCGTCGCGAGCATGCGGTCTGCCCAGGTGATGGCTGCATCGCGCTCCTCGCGCCGATGTGCGATACGCAACCCGACGCGGCGAAGATTTTCCAGCAGCGCCAGTTGCAGCATGATCGGGAATGCCCACAATTCACCCAGCTTTAGCGGTTCTGCACTCTGGTAGGCGGCGACGAATCCGGTGGCGTTGTCGCTGTCAACACGACCGTCCATGTGAGAGATCAACTCCAGCGCCAGCGCATAGATGCGGGGAAAACCGGCTGACGGTCCATTAACCAGTCGCGGCAACTGCCGGCTGTAGCCGCGCGGCAGATGCCGACGCGCCTGAGCGATCTGCTGCTCGATGAGATAGTAATTGTCGAGCAACCAGGCCTCTGCCGGCGCGATCCTTTGTCCCGTATTGGCTGCGGCCGTGACGACGTCATACGCCGCCAGCAGAACGCGTGCATTGTCCGCCAGCCGTGGCAGCAACCTGTCCGGCCCCGGATGCGGATCGATGCCATGCTGGCCAGCCAGCGTTACCGCGTGACGCTTCAGTTGCTCGATGCTGAACAACTCCGAGCGCAGCAACCCGGTATCCCGGTCATAACGCAGCGCATTGCGTGCGCGTAACGAAACACCAAACTCTTTGATGACTATGTGATTCTCCTCGCTTGAGCCGGGTGAGACTGCTTCCCGTCGCCGAACAATCCGCTCAACAGTGCGATACCTGCCAGCGCGGAAACGACTGACGCCAGGAAAATACCCAGTTTGGCGCTGTCGATCAGACTCTGGCTGAAAGCCAGGTTGGCAATGAACAGTGCCATCGTGAAACCGATACCGGCAAGCAGGCTGCCGCCCGCCAGTAACCTCCACCCGAGTTCCGGGGGACGTATAGCGATACCCGAGCGCACCGCCAGCCAGCTGAATGTCATAATCCCGACGGGCTTGCCGACTGCAAATCCGATGAACACAGCCAGCGTGACGGAATTGCCGAGATCACCCAGCGACAGCGGCAGCCCGGCATTGGCGAATGCGAACAGCGGCATGATGAAAAAGCCGACCCACGGATGCAGTGCGAACTCCAGTCGCTCCACCGGTGACAATGTTTCGCGCGCAGCGATCTCTGCTACCTGCAAGGTCTGCCGATCCTTTGTATCACCACTCCCCTCGTCAGTGGCCGGATGCGCTACCACCCTGGACAATATGGCATACAAGCGTTCGTCACCGACCCAGCGGCGGGCCGGCGTCATCAACCCGAGTATCACGCCAGTGATCGTTGCGTGGATCCCGGACGCATCCACTGCGAACCAGACAAGACCGCCCACCAGAAAGTAGATCGAAATACCACGGACCCCTGCCAGCGCCATAACGCGAACGACGGCGATACCAACCGCACCCAGGGCAAGTGCACCCCAGGCAATGTGACTGCTATAGCCGACAGCCACGACGAGAATGGCACCGATGTCGTCAACAATAGCCAGCGACAGCATGAACACGCGCAGGCTTTGCGGAATACGCGATCCCAGTAATGCCAGGCAACCGATGACAAACGCGGTGTCGGTTGCCATGACCGTGCCCCAGCCCGTCTCGCCTGGCTGACCCCATTGCAGTGCAGCATACAGCGTTGCCGGGACGACCATGCCGCCCAGCGCGGCCGCAATGGACAGCGCGGCCATGCGCGGGTTGCTCAACTCGCCCAGTACCAGCTCTCGCTTGAGCTCCAGGGCGACAAGAAAGAAAAACAGCGTCATCAAGCCGTCATTGATCCACTCTCTTAACGAACGGGCGAACTCAAACGAGCCGAACTGAAGACCGACCGGTGTCTCCCAGGCGTGCTCATAGAGATGGGCCCACGGGGAATTGGACAGAACGAGGGCGGCGACAGTGAACAGCAGAAGAACGGCGCCACCGGTGGCCTCGATGCTCAAAAACCGGGCAAACGGTTTTGTCAGCCGATCGACGAACTCCTTCGGCAGTCGAGTGATCTCGGCATACGCCTGTCGATCTTTACTCATTCAGGCCTGAAGCTGAAGACAGTCCGGTTGTTTGATGGCGCAGAAGTGTTTCACGGTCTCTGTAACCTGGCAGCTGTGATGCCGGAAATATGCCGGAATTATACCGTGGCCAATGAATCATCTGCAGAAAATATACTCCACCCGCAAAGACGATGTTCCGCTGGATTACCGACTGACGCAATCTCTGTCAGCTTCCTGCAGTTGTTTAAATATCCATTCAGCAGCGACGGGGTGGTGCCAGGGACATGTTCGTACAAATGTCCTGCTGCGTTCGCAGGAACCATTCACGCGATGTGGAGGGAATACAGATCTGTGAGTACCGCCATTGCAGCATCGATTGCACAACCGGAGGTTATTATGCCCGTAGCCGGATACCACTCACGCTGGATTCAATGATCAGGCCGGGCTTGCGTCAGCCTTTTCAAGATTAATGCAGCCCGTAATCACCCGGGAAATCCCCGGATGCCTTCCTGACCTTCATGACGGTCTGCTTTTCTATCGGGATCATGGATGGCCTGTTCCCGCCTTCCCTGTTTTCGTTCTTTCGACTATGCCTGTTTCTCCAGGCAATTGACAGATGACCTTCAGTCCGGCTTTTGCCTTTCCCGGCGTCCGCACCGCATCGAATTGGCCAGTTCTGCCTCATCCATTCATGGCATGGAACACTGATCTTTTCGCTTGCGGTACGGTGGGCTGCATTCCCAGCCGGTTCCGGAAGTATTGAGGTAAGCGTTCTCCGGCACCAGCACGGCGACGCAAGCCTCGTTGACCGCTCGAAACCCGTGATCGCATTCCCAGCCGGATCCGTACGATGAGTCCGTCAAGTATCCGTTCGGCGGCACCCTCACAGGGACGCAGGATTCGTTGTCCGCTCGATACCCGCGCTCGCACTCCCAGCCAGACCCGTACGTAGCGTCCATGTAATATCCGTTCGCCGGAACCTGGATGGCGACGCAGGCCTCATCGACTTCCCGATAACCTCGACCACATTTCCAGCCGCGTCCGAAGGAGGTATTTGTGGGGTATGCATTTGCAGGCACCTTGACGGCTGCGCAGTTCCCGCTGAGCTCTCGATAACCCCGTCCGCAGCGCCAGCCATTCCCGTAGGGCGAATTTGTGGGGTAGGCATTTGCAGGCACCACGACGGCTGTGCAGACCCCGTTGATCTCCCGATAGCCATGCTCACACTCCCATTCACTCCCGGAGGACGTGCCTGTCAGGTAGGCATTTGCAGGCAGCTCGATGGCGGCGCAGGTCCCGTCAACCGCTCGATAACCCGGGTTGCATTCCCATCCGTTGCCGAATTGCTTCGGCTTCCCGTTTTCGGGCACCTCGACAGCATCCGCCTGGGCGAACACAGGGCTGTGTACAGCCGCCAGAAGTGCCAGAAGAACCAGCGCGCAAATGTTGGATACTGGTGATTTTTGTATTCTATTCATAGTGTGTTCCCTGCTATTTTGACACTTGAAGATAGATTACCAGTGCAATGGAAAGCAGGGCTGACAGTATCATCAGCAACCACCAGGTAAACCGGAAAATTCTTTGTGTCATGGCACATGCCCTCGTTGGCCAATTGATATGACTAGCCGGAGAGGAGCAGCCATTCGACGTGGCTGATGTTCCTGATCGGTTAGTGGTGCTCTGAAGCACTCACCGGCCGGAATTTCCCTGGGAGAAAATAGGGGAAGGTAAGAACGCGCATAATACACCCGCAGGCAGCCATGTGTCCAAACCATTTATTGATACGGGTTCCGTTTTCGAAGAAAACCGCCCGCCCCGGTGATGTCACGTTGAGCAGGTTGACCGGTGTCGCTGCCAGGCAGCTCGACCAGGGGAAGGGGTCCCTGATTGAATCAAGCGGCGCGTCTGCTCCTGACCTGAATTCAGGAGTTGTGAAGCAACCTGACCCCGATGGTTCAGAAACATGGATCCATTGACGGCGCGCCCGGACCCGGGCACGCGTGGATCTTTGTACGCCACCGTACAGACTGCGATTGAACATTCGACTAGCCTTACTATAATCAAAGCGTATCCATTTATCAGTCCGGATTACCGCCACGCGGTCCCTGCTGCAAGTTGCGAAGGCGCGATCTGCAGGAGTGGCGAGAAACGGCTGCGACATATGGACACACG
>Ga0210112_1000365_pt1 | contig 12598 bp, 12 predicted proteins | sample Joice_ThreeSqC_D_FD_184875 | JGI IMG/M metagenome (GOLD analysis project Ga0210112, IMG submission 184875) | Wetland microbial communities from San Francisco Bay, California, USA, that impact long-term carbon sequestration - Joice_ThreeSqC_D2... | ecosystem: Environmental > Aquatic > Marine >... | reverse complement strand
GCTTCGACTCCAGCGACTTCATCCCCGAGGTCACCGACTACGTCGGCGCCACCTCCTTCCTGCCCGTCGCGCAGCAATCCGACGTCTGCCTGTTTATCTAGTGAAGTGCGGCTTTATTCATCATTGCGGATGCAGTGCAGCGGTGCCCCGGAATCAGGCAACTGGTTGAATAACAATCACCGGATTATTCGCTGCGCTCACCCGGCGGGCGCTCAAGGCACTGCACGCCTGTTTCCGGCTTGCGCCGGATTGATGACAGAAAAATTGATCAGGCCTTGCCAGACAGACAGGCAGTGGCGGTGATAGCGTCAGGATGCCGCGCCGGCGGCCCGTCAGGCGGCGCGGTCGAGGCGGACCGCGTCGGGCAGGGTGATCTGCATCTCCACGGGCAGGTGGTCGGACAGGGAGAAATTCAGCGCCCCGACATGATCCACCTGCAACGTGGGCGTAACGAGGATGTGATCGATATTGTGCTGCGGCCGCCAGCTGGGAAAGGTATCCATGCCATGAAAAGGCTCGCGCATCAGCGTGCGGTCGATCAGGTATTCCATCTCGGCGCTGTCTGACTGACAGTTCATGTCACCCATCAGGATCACGTGACGGTATTCATTCACGATTTCACTGATATAGTCGAACTGCATCATGCGGGTGCGCCGGCCCAAGGCGAGATGCAGGATCAGCACGACCAGCGACTCCTCCTTCGAACCATAACGGATAAACATCACACCGCGCCCCGGGATCCTGCCCGGCAGCCGATGCTCCACGATCTCGGCCGGGTGATACCGGCTCAGCAGGCCCGTGCTGTGCCTTGCGAAACGCCCGATGCGCCGGTTGGTCTGGTCATACCAGAACGGCATGCCTGACTTCTCGCTGAGGTATTCGGTCAGGTTGACGTAGCCGCTGCGCAGGCTGCCGGCATCGAGTTCCTGCAGACCGACGATGTCATAGCCCCGGACCAGCTGCGCGACCCGGTCGAGATTCTGGAAGCGCTGCGCGTGGGGCAGCACGTGCTTCCAGCTGTGCGTGACGTAATGCCGGTAGCGATGCGTGCGTATGCCCGCCTGAACGTTGTAGCTCAGCAGACGGATTTTCTGTCCCATTCCTGTATCCAGGTCGAATGATGCACTGGTACCGACCGTTTCCAGCAGGGGGGGTGTCAGGTCGGACATACCAGTGATCCCAATTGCTCCGTGAGCTTGACATTCTCCCGGTAATCGACCGGGCAATCAATGATGCTCACCGTGTCGTTGGCAAGCGCTTCCCGCAGGATATTCGGCAACTCTTCGGTTCTCTGGACCCGGTATCCCCTGGCACCAAAGGCCTCGGCATATTTGATAAAATCCGGGTTGCCGAAGTGTACATTTGATGTGCGTTTGAACTGGTTCATCTGCTTCCACTCGATCAGGCCATAGCTGCCATCGTTCCAGATCAGGATCACGATCGGCAGGCGGCAGCGTATCGCCGTCTCGATTTCCTGTGAATTCATCATGAAACCGGCATCGCCGGTCACCGCGACGATATTGCGCTCCGGGTACACCAGCTTGGCCGCGATGGCGCCGGGCACCGCGATCCCCATGCTGGCGAAGCCGTTGGAAATGATACAGGTATTCGGGTGCTCGCAGCGGAACATGCGTGCCATCCACATCTTGTGCGCGCCGACATCGCACACCACGATGTCCTCCAGGCCCAGCGCCGTGCGCAGATCCCAGATGATCTTCTGCGGCCTCACCGGGAAGCCGGTGTCGTCGCGATGCTGGTTCATCTCGTCGACCAGGCGTTCCCTAAGGGGACGGATGTGAGCGCCCTCGTGGGGCGTCGCCAGAGCGGCGATGCGCATCAGGCTGTCCCCGATATGGCCGGTCACGCCGACCTTGACCGGGTAGTGCGCATCGACCTCGGCCGGTGCATTGTCGATATGGATAATGCTGCGATCGCGTGTCGGGTGCCACAGATAGGGATGATACTCGACCAGGTCGTAACCCACGCAGATCACGAGATCGGCACGGTTGAAGCCGCAGCTGATGTAATCATTGGACTGCAGCCCGGCACTGCCCAGCGCGCAGGGATGGCGGAACGGGATCACGCCCTTGGCCATGAAGGTGTTGGCTACGGGTATGTTCAGCCGTTCGGCAAACTCGGCCAGCTGGCGCCAGGCATGTGCGCGCACCACACCGTTGCCGGCCAGGATGATCGGGTTCTGCGCGGCGCTGATCAGTGCAGCAGCCTGCTCGACCTTTTCGGCGGGCGGCTCCGCCTCCGTTGGCTGGCTGACCGGAAGGGGTGCGGCATCGACCTCCATCCCGGCAATATTTTCCGGAAACTCGATAAAGGTCGCGCCCTGCTTGGGCGTGAGCGCCACCTTGAAGGCCTTGCGCACCACCTCGGGAATGATGTCGGGCTCGAGCAGGCTGGCGGTGTATTTGGTAACCGGCTCGAAGATGCGGGTCAGATCCAGCACCTGGTGCGATTCCTTGTGCAGGCGCATGGTGCCGGCCTGTCCCGCGATCGCCACCAGCGAGGCATGATCCATGTTGGCATCGGCCACCCCGGTCAGCAGGTTGGTGGCCCCGGGTCCGAGCGTGGCGAGGCATACGCCTGCCTGATCGGTCAGGCGGCCGTAGACATCGGCCATGAAGGCCGCGCCCTGTTCATGGCGCACGGTAATGAAGCGGATGGAGGAATCCAGCAGGGCATCCATCACGTCGAGATTTTCCTCGCCGGGAATACCGAAAACGTATTTTACCCCCTCGTTCTCCAGACAACGGACGAACAGTTCAGCTGCCTTCATGCCGGCATGCGCCGTATATCAGGGTCAGGCGCGCCGTGGCTACTTTGTTGCGGCATGTGCGGCAGCGACCGCCCGTTCCTGCGCCACCAGGTAATCAACCACCCCCATGACGCCCTCGTTGCCATTGGTCACCATGCTCGGGCCGGTGCTGTACTTGCCGTTGACGATCAGCGTGGGTACGCCGGTAATGGCATAGCGGCGCGTCATGAGGCGCGCGTTGTTGAGCTTGACGTTGACGGCGAAGGAATTGAAGGTCTTGTCGAAATCCGCTGCCGAAACGCCGTGCTGCATGAAAAAGGCGCGCAGCATGGATTCATCCTTCATCTTGATGTTCTGTTCGTGGATCGCATCGAACAGCGCGCGATGGGTCTTGTCCAGCACGCCCAGCAGCTCGGCGGTGTAGTAGGCCTTCGCCAGCAGCTCCCAGCCGGGGCCCAGGATGGCGGGCTGGAGCACGAACTCCACGTCATCCGGCTTGGTTTTCAGCCAGTTCTCAATGAACGGTTCCAGGCGATAGCAGTGCGGACAGCCGTACCAGAACAGCTCGACCACCTCGATCCTGTCGCCGCTGGACGTGGGCTGCGGGCTGGACAGCTTCGTGTATTCCTTGCCCTCCGCATAGTTTTCAGCAGCGCATGCCGTCAGTGTGTAGAACGGGATCAGCAGGATTATGAACCACCGGGACAGGGTCTTCATTAAAGCAACTCCTTCTATTGCATTTGCTCAAGGGCTGCCTGCTGCTCGCCGCAGGAATGCAGCCCGGACAGGAACATACTAACGCCGGGAAGGGCAAACAGGGTGACAAACAGGCCGTGGTTTACCGCAGCGCATGGAACCGGACAAGCCACCCCGGAACCGCGTGACTCGATGCGCACCGATGGCAAAGACGGTGTCCTGCAGGGGCAGGACATGACGTGGCTGAATCTCATGGAGATCATCGACATCACTATCCACAATCAGTTCCGGGTGGCGGCGCATGCCGCTGGATGCCGGGAGTTCGGGAATTCCGGCAGTGCACTGCCGGAATTCCGGGTGGAACGGGATGCCGCCGCCGTGCTCACCCAGCCATACCGCGGGTGTTGCGGCGGGCGGGCGTAGTCTGTCAGTGCAGCCCCTGGATGTAGTTGGCGACGGCACGGATTTCCTTGTTGGTCATACGCGAGGCCAGGATCTGCATCATCTTCTTGGCATTCTCGTTGACGCGCTTGCCTTCTGCAAAACCGTGCAGCTGGTTCTCGATGTACTTTGCGTGCTGGCCGCGCAGTGCCGGGTAGAGGGCGGCCGGGTTGCCGGCACCGTCCGGGCCGTGGCAACCCATGCAGGGAGCAACACCGCTGACCGCGTTGCCGGCGCGGTAAATACGCTCGCCCAGCGCGAAGAAGTCGGGATCGGAATCGTCAGCGGCGCCGATTTTCACTTTCTGGCTGGCAAAGTAGGCCGCAACGTCTTCCCGGCCCTGCTCATCCAGCACCGAGGCCATCGGCTTCATGGTCACGTTCTCGCGTTCGCCGGCCTCGAAATACGACAGTTGCTTGACCAGGTAGTCCGCGTGCTGCCCGGCCAGCTTCGGCCACTCTGGGTTGACGCTGTTGCCGTCCACGCCATGACAGGCCGCGCACTGTGACGACTTTTCCTTGCCCGCAACCGGGTCGCCTGCGGCCTGGGCCGCCTGCCATCCACAGGTAACAAGCAAAGTGATTGTAATTGCTAGCCAATTCTTCATTTCAATCCTGCTCCTGTATGCTCCTGCCGTGTAGCGGCAGGCACTGCGCCGGCCCGGCGCATGATCGCTCCGGGCCGCTGGCGAAAAGGGCTCCTTTTATACCTGCCAGCGCCCGGCGGGTCAACCTGAAGATCGCGACACGCGACGGCTAAGCGGATAAAAACAAAGACACTTTCCATATACGTCCAAGTCACGTCTAATGCGTGTCGAATCATGAACAACCATTACCAACAGACACATTTTCTGCTCGGCGCCCCGGATGCCCGGCGCGCGCCGCCGGACAGCGGGTCCGAGGTCGCCTTTGCCGGACGCTCCAATGCCGGCAAGTCCAGTGCACTCAATACGCTGACCGGCCGGCGCACACTGGCGCGTATCAGCAAGGCCCCCGGGCGCACCCGCGAAATCAATTTTTTCCAGGTCGCGGCCGGCCGGCGTCTCGTCGACCTGCCCGGCTATGGCTATGCAAAGGTGGCGCGCTCGGTCAAGGAACAATGGCAGCAGGGCATCGCACACTACCTCGAAACGCGGCAGTCCCTGTGCGGCGTAGTCCTGTTGATGGACGTGCGCCACCCCCTGAAGGAAGCCGATCGCCAGGTGCTGGGCTGGTGCCACATGGCCGGGCTGGCGACCCATGTACTGCTTACCAAGTCCGACAAGCTCAAGCGTGGACCGGCAAAGGCCGCGCTGCTGCAGGTGCGCCGGCAACTCGAGCTGCTGCATCCGCAAGCCTCGGCGCAATTGTTTTCCTCGCACACCCGCGCGGGCAGCGACGAACTCACGGCGGTACTGGATCGCTGGCTGGACTTCGGACAGGATGCGCAGGACAGTGAGACGTGATACTTGAGACGTGAGCGTCAAAACCTGCGCCATCCACACGGCAAGCTTCACGTGTCACCTTTCACATTTCACGGTCATCACGTGCATAAAAAAAGCCCGGCAGAAAGGGGGAGTTTCGCCGGGCTTTCAAGTATCCGATCCTTCCGGACCGGGTGGAGGATTCGTCGCCCAGGGAGGGGAGCGAGCAGTATGCCTCCGTGTTGATTGTGACTTACGCCGTTTAAAATGGTTCCCGCACGTTCGAAATAATGCCTGACCGTATGGCGCTCCCTGCGGATCAGGGCTTGCACCAGATAAAGCTCTGTAATTGGTGAATTCTATAAATTTGTATAGCCATAGATATAAAAGGCTTTACTTGTTGAATGTATTATCTTTAATTCCCATCCGCCGGAGTGCGTACCGTCCGGGTTAGTGCGCCTCGTCCCAGTTGCTGCCCGCACCGATATCCACCAGCAGTGGCACCTTCAGGTCCGCTGCGGCGCTCATGCGTGCGCGTATCTGCTCCCTGACAGCGTCCAGTTCGTTCCTTGCAACCTCGAACACCAGCTCGTCGTGCACCTGCATGATCATGCGCAGATCGTGTTGCTGCCGGGCGGAGATCCAGCCGTGCAGGTCGATCATGGCACGCTTGATGATGTCCGCGGCCGTACCCTGCATGGGTGCATTGATCGCCGTGCGCTCGGCCGCCGCGCGGCGCGCCCCGTTACGGGACTTGATATCCGGCAGGTACAGGCGCCGGCCGAACACCGTCTCCACGTAGCCATGGGCACGTGCCTGCTCGCGCGTGGATTCCATGTAGTCGCGCACGCCCGGGTAGCGCTCGAAATAGCGCTCGATGTACTCCTGCGCCGCACCGCGCGCAATGCCCAGCTGCCGCGCCAGGCCGAAGGCGGACATTCCGTAGATCAGCCCGAAGTTGATGGCCTTGGCGGAACGGCGCTGATCGTTGCTGACCGCCTCGGGGGCGACCCCGAACACCTCGGCGGCGGTGGCCCGGTGCACGTCCTCGCCGGCCGAGAAGGCCGCCAGCAGGCCCGGGTCCGACGACAGGTGCGCCATGATGCGCAGCTCGATCTGGGAATAATCGGCCGCCAGCAGCACGCAGCCCTCGCCCGCCACGAAGGCCTGGCGGATGCGCCGGCCTTCCTCGCTGCGCACCGGGATGTTCTGCAGGTTGGGATCGGACGAGGAAAGCCGGCCGGTCGCGGCCACGGCCTGATGATAGGAGGTATGAACCCGGCCGGTGCGCGGACATACCTGCTCGGGCAGGCGGTCGGTGTAGGTGGATTTGAGCTTGCTCAGCGAGCGATGCTCCAGGATCAGGCGCGGCAGCGGGTAGTCGAGCGCCAGTTCCTGTAACACCGACTCGGCGGTGGACGGCACCCCGGTCGGCGTCTTCGCCAGCACCGGCAGCTGCAGCCTGTCGAACAACAGTTCCTGGATCTGCTTGGGTGAACCGAGGTTGAACGGCTGGCCGGCCTCACGGCACGCCTCCTGCTCGATCTCGACAATCCGTTTCGCCAGCTGCCGGCTGTGCTGCGCCAGCATCGCGGTGTCGATCGCCACCCCCGTCTGCTCCATGTCCGAGAGCACCGTCACCAGCGGAATCTCGATATCACAATAGATCTTCTCGAGTCCCGGCTCGCGCACCAGTTGCGGCCACATCGCCGCGTGCAGGCGCAGCGTGATATCGGCATCCTCGGCCGCGTAGGGGGCCGCGGTCTCGAGCGGGATCTCGTTGAAGGTGAGCTGGTTCCTGCCCCTGCCGGCGACGTCCTCGAACTTGATGGTGGTGTGCGCCAGGTACTTCAGCGCCACCGAATCCATGTCATGCCGGGTCGCGGTGCTGTCCAGCACGTAGGATTCCAGCATGGTGTCGTAGCCAATCCCATCCATCTTTATATCGTGGTTTGCCAGTACGTTACGATCATATTTGATGTGATGACCAATTTTCTTTAGCTCTCTACTTTCAAGCAGGGGCCGCAGTTTTTCCAGTACTGCGCCCCGTTCGAGCTGCTGCGGGGCACCCGGATAGTCGTGCGCCAGCGGCACGTAGGCCGCCTCCCCTTCCCGGACCGCGAACGAGACCCCGACGATGCGCGCGGTCATGTAATCCAGGCTGGTGGTCTCGGTGTCGAAGGCGAATTCGCCGGCCGTCTCGAGCCGGGCCAGCCAGTCCGCGAGGCGCGCCTCATCCAGCACGGTTTCATACACCGGGTCGACGTGTCCGGCGGCAGCCGCGCCGGCCACCGGCACAGGATCTCCCGCCTCCAGCTCCTCCAGCCAGCGTTTGAAATCGAGCGCGACGTACAGCTCGCGCAAACGACCGGCATCCAGCGGCTGGCGCTGCAAGGCCTCGGGGCCGGTGTCGAGTTCCAGGTTGCAGCGGATCGTGGCCAGCTCGCGCGACAGCGGCAGCTGTTCCACCGACTCGCGCAGGCTGTCGCCGACCTTGCCCGTGATCTCGCCGGCGTGCTCGATCACCCCGTCCAGCGAGCCCCAGTTGTTCAGCCACTTCGCCGCCGTCTTCGGGCCAACCTTGGGCACGCCCGGGATGTTGTCCGAGGTGTCACCGATCAGGGCGAGGTAATCGACGATCTGCTCCGGCGTCACGCCGAATTTCTCCCGGACGCCGTCCGTATCGAGCCGGGTCCCGTTCATGGTATTGACCAGCGTGACGTGCGCGTTGACCAGCTGCGCCATGTCCTTGTCGCCGGTCGAAATGATCGTGTCCATGCCGTGCGCGGCGGCGCGCGCGGCCAGCGTGCCGATCACGTCATCCGCCTCGACACCCTCGACCTGCAGCAGCGGCAGTCCCATGGCCCTGACCATATCCAGCAGCGGCCCGACCTGGAACGACAGCTCCTCCGGCATCGGCGGCCGGTGTGCCTTGTACTGCTCGTACAGTTCGTGGCGGAAATTCCTGCCTTTCGCATCGAACACCACGGCGATGTGCTGCGGGTCATACTCGGCCAGCAGGCTGCGCAGCATGTTCACCACGCCGTACACCGCGCCGGTAGGCTCGCCACGGGCGTTGGTCAGCTGCTGCAGGTTGGGCACGTGGAAGGCCCGGTACAGGTAGGACGAGCCGTCGACCAGCAGCAGGGGTCCGGAATTGTTGGCAGCCATGATGGGTATGGTCGGTGTGTTGCCGTTCGTGACGCATCCAGGGAAAATTCAAGCCAAAACAACCGGCCGCAGCCGGCATGGTATCATTTATCATGGACATCAACCCGGACTTCCGGCAAGCGGACAGGAACAGGCCAGACAGCCGTATGGATAACAGGGACACGATCGGCCGGCGACCTCGAGCTGTTCCAGGTCATCGATACACCAGAGGACGTAGTAAATGCCATTTTCGATTATTATGAACACAAGGGCCACGAACCGTCCGAACAGGAACGGGAAAAGCTGCTGGATCTGCAGGTCAACCATGGACAAAAAACTGATCACTGCCCTGTTATTCACGCTGGTCATGCCGGTTTATGCCGGCAATTCGGCACCCGAACCGTTGCCTGATGCTGCGCCTCCGCCGGCGACGGGTATGGAAGAGGACATGCAACCCGAGGTCAAAATCATCAAGCGCGATGATGCCGTGGTGCGCGAATACCGGGTCAACGGCGCACTCTACATGATCAAGGTTGAACCGCGCATCGGTGCATCCTATTACCTGATCGACACGACCGGTGACGGCAATCTCAACGCGCGTCGCAGCGAACTCGATCCGGCCTTCGTGGTGCCGAGCTGGATGATCTTCAGGTGGTAGCTGGCGCAACCCCGGGCCACGGGCGCTAGGCGTGACCGTATATACACTGGTCGGGCGTGACGAGCTCGCTGACTTGCTGCGGCACTACGATGCCGGCGAGCTGCTGGACCACGAGGGCATCGTCGACGGCATCGAGAACACCAGCTACTTCGTCACCGGTAACCGGCGGCGCATGGTGCTGACGCCGTTCGAGACGCACCGTTTCGATGAAACGCGTTTCTTACTCGACCTGATGGCGCATCTCCCGGAACACGACATCCCCGCCGCGCGCCCGCTGGTGGACCGCTGGCTGTCACGCCTGCACCGCTGGCACATCCAGCGCCCGGCTGAAACGACGCACCGCAGGGATCCGGGCGTGTTTCGCCGCATCCTGTCGCGGCGCCAGCTGGACAAACGGCCACTGGCGCTCCCCGGATAACGCGAAGGACCGCCAGCAGCACCGTGTTTGCCCGCCTGCAACAATTTGCCCGCACACTGGATCGCCTTGCCGAACTCACCGGCCGCATCGTCTCCTGGCTGACACTGGCCATGGTCGTGGTCACCTTCTCGGTCGTGGTGCTGCGCTATGCCTTCAACATCGGGTCGATTGCGCTGCAGGAATCGATCACCTACCTGCACGCCATGGTATTCATGCTGTGCGCGGCCTATACGCTGAAACACGATGCGCACGTGCGTGTCGACATCTTCTACCAGCGCTGGTCGCCGCGCGCGCGTGCCTGGGTCGACCTGCTTGGCACGCTGTTGCTGCTGGCGCCGGTATGCGTGTTCATCATCAGCGCCAGTCTCGATTACGTGGCCTCCGCCTGGTCGATACACGAAGGCTCGCGCGAGGCCGGCGGCCTGGATGGCGTCTACATCCTCAAGACCGCCATCCCGCTGATGGCGGCGCTGCTGTTGCTGCAGGGTTGCGCGCTGGCCATACACAGCCTGCTGACCCTCACCGGTCATAGCGAACCGCCCGCAGCGGACACCGGCATGGACAGGGAGCTGTAAACGCATGCAGTGCATATCTCTCGTTGCCGAAAGCACCGGCGCCCTCCCGCCACGGCAGGTATCCAGGTCCAGGAACTGACCGTGGCCGAGTTCATCCCCCTGCTGCTGTTTCTCGTGGTCTGCCTGGTGCTGATGGCCGGTTACCCGGTCGCGCTGTCACTGTCCGGCACGGCGCTGGTTTTTGCCTTTGCCGGCGAGCTCGCCGGCACATTCGATGCCTCCTTCCTGCAGGCATTGCCCAACCGGCTGTACGGCATCATGACCAACGTCACGCTGATCGCGGTGCCGCTGTTCGTCTTCATGGGCATCATGCTGGAACGCTCACGCGTTGCGGAAAACCTGCTCGATACCATGGCCGCGCTGTTCGGCCGCCTGCGCGGCGGGCTGGGCTTTTCGGTGACCCTGGTCGGCATGCTGCTCGCCGCCAGCACCGGCATCGTGGGCGCCACCGTGGTCACCATGGGTCTTCTCGCGCTGCCCACCATGCTGCGGCGCGGCTACGATCCGCGGCTTGCCAGTGGCGTGATCTGCGCGTCCGGCACACTCGGCCAGATCATTCCACCGTCCATCGTGCTGGTGCTGCTGGGCGACGTACTGTCGAGTGCCTACCAGCAGGCACAGCTGGACATGGGGATGTACTCGCCGGACACGGTATCGGTCGGCGACCTGTTTACTGGCGCACTGCTGCCCGGGATGCTGCTGGTCCTGCTCTATGTGCTGTACATCGGTTTCGTCGCGTGGAGGCGCCCGGCCGCCATGCCCCCGCTGCCGCCAGACGATGCCGCGTTCGATTCCGGCCTGATCGAGCGCGTGTTAAAAGGTCTGCTGCCGCCATTGCTGCTGATCGTCGCCGTGCTTGGTTCCATCCTCGGCGGCATTGCCACGCCGACCGAGGCAGCGGCGGTCGGTGCCGTCGGCGCGGTAGTACTTGCGCTGTTTCAGCGCCAGTGCAGCATGCGGGTGTTGCGCGAGGTCATGCTGGGCACGACGCGCGTTACCTGCATGGTATTCCTGATCCTGATCGGTGCCTCGGTGTTCTCGCTGGTGTTTCGCGGTTTCGGCGGCGACGTCGTGGTCGCCAACCTGTTGAGCGATCTGCCGGGCGGTACGTTCGGCGCCATGCTCGCGGTGATGCTGCTGATGTTCCTGCTCGGGTTCGTTCTGGATTTCATCGAAATCACCTTCGTCGTGGTGCCGATCGTCGGGCCCGTGCTGCTGGGCATGGGGCTCGACCCCGTCTGGCTGGGCATCATGATCGCACTCAACCTGCAGACGTCGTTCCTGACACCGCCGTTCGGCTTTGCACTGTTCTATCTGCGCGGTGTCGCACCGGAATCGGTCAGCACGGCGCAGATCTACCAGGGCGTGGTACCGTTCATCGGTCTGCAGCTGTTGTTGATCCTGCTGCTGGCCTGGTGGCCGGCGCTGGCGACCTGGCTGCCACGCGTGGTGTACGCGAATTGAACGGCGGCGAATCTGGCAGTTATGCCTGCTTCGTGCGATTATTGGTGACAACCAGATTCGTATAACCGGATTACGGATATGTCAATTTTTCGCATCCTGCTGATCACGCTCCTGCTGCTGTTGCAGCAATTCCAGGCCAGCGCCGGCGAGTGGCCGCGGATTGACGCCGTCACTGCTGCGTTCGGCGCGAGCGAAGATTCCGATGACAGCAAGGTTTACCGCGTAGGCTTCCAGAAAAAATGGCGGCACAGCTGGTTCGATAGCGGCGCCTGGTTCCTGGGCGGCTACTGGGATACCGGGCTCACCCGGATCAAGGCCGACACCGGGCATACCGACGCGGTATACGACATCAACCTGACACCGGTGTTTCGCTACCAGCGCGACGCCGGATTGTCCAGCGGCCTCACGCCGTTTGCCGAGGCCGGCTTCGGCGTGCACCTGCTGACCGACACCCATATCGGCAGCAACAACCTGTCCACGGCAATCCAGTTCGGCCCATTGCTCGGGCTCGGAGTTGGCTTTGGCGAGCGCGGCCAGTACGAGCTGACTTACCAGTACACGAATATGTCCAATGCCGACCTCAAGAAACCGAACGACGGTTTCGACGCACACCTGCTGAAGCTGGGCTACAACTTCAACTAGCGATTCGCCGTTTCATTCGCTCTTCGTGCGAAATGCACCGGCGATAAACCAGACCGGGGAGCAGCAACGGGAAAACAGCAACCCGATTGTTATCGGGAACTCCGGTTGATTGTCATGCCGGGCACTGCCGGTATCCGGAATCCATTTATCCGGTATTCAGCCTGTAACGGTTCCTTCGCTGCATCGCTCAGCGGACTAGCCCTCGCGCACGTTCATGTACGCGCGTTCAGAGATGTCGTGCCAGCTCATCACCTGGCGCTGGAATGTGTGATAGGAGTCGTACACTTTCGCCGACAGTGCATCCTTGCCGGCGATCTCGGCGACCACCTGTCCTGATAATTCGCGCAGGCGCGCCAATACACTGGCCGGAAATTCCCTGACGTCG
>Ga0210112_1000361_pt1 | contig 12663 bp, 10 predicted proteins | sample Joice_ThreeSqC_D_FD_184875 | JGI IMG/M metagenome (GOLD analysis project Ga0210112, IMG submission 184875) | Wetland microbial communities from San Francisco Bay, California, USA, that impact long-term carbon sequestration - Joice_ThreeSqC_D2... | ecosystem: Environmental > Aquatic > Marine >... | reverse complement strand
AACGATCTCACGCAGTACACGCTGGCCATCGATCGGGGCAACGCCCGGCTGGCCGACCGATTCTCGCCGCACCACCCCGCGGTGCTGCAGCTGCTCGAGCGGATTGCCGATGCCGCGGACCGCGTGGGGATCGAGGCGAGCGTGTGTGGAGAGATGGCGTCGGATCCCGTCTCGGCGTTCCTGCTCGTGGGGCTCGGGTTTCGGGTCCTGAGCGTCTCGCCGCCCTCCCTGTCGCTGGTCCGCTGGCTGATCCGGCAGATTGACGCCGATGGCGCAGCGATGGCGGCCGAAGCGGCCCTGCTCGCGTCAACGATTGGGGAGGTCGATGTGATCCTGGAGCAAGCCCTGGCCAACTTCGTCGATCTCCAGCTGCTGCGCGGTGGCCGGTTGCCCGGCATAGCGAGCTAACGTACACTTAACAGTTTTCCCGATACTTTTTCCCGATCGCGACGAGCACGCATGGCATCCCAGCGCTACATCATCTCCGCCGAGTCGGTGACCGAAGGGCATCCAGACAAGATTGCCGACCAGATCTCCGACGGCGTCCTCGACGCGATTCTCGCCAATGACACGAAGGGACGCGTGGCATGTGAAACCCTGGTGACGACGGGCATGGTCCTCGTCGCCGGCGAGATCACCACCAGCGTGTACGTCCGGATCCCGGACATCGTGCGCCAGACGCTCGAGTCGATCGGCTACACCGATGCGGCGTTCGGCTTCGACTACCGGACCTGCGCCGTGCTCACCGCGATCGACCCGCAGTCCGGCGATATCGCGCAAGGCGTCGACACGGGCGGTGCCGGGGACCAGGGGATGATGTTCGGCTACGCCTGCGACGAGACGCAGGAGCTGATGCCGATGCCGATCATGCTCGCGCACCGGCTCACCCACCGGCTGGCCGACGCGCGGAAGAGCGGGGAACTGCCCTGGCTCCGTCCCGACGGTAAGAGCCAGGTCGCCGTGGAGTACGTGGACGGGCGCCCGGTAGGGGTGCGGGCGGTCGTGGTCTCCACACAGCATGCCGACAGCGTCAGCAACGCGACGATCACCGAAGCCGTGCGCGAGCTGGTGATCAGGCGCGTCCTCAGCGAGTATCCGCTCGAGACGGCCGAGATGCAGTACTACATCAACCCGACCGGGCGCTTCGTGGTCGGCGGGCCGCAGGGCGACGCGGGGCTCACCGGGCGGAAGATCATCGTCGACACGTACGGCGGCGCCGCCCGGCACGGTGGCGGGGCGTTCAGCGGAAAGGACCCGTCCAAGGTCGACCGCTCCGCTGCGTACGCGGCCCGCTGGGTGGCCAAGACGGCGGTGGCCGCTGGGCTCGCGCGGCGCTGCGAGGTGCAGCTCGCCTACGCGATCGGTGTCGCCGAGCCGGTGTCCATCATGGTCGACACGTTCGGCACCGGCACGGTGCCGGAAGACGCGCTGGAGCGGGCGATCCGCCGGACGTTCGATCTGACGCCCCGCGGGATCGTGGACTCGCTGCATCTGCTCAATCCGATTTACCTTCCCACCGCGGCGTACGGCCACTTCGGTCGTGTGCCGGAACCGGCAGAGGCCGGTGGGCGAACGGTGAACCTGTTCACGTGGGAAGACCCCGTGCGCAGTGCCGAGCTGCGGGACGCAGTCTAGGCCGGCGCGGGTCACTTCACAGACGAGATCACTCAACCAATACGGAACCCGTGACTGCCATTCCCAGTGATGTGAAAGACCTGAAGCTCGCCGACATGGGCCGCCGGCGGACCGAGTGGGCCGAACAGTTCATGCCGGTGCTGCGCCAGATCCGCGAGCGGTTCGCGGCCGAGCGGCCCCTCGAGGGCCGGCGCCTGTCCGCGTGTCTGCACGTGACCACCGAGACCGCGAATCTCGCGGTCACCCTCAAGGCGGGCGGTGCGGACGTGGCGCTCTGCGCGTCGAACCCCCTGTCCACGCAGGACGACGTGTCGGCGCATCTCGTGCGCGATCACGGGATCAAGGTGTTCGCGATCAAGGGCGAGGACAAGGACACGTACTACGAGCACCTGCGCGCCGTGCTGGCCCATCGACCGGACATCACCATGGACGACGGGGCGGACGTCGTCGGTGCGCTGCACATGATCGCCCTCGGCCGGCTCGACGATCTCGAGGGGCCGGTGCGCACGTGGGTGAGCGGGCTGAGCGCCGACGATCGCGCGGCGCTCGTGAGCGACGTGGTCGGCTCGACCGAAGAGACGACGACCGGCGTGATCCGCCTGCGCGCGATGGCCGAGGAGGGCGTGCTGCAGTTCCCCGTGATCGCCGTGAACGATTCGCAGACCAAGCACCTGTTCGACAATCGCTACGGCACCGGGCAATCCACGATGGACGGCATCCTGCGGGCCACGAACATCCTGCTGGCGGGCGCGACGGTCGTCGTGGCGGGATACGGATGGTGCGGCCGCGGTGTGGCAATGCGCGCCCGGGGCGCCGGGGCCGACGTCATCGTGACCGAGGTCGATGCGTTGCGCGCGCTGGAAGCGCGGATGGACGGGTACCGCGTGATGCCGATGGCGGAGGCGGCGAAGGTGGGCGACGTGTTCGTCACGCTCACCGGCAACGCGCACGTGCTCCGGGTCGAGCACATGCGGCTGATGAAGGACGGCGCGATCGTCGCGAACTCCGGACACTTCAACGTCGAGTTGGCGCTCGAGGCGCTCGCGACGGTCGCCCAGGGACCGCGCCGCACGCGCGAGTTTGTGGATGAGTGGATCCTCGACGGCAAGCGGCTTTACGTGCTCGGCGAGGGACGGCTCATCAATCTGGCCGCTGCCGAGGGACATCCGGCCAGCGTCATGGACATGTCGTTCGCCAACCAGGCGCTGGCGGCGGAACTCCTCGCGAAGTCCGGCGGTACCTTGACGAAGGCCGTGCATCGCGTGCCTACCGAGATCGACCGGCGGGTCGCGGAGCTGAAGCTCGCCGCTCTGGGCGTGCGGATCGATACGCTCACGCCTGAGCAACGCAAGTATCTGGCGTCGTGGGACGCGGGAACCTGATTGCCGATGGTCGAAGTAAAGGTCGCGCATCTCGGTCTCGACCGGGCCACCAACACGCCGGTCGTGATCCTGAAGGAGAAGGACGGTGAGCGCGTCCTTCCCATCTGGATCGGGCCGGCCGAGGCCAGCGCGATCGCGATGGAGTTGGCGGGCGTGAAGTTCGCCCGGCCCCTGACGCACGATCTCGTGAAGCAGATCGTGATCGGGCTCGGGGCCAGCCTGTCGCGGGTGCTGATCAGCGCCGTCAAGGAGAACACGTACTACGCGGAACTGCACCTCCATCGCGAGGACCACGTCGTGCAGGTCGATGCCAGACCGTCGGACAGCATCGCGGTCGCGCTGCGCCTCCACGCGCCTATCTTCACGCAGGAGTCTCTGCTCGAGCTCACCACGGTCGATTCGGTCGAGCCGATGGACGCCGATCCGGAGCGCATGGACGCCGAGTCGCTCAAGGCTTATCTCGAGAAGCTCGATCCTGAAGACTTCGGCAAGTTCACTCCGTAGCGCCTGCCTCCTCGCGCTCGCGGGCGTGAGCCTCACCAGCGCTCCCGCCAGGGCACAGGCGGTTTCCGTGACCGGGCGAATCCTGCGAGTGCACGGCAACGATACCGTCCCGGTCGCGGGGCAGTGGGCCGTGCTCCACGCCGTGACGCTCACGACCGGCGGCCCTGTCGACTCCCAGCGCACCGATCCCGTTGGGCGCTACGCACTCCGCGTCGCCGCGGTCGACACGTCGGCGAGCTACCTCCTGAGTGTCGAGTACGACGGCATCGGCTATTTCTCCCCCCCCATTCCGCCGGACAGCCTGCGCGCGGCCCGCGCCCCGCTCCTCGTCTACGACACCTCCTCAACCGGCCCGCCCATCGTGCTGCAGGAGCGGCACGTGCTCGTCGAGGCGCCGGGACCGGAGGGCGCGCGCCGCGCGGTGGAGCTGCTCGTGCTGGCGAACCGCGGCCGGCTCACGCGGGTGTCGCCTGACTCCACCACGCCGACCTGGCAGGGGACGATGCCACCCGGTGCGGAGGGGTTCGAGCTGGGCCTGTCCGACTTTCCGGCCGACGCGATCGAGGTGCGTGGGGAGACGCTGCGCGTCTATGCGCCGATCCCACCAGGGGAGCGGCAGATCCTCGCCGGCTACCTGCTCCCGGCCGGGATCGGAGCGTTCGACGTCCCCGTCGATCAACCCGTCGGCCGGCTCGACCTCCTGCTGGGTGACAGCACCGCGACGCTCGCCGGGGCGGCGCTCCCGCTCATTGGAATGGACAACCTCGGCGGCCAGCCGCTCCGGCGCTTCGGGGGAGACTCGGTGCCGGCCGGCACAACGATCTCGATCCGCTTCCCCGGTCGCGGGCGCGCGCCCGGCACGGTGCTGGTCTGGGTCCTCGTGCCGCTGATGGCCGCGCTCATGGTGCTGGGAGTGGTGGTGTGGTGGCGCAGGCCGAATGGTGCGGCCGAGCCGGCTGCCGACCCCACCGCGCTCGCGGCGGAGATCGCTGCCCTCGATGCCGCATACCGGGGCCGCGAAGACGCCGAGTACCGCCGTCGCCGCGCGGAGCTCAAGCAGCGCCTCGAAGCCGCCCTGGCGGGCGGCGGCGCGTCCGGGTAGACTTTGCAGAGAACTTCGTCCTCAACCTGAGGCGAGCGCGCAGGCGGAAGCCGGTGTGATTCCGGCGTGGCCCCGCCACTGTGATGGGCCGAGTAACGGCTGGCTCGAAAGCCACTGGGAAACCGGGAAGGCGAGCCAGCTGCCCTAAGCCAGGAGACGCCGCACGCTCGCTCCACCAGCCATTTCCCTCGCGGGGGGGAAGGTGGGCATGCGACACGTCGAACGACATGTGACGTCCGCTCCCCTGCCGACCACGGCCCGGGTGAGCGGACGTGCTGCGTAGACTCCTCTACGCCGCCGTCGCCGCCGGCGTCCTCCTGGGATGCGACGCTGGGCAGGGAGGGGTGCGTTCGGGCGCGAGCGACACGGCGGCCGTCGGACCACCGGCGCACCGGGTCGTCTCGCTCTCCCCATCGCTCACCGAGTTGATCTTCACGGTCGGGGGGGGCAGCCGGCTGGTCGGCCGCACGCGGTGGGACACCGACCCACCCGAGGCGCGGGCCGTTCCGAGCGTTGGCGACGGCCTCGAGCCGAACCTCGAGCTGATCCTCGCGCGGACCCCGGACCTCGTCGTCTTCTACGACACGCCGGCCAACGCCGCGGCCATCGCGCGCCTCCGCGCGGCGGGGATTGCCACGCTGAGCCTGCGTATGGACCGGCTGGAGGACGTGCCGGTCGCGGCACGCCTGCTCGGTGACGCCCTCGGCGTTCGCCCGACGGCCGACTCGGTCGCGGAGGCATTCGAGACTGTGCTCCAGCGGCGCCGGCGCGCGGTGAACGGTCCCGGTCCCGGCGTACTGATCCTGACGTGGGACTCGCCGCCCATCGTGATCGGCGGCGGGAGCTTCCTCACCGAGCTGGTCGCGCTCGCCGGAGGGCACAACGTGTTCGCCGATCTGACTCAGCCCTCCGCTCCCGTGAGCCTCGAGGCCATCGCGGAACGGAATCCGGACGTCGTGCTGCTGGCCGGCGGGCAGGCGCCCGGGTTCGTCGATCGGCCGGAGTGGCAGGCGGTCCCGGCGGTGCGCGCGCGCCGGTTCGCCCGAGTCGAGGGCTCCGCCTTCAGCTGGCCATCGCCGCGCTCACTCGCTGCGGTGGACCGCTTGGCGGCGGCCATCGCGGAGGCCGGTCGGTGAGGCGCTGGCTTCTGCTCGGTGTCGGCGCGGCCTGTGCGCTGGCACTCGGCGTCCTCCTCGGACCGACCGCGCTCGATCCTGCGACGATCGCCCGCGCCCTGGCGGGCGGCGGCGATCCCGCGACCGTCACGATCGTGCGCGATCTCAGACTGCCGCGCGCGCTGCTTGCGTTCCTGGTCGGAGGCAGTCTCGGCGTCACCGGCGCCGCGCTGCAGGCTCTCGTGCGGAACCCGCTCGCCGATCCCTATCTGCTCGGGCTCTCCGGGGGCGCCGGACTCGGGGCGGTGCTGGCGGTCGCCCTGCGCGTGGCCGCTCCCTGGGCGGTACCGCTCGCCGCGCTGGCCGGCGCCCTCGCGGCGGTGGTCCTGGTCTACCGCGTGGCGTTGATCGCGGGTGGGGTGCTCGATGCCCGCATCCTGTTGCTCGGTGGGGTCGTCGTCGGCGCCTTTGCCGCCTCGCTCATGGGTGCCGTCATGGCGGTTTCGCCGGCGCCCGAGGTTCGGAATGCGCTGCTCTGGCTGCTGGGGAGCTTCGGGCGCGCGTCGTGGCATGCGGTGGCCCTCTTCGCCGCGTATGCCGTGGTGCCGCTGCTTGTGCTGTACCGGCTGGCCCGGCCCCTCGATCTGCTCACGCTGGGAGAGGAGTCGGCGCAGTTCCTCGGCGCCGACGTCGAGCGCGTCAAGCGCACGCTCTACGTCGCGGCCTCGCTGCTCACCGCGGTCGCGGTCTCTCTCTCGGGGATCATCGGATTCGTTGGTCTCGTCGTGCCGCACGCGGCGCGCCTCGCGTGGGGGCGCCTTCACCGCGCGCTGCTCCCCGCGGCGTTCCTCCTCGGCGGGATCCTGATGGTCGTGGCCGACGCGCTGGCACGGACGGCCTTCGCTCCGCTCGAGCTTCCGGTCGGCGTCGTCACCGCGCTCATTGGCGTTCCGGTGTTCGTTCTCCTCGTACGGCGGTGGGCGCGATGATCCTCGAGGCGCGGGCGGTGAGCTTCCGGTATCCCGAGGCGGACCTCGACGCGGTGTACGCCGTGTCGCTCGGCCTGGAGTCGGGGGAGATCGTCGCAGTGGTCGGCCCGAACGGCAGCGGGAAGACCACGCTGCTCAGGCTCCTGCTCGGTGTGCTGTGTCCGCGCGCGGGGGAGGTCCTGGTCGAGGGGCGAAGTGTCGCGCGGTGGAGCCCGCGGGATCTGGCTCGCGTCGTCGGCGTCGTGGCGCAACGCGAGGATCAGCTCTTCCCGCTGAAAGTCGAGGAGGCCGTGCTCTTCGGTCGCTATCCCCATCTCGAGGCGCTGGGCCTCGTGCGCGCGCCGGACCGCGCCGCGGTGCAGCGGGCGTTGGAACGGTGTGACGTGGCGGGCCTGACCGGACGTCGCATCGCCACACTGTCCGGTGGGGAATGGCAGCGGGTGCGGGTAGCCCGCGCACTCGCCCAGGAGCCGCGGGTGCTCGTGCTCGACGAGGCGACGGCGAATCTCGATGTCCGGCACGAGATGGAGGTGTTCGAGTTGACGGCCGACCTCGTGCGCCACGACGGAATCGGCGCGATCATCGTGACCCACCAGGTCAATCTGGCTGCCCGGTTCGCCGATCGCATGCTCCTGCTGCACGAAGGTGCGACCAGGGGCCTCGGCACACCAGCCGAGGTGTTGCGGCCTGAGATTCTCGAAGAGGTGTTCGCATGGCCCATTGCCATGGCCGACTGGCGCGGGATTCCGCAGTTCGTGCCGCTGCGTCGCCTGCCCGAGCATGAGCCGCAGCGGTCGGGTGCGTGCCGCGATCCCGAGGCCGGAGGGACGGCGTGAGGAGGCGCGGGATGGAGCGCGTGACGCGTCGGGGGAGCGCATGGGCCGTGGCACTGGCGCTGGTGGCGTGCGCGGCGGCGTCGGTCGCCGACGCTCAGGAAGTCCGCGATTCGGCCCGTCTCGAGCCGATGGTCGTCACCGCGAACCGGCTGCCGCTGCCGCAGGCGGCCGTGCCGGCAGCCGTCACCGTCCTCGACGGACGCGATCTGGAGCGACGCGGTATTCGGTCAGTCGCCGACGCCCTGCGCGACGTCGCCGGTGTCGACGTAGTCCAGGGAGCAGCGTACGGCGGTGTGACGAGCATCTTCGTGCGCGGCGGTGAGAGCGACTACGTGAAGGTGCTCGTCGACGGTGTGCCATTGAACGACCCGGGGGGCGCGGTGGATCTTGCCGATCTCACGACCGAAGACGTGGAGCGGATCGAGGTGGTGCGCGGGCCCGTCAGCGTGTTGTATGGGTCCGACGCAGTGTCCGGGGTCGTGCAGATCTTCACCAGGCGCGGCGTCGGCCCGGCCTCCGGCAACGTGACGCTGCGGGCCGGGAGCTACGCGTCGACGGATGCCGTGGGTGGGGTGGCCGGTGGGAGCGATGTCGTTGCCTATTCGGTTGCCGCCTCGCGATTCCGCACCGACGGGCTCTACGCATTCAACAGCGATTATGCCAACACCGTGCTGACCGGCACGCTCTCGATCACGCCTGACGCACGGACCGACGCCCGCGTGGTCGTGCGCCACGGGACGAGCGACTATCACTTTCCCACCAACAGTGCGGGGCAGGTCGAGGACATCAATGCCTTCCAGCAGCGCCGTCGGACCATGGCGAGCCTCCAGCTCGGGCGGTTCTTCACGCACGCCATCGAGGGGCGGGCGACGCTCGACCTGAACCAGTTCGACGGCGGGATCGACGACCAGGGCGACGGTCCCGCGGACACACTCGGGTACTTCGCCTACCACAGCGCGCAATCCGTCCTCCGGCGTGGCGCCGATCTCCGCGTGAATGCCTACTTGCCGGCTGCCGCGGTGCTCACGGTGGGCGCTGCGATCGAATGGCAGCGTGAGCGCAGTACCACCGAGTCCGGCAGCGAGTTTGGCCCGAGCGCATCCGCCCTCGAGGCGGAACGGACGAATCGCGGCTACTACGCTCAACTGCACGCTGCACCGGTCGGCGGTCTCGCGCTCACCCTCGGCGGGCGCCTCGACGATAATGCGGCCTTCGGCACCTTTGCCTCCTACCGCGGCGGGGTGAGCTACACGCTCCCTACGGGCACTCGTCTGCGCGCCTCGGCAGGGCGGGGGTTCAAGGAGCCGACCTTCTTCGAGACGTTCGCCGACGATCCGTTCGCGCGGGGGAATCCGAACCTGCGGCCGGAGCGCTCCCGGTCCTGGGAGGCTGGGGCGAGCCAGGATCTCCTCGGCGGAGTGGTCCGGCTCGGCGCGACGTACTTTCACCAGCGGTTCGAGGATCTCGTGCAGTACACTTTCGCGCCGCCGTCCCCGACCGACCCGAACTACTTCAACGTGGCGTCCGCAAGTGCTGCGGGCCTGGAGCTGGAGCTGGCGGCCGAGACCTTCGGGGGGATCGCGCTGACGGGGTCGTACACGTATCTGCACACGGAGGTGGTGGACGGGGGGTTCGAGGGTGATCCCGGCGGGGCGTTCGAGCCGGGGGCCCGGCTGCTGCGGCGGCCGACCCATGCAGGGAGCGTGGAGCTGAGCCGGCGGTTCGGCGTGCGAAGCTCGCTCGCGATCACTCTCCGGTACGTCGGGGCGCGAGATGACCGTGACTTCAGCGTCTTTCCGGCCCGGACCGTCGTTCTCCCATCCTATCTCCGGATCGATGTGGCGGGAGAGCTGCTCGTGTGGCGCTTCGCCAGCCCTTCCGGATCCGTATCCCTGGTGGCGCGGGTCGAGAACCTGTTTGACGTGGACTACCAGGAGGTGCTCGGCTACCCGACGCCGGGGCGCACCGTGATCGCAGGGATTCGCGTGGGCCTCTGACGGCCGGGCTCTGCCATGGGATCGATTCCGTCCGCCCCCTCCGGTCCCCCGCGTCCCTCATGGCGCTCCTGCCCGCGGCTATCTTTCGTCTCATGGCCCCCGTGTCGACCCCTGCGCTCGTGCTGCATGCGTTTCCGTTCGGCGAGACGTCGAAGATCGTGCGCCTCCTCACCCGCGAGCACGGGATGGTGAGCGCAATGGCGAAGGGAGCGCGGCAGCCGAAGAGCCGTTTCGGGGCTCGCCTCCAGGTGATGAGCGAGGGGACCGCGCAGTTGTATCTCAAGCAGAATCGTGATCTGCACACGCTGGCGGACTTCGATGTGACCGAGCAGCACGCGGGGCTCAGCCATGACGTGTCGCGCTACGTTGCCGCTGCGGCGTTGTGCGAGGTGATCATGCGCTTCAGCCCCGCCGAGCCGCACCTCGAAGTCTTCGAGATCGCTGTGGAGGGACTGGTGCATCTCGAGTCGGTGCCGGTCGACCGCATCGGCACTGTGTCGCTGGCACTGCTCTGGTCGGCGGTGGCCGCCCTCGGTTTCACGCCCCGCATGGACGCGTGCGCGCGGGATGGCAGGGGTCTTCCCGATGGACCAGCGGCGTTTTCCGTGGCGGAGGGCGGATTCCTCTGTGCCCGATGCGCGCCGAGCGCGGCGAAGACAGTGCTGCCGGTGGCCGACCGGGAGGTCCTGGAACGCCTGATTTCGGGGGATTGGACGAGCGTCGCGCCGCTGCCGCCGCGCCGTGAGACGGCGCACCGCCGCCTCCTGGTGCGCTTCGTCGAGCGGCATGTCGCCGAGGGCCGCGAGCTCAAGGCGCTGGAATTCTGGCAGGAGCTTCCCTAGTGCATCATGTGGTGATTGGCACCGCCGGTCATGTCGATCACGGCAAGACGGCCCTCGTGAAGCTGCTCACCGGCACGGATACGGACCGGTGGGAGGAAGAGAAGCGTCGCGGCATCACGATCGACCTCGGCTTCGCCAGCCTCGCACTCGGTGACGGCCTCACGGCGAGCATCGTGGACGTGCCGGGTCACGAGGACTTCGTGCGCAACATGGTCGCCGGTGCCACCGGGATCGATGTCGCCCTGCTGGTCGTGGCCGCCGACGAGGGGGTGATGCCGCAGACCACCGAGCACCTCGCCATTCTCGAGTTCCTTGGCGTGCGGACGGGAGTCGTGGCGCTGTCGAAGGTGGACCTCGCCGACGGGGAGTGGACCGACCTCGTCGAGGCCGACCTCGCGGAGCGGCTTGACGTGTCGCCGATCCACTGGGAGGCACCGGTCCGTTTTTCGGCCGTGAGCGGAGAGGGCAGGGAGGCCCTCGTGACGGCGCTTGCGAGGGCGGCGGACCGGGCCGTGGAGCGGTCCACGGACGATCTCTTTCGCATGCCCGTGGATCGCGTGTTCAGTGTGGCCGGAGCTGGAACGGTGGCGACGGGGACCACGTGGAGCGGTGCCGTGGCCACGGGGGACGAGGTCCGGATTCTCCCGGGCGATCACCGGACCAGAGTCCGGTCGATCGAGGTGCACGGGCAGCCGCGGGATCGGGCGGAGCCGGGTCGCCGTACAGCGCTCGCGCTGCCGGGCGTGGATCGCGACGCGGTCGCGCGCGGGAGCGTGGTGGTGGCGGGGGAGGCGTGGGGGGAGACCACGGCGCTCGATGTGGTCATCACGCTCCTCGATGGCGCTCGCCCTCTGACGCAGCGGACGAGGGTCCGCCTGCATCTGGGGACGGCCGAAGTGCTCGCGCGGGTGACGCCGGCAGAGGAGGTGGTCGAGCCGGGGAAGCAGGCAGCCGCGCGCCTGCGGCTCGAGCGGCCGCTCGTGGCGCGGTGGGGCGACCGCGGCGTCATCCGCTCCTACTCGCCGATCAGGACGATCGGCGGATGCGTCGTCGCGGACCCGTTTCCCCCCCTGCGTCCCCGGCGGCCGCAGCGGCTCGAGCAGAAGTCCACGGTGGACCCCAACGCTCGGTTGGGAGCCTTCGTGTCGGGGGCGGGGTCCAGCGGGCTCCTGCTCGTGGAGCTGCCGGTGAGGCTCGGGCTCCACCCCAACGATACCGACGCCATCGTCTCGGCGCTGGTCGCCGATGGGGCCGCGTGCGTGGTGGCCGGTCGATTGCTCGATCCGGCGGTCCTCGCCGCGGCGGAGACAGCAGTTCTGGGCGCCGTGGAGGACCATCACCGGAAGCGCCCCCTCGATCCCGGAATGCCGCTCGAGCTGGTCCGCGCGCTGATCGAGGACCACAATGTCGCCGACACCGTCGTCGGCGCCCTGGCGTCGGCGAGTCGGATTTCGGTCGAGGGAAGTGCCGTTCGGGCGGCCGGTTTCCGGCCCGCGTTAGGCGCCGGCGAGGAGAAGCTGGCGGGCCAGCTCGCCGACGCGCTTCGATCGGCCGGTGCGCAGGGGTTGACCGAAATCGAGCTCACCGAGCGGCTATCATCGGGCAGGGTGCGGGAGTTGGCGGAGTTCGGCGTACGCGGCGGGTCGTTCATTCGTATCGGGAGAGACCGATACTACGATACGCACGCGCTCGCGACCGTTCGCGGAGCGATCGTCGACCTCATCCGCGAGAGAGGTCGAGCATCGCCAGCGGAAATTCGTGATACTATTGGGCTTACGAGGAAGTACCTCATCCCGATTCTAGAGTGGCTCGACGCCACCGGTTACACCATGCGCGACGGCGACGCGCGCCGCCTTGGACCGCAGGCGGAGTCTGTGGGGTAGCACTCTTGACAGTGGTTGCGGTTTCGTCCTAACTTGTGCTCAGTTGGCGAGATACGCACTCCAGAAAAGGGGATTGCAAGAGACACTGTTCGTCAGACAGGAGCTTTTCATGAAGCCCTTGGCCTGGGCGGGCGTAATTGCGCTCGGGCTCCTGATCGCTGGACCGGCGGTCGCGAAAGCACAAGACAGCACCTCGCAGCCGCAGGTGCAGTTGGGCAGGAACTACCCGAATCCGTTCAATCCGGAGACGACCATCCCGTTCACGCTCGATCAGAGCCTCTGGGGGGGTGGGAAGGAACCAGTTGTCAGCCTCCGGATCTACAACATTCTCGCACAGCTCGTGGCGGTGCCGATTCTCCAGGGGTCCGGTGAGCCGCT
>Ga0210112_1000351_pt1 | contig 12858 bp, 11 predicted proteins | sample Joice_ThreeSqC_D_FD_184875 | JGI IMG/M metagenome (GOLD analysis project Ga0210112, IMG submission 184875) | Wetland microbial communities from San Francisco Bay, California, USA, that impact long-term carbon sequestration - Joice_ThreeSqC_D2... | ecosystem: Environmental > Aquatic > Marine >... | reverse complement strand
ACGTGCGGCCGGAGGCCCGCCACCCGCCGCTCTCGAGCAGCCTCGAGGAGGCGATCGCGGTGGCCCGGGCCACGCGCCGGCTCCTCGACGACGCCCGCGCCGGCGACGCCCGCTTCCGCAGCGTGCTCCCGGCCGTCTTTCTCGCGTCCTGGAACGAGCACCTCGAAGGCTCCGCCGTAGAGTGGACGGACGAGCACGGCTACGGCTACCTGATGGCCGCCTCGCGCGTGCTCCGCGACTGACGGCCAGTCGGACGTCGGGTTCATTGACGCCGCACCGAGCCCGGCGATAAGGTCGGCGACGCTGAAGTCCTTGCCATAGGGGCCACGGCCGTCAAGGTTTCATGGAATGGCCAGGAAACGGAGTTTACGCCGGATGGTTCCGGGGCAGGCGGGGGGCCGGGCGGTCCACCGTCGGATCGGTCGATGCGCCGATCGTCGCGGCGGTGGCGGCGATCGCGAGCCAGAACGATGGCTCGCGGGCCCACAGCGCCAGCAACAGCGCCTCGACGGCGACGGCAGGTTCCCAATGACCGATGCGTCCGCGGCTCAACGGCGTCCTCTTCTCCTGAAACGGCTCACCCCGGACGAGGTGCGGACCCAGCTGGCCCGCGACCCCCGGCTGATACTACCCGTCGGCACCACCGAGCAACATGGGCCCCATCTCCCGTTCGGATGCGACACGATCATCGTCGAGCGGCTCGCCGACGATCTCTCGGCCGAGTTCGGGGTCCTGCGCGCGCCCACAATAGAATACGGTGTAAATGCCCCGACCGTCACCCGGTTTCCCGGCAGTGCCGGCGTCCGTTTCAAGACCCTGCATCGGCTCATCAACGACCTCGTGACGGCGTGGGAGGCGGGCGGCGTCGAGCAGTTCATCATCCTCACGGCCCACGGGCAGGATCCCCACCAGGAGGCGCTGAGCACCCTGTCGCCCAAGCGGGCCCGTGTCCGGACCGTGGATATCTTCTCCGTGCCGCTGCCGACGGAGCGCGCCGGCGAGCGGATCGTGGTGCACGGCGGCGAGCTGGACACGTCGCTCCTCCTGTATGTGGACCGTTCGCTCGTGCAGATCGAGGCGGCGCGGGATTTCGAGCCGTCCAGGCGCACGTCGCGCCGATACCATCGCGGGGCACGCGGCAGCATTCCGAAGGAGAGCCCGGGATCGATCGGCCGCCCTACGCTCGCCTCCGACGAGACCGGTGAGCGCCTGTACGCCTTCATCTATGATCGGATCGCGACACGGATCTTCCGCGCCGACCGACCGAAGTGAGACACCGTTTTATGATGCCAATCCGACTCGGCGCCGCGCTCGCGGCCATGATCCTCGCCACGGCTTCGGTGCACGCGCAGGAGTCGCCCCTCGATCGCGGAGTGCTGCTGATCATGCGCGGTGAGGAGGTGATTGGGCGGGAGGAGTTTGCCGTGCGGGGCGGCGGGACGTCGGCCTCCGCGGCGGCGTTCACCATCGCCAGCACCGCGCTCTATCCGGCCGACCGGCCCGCCCACGTTCTCACGAGCGTCGTCGAGCTCGGCCCGGACTCGCTCCCCACGGTGGCCAGACTCGAGATCGGCAACGGCGAGACGCTCACGGTGATCATCGGCATCGGACCGCGACGCATCACCGTGCGACGGCGCACGGCGACCACCGAATCGGCGCGGGAGTACCCGGCACGCGAGCGCCCGGTGATCATCGACGACTCCGTCTTCGCCCCCTTCGCGGTGCGCCTGCCCGTCACGGCCGTTCCCAAGCGGGCACTGAGCCTCGAGGGGAGCCTCGGGAACGCGGTTGAGGCGCGGCTGCGGGGCCGCGCGCCGACACGGATCGGCCCCCTGACCCTGGACCTCGAATCCGTCGAGATCGACGTCGGGCGCCAGGCGATCACCGCGTGGTACGATGCCGCGGGCCGGCTCATCAAGCTCGAGTGGCCGGCGCGGGGACTCACGGTCATCCGCGAACCTCAGGAGTCGTGAATGCGGGCCTAACCCGTTACACTCCAGTACGTTGCATACCGTCGCTGACGACTGCGCGCGGCGGAGCGGCTCCTCGGTTTCGCACGATGTCTCGGGTTGAAACCTTCCGAATGCACCGCGCGTACGACACTTGGGACGACGTTCAACCAACACTGAAGGCCGACATGATGCTACGGGCACCTGCTCTCTTCCTCGCGGCGCTGGCCATGGCGCTGCCGCCAGCCGTCCACGCACAGGAGCGACCCGAGGTTCCGCCGTCGCTCACCCTCGCCGACGCCGTCGACATCGCGCGCTTCTACAACCCGTCACTGCGCCAAGTCGCCAACGATCTGGTCGGAAGCAAGTGGGGGGTGCGCAACGCTTACGCCTCGTTCGTGCCGTCGCTGAGCGTCAACGGCTCCATGGGCTATCGCGGCGCGGGATCGCAGACGTTCCTCACCCAGCAGTTCGTGCAGCAGTCGTCCACGATCGGCTCGAGTTACGGGATCAACCTCTCGATGCAGGTCTCCGGTCAGACCCTGTTCCAACCGGCCGTGGCGAACGCGCAGAACCGCGCGGCCGAGGCGAACCTCAGCGGCGCGGAGGTCAACCTCGAGTCCATGGTGCGGCAGCAGTATCTCGCGGTGCTCGAGGCGGAGGCGCAGGTGGGACTCGCCCAGTCGCAGGTCACCCGCAACGAGGAGTTCCTGCGCCTGGCGCAGGCCCGCTATGACGTGGGGCAGAACACCCTGCTCGACGTGCGGCAGGCGCAGGTGGCCAGGGGCGAGTCCGAGGTAGCGCTCCTCCAGGCCAGACAGAGCGTGATCGTGGAGAAGCTCCGGCTCTTCGAGACGATGGGGGTGCCCGCACCCGCCGACCTGTCGGGGGTCACGCTCGTCGACAGCTTCCCGGTGACCGAGCCGACATGGCAGCTCCAGGACCTGCTCGACGAGGCGGTCGCCTCGAATCCCGGCCTCGTCGTGCGGCGGGCGCAGGAGTCGGCCGCGCAGGCCAGCGAGCGGGCGGCCAAGTCCACGTGGCTGCCGACGCTCTCCTTGTCGGCGGGCTGGTCCGGATTCACCCAGCAGTATCGCGATGTGACGCCGCTGATCGCGAGCGCCCAGAACTCGGCGCTCCAGAGCGTCCAGCAGTGCACGTACGTCAATCAATGGCTGGTCAACCCGGGCGGCCCTCAGGCCGACTGTGCCTCCCTGGCCTTCGATCCGGCCGAGGAGCAGCAGATCCGAGACCAGAACAACGTGTTCCCGTTCAACTTCACCACCCAGCCATTCTCGGCGAGCCTGTCGATCAGCCTCCCGGTGTTCACCCAGTTCCGGCGGCCGCTCGAGATCGCGCAGGCGTCAGCGCAGACCGAGGATGCCCAGGAGGCGGTGCGGGCGCTCGAGCTGACGGTGCGCACCGACGTGAGCCAGGCGTTCTACGGCCTGCAGGCCGCCTACGAAGCGATCGGGATCCAGTCGGACAACCGGGTGGCGGCGGCCGAGCAGCTGCGCCTCGCCACCGAGCGCTATCGGGTGGGCTCCGGAACGTTCTTCGAGCTGCTCGACGCGCAGCTCGCCGCACAGCGCGCAGATGCTGATTACATTGGCGCTATCTACGCCTACCATCGGTCGATCGCGACCCTCGAAAACGCGGTGGGACGCCCGCTGCGATAGGAAATGACCAGGACATGACACGGCGAAAGAAGATCCTGATTTTCGGTGGCGGCGCAGTCGTCATCGCGATCCTCGTGGCGCTGAACGCCGCCAACAACCGCGAACGCGCCCAGGCGGTGCGGATCGCGGAAGTCGACCGGCGCGACCTCGTCGCCACCGTCACCGCGAGCGGCCAGATCGAGCCCAAGCGCTCGGTGGAGATCAGCTCGGACATCACCGGGCGCATCACCGACATCCCCGTCGCCGAGGGCGACCGGGTCCGCAAAGGCGACCTCCTGCTGCGCATCGACCCGTCGCAGTACGAGGCCGCGGTGGCCCGCGCGCGGGCGCTGCTGGCCTCGGCCGAGGCGTCGCTCGTGCAGACGCGGGCAAACCGTGACCAGGCAAAGCGCGCGCTCGACCGCGCGACGGAGCTGCGCGCGCAGAACCCGAACCTGGTTTCCGACGAGCAGATCGAGCAGGCGCAGACGTCGTTCGACGTCGCGCAGGCCGTGGCAGTCTCCTCCGAGCACCAGGTGGCCCAGGCGCAAGCCGGTCTCCAGGAGGCGCAGGAGCAGCTCGCCAAGACCGTGCTCCGCTCCCCGATGGATGGGGAGATCACCCGCATGGCCGTCGAAGTGGGAGAGGTCGCCGTGCCGGGCACATTCTCGCGCGCGACCGGGCTCCTCATGACGGTGTCGGACCTCTCGATCATCCAGGTGGCCGTCCGCGTGGACGAGACCGACGTCGTGCGGCTGCACATGAACGACTCCGCGGAGGTCACGATCGACGCCTTCCCCGACACGAGCTTTACGGGGCGGGTCACCAAGATCTCGCAGAGTGCGACCCAGGGTGCCGCCGCCGCGACGGCGGGGGGCACGACGCAGGCGGTGGACTACGACGTCGAGGTGACCCTCAACAACCCGCCGCCGGGCGTACGGCCCGACCTGTCCGCCACCGCCAAGATCGTGACCGCCACGCGGGATTCCGCGCTCGCGATCCCGATCATCGCGCTCACGGTCCGCGAGCACGAGGCGATCTCGACCGAGACGCTGCCGCAGGACACGACCAAGGGCAAGAAGGAGACCGAAGGCGTCTTCGTCGTGAAGGACGGCCTGGCGCAGTTCCGCCCGGTGAAGGTGGGGATCGCCGGTGAGGAGTACTTCGAGGTGCTCGAGGGGTTGGCCGCCGGCGACTCGATCGTCGCCGGACCCTATCAGACGATCCGCGACATGCGCGACAGCACGGCAGTGAAGGCGACGTCGGAGCCGGCTCCGGGGGCCGGCGGGGCATGAGCGGGGACAGCATCATCCGGCTCGCCGCGCTGACGCGCGAGTATCGCATGGATGCCGAGACCATCCACGCGCTGCGCGGCACCGACCTGGAGATCCGGCGCAACGAGTACGTCGCGATCATGGGCCCGTCGGGGTCGGGCAAGTCGACCCTCATGAACCTCGTCGGGTGCCTCGACACCCCCACCGCCGGCGAGTACTGGCTGAACGGTGCGGAGGTCTCGGCAATGGACGACGACGCGCTGGCACGGGTGCGCAACCGGGAGATCGGCTTCGTCTTCCAGACGTTCAACCTGCTGCCGCGGGCCAGCGCGCTGCACAACGTCGAGCTGCCGCTGATCTACGCCGGGATCGGGGCACGGGACCGGCACCGGCTGGCGAGCGAGGCACTGGAGCGGGTCGGGCTCGGCGACCGTATGCACCACAAGCCGAACGAGCTGTCGGGCGGGCAGCGGCAGCGTGTGGCGATCGCGCGAGCCCTGGTCAACAAACCCAGCATCCTTCTCGCCGACGAACCGACCGGGAACCTCGATTCGGCGACGAGCGCGGAGATCATGGACGTCTTCGAGCAGCTGTGGCACCAGGGTCAGACGCTCGTGATGGTGACGCACGAGGCGGACATCGCCGCGCACGCGCACCGCGTCATCACCCTGCTCGACGGCCGCATCCACAGCGACACCGTGCGCGAGGCGGCCTGACCGATGCCGTTCCGCGAAGCCGTCCGTCTGGCCCTGCAGGTCATCTGGAACCAGAAGATGAAGAGCACCTTCTCGGTGATCGGCGTCTTCATCGGGGTGACCTTCCTGATCGGGGTCGTCTCGATTATCCAGGGCATGAACGGCTACATGACGGACCGGTTCGCGTCGACGCTGCTGGGGGTCAACACGTTCCAACTGCGCCGCTATCCCGGTATCCAGATGGGCGACGTCTCGCGGGAGACGCGCCGGGAGTGGCGGCGGCGGCCCAGGATCACGTACGAGGATGCCCGGGCGGTGGCGGCCGGGATCACGGTTCCGGCGGTCACCGCGTGGGAATCCACCACCAGCGCCGACATCGTGTACGAGGGAAGCGTCGCGCGACAGATCCAGGTGATCGGTGCCACCGAGGACTACTTCCGGCTGAAGAAGTGGAACCTCGAGCAGGGGCGTCCGTTCAGCCCCCAGGAAGCCCGTGCCGGGCTTCCGGTCCTGGTGATCGGCAGCGAGCTGTCGGAGCGCCTGTTCGGAAACCTCGACCCGATCGGCCGCGAGGTGAAGATCCGGGGCACGCTCTACCGCGTGATCGGCGTGGTCGAGCCCCAGGGAAACCTCTTCGGCATCTCGCTCGACAAGTTCGCCGTCGCGCCGGCGCTCTCGGCCGTCAAGCGCCTCGTCAACCCGCCGAGGGTGGTGGACGCGCTCCTCGTGCAGACGGAGTCGATCGAGGATCTGCGCACGGCGATGTCCGACGCCGAAGCGATCATGCGCAGCCGGCGCGAGCTGCGGCCGACTGAGGAGAACTCGTTCTCGATCGAGACGTCCGAGGCGGTCCTCGATTTCTGGGGTAAGATCAATGGCATCCTGATGCTCGCGCTCCCACTGCTGGTCGGCGTGTCCGTAGTGGTCGGCGGGATCGTCATCATGAATATCATGCTCATGGCGGTCGCGGAGCGGACGCGGGAGATTGGCATCCGGAAGGCGCTCGGCGCCCGGCGCAGCGACATCATGCGGCAGTTCCTCGTCGAGTCGGCGGCCCTGGCCACTGTCGGCGCCGCCCTGGGCATCCTCACGGGGCTCGCCGCGGCCGGGATCGTCCAGGCCACCACGTTCCTGCCAGCCAAGGTCGCTCCCTGGTCGATCGCGGTAGCGGTGTTGCTCGGCGCGGGTGTCGGGATGACGGCTGGGCTCTATCCGGCAAGCCGCGCCGCCCGGCTCGACCCGGTGGAAGCGATGCGGCAGGAGTAGACCATGACCTCGATCTTCGAAGGTGTCGGCATCGCGCTCAGCTCGCTCCGGGCCAACAAGGGGCGTGCCGCGCTCACCATCCTCGGCGTGGCGATCGGCGTCACCGTGGTCATGGCGATCGGCTCCATCATTACCGGGATCAACCGCGGCGTCGAGGACATCTTCAACCAGCTCGGCCCGCGTACCTTCTTCGTGTTCCGCTACTTCCAGGCCGGGATCCAGATCTCCGACGGATCGGACGAGATGAGCCCGTGGCGCCGCATGCCTCCGCTGACCGTCACAGAGGGCGAGCGCATCCGGCAGTTGCCCAGCATCGACTTCCTCGTCGTGGACGAAGGCACCGGCGGCAACGCCGAGTATGGCGGGCGCACGCTGGAGGGCATCCCGATCCAGGGCCGCGGGGCGGACTGGGTCAACGTGGGCGGCGGCGACATCGCTCCGGGCCGCTCCTTTACCCGCGTCGAAGAGGAGGCCCGGAGCCGCGTCGCCGTCGTGAACGAGAAGATGGCCAGCGAGCTGTTCGGCCAGCTCGATCCGATCGGCAAGCGGATCAAGCTTGGCGGCGTGCCGTACGAGGTGATCGGCGTCTACATTCCGCCGCCCGACATCTTCGGCGAGGGCAATCGGCCCGAAGTCGTGATCCCGCATGCGACGTTCGAGAAGTATGCGGACTACTGGCGCGGCTGGATGGATTTCCTCATCTCGCCAAGCCCCGACGTGACCGTGCAGGACGCCATCGACGACGTCACGGCGGTGATGCGGAGCATGCGTGGGCTGCGGCCGGCCGAGGAGAACAACTTCTCCATCGTGACGCAGGACAAGCTGCTCGATCAGTGGAACCAACTGACCGGCGTGTTCTTCCTCGTCATGATCGTGCTCTCTTCGGTGGGGCTGATGGTGGGCGGCGTGGGCGTGGTGGCGATCATGATGATCTCCGTCACTGAGCGCACCCGGGAGATCGGCGTGCGCAAGGCGCTCGGCGCCAGACGGCGGGAGATCCTGTGGCAGTTCCTGGTCGAGGCCGCGACACTCACCCTCGTGGGAGGGGTCGTCGGCATGATCTTCGGTGGGCTGATCAGCGTGGGCATCGCGCACTGGTCGCCGCTCCCCGCGAGGGTTCCGATCCAATCCGTGGTCGCCGCGCTTTTCGCCGCCACCCTCACCGGAGTGGCCTTCGGGCTGTATCCCGCCGCGCGCGCCGCGCGGATGGATCCGGTCGACGCGCTGCGGTACGAGTAGGAGTCAGAAGACAGGCGGCAGGTGACAGGAGTCAGGAGACCGGAGTCGGAATCCTGATTTCGGTATCGAGTGAGGGGGTGTCAGGGCCTCGCACTCGGACTTCTCCTGCGGCACGGCAGCGCTAGATTTCCTCTCATATGCCGATCCTCGAAGGCCTCCGTCTCGCCCTCCGGGAGATCCTCGCCCACAAGCTGCGCTCGTTCTTCACCCTGCTCGGCATCATCGTCTCCGTCGGCTTCCTCGTCGCGGTCGTCGCGATCATCCAGGGGATGAACGCCTACGTGAGCGAGAACCTGGCCGGGGCGATCGTCGGCCGAAACGCCTTCCAGATCCGCCGCACCCCGATCGCCATCGGCTTCGTGGACGACGAGGAGATGCGGGAGCTGCAGCGGCGCCCGATCATCCGCGCCGAAGAGGTCCCCTACGTCGAGCGGGCACTGCCCGACGCCGAGGCGATCGCGCTGCTCAGCGGCTGGCCGACGCCGCAGGCCGACGTCACCTGGCGCAACCAGACCGTGGGTGACGTGCTCGTCTTCGGCATTACGGCCCCCTACCAGATCGTGCAGGACTACGAGATGGCAAACGGGGAGGCGCTCACCGACGTCGACGTCGAAGAGCGGCGCCCGGTGGCGATCCTCGGGTGGGATGTGGCGGAGAAACTGTTCGGCGAGGCCGACAGGGCCGTCGGGCAGGCGATCCGGGTGCGCAACCAGCAGGTAACGGTCAAGGGCGTGGTCGCGCCGAAGGGGAAGGTGCTGGGGCAGTCGCGGGACGGCTTCGTGATGCTCCCGCTCACCCTGTTCGAGTCGATGTACGGCCGGCGCCAGACCACGGTGATCTCGGTGAAGATGGCACGCGCCGAGGACGTCGCCGGCGCCATGGCTCGGGCCGAGGAGGCGATGCGGGTGGCACGCCGGCTGCGCCCCGAGCAGGCGAACAACTTCGCGATCGACACCGCCGAGGGACTGATCACCTTTTGGCAAGACCTCACCCGCATCATCTTCACCGTCGTTCCGGCGGTGGTGGCGATCGGGGTCGTCGTCGGTGGGATCGTCATCATGAACATCATGCTGATGAGCGTCACCGAGCGGACGCGAGAGATCGGGATCCGCAAGGCGGTCGGGGCGCGCCGCCGCGACGTGCAGCGGCAGTTCCTGCTCGAGGCAATCTGCCTGGCGAGCCTCGGCGGCACCCTCGGCGTGCTCGGCGGGTGGCTGCTCGCCCAGCTCATCGGCCTCATTTCGCCGCTGCCCGCGCGCGTGACCCTCTGGTCGGTGGGTGTCGCCCTGGCGGTCGGCATCAGCGTCGGGATCGTGTTCGGCGTCTATCCCGCGCGGCGTGCGGCCCGCCTCGACCCGATCGCCGCGCTGCGGCAGGAGTGAGGCGCGTGCAGCATACCCGACCCCCCCGGTTCCCATGAAGGTGCCCGATTTCGGCGAGGGCGTCCGGATGGCCGTGGCGGCCATCGGTGCGCAGAAGCTCCGCGCGGCGCTCACGATCCTCGGGATCGTGATCGGCGTCTCGACGGTGATGGCGATGGCGTCGATCGTGCAGGGCATCCGCGGTCAGATTCTCAATACGATCGAGGTGGTGGGGCCCACGACCTTCCGCCTCGTGCGCTACTTCTCCTCCACCCCGCTCAATCCCGACGCCCTCCCCCGGGAGGTGCGGATCCGTCCGGTGCTCCGGACGCAGGAGGCCGAGGCGATCGCACGGCTGCCGGAGATCCGCTACGCCGCCATCTGGCTCGCGGTGCTCGAGCGGCTGGAGTACGAGGGAGTGCGCTCACAGCCGACGATCGTGTACGGCGCCGACGACCGCTTCATGGAGGTCCTGGGCGGCGGCATCGTCAAGGGCCGCACGTTCACCCCCACCGAGGTTCGTGCGGGCGCGCCCGTGGTGATCATCGAGCGCGAGGCGGCCGACAACATCTTCGGACGGCTCGACCCGCTCGGGCGCACGATGCGAGTGGGCGGCCGGGCGCTCCGCGTGGTCGGCGTGTACCGCAAGCCCGAGAACATCTTCCAGCCCCCCGGCCAGGAGATCGCGGCGATCCTGCCGTTCCGTACGGCCGAGCGGTCGTTCACGTACGACGAGACGAACAGCCTGATCATTCTCGTGAAGCCGCGCGACGGCGTCAGCGTTCCCGACGCCATGGACGCCGTGACCGTCCAACTGCGCCGGATGCGCGGCCTCCGACCCGCCCAGCCGAACACGTTCGACCTCATCACTGCCGAACAGATTCTGGATATCTTCAATCGGCTGACCGGGGTCTTCTTCCTGGTGATGATCGTGCTCTCGAGCGTGGCGCTGCTGGTGGGCGGGATCGGCGTGATGGCAATCATGATGGTCTCGGTCACGAGCCGCACGCGCGAGATCGGCATTCGCAAGGCCATGGGCGCCACGCGCCAGGAGATCCTGTGGCAGTTCCTGGTAGAGGCGGCAACGCTCACCGCCACCGGGGGCGCGATCGGCATCCTGTTCGGCCTCGGCGCCGGGGAGGTGCTCAAGCGCGTGCTCGGCTTCGAGACCGGCGTGCCGGTGTGGAGCGCGGTGCTGGCCACCGGGGTCTCGGTCGGCATCGGGCTGGTGTTCGGCCTGCTGCCGGCCAGCCGTGCCGCCCGGCTGGACCCGGTGGAAGCGTTGAGGTATGAATAGAAGTCAGATGTGAGGAGTCAGAGGCCTCGATTACCGGTCTGATTCCTGATTCCTGACTCCTGATTCCTAACTCCTGAGTGCATGGCCCCCATGCCCGAACCCTGCGATTTGCTCGCCATCGGCGCCCACCCGGATGACGTCGAACTGACCTGTGGCGGGACCCTCGCCAAGGCGGAGGAACAAGGCTACCGCACGGCGATCGTCGACCTGACCGGCGGTGAGAGCGGCACGCACGGCAGCCGGGATCTGCGGGCCGAGGAGGCCGCCGCCGCCGCGGAGATCCTCAAGGTGGCCTTGCGCCACAACGCCGGTCTCCCCGACGCGGGGCTTCAGAACACCGACGCCACTCGGCGCACGGTGATCGAGCTAATCCGGAGCATCCGACCCCGGGTGGTGATCCTCCCCTACCCCATCGGGCGTCACCCCGACCATCGGATCGCCTCCGAATTGTGCCGCGATGCCTCCTATCTCGCCGGGCTCCGGAACTATCCGGCCGACGGCCCCCCGCACCGGCCCGAGAAGGTCATCTACACTCTCGCCTTTCGCGAGGATGCGGTCAAACCGTCGTTCGTGGTGGACGTCAGCGACACCTTCGAGCGGAAGCTCGCGGCGATCCGCTGTTACGCCTCCCAGTTCGACGGGAAGATGGCGGCGGGGGAGATCTTCCCGGCCGGGGGCGACATCTACGAGAACGTGCGCATGCACTGCGCCCGGTACGGCAGCCTGATCCGCGTGGCATACGGCGAGCCATACCTGACCCACGAGACGGTGCGCATCGACGATGTCGTGGCCATGGGGGTGCGGTCGATGTAGCGGGCCGGTTCCCGACCGGCTTTCACGCCTCCCCGCCCCCTTCTACGTTACGGGTATGCGCCCCAGCGACACCTACCTCGATTACGCCGCGACCACGCCCGTCCGGGCGGAGGTCCGCGACGCCATGCTCCCATACCTCGGCGAGGAGTGCTTCGGCAATCCGTCGTCGGGCCACGCGCACGGACGCACCGCCCGCGCGGCGCTGGACGAGTCGCGCCGCCGCATCGCGGAGGCCCTCGGCGGCGACCCGGCGGAGGTCGTCTTCACCTCCGGAGGCACTGAAGCCGACAACCTCGCGGTGCTCGGCGCCGCGCTGCGAGCCCGTTCGGAAGAGCGGCCGTTCCGGGTCGCGGTCGGGGCCACGGAGCACAAGGCCGTGCTCGACGCCGCACACGCGGTCGAGCAGCTCGGAGGCGAGGCGGTCGTGCTGCCGGTGGACGGCAACGGTCACCTCGACCGGGACGGGGTGGACGGCGCCCTCGCCCGCGGGCTCGCGCTCATGAGCGTCATGTGGGTGAACAACGAGACCGGCGTCATCCAGGACGTGCCCGCCCTCGCCGAACGGGCGGCCGCGAGCGGGACCCCGTTCCACTCCGACGCCGTGCAGGCCGTCGGGAAGATCCCTTGCCGCGTGGACGGGAGCGCGATCTCCCTGCTCGCGATCTCGGGACACAAGATCGGCGCCCCGAAAGGGATCGGCGCGCTCCTCGTGCGTGAGCCGGACCTGCTCGAACCGCTGATCCATGGCGGCGGGCAGCAGCACGGGATCCGGCCCGGCACCGAGAACGTGGCCGGGGCGGTGGCGCTCGGCGTCGCGGTGGAGCTGGCGGTGCGGGAGCGGGAGACGGCGATGCCACTGGTCCGGGCCCTGCGCGACCGGCTCGAGACGGGCCTTCTCGCCGCGGTCGCCGGTACCCGCGTCACCGGTGGCGGCGGCGAGCGCGCCCCGCACGTCACCAACCTCACCCTTCCCGGGATCGATGCCGGCGCCCTGCTCGTGCACCTGGACCAGGCCGGCTTCCAGTGCTCGACCGGCTCCGCCTGCTCGACCGGCAGTGCCGAGCCGTCGCACGTGCTCACCGCGATGGGCCTTTCCTCCGAGCGGGCTCGCAGCCCGTTGCGGTTCTCCCTCGCGAGCCGCACGACCGAGGGGGAGATCGCGCGGGTCGTCGCGCAGCTGCCGGACATCGTCGCGCGGGTGCGTGTCCTCACCGAGGCTCTTGGTCGATGAGGAAAGGGCGCGTCTTGGTCGCCATGTCGGGCGGCGTGGATTCCTCGGTCGCGGCGGCCGTCCTGGTCGAGCAGG
>Ga0210112_1000348_pt1 | contig 12952 bp, 10 predicted proteins | sample Joice_ThreeSqC_D_FD_184875 | JGI IMG/M metagenome (GOLD analysis project Ga0210112, IMG submission 184875) | Wetland microbial communities from San Francisco Bay, California, USA, that impact long-term carbon sequestration - Joice_ThreeSqC_D2... | ecosystem: Environmental > Aquatic > Marine >... | reverse complement strand
CCCCAGCAGGTTCCCAGGCCGACCGTGGGTGCGTACAATTCCAGATAGCTCAACGCCGTGGCACTGTCCTGGGGGCCGAGCACATAATCTTTGTCGCCGTGGACCAAAATAACGTGGGGCGCACCGCGGCAGATCCGCTCCTGCCCGCCGTCCCATGATTCCACCACCCGCGGCAGCCCCCTTTCCCCGGCCTGCTGCGGATACTTCTTAATGATCGACCGCATCCAGTCAATCACCATTTGGGCCATTTTTCTAACGTCAGCCGGACTTTGGACCACCGTCCAATGCCAGGCCTGGTTGTTTTTGGCAGAGGGCGCATAGCAGGCGATTTCCAGCAGCTTTTCCAGTTTTTCGCGCTCCACCGCCTTGTCCTTGAAATTACGAATCGAGCGGCGCGATCGCAAAAATTGCTCGGCCTGGTCCCGGCTCAGGACAAGCTCCTTGCTGATGGAGGCGCATTCCCCGGTTTTAAGCCAATCCAGGCTGAAGGCACCGGTGGGGCATACCGCCACACAATGGCCGCAGGCCAGACAGTATTCTTTAAAATCTGTCACGGGTGCCGGCAGTTCATTCGGTGAGGTCAGCTCGATGACTGCCGCCGGGCAGGCTTTGACACAAATTCCATCCCGGTTGCATTTTTCAGGGTCAATCGTAATTGGTTTCATGGGTTCTCCTTTGGATTTTTTTTATTCGCTGGATATCAGGAATCCGCAATGGCGTCAAAGAAATATCATGCTTATAGCGGTATATAGTGGTTGTTAAAAAAACGTTCCGGTATTCAAACGTTTTTTCTTACAACCACTTATACCAGCCGGAATGTTTTTATGAAAAGCGGTATAAACCTTGACTTGAAAAAATAGGCTATGCTATTGGGTTAGGTATAACAATTTAACGTAACACCTGCAAAAAGAGAGAACCAATGATTAATCTTTTGCAAAACCCTTTCTTTATCCAAAAAAGCAGGGTTTTATTTTTTGCAGCGTTTCAATCCGGGTGCTCAGCAGCAGCTAACCGTGAATCACCATCCGATCGTACCATCCACCCACACCACCCAATCAAAAAAAAGCCGAGGGCCCATGGCCGATCTCTCACTGGAAAAAGTGCTCTGCCTCTTAGGCGTCCAGCACATTAAAGGCTCCGGCAAGGAGCTGAAAATGCTGTGCATCCGCATCAATGAACTGGTCGAATTAAACGGGGAAGATTGGGTAAAGGAAAGCAGACAGAGCCTCCTGGATGAGTGGGAATATATTGTGAGCCAGGAAATTATTGGCGGATCGGGGGGTAATATAAAATGAAAATTATAAAAAATGGCGATGTCCCGTTTAATCCCGGAAATAAGAGGAGGTGCCAAATGCATAAATCACTGGTTTTAACGACTCTGTTTCTGGCATTTTTTGCCTGGGAGGCCGCCGCGAGTATGGATTTTGAAAAAGATATCATCACAACGTCTAAAGGCGATCTGGAGATCACCTTTATAGGCCATGGATCTGTGATGTTTACTTATAAAAATATTGTTGTCCAGGTTGATCCGTTCTCCAAATTAGCCGATTATTCAACTTTTCCGAAAGCAAACCTGATCTTGATAACCCATGAGCACGGTGACCATCTGGACCTGGGGGCCCTGGAAAAGGTCCGCACGGAGAGGACCATTCTGATTTTAACCAAAACCTGTGCTGAGAGGGTTTCAGGCGGTATTGTCATGAAAAATGGAGATGTCGAAACGGTTGGCGGGCTGGCAATTGAAGCCATACCCGCTTACAACCTGGTCCACATGCGCAGTGAAGGGGTGCCCTTTCACCCCAAGGGTATCGGCAACGGCTACGTAATCACCTTTGGCGATAAACGGGTATACTTGGCCGGCGACACAGAAAACATTCCTGAAATGAAAAATTTGAAAAATATCGACTATGCCTTCTTGCCCATGAACCTGCCGTACACCATGACACCGGAGATGGCGGCGGATGCAGCCAAAGCTTTCAAGCCGAAAGTTTTATATCCCTATCATTTTGGTGATACGGACACGACTCAACTTGTGGAGTTAATGAAGGACACGCCGGAGGTAGAGGTGCGTGTCCGCAATATGAAATAAAAGCTATTTCAAATTATCTAAAGACAGCAGAAATCCTCTGATATTCTGTCCTGCCATGGCGCTGCTTTGCAGGTCCCGGCCATTTATAACATCGCCAAAAATATTGCAAAAACTGGCAAAATCATTTAGGGTGGCAGGTTGGATCCAAATAAAATTAGAAGTGGTTTCAAAACCTCATTTGGGCGTTAAATGGGGTTTTGTAGCCACTTCCCATCATTTAGTGAGGAGAATAGCATGACCAAATTGTTCGAACCCGGCGAAATCAACGGAATGAAGCTTGCAAATCGTTTTGTGCGATCGGCCACCTGGGAAGGAATGGCCGCAGACGACGGTGCCTGTACACCCAAACTGATTGACCTGATGGTAACTCTGGCCCAAGGGGGCGTGGGCCTGATCATCAGCAGCCACGCCTATGTTAGCCCGGAGGGACAAGCCGGGCCCTGGCAGATAGGTGTCCATGATGACAAACTGATACCGGGGCTTGAGGCCATGGCAGCGGCCGTCCATGAAAACGGAGGTAAAATTGTCATGCAGCTGGCCCACGCCGGATATTTTGCCAACGCCAAGCTAACGGAACAAACACCCATGGCGCCTTCAAATGCCGAAGGCTTCGCCAAAGGCCCTCGCAAAGAGATGAGCACCGCTGATATCCAGGGGGTTGTCAAAGCCTATGGCGCCGCCGCCAGAAGAGCTCAAACATCAGGCTTTGATGGCGTCCAGATCCATGCCGCCCACGGGTATCTTCTCAGCCAGTTTCTATCGCCGGCTTTTAATCAACGCAAAGACGAATATGGAGGGGGTATCCGCAATCGTGCCAGAGCACTGCTCGAGGTGCTCCGGGAAACCCGGCAGGCCGTGGGAACAGATTATCCTGTCTTGGTTAAAATAAACTGCCAGGATTTTATTGAAAACGGGCTGCAGCCCCAAGATTCTCTGCAGGCCGCCCAAATGCTGGTTGAAAATGGAATCGATGCCATCGAGTTGAGCGGTGGCATGCTGATCGGCGGCAAGCTTAGCCCGAGCCGCATGGGAATAAAATCGGAGGAAAAAGAGGCCTACTTTCAAAACGAAGCCCGCGCTTTTAAGGAAAATATTCATGTGCCCCTGATCCTGGTGGGTGGCAACCGCTCCTTCCAGGTGGCCGACCAAATGATCAATGAAGGAGTCGCCGACTATATTTCCCTGTGCCGCCCGCTGATCCGCGAACCGGGTTTGATCAACCGTTGGAAATCAGGCGATCTCAGCAAGGCGGCCTGCTTATCCGACAACATGTGTTTTAAGCCCGCGATGGAAGGAAAGGGCATATACTGCCTGACGGAAGAAAGAGAAAATGAGAAGAAGGCGGAAGGCGGAACTGGCAATGCGGATTAAATTCACCACGGGGGCACTGAGAGCACAGAGATCGTTTTTTTGTTGGATCCCGCCATCGGTGGGACGATCCAACAGAAGCCTGCAATGTTGCGGACAGGTTCTTAAAAGTTTCAGGCAATAAATTGACAGACCCAAAAACCAGCACATTCAACACCCTTCAGCAGGAAATCAGCGGTGATGTTTATTGGGACCCGATCCGGGTCTACATGCTGTCCACAGACGCCAGTATCTACCGCCGGGAGCCCGCCGCCGTGGTTTATCCCCAAACCACCCGGGATGTCATCCGCACTGTAAAATTTGCATCCGCCCGGGGGTTGCCGATCCACTCCCGGGGAGCCGGCAGCGGGCTTTGCGGTTCGGCCATCGGTACCGGAATCGTCATCGACTTTACCCGCTATATGAACCGCCTTATAAAAATCGACGGGCATGAAAATTATTTTGAATGTGAACCGGGATATCGATTCGGTGAGCTGGAAGCTGGGCTGGGTGGAACAGGTCTGTTTTTTCCCCCCGCCCCGTCCAGCGGCGAATATGCCACCTTCGGCGGGATGTACTCTACCAATGCCAGTGGCGCCCAATCGGTTAAATACGGCAATGTTGCCGATTATATCCTGGATGCCGAAGTCGTTCTCAGCAGCGGCTATGTGTTCACGCTTGCGGATATCCTTGGGCGGCCCTTTGACCAACTTCCTGCTAACCTGAAAAATCTCTATACACTTTACGCCGGCCAGACGCAGAAAATCGAAACTTCATATCCCCCCATACGGTACAACTCCACCGGCTATAACCTCCGGGGGCTGGTAAAAAATGACCGGCTGGATTTAACCAGGCTCTTTGCCGGGTCGGAGGGAACCCTCGGAATCATCACCCGGTTGAAGTTCAAGCTGGCTCAAAAACCCCTCTACGACAGTCTGATTGTCGCCGGATTCGATGATATTGTCAGTTCGGCCAGGGCTGTCCAGAAAATCCTGCCGCTGGGACCATCCGGAATTGAGATCCTGGAAAAGTCCCTTTTGAAACTTGTCAGAGAAACCGATCCCGGTCTTAAAGATAAGATCCCCGGTGACGTCGACAATATCCTGTTAATCGAGTTTGATGGGTTTGATTCGAAGGTCTGCTCCCGCCAGGCGCAGGAAGTTCGGCAACTCCTTGAATCCGAAGGGCTGGCGGCCAATATCCGTATGGCCGTATCTGATGATGAAAAGGCAAAACTCTGGCACATTCGCAAAGCGGCCATGCCCATTCTGTATAAGCTGAAAGGGTCCAAGAGGATTTTGCCGCTGATAGAGGATGCCGCGGTGCCCACCGACCAGCTGGTACCGTACTTTGAGGGATTAACCGCCATTTTGACCGGTCATAAGCTTGATTTTGTTATCTACGGACACATTGCCAAAGGACTGTTGCACACCCGGCCGCTTCTTAATCTCAAAGACCCCGACGATGTCCGCCTGCTGAAACCCCTGGCAGACGAGGTGTTTGAGCTGGTTCATTGCCTGGGAGGGGCCGTATCGGGCGAACATGGTGATGGTCGCAGCCGCAGTGCTTACGTCAAAAAACAATACCCGGATATTTACGGCCTGTTTCTGGAAACCAAACGCCTGCTGGATGAAAAAAATATTTTCAACCCTGAAATCATCACAACCCATGATGAGCATCTGGTGGAAAAGCACCTGAGGTTCGGTGATGGCTACGGGGTAAAGGATCTAAAAGACGAGGCCCTCAACTGGCCAGAGGGGTTTTGCCGGGAAATTGAAAAATGCCATGGATGTTCAAAGTGCACCACGATCACCACGGCAACCCGTATGTGCCCGATTTATAAATTCACCCGTGATGAAGCGGCCGCACCCAAAGCCAAGGCCAATATTTTACGGGGCCTGATCAGCGGCCTTATTGAAGACCGCGCGCTGTATGAAAAAGCCTTCCAGGATGTCATCGAACAATGCGTCAACTGCGGCAGCTGTTTCGCCGAATGCCCGTCAAATGTGAACATCCCCAAAATGGCGCTTGAAGCCCGGGCCCAATATATCCGCCGCTTTGGGCCGTCGCTTGAAAATCGCCTGGTTGTCAATGCCGAACTGGCCGCCCGGACCACCCGCAAGTTTTCCGGTGCCATAAAAACATTGATGGATTTAAAGCCCGTTAAAAAACTGGGGCAATATGTCACCGGCATATCCGCCCAGCGGGATTTTCCGGCTTTTGAATCAAGATCTCTTTTTGAACGCCTGGATCCCGAAGAAGGCCGGGGAGAGCCCAGAGTCCTGTATTTTGCCGGATGCTATGCCTCCTATCTCAAACCTCGAATCGGCCAATCCGCGGTGGCGGTATTAAAAAGCATGGGAATGACCGTGGTGACACCGCCCCAGCACTGCTGCGGGTTACCCATGTTATCCAAAGGCATGGCAGCAGAGGCAACCGCCAAGGTCCGCCAAAACCTGGAAAAATGGCAGGCCCTGGTTGACACGGTGGATCACATCGTGGTCACCTGTTCATCCTGCGGGTTTGCGCTAAGGGAGGAATGGCAGTCGATTCTGGACAATGAAATCACCGCCAGAGTAAAAAGCAAGATCATCCACATCAGCACCCTGCTGAATAACCACTTTGACCGCCTTAAATTTGGAACCTGCGATCTTAATCTTGCCTACCATGCGCCCTGTCATTTGAAAATTCAGAAGAATTCCAACAGCTCTATCCGGCTGCTTTCCAGAATAAAAGGAGTTGCGGTGCAGGACCTGAAAAGTCATTGCTGCGGGATGGCCGGCAGCTGGGGGCTGACCGCAGATCACTATGATCTTAGCAAACAAATCGGAGCGGATATGATTTCCAAACTGAACGACTCCGCTGCATCACTGGGCGTCACGGATTGCCCGACCTGCCGGATGCAGATGGAGCAGTTCAGTCACAAAGAGATCAAACATCCGGTGGAAATCGTTTGCGACTGCCTGGGCAGTCGGGTTAGTTGAGTTTTTTGTATTTTGACCTATGGGCCTTTTTATTATAGAATTATATCTGAAATGAGCAAAATGATTCTAATCATAGCCTTAGCGTTGTTGGGATTCGTATTTCTATCCACTTTTGCAATCGCTGAAGATAAGCAACCGCTGACCCAGGAAGAAAAAGCCCGGCAAAAAATGTTAAAGTTAGAGGCTGCCAATGCCTTCTGGCGGCTTAAAAATTCGCTGGGAAAAGATGCATTCTACAGTACCCGCATCCGGCTGAATGTCTGGCGCAGCACCGCCCTGGACGCCGGCACCTTTGATCAGGCCCAATATGATGAATTTAAACAACAGCTCTATGAGAATTCCGTCAACGATTCCATGAAATGCTACGAAGAATTTATCCTCGAAGAAAATTATTACGACGCCAACATCTGCCTGCAAACCTGGCGGATGCATTCCAAAGAACTTGGCACTTATGACAAGGATAAATATGAAGCCCTAAAAGAAAGGCTAACGCAGGCAAGAATCAAAAAGGCCACCCGGGAGGCGGAAGAAAAAAAAGCAGCAGAAACTGAACCCTAAAATTATACGCTGACTTAAACTCGATCTACAAAATCCCGAAATTAAATATTTCTTCAGCACATTCAACGAATTTCCACTCCTTCCAAATTTTGTCTTCAGGCGCGCTAGGTATACTCTGGTGAAGTATCAGGTAACCACAATATAGAGTGATCGCACGGATTAATGATTAAATAATATGGTTCTCTACGAGCATATTTATTGAAAGGAAAATCAAATGCCCATTTATGAAATCGAAGGCAAAAGCCCTCAAATCGGCAGAGGAACATGGATGGCTCCAAGTGCTGAAATCATCGGCGATGTGGAAATCGGTGAAAACTGCTACATCGGCTTCGGCGCCATCATACGGGGCGACTTCGGAAAAATAATAATCGGAAATCAGTCATTGGTCGAGGAAGGCGTCGTCATTCACACCGCCGAACTGACGGAAATCGGTAATAAAGTCATTATTGGACACCTGGCGATGATTCATGATGCCACGATCCACGATAGAGCGCTTATCGGCATGAAAGCCATGATCTGCGAATATGCTACCATTGGTGAGTGGTCCATCATTGCGGAGCAGTCGCTGGTCAGAAAGCAAACCACGATTCCCCCCGGAAAAATTGCCGCAGGTTCACCGGCCAAGGTCGTGGGCGATGTCGGCAAAGACCACCGGGAAAGGCTGGCAAACGGACTGCAAGCCTATCTTCAACTCATTGGCTCCTATCATCACAGTTTTAAGCAAATTTGAAGCCAATGCCGCCGACACCGACGAGCCTCTTGCTTAGGGAAGATAGTCTTCGCGCACCGGAGAAAAAACTTCGATCACCACCGAATCCTCCAGGGCCTCGACGGAATGCTCGGCGCCACCGGGTATGCACCAACTGTCACCTGCTTCCACTTCCAATACCTCATCTTCCAGCTTGAAACGAAGCTTACCGGAAATCATAATCCCGGTCTGCTCGTGATGGTGGGAGTGCGGTGGGATAACGGCGCCCTGCTCAAGACTGAAGCGGCCCATTAGAGTCTTTTCACCGTGCACCAGCGTGCTCAAATGAACACCTTCCACAAGTTGCCGCTTGTCTGCGGTCCCTTTTTTACGGAACATATCTTTGATCCTCCTTTTTCAATTTGTTTTGCTTTTTTTTGTCGGTTTGTCACTTCCGCAAAGCCTGTGCCGGACTCGATCCAGGAGCGGGAGTCCAGAAGCATGGAGTTTTCTGGATTCCCGCCTTCCAGACTTTGTCGCAATCAAAAAAGCGTTTCAATTCTGCCCGTCATGCCGGACTTGATCCGGCATCCAGTAGCGTAATACTCTGAAAAAGCACTGGATTCCGGGTCAAGCTCGGAATGACCAAACAGCCACGAATGCAGTATTGCCAATTGCGACACAGTCTGCTGCGCGGGAATGACATTAAAGAAGGCCGCTGTAACGGCCGCCGTCAATCAACAAATTCTGCCCGGTTATATAACGGGCCCGGGTACCGGCCAGGAATGCAGCCGCAGCCCCGAAATCCGCTGGATCCCCTATAGTTTTACAGGGGATCGCGTCCACCATCTCCCGATAAACTTCTTCCTCAGATTTATTCGCCCGTTTAGCAGTGTCCTTCAGCATTTGATCGAGTCGCGATGTTTTATGGGTTCCGGGGAGCAAGGCGTTAACGGTGATGCCGAACGGCGCCAGTTCCGTTGAAATGGTTTTCAGAAACCCCGTCAGCCCGGCCCGTGCCATATTGGACAGCAACAGGTTGGCGATGGGCTGCTTGACCGAAATCGAGGTAACGGCGATAATGCGGCCCCAGCCTTTGGCTTTCATCGCAGGAACAACACCATGAATCAAATTCACGGCACTCATCAGGTTGAGGTTTAAGGCCTTTTCGTATTCCTCCAGGGCCGTGCTGACAAAGGTTCCCGGCGGCGGACCGCCGGCATTGGTCACCAGGATTTCCGGATCCCCAAGGGACTGCCGGACGTCTTCCAGCAGGCGGCCAACCTCTTCAGCCTTGCCCACATCGGCAGCGAAGCCCAGGACCTCAGTCTCGTTTTGCGCCGCAATTTCTATGGCCGCGTGTTTTACGGCGACCGCATTTCGGGAGCAGATGGCTACCCGACATTTTTCAGCTGCCAGCTGTTGCGCACATCCCCGGCCCAGGCCCCTGCTGGCTGCGGCAACCAGGGCAATTTTTCCACTTATTCCAAGATCCATGTTGCATTCTCCCACTAATGGTTACGTGCCACACCCTTCAAATTCCCCAAACCGCCCGAACCGGCAGGACCCACTCGAATCAAAGTTTTGCCTTTCCTATCGATGTCTTATACAATTTCCAATTTTCTTTCTCATTTTCAAAGTTAACGTTTGAGGATCGTTTCACTTGAGGAGCGCTTCGCCTGCCCGCCATCGCGAGCTCAGGCGAGGCGGGCGGACTTTAGGTTGGAGGCAAGGCCTTTGGCCGTTTAAGGTTTGAGGATCGCTTCGCTTGAGGTTGGAGGCAAACTCAGATCGGATCATTTTATTTCTGACACTAAACTACGGCCTCTAACCTCCACCCTCAGACCTCCTACCGCCGAAGGCGATCACCTCCAACCTCCAACCTCAAACAACCGAAGGTTCCACCTCAAACCGCCAACCATTAATGAATAGAGGCCCCTATATGATTGTCCATCTACCCCATCGTTTGTTTGAGAAGCTTCCGCAACTCCCCCAGCGGTCTCGTATTGAACACATCTTTTTTTTCCAGCCAGCCGCGCCGGGCCTGGCCGATGCCGAAACGCAGATTGTCAAAATCAGACGTGCGGTGGGCATCCGTGTTGATGGAGATCAGAACACCCTGTTCTTTGGCAAGCTGGCAGTGAATATCAATCAGGTCAAGGCGCTTGGGACTGGAATTCAATTCCAGGAAGCATCGGCGTTCGGAGGCTTTGGCAATAATTTTTTCCATATCCAGCATTAACGGTTCGCGCTCGTTTATCAACCTGCCTGAAGGGTGGGCCAGGATCGAAAAATAGGGATGCTCCATGGCACGCAATACCCGTTCAGTCTGTGCTTCTCTGGGGAGATTGAAATGACTGTGGACTGATCCGACCACCAGATCCAGGCGGCCAAGCACGTCATCCGGTAAATCCAGCCGGCCGTCTTTTAAGATATCCACCTCAATGCTTTTCAGAATCGTCAGGCCCTGCAACTCATCATTGAGGCGATCAATCTCATCGATTTGCGCCAGCAGCCGCGAAGCGTCTAAGCCGCCGGCGAATGCCAGCAGCTTGGAGTGCTCGGCAATGGCGATATATCTGAGGCCCCTGCTTTTGGCTGCCGCGGCCATTTGCCTCAAACTGAAGCGGCCGTCGGAAGCCTTGGTGTGAACATGCAGGTCTCCTTTGATATCATTTAATTCGACCAGCGCAGGCAGGCGGCCCTCCCGTGCGGCTTCAATTTCTCCGCGGTTTTCGCGAAGTTCCGGTGGAATTAAGGCCAACCCAACGGCCTCATATACCGAGGCTTCCGTTTCTCCGGCGACCCGGTCGTCGAATTTGAACACACCGTATTCGTTGATCTTCAACCCGCGCTGGCGCCCCAGCTGTCTGACGGCAATATTATGGGCCTGGCTGCCGGTAAAGTACTGCAGGGCCGCACCGAAACTGCTCCTGTCAACCAGCCTTAAATCGACCTGCAGCCCGGATCGCAGAACGACACTGGAGCGGGTTGATCCCCGGGATATGACCTTTGCCACCTCTGAAAATTCGACAAAACCTTCCATCACCGGGCTATTTTTTTGAGCGGTCACCAGAATGTCCAGATCACCTGCGGTTTCTTTTGATCTGCGGCAGCTGCCGGCGACGACCACCTGATGAACACCGTTAATTTTCTTAAGATAATCCTGGATGGAATCGGCAATGGGGTTGACCACATCCAGTTTGAAACGCACCTCTTTTTCAGCCCGGGCCTTTATGGCCTCTAAAATTTGATTTTCAGTCTTCCTGCCAAAGCCCGGCAAAGATTGGACGCGCCCCTCCCGGGCAGCCGTTTTAAGCTGCTCAAGGTTCCGGATATTCAGCTCGTGATATAAAACCCCCACCCGTTTGGGACCAAGGTTGGGAAGTTTCAAAATTTGTCTGACGTCACCGGGTATCCGCTCCTGAAGTTTTTGAAGCGCCTGGCTGCTGCCGGTATCCAGGATTTCCAATATCTTGGCCGCCAGTTCTTTGCCGATACCCGGAAGCCCGGTAAGATCTTCTTTTTTGGCGACCATGTCCTGCAGTTCAACGCCCAGTCCCCGGACAGTGCGGGAGGCATTGCGGTAGGCCCGGATCTTGAACGGATTATCACCGGCAATTTCCAGGTAGTCTGCAATTTCACCAAAAATTTCCGCGATGTCGTCGTTATATACAGGCATTAAGGAGGCCTCTAAACTATTCCCTGCAATCGATTATTATGTTGCCCTTAAGCCATCATATTCATAAATAATATAATACAGCGGAGATTATATTAAAGGAACCGGGGATTGCATTTCCGCATTAAATAATATATTGCTGCCACTGAACCGCACAAAGATTATCATACAGGACAGGAGGCGTATGCCATGAAAAAGGATACCCAGTGTGTTCACAGTGGCACCCATGTTGATCCGGAAACCAGAGGGCTTACCACACCCATTTATACCTCTTCTTCATTTGAGTATCTTGACGCACCGGAAAATGTCTATCCCCGCTATTTTAATGTCCCCAATCAAAAATCAATCATAGAAAAATTGTGCGCATTGGAAAACGCTGAAGACGGTCTGGTTTTCAGCTCCGGCATGGCGGCCATCACCACCGTCCTGTTTTCTTTTCTGAACAGCGGAGACCACATTGTATTACAAAGAGACATCTATGGCGGTACCCATCATTTTGCCACGGCCGAGTTTGACAGATTCGGCATTGAATATTCATTTGCATCCGGAACAATAGAGGAGATTGAAAGGGCTGTCCGCGGCAATACCAGCGTCATTTATATCGAGACACCCTCCAACCCGCTGCTGTTAATTACGGATATAGAAGCGGTCGCCCGGCTTGCCAGATCAAAGAATATTCTGACTGTCATAGACAACACCTTCGCGACGCCGATCAATCAAAATCCCCTTGACTTCGGTATGGATGTGGTCACCCACAGCGGAACCAAATATATTGGCGGCCACAGCGATATCTGCTGCGGTGCCGCCCTGGCTTCTAAAGAGTTGATCACCAGAATTAAGACGTCGGCGGCCAATTTTGGCGGCAGCCTGAATGCCATGACCTGTTACCTGATTGAAAGGAGCCTTAAAACTCTGGGTATCCGGGTTGAAAAACAAAATAATAACGCTCTCCAGGTTGCCAGGCACCTGCAGACGAAATCCAGCATTCAAAAAGTCTATTACCCCGGCCTGGAAGATCATCCGGGTTTCGACATTGCCAGAAAGCAAATGAAGCATTTTGGCGGGATGCTGTCATTTGAACTGGACTCCCGCAAAATTGATCCCTATCGATTCCTGAAAAATCTCAAGTTGATCACACCGGCCCTCAGCTTGGGCGGGGTTGAAACCATTATCTGTGCACCGGTCACCACATCTCACCAAAAAATGACGGATGCAGAGCGCGCGGAACTTGGTATCACCGACAGCCTGCTGAGGCTGTCGGTCGGAATTGAGGATGTGGATGACATCAGGGCGGATATTGATCAGGCACTGAATTAGATCAATGCTCTTGGCTCATAGCCCCTAAGGGAAAAACGGTTAACGGTAGCTCTCAAATAGTGGTGCTGGTCACAAAAACCTTTTCGTATCGACTGTAGCTCTGCAGCAGGCGATCACCCATTATTTTTGAAAGGTTTTTAAAAAATACAAAACCGTCGACCGGGTTTTTCTCCATGATTTTTCTCAGTCGGCCGACTTCTATTTTGTGAAGCTCAGCCGGTGCGGTGCACTCGGCGGAGGCAGAGTAAGCCTCGCGTCCCACAAGGCCGGACCAGCCAATGATCTCCCCC
>Ga0210112_1000346_pt1 | contig 13025 bp, 16 predicted proteins | sample Joice_ThreeSqC_D_FD_184875 | JGI IMG/M metagenome (GOLD analysis project Ga0210112, IMG submission 184875) | Wetland microbial communities from San Francisco Bay, California, USA, that impact long-term carbon sequestration - Joice_ThreeSqC_D2... | ecosystem: Environmental > Aquatic > Marine >... | reverse complement strand
CAGATCCGCCCTGGTCCATCACGAGCTGTGGCGACTGCTGACCTGCCACTGGGTGCATCTGTCAGGGGATCATCTTTTCTGGTCCGCCATGACGTTTCTGGGGCTGGGATCCCTGGGCGAACTGATGGATAAGAAGAAGTATTATGCAACGGTGACTGTCTCCGCAGTTCTGATTCCGGCGGCCATCTGGTGGGAAATGCCTGACCTGAAGATCTACGGCGGTCTGTCGGGGCTTGACTGCGCCCTCTATGCGCTGTTGATGGTGTTGCTGATCAAGCGTGAGATCCGATCCCGCAGCCGGATCTGGGTTGCTTTCTTTTCTTTGCTGCTGGTGGGGTTGATTGCCAAGATCACCTACGAAACAGTTACCGGCCTGACCATTTTTGTCGGCAACACCCCTTCGGGTATGGTCCCGGTGCCCCTGGCCCACCTGGTGGGCGGGGTGGTCGGTACCGGCATCGGATTGCTTAAGGATTTCGCCATCACCGGGAGATTCAATCAGCAAGGACCAAACCGGCATTCCTTTTTGCCCGGCGACCTGATAACGCCGCAATAAATACCAAGACCAACGGCAGCTGCAAATGTGATCACCGCCAACGGCAGAAACAGATTGAGCAACACAAAGGCGATGACAAGGCCAATAGCAGAGAGTAGACAAAACAGTTTCATGGCATGCATCCTTTTGCGGGAATCCATCATAGATCCCCGATAAAAAGAATTTAATAATTGCAAATTGGTTGTCAACCTGTTGAAATGCTGTTCAACGGCCGGTTAAAAGTTGACCTCTGACTTCATTTCAGATAACATCCGATCACTTCACGGTTCGTCATTTATTCTCCGATATCGGTTCTGAAGCTGACTCCGGCCGCGACCATATTTTAAATTTTTCGCGTCCTTTTTCCGAAACAGTCTCACAACCAGGAGTCAGGAGTTTCAGCTTGCAGCGCACAGGAGGTGGTGCGGATATGCAAAATCCCATGCCCGCCATTTTCTTTGGCCACGGCAATCCGATGAATGCAGTGCTCAGCAACGGCTACACAAAAGCCTGGACCGCCTGCGGCACAGCTCTCACGAAGCCCAAAGCCGTGCTCTCAGTATCGGCCCACTGGTACGTACCGGGCACTTTCGTCACCGCCATGGCATCACCACGAACCATCCACGATTTTGGCGGGTTTCCACCAGAGCTCTACCGGAGCGAGTATCCTGCGCCGGGCGACCCAAAACTGGCCGGGCGAGTCGCGGAATTGCTGGCACCGCTTTCTGTGGGGCAGGATCACCGGTGGGGCCTGGATCATGGGACCTGGTCGGTGTTGGCTCATGTTTTTCCCGAAGCAGATGTTCCCATCGTTCAACTCAGCATCGACCGCACAAAACCACCGACCTTTCATTACGCCCTCGCCAAAAAGCTTGCACCCTTGCGCGATGAGGGCGTGCTGGTTATGGGAAGCGGCAATCTGGTGCACAATTTGCAGGCCTATGCCTGGAGCGGTCCTCCGGTTGAGCCCCTCGAGTGGGGCGTTCGCTTTGAAGATCAGGTCCGCAAACTGCTGCTGGCCGGTGACCATCGGCCGCTGATCGATTACGAATCCCTGGGCCAAGATGCCGTGTTATCGGTTCCCTCCCCGGATCATTACCTGCCGCTTCTATATGTTATCGCACTCCAGAATAGAGATGAGCCTGTCACTTTTCCGGTCGAAGGGTTCGATGGCGGGTCCATCTCGATGCTGGCAGTAAGGGTTGGACGAGAGTAACTAAATCAGCGCTAAAATTAAAATAAGATGCATTGACGTCTAAATAAGGAGGCTTCAAAATGGAGGGATGGACGGAAGAAGAAATAAGAAACAGGAATTTAATGGCGCCGTGCGGACTGTATTGCGGGGCATGCGGGATTTATTTAGCAACCCGGGACGGCAATGAAAAATTCAAGGCAATCATGGGCAACCTCTATGGAACAAAGCCCGCCGAAACGGAATGCCTGGGATGCATGCAGCCGGATCCACCCCAAAAGCTGTACGGTTATTGCAGCGCCTGCAAAATCAGGGATTGTGTCAAATCAAAAGGATATTATTCCTGTCACCAGTGCGAAGAATGGCCCTGCAATGAAATCAAAAATTTTCCACTGGCAACCGGTCGGCGCGTAATGCAAAGAGCCATTCCCGCGTGGCGGCAAAAAGTCGCCGCGCAGGGCGACGAACAAGGCAGCCTGGAATGGGCCCGGCAAGAATGCGAGCGCTACCATTGCTCTTCCTGCGGCAGCCCCCTGTTCAGGGGCGCCCAGCGCTGCAGAGCATGCAAAAAAGCTGTGGCCGGGGAGCTGGACGGATCGATTTGAGCAAAAACTGCCAAAGATTGCGGGCAGATTGCAACTTAAAATTGTGGGGGGAGGACACCATGCCGGCATACGAAGATCACTATATCAAAATCGGAGAGATTCAGACCAACGAAGAATGAATTTGAAAAATTGGCACCAATCGATTTGTTGCAAAAATTTGTATTTTTGCATATTGTGACGAATCGACATACCGAAATCTGAGATGACGCGATTATATGGATATATAAACTAAAAATGAACAGCGCCGCCGACAAATTTACCAATTATTATAAACTGCTGGGAATTGATCCAAAGGCCGACCGGCAAACCGTGAAACAGGCATATCTGGCAAAGATCAAAGAATGGCATCCGGATAAAAATCCTGACCGCACCGAAGAAGCCGAGGAAAAAACAAAAATTCTGAATCAGGCCTACCATGTATTGGGGGATCCCGAACAGCGTAAAAATTATGACCGGATGCTTCGATACACAAGCGGCAAGGACTTCAACAAATATATAAATGACGAGGCTATCCGGGATAAAATTAATAAAGCCTATCCGGCCTTAAAATCGGCTTTAAAAAACGTACGGGTGCTTTATGCGCTTTTTAAAGACACCGTAAACGGAAAATACAAACTGCCACCGGCCAGTGTGGCCATGATCGGCGGCGGGTTATTGTATTTCATCCTGCCGGCAGATCTAATTCCGGATTTCATACCCGCTATCGGCTATTTAGATGATCTGGCGGTCCTGACGACCATAATGAATTCTCTTAATACGGAAATAAGGAAATATCGTATTTGGAAAGAAAAATAAAAGCCGCTCCAGTGCACCTGCGCGTTTATACCGCCTCAATCTGATCCACACCCACCAAAATCGTAAGAAGGGCGAATATGCGTTAAAAAAACAAAATTGGGACAAATATTCCTTGATTTTTCAAAATGTATCATGTAATGGTTTGGGTCAGCTAAAACCATTAATGTCGATTGCAGTTGTTGAATTTCATTCACCAACCCTATTACTATCAATTTTTTGTTGGAGGCAGGAAATGATCAGATTTAAAACAACCCTGAACTTTGTGATCGTCTTCTCAGTGCTTTTTGGACTGGTATTTGTCATTGGATGCGGAAACTCGAAGGAAGAGCAGGTGATGACAGATTTTTTAAAGCTTTACAGCGACACGGTTGATCAATACGCTAAGGCAGACGAGGCAACTAAAGTCGAACTGAAAACGAAATTGGATTCTTTTGCATCCAAGTGGTCAAATATGGAAATGGATATGGATGGTCGTCTCACGCCCAATGACTTAGAGAAGTATGATAAACAATTCAAAGAAATTCAAAAAAAATATGCCGCATTGGCAGGAAAATCCTAGAAATTAATTCAGGCCGTCACCCCAGGTGGGGGAAGCGGAATCCCCAAGGGCTATAAGGGTGACGGACCGGTCCTGAGTCGGTGACATGTCCGGGCAAACTTTTGTCGTCACCATAGATGAAATGCATGGACATCTTTTCCGAATACGGGCTGGGTTGGCGGTTTGCGGCCCATGGCTTTGGCAACCTCTGGTATAAGCATCGGTGCCGCGCAGCAGCAGACTCCCTGATATTTGATGTTAAGCCTTAAGGCTTCTTTTGCAAAATAATATGTCTCGCCGATCAGATAGTCGACCCCCTCATCAACCGCCCTTCCAACCATCTCTGCAAACATCTTCCGAACCTGTTGTTGACGGCCTTTGTCCTCCGGGTTCCAGATATTCGAATTTGAAATGTTTACGGCAAACAGGTTGGGTTCCTGTCCCCGCGGTACTTTGACCGCAACTTCCCGGGCAATCTTCAGGGCATTGCGGTTTAAGGGATCAAGCAGCTCTTTTTTTTATTGAATTTCTTGATTACAGGTTATAGTGCTTATATTTTTTTATCGATTTCATGATAATTTTCTTGTATTACCTGGGTATGGCAAGAAAACCCCTCTCCACTAAAATTGAAAACGATCTCCAAAAAGAAGTCAAAAAACTGGCTATTGACTTGGAGCGCCCGTTTAATGATATTATCGAAGAGGCCCTCAGGGATTTGTTAATAAAATACCAAAAGATAACCAAGGAATAACCTATGGCTGACCTGCTCAAAAAGTTCTCCGCCGCCGCTGAAACCGTAAAATCCAACAATAACCCGGTGCGAGTCTGTGTCTATGGCGCCTTCCGTGAGCATCTAAAAGACATAAACCCGGATGATCTGCCTGAAAACATTCAGATCATCTATGAATCCGTCAGAGACCGATTAACGTCGGTAAGGCCTAAAGGAGATATCGGCGAAGATGAAGCCGGCTACCTTGCCGAAGACATTTTGCATATGGCCGATGTATTAAAATCAAATTTGAAAAAGCTGTAAGTCATATATATCTGATCATGGAGAAAAAGCGATATCTGACCGCCCAGGAGTTGCTGAATGATTCCTTTGAGCTCGGTCTGCGTATTTTCAAAAGCGGGTTCAAGCCCAGTTTTATTATCGCCGTATGGCGGGGAGGCACACCGGTCGGCATTGCGGTTCAGGAAATACTGGACCATCTGGGTGCTAAAACCGATCATATCGCCATCCGAACCTCGGCTTATTATGGAATCAAAAAAAGAGAAAAAATGGTCCGCGTCCACGGGCTGGAGTATGTTATCAAGCAGGCCAACTGGGATGACGGGCTTCTTATCGTAGACGATGTATTTGATAGCGGTTCCAGCATCAGGGCAATCATTGAAGCCCTCAAGGCCAAGATGCGCCGAAACCTTCCGAAAGATATCCGGGTTGCCACGCCCTGGTTCAAACCGAAATATAATGTAACCGATATTATCCCGGATTATTACATCCACGAAACCGACCAGTGGCTGGTTTTCCCCCACGAACTGGATGGCCTCACCCGGGAGGAAATATTCGCCAACAAACCGGGAATGAAAAAACTATTTGAAGATGGGGGATTAGACTAGAAACAAATAGAAAAATTGATCATTATCTACGAAGATTTATTGGAGGCGGGAAATCGGCCGGCTGATCATTAAACCGATCCCTTCACCTTGACTCACCGTCTTATTTCTGAGATACTCTGCCGATTAAAATTCGCATTTTCGTCCCTGATTATCCCATCATGAAAAAAATTCTGGTCATTTACTATTCACAAACCGGGCAGCTGAGAAATATTGTCGATTCGATCCTGGGGCCGGTTGAACAAAACCCTGAAGTCTCCGTTATTTATGAAGAATTAAAACCCAGACCGCCTTACCCCTTTCCGTGGACGGCCTATCAGTTTTGCGATGTCTTTCCGGAATCGGTGGCCGAGGCGCCCTGCGAACTGCAGCCGCTGTCCGGCAACACGGATGATGATTATGATTTGATTATCATCGCCTACACAGTCTGGTATCTATCGCCTTCTATTCCCGTAACAGCCTTTTTACAGTCCTTGCAGGCGGAAAAGATATTGCACGGCCGGCCGGTCGTAACCATCATCGGGTGCCGCAACATGTGGCTGCTGGCCCAGGAAAAAGTAAAACAAAAATTAAAAAAAATCGGCGCACACCTGACCGGCAATATTGTGCTGAGGGACAGGGCCAATAACCTGGTCGGCGTGTTGACCATCGCCGTTTGGATGCTCACCGGAAAAAAAGACCGGTTTTTAAAAATATTCCCAAATCCCGGGATCTCGGACCAAGACATAGGAGAAGCCGGACGCTTCAGGGAAATTATCCTCGAGGCGGTCACAGCTGATCCATTCTTGCTCTCGCAAACCGAATTAAACGCCCGGGGTGCCGTTAGGGTCGACCCCGCTCTGCTGATCATGGAAAAGCGGGTTTCAAAGGTATTCAAAATCTGGTCTGATTTTATCCGTAAAAAGGGGGCCGCGGCTGACCCGCAGCGCAGCAAAAGAGTGCGCGCCTTTATGGTCTATCTGATTGCAGCAGTTATTGTGCTGGCGCCGTTGGCTGCGATCCTGGCTTCGGTGTTAAAAATCGTCATGAAAGATAAAATAGCCGCCGAGGTCGAATATTATTCTCAAAACACTTTGCGGGAGTGAGGATAAACCCGCCGGATTTGCCGGGGCGCCAAATGGCCGGCCCCGGAAATCACAACAGGAGATAAGGGTATTTATAATGGATGTTTATATCAATGACCTGGCCGTGTTTTTGCCCAACGACCCCATCAACAACGAAGAAATTGAAAATGTATTGGGTAAGATAAACAATATCCGCTCGCGGGTTAAACGCATCGTTTTAAAAAACAATAAAATTGAAACCCGCCATTACGCGATAGACCCGGAAACCGGCCGCCTGACCCACAGCAACGCCCAGGTGGCGGCCGAAGCTGTGCGCAGACTCAAACCCTATGACAATTTTAGTGTAAATGATATTGAATGTTTGAGCTGCGGCACCACCTGTGGGGATCTTCTTTTCCCGGGTCACGCCCTGATGGTGCTCGGCGAGCTGGGCATCCCCGAATGCGAGGCGGTGACCACTCACGGAATTTGCATTTCCGGCATGACGGCCTTCAAATACGCCTATATGAATGTGGCCAGCGGAATGTCCGCCAATGCCGTGGCTGCCGCATCGGAGACGGCATCGTCCTTTATGCGAACACAGTTTTTCAGTGGCCGCGATGACCCGGACACCGACCTGGAACGCAAACCCATGCTGGCCTTTGATGCCGATTTTTTGCGCTGGATGCTTTCAGATGGTGCCGGAGCCGCCTATCTTTCCAATAAACAGAACGAGCAGGGAATTTCTCTGCGGGTGGACTGGGTCGAGAATATCTCCTATGCCGGCCAGCTGGAAACCTGTCAATACGGCGGCGGCGTTAAAAACCCGGATGGGTCCATGATCGGCTGGCGAGACACGGAATCAATCGACCCCCAGCAAATGGCCCATCTGATGGCGGTCAAACAGGATATTAAACTGCTGGACAAATGGATCGTCCAGACAGCCATCGACCGGGCCCTGGCCCGGGTTATCGACAAACACCATTTAAAGCCCGGAGACATCGACTGGTATCTTCCCCACTATTCATCGGGCTATTTCCGGGAAAAATTTTATGACCGGATGAAGGAGATCGGCTTTGAGATCCCCTACGAAAAGTGGTTTACCAACCTGTACACCAAAGGCAATACCGGCAGTGCCGCCATATATATCATCATGGAAGATATCTTTAAATCCGGCCGCTTGAAAAAAGGGCAAAAACTGCTTTGTTTCATCCCTGAAAGCGGGCGATTTTCACATTGCTACATGATGCTGAGCGTCGTATAGCCGCTCCTGCATTTATTTAAAAACTTTCGGGCTTCTGATCTGAGGCTGTGCCACAATTGGCAGAACGATGCCGAACTGCGTTTTCGTCATTCCGGGGTTGACCCGGAATCCAGTGCTGTTTCAATGCGTTACGGTTCTGGATGCCGGATCAGGTCCGGCATGACGGGCAGAATTTAAACGCTTTTTTGAATTGCGACACAGCCTGTCTTAGAGGATGCAGTCAAATGAATCCGAATGAGGCGATCCAAAAAATTATTGCTGCCCATGGCGGGGAGAAATTCTGGAACAGCCTGACGGCACTAGAGGCTGAAATTTCAGCATCGGGCCTGTTGTTCATGTTCAAGCGCAGACCGGTTCTGGACCATGTTAAGGTCACTGCTTATGCCCACGAACCCCGCTTTGAGTTCCATGATTTTCCGTCACCAGGGTTAACCGGTGAGCTTTTGGGGGATAGTGAAGTCCGTATTATTTCAGATCAGGGCGAAATTGTTCGCCAAAGGGACAATCCCCGATCAGCTTTTAAAAGCCTGAGTCGCCTGCTCTCCTGGGATGATCTGGATTTCATCTATTTCGGCGGTTATGCTACCTGGAACTATCTGGCGGCCCCGTTCATCTTCCTGCGGCCGGGATTTAATTTTGAAATGCTAGCACCCATAAGGGTTTCTTCATCTTCTTGGTTTAGATTAAAGGTCACCATGCCGGACGATTTACCTACCCATTCCCGGGAACAGATTTTTTATTTTGATGAAAACTGGCACCTGCGGCGCCTCGATTATGTCGCTGAGGTTGTGGGCGGCTGGGCCCATGCGGCCCATTTTTGCGAAAACTACCAGGACTTCAACGGCTTCAAGGCCCCGACCCGCAGGCGGGTGCGCCCAATCCTATTTGCAGACAAGCCCTTGCCGGGACCCATACTGGTCGCTCTGGACATCCATGGGATCAGGCCTGTGGTTGGTTCAAAAACCCGGATGGGAGAGAGCCGGGGCCCAGCAAAGCGGTGCGGCTGAAACTGATGTCCGGTTTTTCAATGCATTGCAGCCCGCAGGATTGGGCTACGCCCAGGGTCCTTTTTAAATCCTCAGCGGTCACATGCATTTTGGGTTCAGCAATTAAAATCCTGCCTTCAGATATCAGCAGGGTTTTTAAATGGTTGAAAAATTTTTGCTGATCGGGTACTTCGTGGACCATCCAGAAAGCTAAAATAAAATCAGCCGGATCTTCCAGGCCGATGTCATCAGCCCGGCTAAGACGGGGATCAATTCTGCCGGCCATGCCGGCCCGCCGTGCGCGCTTGCTCATGATATCCAACATTTTTTGCTGCAGATCGACGGCAATCACCTTTCCGGTGCTGCCGACCAATCCGGCCATACCAATTGAAAAATGCCCCATCCCGCATCCCAGATCGATTACCGTCATGCCCTCTTTTACATAGTTTCCCAAAACCTTTTGCGGTCTATGAATCAGTCTGCGAACCGGATTGTCAAATGTATAAGCAAGCCACCAGGGGCAAACGCCTTGAGGGGCGCAGGAAGAAATCGAATGGGATGTCATGTTGAAAACCCCCCTTGAACATTTATGGTAATTGAAGCCATTTCAAATTTGAAACAGCTTCTGATAGGCTGAGGAGAATAAGCCGTTGCCGAGCCCGCTGTTCAAAAAAGAAATAACGACTTCCCCGGCTGCACTTCCGTCTAATTCAAGCAGGTTTGAATGGCTGCCAGGCCGGCAGTCCTGACTTAACAGGTATTCATTGGTATTGCAACGCCCACGGAAATTGTATCGGTGATATCTGGGGGAGAGGCTTACCGGATTGACGGCTCTCAATGTCTGGAGTGCGGCCGCTGGGCGGAAGTCTGTCCGGAAGAGGCCGGCAATCCGGCCCTGGAACTGTAAGGGGCCCCAAAGACAAACCGGGACTGACAGTCGAACTGCCAGCCCCGGTCATTTTATTCTGCAGTTATCTGTTAACTATTTATCCCTCCGGATCAGCCAACTGGCAAAATAGGAACGAGGATTGGACCCTTTTGCTGATTCCGGCGGAACCGGATCAATTTTGCATATGAATCGATTGAATGACGCTTGTCTTGTCATATTCAACCGTCACTTCATCTCCTTTTTGTACGGTTTTTAGATCATCATCAGGGCCGGCGGTCAGCATGACGGTTTTGCCGGCATCATCTATAACGGCCATCTTCCCGGAGTCCGGGTCCACTGAAACAATCGTTCCCTTAACGACCATGACGGAATCATCGGCCTGGGATACGGTTGCTGTCGCCAGAAAAAGTGCAAACAGGATAACTGCCAGAAGTGAAAACGATTTTTTTAACCTTAGGGCTTTCATTTTTTTCTCCTTTTTATGGTAGTTCAGGTCTGTTGTTTTGGCTTGTAATATTCAGGTCCTGTAGATCTGTAATATACTCAGAAATCTCTCACCCCCTTTCTGCCCACTTGTTTTGAACCTGGGTCGTTGCCCGTTCTCCGGACTGGTGCAGGCGAAAAGCTGGCGGGCTTTGTCTCCAGATGCCTGCCGCCGGGCAGGCTGCAGCGGTGACCCTGTACTACCAAAGAGCAAAGGATGTGCCATTCTGACCGGATTGCTATATCACACTGAAATTATAGATATTTTTATTTATCAGAAAATTTCAAACGCCCCCGGGTGAATGATTTTTTTTACATGTCCGGTTTAATACAAATTACTGTCTTTCCTAAGGGGCCGGATTTCCATGTAATTTTGGCGTATCCTATTTCATACCCCTTTCCAGGATAATAAAGCGCTAAAGATTAAATAGCTGAATAAAAGAGATGGGGGGCGAGGCTGGTTGTTATCACTGGCAGCTGAATGCGTAAGTAAAATCTTCCAGGTTGGTTCCCATGTCTACTTTGAAAAACTTATAGCGTTTTCCCTCAAACCACTGCTGGAGATCGCCGGTCCAGACCTCTTTCTTGTCGGATGGCGATTCGCCGTAAAGATAGATATAGCGATTGTGGGTGTCAACGATATGTTTCTTTTGTCCCGGATCCACGCTGAACCAGCCGCGGGTTTGCCAGGTGGTCGGGCCATTTTGCCCATCCAGATAATAGATGATCACGTCAATGGCTCGGGGGCAGTCATTTTTTATGAATACTTTGGGAAAATTATTTTTGGGCGGGGGTTTACGGGCCAATTCGGCCTCGATCTGGGACAAAATTTGAGCGGCTGTGGCCCGGTCTTTGAAGACGCGATCTTCAACCGCATTCACCTCGACCTTGGTTGCTACGGAAGTGACCGGCTCAATCGAAATCGTGATATCAAGTTCAGTGGTTGACGCCTCAATTTTAGTTTCATAACCCTCGGTTTTCATCGAATGAAAATGAACATCCATCTCCTTTAAAGCAATTCTGGCGGCAGTTTTGACCTGGCCGACATCAGCCATTAATGTTTTTTTGACCACATTGGATGTGTTGTAGCGGTATGCTTCACCCGCCCCGGTAAAGGCCACCTGGGCGCAACCGGCCATCAACCAGAAAAAGCCGAACAATCCTATTGCTGCTATCGCCTGCTTGATGGAATCCATTTATACCGCTTTTCAAAAATAAGTTCCGAAATCCGGAAGGCTGGTATAAGTGGTTGTAGCAAAAAAACGTTCGAATATCGGAACGTTTTATTGACAACCGCTATAGCACTACCCAAATCTATAAATTGAACCCGGTTTTTCATTTTGTTTACTAGCAATCAGGGTAATGTTTAACAGGAATTATGATCCTGATCAATTGTTATCAGCGGATTAACTTTCAGAGGTGAGCGGCTGATCCGCCTTTGATCTGGAGGGCAGGAGGCTGAGTCCCACCCCACAGCCAAAAATGAGCGACGCACCGCTAATCAGGCGCCAGAATTACCCAAATCAGCGCTCCCGGAGTTGAGCGTAAGGCAGGCAAAGGAACCTCGTGTTTAATAAATTCTTGATATTTACTGGATTATTATGATTGTTATGTATTATTCAGTTTCACTTTTAGAGAAAATGCAAGAATAGGTCAATATCATTAATGGAAGAACCAAAAAAGAAATCATCCAGGATCGAGCAGGCGGCCGAAGACCTGTTTAATTATGCAATTGACCGTCAGGACGTCAAACGATTGATGGAAAATCTGGCAGCAGAAGCCAATATTAAGCGGACCACCGTAGAATACGAGCTTCCGATCCTTTGAAACGATTAACTTGTGACCAATAACCAATAGCGCCTTCCGGGGGGTGATGTATGCGAACCATCTATTTTGAAAAGAATATCCCTAAAATAATGCTGACTGCGGCATTGCGGCCGATCTGGCCAAACGTGGTGTTTTCGCGCTTATCGCCCACGCGCTTTGACGATGTGCCTGAAGAGCCCTTGCCCGGCCCCGGCTGGGTGCGCGTGCGCAACCGGCTGTGCGGCATCTGTGCCAGTGATCTTCACCTGCTTTTTGTAGATGTCGATCCGAGGGTCAGTCCGGCCGCTTTACCGGGAGCCGAACGCCTGTATTTAGGTCATGAAATCCTGGGGGAGGTGATCGAGGCCGGTCCGGATGTTACCGGTCTGAAAGTGGGAGACCGGGTGATTTTGGACAGTTTGGAAGCCAATTGTGTTGTTCGAAAGATTGAGCCTCCCTGTCGCTCCTGTCGTGAGGGCAATCACCTCCTGTGCGAAAATATTTCCCGGGGCAGCGGGCCGGAAGGCACGGGTGGCGGCTGGGGCGATAGTTTCACGGCGCACCAGGCAGGACTCTATCGTGTGCCGGATGGCCTGGATGACGAAACCGCCATGTTGATCGAGCCTTTGTCTGTAGGCGTTCGCACTGCTCTGCGAAGGTTGCCTGAGGCCAATCAAAAGGTCCTGGTTGTGGGCAGCGGTATGATCGGCCTGGCGGTTATCGGGGCCGTGCGGGCGCTTTCACCCGGCTGCCATCTGACCGCCATGGCCCGCTATCCCCAACAGGTGGAGATGGCCCGCCAACTGGGCGCAGATGAGGTCATCGGGCAGGAAGACCCATACGAGGCCGTCGCCCGTATCACCGGCGGCCGGCTTTACACCGGCACCTTCAACAACCGCACCCTGGTCGGCGGCTTCGACGTCGTCTATGATTGTGTGGGCAGCGGGAAAACCGTCCGGGACAGTCTGCGCTGGGCCCGGGCGGGCGGCGCGGTGGTGCTGGCCGGTGTTTACCTGAAGCCCATGCGGGTGGACCTGACCCCGGTCTGGTTTCAGGAGGTTGACCTGATCGGCCTGCTGGCCCACGGCACGGAACAATTCAACGGCAGGAAACTATCCACCTATGAACTGACCGCCGAGCTGCTGCTGGATAAAAAACTGGGCACCGGCGGGTTTGTCACCCACCGCTATCCTCTGGAGCGCTGGCGCGAAGCGGTTAAAACTGCCAGGGACAAAAAAAGCGGCGCCATAAAAGTCATTCTGGACTACCGGCAAG
>Ga0210112_1000342_pt1 | contig 13078 bp, 6 predicted proteins | sample Joice_ThreeSqC_D_FD_184875 | JGI IMG/M metagenome (GOLD analysis project Ga0210112, IMG submission 184875) | Wetland microbial communities from San Francisco Bay, California, USA, that impact long-term carbon sequestration - Joice_ThreeSqC_D2... | ecosystem: Environmental > Aquatic > Marine >... | reverse complement strand
CTCGAGAGCGGCAGGCGCGTCGTCGTGCGCGGGACGGTCTCCGGGGTCGGGCTCGAGCCGTTCTACATGGACGTGCCGGTCGCGGTGATCCGCGGGACCGAACGCGCGGCCGGGGAGTTGGTGTTCGCCGCCCACCTCGACCACCCCAAGGAGTCGGCCAACGACAACGCGAGCGGCTCGGCGGCCCTACTGGACATCGCGCTCACGCTCCGCCGCCTGATCGACGAGGGACGCCTGCCGCGGCTGCAGCGCACGCTCCGCTTCCTCTGGGTCCCGGAATGGCACGGGACGATGGCCTACCTCGACGCCCATCCGGAGCTGAGCGGACCGGCGCTCGGCGGACGGGTGCTCGCCGGCATCAACATGGACATGGTGGGCGAGAACCTGGAGCTGATCCACTCGGCGATGATCACCACGCGCACGCCGGCGTCGATCCCCTCGGCACTGAACGCCGTGGTCGAGAACATGGCGCAGATGGTCGACCGCATGGACGTGCGCACCGCTCGCGGCAGCCTCTCGCGCTTCAACCACCGGATGACGCCGTACTCTGGCGGCAGCGACCACATGATGCTGATCGACCGCAAGATCCCCGGCGTCATGCTCGGTCACAGCCCGGACTACACGCACCACACCTCGGACGACACGCCGGACCTGGTGGACCCCGTGGAACTGGAGCGGAGCGAGATCGTCGCGGCGGCCACCATGCTCTACCTCGCGAACCTCACGGACGCCGAAGCGACGGATCTCGCGTGGCTCGTGGCGGCGAACGCGTCGGCGCGGCTGGGCGAAGTGGGCCGCCGCGCGCGCGCCGTGCTCCGGACGGACGGCTGGCTTGAGGCGCAGAACACCCTGCGGCACGGAATCCGCTGGGAGGAGGACGCGCTCGCGAGCGTCCTGCAGTTCGGATCGGGCCCCGAGGCGCAAGGTGCGGTGACGTCCTTCGGCGCGCAGCTCACGCGCCACGGGGAGACGCTGGAGGTGCTGCTCCGCGACGAGGCGTTGCGGACCGGCGTGCCAACGCGGCGCGCGCTCCCCACCGACGACCGCGTCCCCATCCGGACCACGCGGGGCCCGCTCGACTTCGGCCTGCCGGAGAGCGCCCTCCCGGCTGAGCGGGTCGCGTGGTACCGGTCGCGTGAGTTCCCGCTCGACGGCGACCAGCGCTTCGAGCTGGTGAATTTCGTCGACGGCGTCCGCTCGGTCGGCGCGATCCGGGATGCACTCAGCGCGGAGTACGGGCCCGTCCCGCTCGAGGCCGTCGGGCGCTATCTCGACGACCTCGTGCGGGCAGGCGTAATGGAGTGGCGCTGACCCCTAGCGTCCCCCGGGTTCCCTGGGGCCGAGTGCGTCGAGGCGGGCCGTGATGCCGGCGAGCTGCTCCCGCAGCTCCTCGTAGCGCTCGAAGGCGTCGCCGCCGGGCGGCTGGTCAGCGCGCGAGAGCATGGCGTAGAGGTACCGGATCTGGTCGAGCAGCATGGGCTGCGGATAAGCAATCCCCTGTGCCGTCGCCATCTCGCGCTCGAGAGCCGCGAGCACGTCCTTCCGCTCCCGCGGCACTCCCGCGGCCGCAGCGAGCCGCCGGATCACGGCCAGCACCGAGTCGGCGCGCTGCTGCAGGGCGAGGATCTGGACGTTCAACTGCAGTTGGGCCTCGAGGTCCTCCGGTGTGACGCCGTCGGCTGCGACGCGCGGATCGATTTCCAGCTCGAACTCGCGGGTCTCGCTCCACTCGCCGACGGACAGGCGCGCCCGATAGAGTCCCGGCACCGCGAGCGGTCCGCCGCGACCGGGCCGTCCGGTGCGCGCGTCGACCGGCCCCGCGTGCCGCATGTCCCACACGAAGCGGTGCATGCCGGCGCCGGTCTCGAGACGGGCCGCCGCAGCCCGCATCCCGAACGGTCCTCCCATTTCCGGCCGCGAGGGCGCAGCCGGCGCCGCATCGCTCCCCGAGACCGTCTGCACCACGGCGCCCGTCGCGTCGAGGATCTCGAGCCGCACGCCGCTCTGGGGTGCGTCGGCGAACCAGTAGTCGATCGTCACGCCGGGGGGTGGGTATTCGGGATCGGTGGCGGAGCGGCCGTACGAGCCGTACCGCATGCGGTAGGCGTTCCGTGGTGGGAAGAGGTGGTACGGGGTTCGCGTCACCTCGGGGCTCAGCTCGTGCAGGGGCGTCACGTCGTCGAGGATCCAGAACGAGCGTCCCATGGTCGAGAGCAGGAGGTCCTGCCGGTGCACCTCGATGTCGGTGACCGGCGTGACCGGCAGGTTCAGCTGGAACGGCTGCCAGTGCGCGCCGTCGTCGAACGAGATGAACATGCCGAACTCGGTACCCGCGTACAGCAGCCCCTCGCGGTCGGGGTCCTCCCGCACCACCCGTGTGGGGAAGTCGGATGGGATGCCGTTCGTACCGGTTGTCAGCCGCGTCCACGTCCGTCCGTAATCGGCCGTGCGGTACAGGTACGGCTGCCAGTCGCCGAGCAGGTAGCGGTACACCGCGGCGTACGCCTTGCCCGGCCGGTGCGGTGACGGCTCGATGTTCTGCACTCGGCCGCCAGGCGGGAGGTCACGGGGCGTCACGTCGGTCCACGTCTGCCCACCGTCGCGGGTGACGTGGATCGGGCCGTCGTTCGCGCCGGTCCAGATGACCCCCGCCTCGAGCGGCGACTCCTCGATCACGTACAGGGTGGAGTAGTACTCCTCCCCGGTGATGTCGCGCGTGATCGGGCTCCCCGAGATCACCTGCTTGTCGGCTTCGAACGCGGTGAGGTCCGGGGAGATGCGCTCCCAGGTGCGGCCCTCGTCCCGCGTGCGATGCACGTACTGCGAGCCGTGGTACACGACCCCAGGATCGTGGGGCGATACCTCGATCGGGGAGACCCGCTGGAAGCGGTACGTGAGGTCGCGCGGGTTGTGGCCGTAGATGTTCGCGGCTCCGACGTAGAACTGCTGCTCCTGGCCCGTCCGCTTGCTGTAGCGGCCGAACCGGCCCTTGCAGTTGGCGAACACGACGTCGGGGTCGCCGGGCTTGGGCACCGCGGGACCGGTCTCGCACCCGCCGATGTCCAGCCAGAAGGCCGTGGGGCCGGTCGGTGCCGAGTACGGCGGCAGGCTCGGCACGGCGATGGTGGCGTTGTCCTGCTGGCCGGCGTACAGCCAGTAGGGGAACTGGTCGTCCACGTCCACCTGGTACAGCTCCGCGGTCGGCTGGTTGTTCTGGGTGGACCAGGTGCGGCCGCCGTCCCGGGTGACGTTCGCGCCGCCGTCGTTGGACTGGATGAAGACGTTCGGGTCGTCCGGGTCGATCCACATGTCGTGGTTGTCGCCGTGCGGCGTCGACATCCGGCGGAACGAGCGGCCGCCGTCGGCCGAGCGAAAGAAGCTCTCGTTGTTGACGTAGACGACGTCGGCGTCGGTGGGGTCGGCGTCGATGTTGGTGTAGTAGAAGGGACGGTTCAGGATGCCTGCCTGCGTGCTGACGAGCGTGAAGTGCGCGCCCCGGTCGTCGGAACGGTACAGCCCACCGCCCGGCTCGGCCTCCATCAGGACGTACACGCGGGCGGGATCGGCGGCGGAGACGGCGAGGTCGCTCTTGCCAACCAGCCCGTCGGGCAGTCCACCCGCGAGGCGCGCCCACGTATCCCCGCCGTCGGTGGACTTGTAGACGCCGCCCTCCCGTGCGCCGCTGATGATGGTCCACGGCCTCCGCTCGACCCGCCACATCGAGGCGTAGATTACGCGCGGGTCGTCGGGCGCGAACTCGAGGTCCACGGCCCCCGTGGAGTCGGACACGAAGAGGACGCGCTCCCACGAGCGGCCGCCGTCCCGAGAGCGGTACACGCCGCGCTCGGCGCTCGGGCCGAACGCGTGTCCGATGGCGGCGACGTACACGAGATCGGGATCGGCAGGGTGGATCAGCACCGCGCCGATCTGGCCCACGTCGCGCAGGCCGGCGAACCTCCACGTGGCGCCGCCGTCGTCCGAGCGGTACACCCCACGGCCGGCGATGACGTTGCTGCGGATCCCGTCGGAGCCCGTGCCGACGTAGACGATGGCCGGATCGGTATCCGCGACTCGAATGGCGCCGATCGAGCCAGTCGCGAAATACCCGTCGGATACGTTCTGCCACGACTGGCCGTAATCGTCGGTCTTCCACACGCCGCCGCCCGTCGCCCCCATGAAGAACGTGCCGGGGGTGTCCCGGTGGCCCGCGACCGCGGTGACCCTCCCGCCGCGGCTCGGGCCGATCATCCGGTAGCGCAGGCCCTGGAAGAGCGAGGGGGGATACACCGCCGCGGCCTCGGATTCCTGGGCGGCCGCGTGGGTGGTGGGGAACCCCACGACGGCGAGGCAGAGGAACGTGGCGAGCGCACGGCGCAGGTCGTGCCGGATCGTTGGCATGGCGGGACCCTGACGGATTGGTGGAAGACGGCATATGATATGCGCGCCGGACGCCGCGCCGGAAGGCTCGGTCCCCATCCCACCGGCGTCGAGCGCCTCCGAGACGGAGTGCCGGCCGGCGCCGTGCCGGTGCCCGCGGGGTCGGGAACGTCAACGGATCGCGGCGGCGGCGCGTATTGCAGAATCGGAGCCGGGCCGGAGGCCCCGTCCCTCAGACACCCTCCGTTGCCGGGCGCCCCTGATCGGATATCCGAGCCGGTCCGGCGAGGGAGACCCCTCACGCGGCCGCCTGTGCATAGTCCACTCCAAGGAAGGAGCCGGGGCACGCCCATGTCTTTCCGCAAGCTTCTGCTGATCTCGGCGGGCAGCGTGCTGCTGTCCGGGCCGCTCGCCGCCCAGGTGACGGCCCCGCTCGACTCGACCTTCTGGTCCGCGTTCCGCTGGCGCTCCATCGGCCCGGCGAACATGATGGGCCGCGTCACGGACGTCGAGGGGATCCCGAGCCCCTCGAAGACCTTCTTCGTCGCCACGGCGGGGGGGGGCATCTGGAAGTCCACCAACGCCGGCACGACCTTCCGACCCGTCTTCGACGTCGGCCGGGTGATCTCGATGGGTGATCTCGTCATCGCTCCGAGCGACACCATGCAGGTGTGGGCGGGCACCGGCGAGGAGGATTCCCGCAACTCGATCTCTCCCGGTGGCGGGATCTACCAGTCCACCGACGGCGGGCTCACCTGGACGCTGAAGGGACTGGTCGGGACGCAGACGATCGGCCGGATCGTGGTGCATCCGACCAATCCGGACATCGTCTACGTGGCGGCGCTGGGTCGCATCTGGGGCTCCAACAAGGAGCGTGGCCTCTACAAGACCACCGACGGCGGCGAGACCTGGCAGCTGAGCAAGTTCATTTCCGACAAAGCCGGGTTCGTAGATGTCGCGATGGACCCGACCAATCCCGACGTGCTGTTCGCGTCGAGCTGGGAGCGGGTGCGCGGGCCGTATTTCCTCCGAAGCGGTGGCCCGGGCAGCGCCCTGTGGAAGACCACCGACGCCGGGGCCACCTGGACCAAGGTTCAGGGCGGCGGCTTCCCCGAGACGATGCTCGGCCGCATCGGGATCGCCATCTCGCAGAGCGATCACAACGTCGTCTACGCTCTGGTCGAGGCCGACACGGGGAAAGGTGTCACCACCCGTCCTTCCGGGCTGTACCGCTCGGGCGACGGCGGCGCGACGTGGGAGAAGACTTCCAGCGACGACGTGCGGCCGTTCTACTACTCGCAGGTCCGCGTCGATCCGGCGGATCCCGACCGGGTCTACTGGTCGTCCACGCCGGTCAAGTTCTCCGACGAGGGCGGCAAGAACGCGCGCAACGCGACGGTGGGCATCCACGTCGACCACCACGCGATGTGGATCGACCCCAACGATCCCGCGCATTTCATCGTGGGCAACGATGGCGGGATCGCCATTACGTGGGACCGCGGCGGTAATTACGTGTTCCCCAACGTGGTGCCGTGGGGCCAGTTCTACGAGGTGAGCTACAACATGGACGTGCCGTACCGCGTGTGCGGCGGCCTGCAGGACAACGGCACGTGGTGCGGCCCCAGCCGGCTGGCACGCGGGGCGATCACTAACCACTACTGGTATACCGTGAACGGCGGCGACGGGTTCTACGCTCAGCAGGATCCCACCAACCCGGCGATCGTCTACGCCGAGTCGCAGGGCGGGTCCATGGCGCGGCTCAACGTCGTGACGGGTGAGACGGCGCGGCTGCGGCCACCCCAGTGGCGTGAGCGCTATACGCTGTACGAGGACTCGATCCTCATCGACTGGCCGGACACGACTAGGCCGCTCCGGGGACAGGTGCGGCAGCGCGTCCAGAATCTGCGTGCGCGGCAGCAGGCTGACTCGGCCGCGATGGACTTGCGGTGGAACTGGAACGCGCCGTTCCTGATCTCGCCGCACAACCCGACCGTGTTCTACGCCGGGGCGAATCGGGTCATGAAGTCGGTGAAGCAGGGCGACGAGATGTACCCGATCTCGCCCGACCTCACCACGAACGATCTCGCGAAGATCCGCGTCGCGACCGAGACCACCGGGGGCATCACGCCCGACGTCACGGGGGCGGAGACGTACTGCACGATCGTCTCGCTGGCCGAGTCGCCGGTCCGCCCGGGCATCCTGTTCGCCGGGACCGACGACGGCCGTATGTGGATGACGTGGAACGACGGCGGCTCGTGGGAGGAGCTGACCAGCCGGTTCCCCGGGCTCCCGAAGGAGAGCTACGTCGTCCGGATCGAGCCGTCGCACCACGACTCGCTGACCTTCTACGTGGCGTTCGACCGCCACCGCTCCGACGACTTCAAGCCGTACCTCTACGTCACCTCGGACGGCGGCAAGACGTTCCGCTCGATCGTGAACAACCTGCCGGCGGACGGGCCGGACTTCCTTCACGTCATCCGGGAGGATCCCCAAAACCCGAACCTGCTCTTCGTCGGGTCGGACGTCGGCGCGTACGTGTCGCTCGACAAGGGCGCGACGTGGGAGCGGTTCATGACCGGCCTGCCGACGGTGCCGGTGCACGACCTCCAGATCCATCCGCGCGACCGGGAGCTGATCGCGGCGACGCACGGACAGTCGATCTGGATCGTGGACATCGCGCCGCTGGAGCAGGTGAATGACTCGGTGCTCGCGGCCGGGGCGTTCCTCTTCCAGCCGAAGCCCGCGTTCGAGTACGGCGACCCGCCGGTGGGCGGGGAGTCGATGGGGCAGCAGGCATTCGAGGCGCGGAGCCCGTCGTACGGCGCGGAGATCGCGTATCGCCTCACCAGCGGCGAGCCACGGTCTCGCGTTCAGGTGGTGATCACCGGCGTCGAGGGTGACACCCTGCAGACGGTGGAGGGGCCGGGAGGTCCGGGTCTTCACCGTGTGACCTGGAGCTTCCAGGGCAAGCGTCCGCCGGCGGCGCCGCTCTCGCCGTCGCAGCGCCGGGACAGCATTCAGGCGGTGCAGAAGCTGGACGCGGTGTTCGACTCGCTCAAGGCGACCGGGATGAACGCGCGCATGCTCGACAACGTGAAGGAGCGGTACCTGAGCGGCAACACGCGGGAGTTGTTCCGGTCCTTTGGTGGTGGCGGGCGGGGCGGCGCCCAGCAGACCGGCTTCGTCGAGCGGCCGGGGGAGTCCGCCGCGCCCCGGCAGCGTGCGGCGCAGGCCGGGCAGCCGCCGGCGGGCGAGCGTCCCGCGGCCGAGCGTCCCGCTGGTGAGCGTCCGGCTGGGGGCCCGCCGGGAGGGGAGGCCGCGATGCCGGACCAGGAGACGATGCAGGAGATCTTCAGTGCCGTCCGGTCGGCGATGGGCCGAGGGTTCAGCTTCGGCGGTGGCCGTGGTGGGGCCCCGACGGTGGGGACCGGGGATTACTTGGTCAGCATCACCGTCGACGGGCAGACGATGAGCCGTGTGCTGCACGTGGATCAGTTGGCGGGTGGCGGCGGCTCGGGATTCGGGTTCGAGGAGTTCGACCGCTAGGACCGCGGCACGAGCGGGAGCGGTGGCCATCCGGGCTTCGGTCCGGGGGCCACCGCTTCGCGTGCGGGCCCGGCATCGGGCCTTCCAATCGCGCGGACTCCCGAATACACTCGACGTTCACCCTTCAACGTGAGACTGGGCCTGTCATGTCTTCACCCGGCGGCTTTCGCGCCCAGGTCGATCAGGCCTTCGACCGGGCGGCGGTGCACACCGATCACGACCCCACCTTGCTCGCGCAGATCAAGGCGTGCAACAGCGTCTACTACGTGAGCTTCCCGCTCCGCCGCGACAACGGCACCATCGAGGTGGTGCACGCGTGGCGGGCCGAGCACAGCCAGCACCGCTCGCCCACCAAGGGCGGCATCCGGTACTCCATGGCCGTGGACGAGGACGAGGTCGTCGCGCTCGCGGCGCTCATGACGTACAAGTGCGCGCTCGTGGACGTGCCGTTCGGCGGCGCCAAGGGTGGGATCAGGATCGCGCGGCACAACTATTCCGACGCGGAGCTGGAGCGCATCACCCGCCGCTATGCATTCGAGCTGGTCAGGAAGGATTTCCTCGGTCCCGGCGTGGATGTGCCCGCGCCCGACTTCGGGACCAGCGCGCGCGAGATGGCCTGGATCGCCGACACCTACATGTCGCTCAAACCCGGCGACCTGAACGGACTTGCGTGCGTGACAGGGAAGCCGGTGACGCAGGGCGGCATCAAAGGCCGGCACGAGGCGACCGGTCGGGGCGTCTTCTTCGGCATCCGGGAGGCCTGTGCCGTTGCCGAGGACATGAAGCCGCTCGGGCTCACGCCGGGCGTGGAAGGCAAGCGAGTCGTAGTGCAGGGACTCGGCAACGTGGGGTACCACGCGGCGAAGTACCTGCAGGAGGCCGGAGCGCTGCTGGTCGGACTGGCGGAATACGAAGGGGCGATCCACGATCCGAGGGGACTCGATCTCGAGCGGGTGATTGCGCACCGCCGTGATACGAAGTCGATCCTCGGCTACCCCGGCGCGGCCGACATCAAGGAAACCGCGCGCGCCCTCGAGTTGGACTGTGACATCCTGGTGCCGGCGGCCCTGGAACGGCAGATCACCGAGCAGAACGCGCCGAAGCTGAAGGCGAAGATCGTCGCGGAGGCGGCCAACGGTCCCACGACCACCGAAGCGGACGCCGTGCTGCGCGAGCGCGGCGTGATGGTGCTGCCGGACCTGTACGTCAACTCCGGCGGGGTCACCGTCTCCTACTTCGAGTGGATCAAGAACATCTCGCACATCCGGTTCGGCCGGATGCAACGACGGTTCGAGGCGGGCTCCCACGCCCGGCTGCTCCACGCGGTGGAGGATCTCACGGGGAGGGAGTTCGCCCAGGCGGATGTCCAGCGGCTCGCCCGCGGGGCGGGCGAGCTCGACCTCGTGGACTCCGGTCTCGAGGAGACGATGGTCGTCGGTTATCAGGGCGTGCGCGAGGTCTGGAAGCACAACGGCGGTGACGTCGACCTCAGGACCTCGGCGATGATCACCGCCATCGACAAGATCGCCGCGGCGTACTTGGAGCTGGGGATCTTCCCGTAGCCCGCCGCGACCCTCGTATGCCGGCGACCGTGCGATCCGACCAGGAGGGACCATGCAGGCTCGTCACCGCATCGGGGCCGTCGCCCCGCTGGCGTTCACGCTCCTCGCGGCGGGGGCAACGATGAAGTTGGAAGCGCAGCAGACCGCGAAGCCTGTGCTTCACGGGCGCCACTGGGTGGCGATCACCGGCAAGCCGCTCGGCGCCACCGCGGGCGCGATGATCTTCCAGCGCGGCGGCAACGCCGTCGACGCCGCCTGCGCCATGCTCGCCGCGACCGCGACCATGTGGGACGTGCTCAGCTGGGGCGGCGAGACCCAGGCCCTCATCTACCACCCCGGCGAGAAGCGCGTGATCGCGCTCAACGCCCTCGGGGTGGCGCCCACCGGTGCCACGGCGGAGTTCTTCCGCGCGAAGGGGATGCGGTACCCGCGGCGCTACGGGCCCCTCGCGGCGGTGACGCCCGGCACCCCCGGCGGGCTCATGACGATGCTTGCCGAGTGGGGCACGATGAGCCTCGCCGACGTGCTGGCGCCCGCTATCGAGATGGCCGACGGCTACCCGATCGAGGCGCAGACCGCGAACTCGATCGAGCGCGAAAAGGAGCGCATCAAGCAGTGGAAGTACTCCAGTGCGGTGTACCTCACGCATCCGGGGGAGGAGCGGGAGGCGCCGTACCCCGGCGAGATCTTCCGCCAGCCCGACCTCGCGGCCACGCTGCGCAAGCTCGTCGAGGCGGAGCAGCAGGCCCTCGCCGCGGGCAAGAGCCGGAAGGAGGCGATCTACGCTGCCTACGATCGGTTTTACCGGGGGGACATCGCCGAGGAGTTGGTCCGCGCGACCCGGGAGGAAGGCGGGCTCTTCACGATGGAGGACCTCGCGAAGTGGCGGGTGCGCATCGAGGAGCCCGTGACCACCACGTACAAGGGGATCGAGGTCCACAAGCTCGCGCACTGGGTGCAGGGGCCGGTGATGCTGCAGGCCCTGAACATCCTGGAGCACTTCGACCTCGGTGCGATGGGCTACAACAGTGCGCGCTACATCCATACCCTCTACCAGGCGATGAACCTCGCCTTCGCCGACCGCGACTTCTATTACGGCGATCCGTACTTCCCGCCGGAGGAGCCGATCGCGGGACTGCTCTCCAAGGAGTACGCGACGCAGCGCGCCCAGCAGATGGACACCGTGCGCAACGATCCCGACGTGCGGCCCGGCGATCCCTATCCCTTCATGGGGAAGACCAATCCGTATCTCGACTACGTGCGGCACTGGCCTCCCGCGAACGAGGACCAGGTGCGCGAGGGGTCGGACGAGACATTCTACCTCGGGACCACCTCGATCCAGGCGGCGGACGTCGAGGGGTGGGTGGTGTCGGTCACGCCGAGCGGTGGGTGGGTGCCGGCGGTGATCGCCGGCCGAACCGGGGTCGGCCTGAGCCAGCGGATGCAGAGCTTCGTCATAGACCCCGCCGAAAACCCGTTCAACGTCGTGGAGCCGGGCAAGCGGCCGCGTGCCACGCTCACGCCGATGCTCGCAATGAAGGACGGCCGCCCCTACCTGTCCGCGGCGGTGCAGGGGGGTGACACCCAGGACCAGAACCTACTCCAGTTCTTCCTCGACGTGGTCGAGTTCGGGATGAACGTGCAGGAGGCCGTCGAGGCGCCGAACTTCACCAGCTACCAGATGTTCGACTCCTTCCAGCACACGCGGGAGCCGGGCCGGCTCACGCTCAACGAGGCGGAGCCGCCGTGGGTGCGGACCGAGCTCGAGGCGATGGGCTACCGGCTCGACTACCGCCGGCTCACCTCCGGTCCCATCAACGCCATCTACTTCGACTGGGAACACGGCACGTTCTGGGGGGGCTCGAGCAACTACGGGGAGGACTACGGGATCGCGTGGTAGCCGGCGCAGGATGGGCTCGACGGGTCCGCGCGCTTCGTCGGAGGCCGAGGACCCGTTAGCTTTTCTGGTCGTTCGGGGCGGTAGCTCAGCTGGGAGAGCACCGGCTTTGCAAGCCGGGGGTCGTGGGTTCGAACCCCATCCGCTCCATGCGCGTCGGGTCTGGGCACGCCAGCGGTCGGCGGCGGCCCCGGGCTCGCGCCCTCAGCTCGGGGGGCCCTCCGCCGACGGCGCTTCCCCTGCGCCTCGGCGCCGCGCCCACCAGCCCGCCACCCCCACCACGGCGATTGCGCCGATTACCCCCGCGGCAAGATCCACCACGTCGCCCGAGCGGAACGGCAGTGCGCTCTGGATCAGCTCGATGAGTGCGGCATAGGCGCCGGCCAGGAGGACCGCAACGGTGCCGCGGCGACGGGTTCCCGGAAGGTTCCACCACAGCAGGAATCCCAGCGCCCCGATGAGCCCGGCGTGCGCCACCTTGTCCGTCTCGATCCCGTCGAAGGTGGGGACGGGATTGCTGAGCGGCAGCAGGAAGAGCGCCAGCGTGGCCGCGATGCCGCCCGCGAGCGCCCAGTGCCGGAAGCGGGCTGGCATCATGGACGGATCCCGGCGGCCGACCGTGCCTGCCCCGCAGGAGGCGCGCTACAGGCCGAGCGCAAAGGCGAAGCCCAGCCGCGCCTCGATGTCGAACTGCGTTCGTGACAGCTCAAAGCCGTGGAAACTGTAGAGCAGTCCGCCCACCTCGAGGGACCACGCTCCGAGCCCCCCAACGCGGTTGAGCCCGACGCCGAAGCGGCCGGCCGGCCGCGTGGAAGTGCTCTGCGCCGGGTCGTCGAAGGCGCTGACGACGGCGCCGCCCCCGAAGTAGATGTACGGCACGAAGGGCGACGTCGCCGGCCATCCCACCTGCACGTCGGCGCCGAGCACGTACTGGGCGACGCCCGAGTCGGGCGGCGCCGTGGTGGTGCCGCGATAGCGGGTGCGATGATACGTGGCGAGGGTCCGGATGGCCACGTTGGGGTTGACCTGCAGCGCCAGCCCCCCGCCGAACGAGAAGCCGGACACGAGGTCGTCGCCGACGTCGTTCAGGTTGACGAGCGGCGACTGCCGTCCGCCGTGGATGGAGACGACCAGCGCCTGCTCCTGGGCAGACAGCGGACGCGCCGTGCCCGCCGCCAGCCCGAGGAGGAGCAGCCCGGCCGCGAGCGCGCGCCGGGCTGCGCGAGGTTTACTTGATTGCGTCAAAGCGCCGCGCCACTTCGTCCCAGTTCACCACGTTCCACCAGGCCTGGATGTAGTCCGGGCGGCGATTCTGGTACTTCAGATAGTAGGCGTGCTCCCAGACGTCGAGCCCGAGGATCGGGATGTTCCCCTCCATGAGGGGGCTGTCCTGGTTTGGGGTGCTCGCGATCGCGAGCTTGCCCCCTGCGACCACGAGCCAGGCCCAGCCGCTGCCGAACCGGCTCGCGGCCGCGTCGGAGAACTGCTGCCGGAAGGCGTCGAAGCCGCCGAAACTCGCGGCGACCGCCTTGCCCACCGCGCCGCCCGGCTCGCCGCCACCCTTGGGAGCCATGACCGTCCAGAAGAGGGAATGATTGGCATGCCCGCCGCCGTTGTTCCGCACTGCTGTGCGGATCGCGTCCGGCACGCCGTTGATGCCGCGGAGCAGCGCCTCGAGTGACTGCTTCTGGAGGTC
>Ga0210112_1000337_pt1 | contig 13111 bp, 12 predicted proteins | sample Joice_ThreeSqC_D_FD_184875 | JGI IMG/M metagenome (GOLD analysis project Ga0210112, IMG submission 184875) | Wetland microbial communities from San Francisco Bay, California, USA, that impact long-term carbon sequestration - Joice_ThreeSqC_D2... | ecosystem: Environmental > Aquatic > Marine >... | reverse complement strand
CGCAGCGCAAAGGGAAGAAAGGGGTTGCTGATGTACCTGCCCTCGACTTTCATCCCGGCATCATGGCTAATCAGGCGCATGCTGTCGGGATCCTGCCCGGTTATCCGGAACGCGATGCGGAATCCCGCCTCGGCAACCAGCGCGATAATAACCAGCAACAGCAGGCTGAATGCCGCCTTCTTGCCCTTGCCTATTGCCATACCAGGTTTTCCCTCGATTCGTTACAGGTCGTCAGCTTGGCCGGGGCGACGCGCCAGCAAGCTCGCGAGCTCGCTCTCAAGCTCCCGTGTGCGTTCCAGGCCACTGAGATTCTCCTCCTCCATCGGATCGTTGCGCAGGTTGAACAGCTGCGGTCCGTCATGCTCATGATGTATCAGTTGCCATCTATCCTTCAGGATACTCCTCAGCATTCCGGTGAATGCCGGACTTCCCTTCTGCACCCAGTCCGTCTGCTCGACTTGCGCAGTCGCGATTGAATCCGGTCCGGTAGCGGTCTGCCACTGCGCAAGCGATGGCACGGAAGCAAGCAGCGTGTTGTCCAGACTGCCGAGTTCAAGCAGGGTGGCCGGCAGCGAGGCATTGCTCACCGTGTCATCCAGGCGCACGCCTTCCGGAATATGTCCGTCCCAGAAAAGGATCAGCGGCACGTGCAGCTGTTCGTGGTACAGCGAACTTCCATGCAGCAACAAGCCGTGTTCACCGAAGGATTCACCATGGTCCGAGGTGATGGCAATAATGGTATTCGCAAGCATGCCCCGGGTTTCCAGTTCGTGCACCAGGAGTCTAATCTGTTCGTCAATATAGGCAATACCGCCATCATAGGCCGCAATCTCGGCCGCCAGTTGTGCATCGCTGAGTTCCGGAAAACCCCTCTCCACGCGCGCGTTGATAAGACCGGAGAAACGCGCGGCAGGCGAGAATCTCGATCGATACGGTTCCGGCGGGAGATAGGGGTCATGTACATCCATGTAGTTCAGCAGTGCAAAAAAGGGGGGGGCGGGCGCACGATCCAGCCATGAGAGGAAGGCCCGGTTTATGTCCTCTGCATGCCGTCTTGCCGGGATATCCTCGTAACCCAGTTTCTGCATGACAAATTTGTCGAACACGCGGCCGTACATGGTACGCAGTACAGCGTCCTGCAGGCTGTAGAAGAAATCGTCAAAGTGGACGAAACCGCGCCCGAGCCGGTCATGCGTGACCAGGAAGCTGTTGGCGGAGAAAGCGCCGGTTCGATAGCCGTGCTCCTGCAGGATCTCCGGCAATATCCGGCCCGGGTAGGAACGCAGGCCGTGTTGGTTGTACTGGCCGATACCGTGTATCTCGAAGGTATTACCGGTCATCAGCGACACATGCGAGGGTAACGACCAGGGTGATGTTGCATAGGCACGCTCGTAGCTGACTCCCCGCCGGGCCAGTTTGTCCAGAAAAGGCGTGGTCTCGCGCTCATAGCCGAGCCCGGACACATGGTCTGCACGTAGGGTGTCGATGACCACCAGAACCATGTTGGGCGCGTCGGGACGATGCTCCGGCAAGGCAGCCACCGCCGCTGACTCCCTGGCGTACATCGTGGCAGGGATTATGATTGCCGCCGCCACCATGGCGGCGGCAAGCCGGAACACCGTCCTGCGAATGAAGGCAAGAACCGCATCCTGCCGGTCCAGCAACCAGTGTAACAGTGCAACTGACATACCGAGTGCGAGTACGACGATCGCAATATCGGCCGCCTGGTCCTGCAGCAGGCTCATCAAAGGAACCAGCAGCGTGAGAAACACGAATACCAGCAGGATGAGCGGCGTCACAAACCTGGGCAGCAGGCGCAGGCCGATATAGCCAGCTCCGGCTCCCGCCAGCCCGAAGACCACACTGTAAAGGCACGGGGCAACCCACAGGATTTGCACCGAGACATATTTGCAGTCCAGCCATTGCTGCGCAGACAACTGCACTATGCCTTCAAGCAGGCCGCAGACGATCCCAAACCACAGGCCTGCAAGGAGAATACCCGACTGTCTGTCGGCGGGACTTGCTTCCTTGGAATGAATCGGGGGCGGATCAGGATTATTGGCGGATCCGGAGGCTCTCATTTGTTCTTGCTGTCACTGACTTCCATGGCGTTAAGCGGCATTTATACTCCAGCAGCAAAGCGATTGGCAAATCAGGGTCTGTCGGCAGTCGCCCCGCTGTCATTTATGCCGGACGGCACCCTCCCCGCACCGGCACCTGCCGGGACAGGCACCACAGCCTCCATATGTATTTTTTCCTATGTGACTGATACTATTGTCCATAGTCACCCAGAAGACAGCCTGGCGGGGCCTGTTGGTTTCATTGCCCACTGTCCTTGATACATCTCCAGATGACATCGCAGTCCTCTGCATGCTATGTATACAATGGTTACGGCAAATACTCTCCCGGAGAGGATCAATCTATCATGAGTTCTCGATTTTCCATTCTGTACACACTGGCCGCCAGTCTGGCGGCTGTTTTTGCCCCGGCCACGGCATTTGCCTACGTCGGTCCGGGCGCCGGCATCACCGCGATTGGCTCGGTACTGGCATTAGTGGCCGGTGTCGTTCTGGCGATCGTCGGTTTCATCTGGTATCCGATAAAGCGATTCATAACGCGGTTCAAGTCCGGCAAGGCGGCAGGCGATGACCTGGCGGAAAAGAACACGGCTGAAGAGACCGGGAACGGGAAAAAGACCTAGTACCCGATGGTCTACGCGGTAGCAACTCTGGCTGTCGCCGTGTTCATGGCGGCGTTTGTCATGTTTCGCATCGTGGCCGTTGCGACGAAAGCGGTAACCACTAGCCGTGGCGTCATCCGGACGCTGTCCGACCCGCAACTGGATGATGCGCACCGCGAGCAGGCCATGCAACAGGCGTCCCTCTCGCTGCTCGGGAATTTCGTGTCGATAACCGTACGCGGCGCCGCCGCACTGGTGTTGTCATTCCTGGTTATCTACCTGGCGGATGTAGCCGGCATGGCCGGGACGCGGGAGGTCGTGGACCTGCTGTCCAGTCCGGAAGCGATTGTTGTTACAACCGTCATCCTGACGGCTGCATGGGTGATATGGAAGAAAAGGTGAGCCCGAAACAGGACTACTCGCTGCTTGACAGGACCATACACCGACTCGCCTTCGCCAACCGGTCAGTACAGCTTTCCGCCGCCGACATCGAGCGTACCCTCTATGGCAGCCGCTTCCTGGGCATTACCATTGACAGGCCCGTATTCATTACCTCGCTGCCGCGTGCCGGCACCACGCTGTTGCTGGAAATATTCAGCCGGATTCCCGGCATCGCGACACATCGTTATCGGGATATGCCATTTGTGATGGCGCCGGTGCTGTGGCAGGAATTGTCGCGCCATTTCCGCAAGCAGTCCGTCCTGAAGGAACGGGCCCACGGCGACGGCATGCAGGTGGGTTATGACAGTCCCGAGGCATTCGAGGAAGTGCTGTGGCATGCGTTCTGGCCGCAAAAATACCGGCCCGACGGGATCATCCCCTGGTCGGAGGACGACCGGAACGACGAATTCAGGGTTTTTCTTGCCGAGCACATGCAGAAGATCATTGCACTGCGCACCGCAGGGCAGACAGGCTCCGCCCGCTACGTATCGAAAAACAATGCGAATATTGCCCGCATCGGCCTGCTCAGGCGACTGTTCCCGGATGCGTACATCGTGGTCCCGTTCCGGCATCCCGTCGATCACGCGGCCTCGATGTTGCGTCAGCACAGAAACTTCCTGGCGAGGCATGCAAGCGATCCGTTCTCGAAGAAATACATGCATGACATCGGTCATTTCGAGTTCGGTCAGCTGCACCGCCCGATCCGGTTTGCGGAAGTGCAGGACGGAGACACGGAAACCATCGAGTACTGGCTCGGGTACTGGGTCTCGGCCTTCGCGCATATTGCGTCATTGCAGACAAAGGTCATCCTGGTGTCCTTCGAGGACCTGTGCGCCGGCGGCTCAGGGGCATTCGCAACCCTCGCCGACAAGGTCGGGATCGACTCAGTCACACATGGGGACGGTATTTCGCCCATATTCAGGTCACCGCCGGTCTATCGAAAGGACATCGAGATTCGGGACAGCCGGCTTCTGAAACGCGCGAGCGAGCTGCACATGCAACTCCGGGAAACAAGTATCATCTAGCCGTTCCTGTAAAGTAACACTCTGAACCGGTACCCTGACCAGCAACATACCCGCCACAGGAACATCCACACACTAACCACAGGAAGTGATCAATGCGCAGTAAAAAGTACCTGATATTCCTCGTCGCCGGAATATTGCTGGGCACCCTGCTATGGCTGTCAGGACACCTGCTCGTGACCGCGATATACCAGGGAAGGGCAGGGGACTATCTCAACGCGCTCGTCGCCGGCCAGACATCGCATACACTGGATGAGTACCTGGCTGACTACAACAGGATGTTTGCATATCTTGCTGCGACAGTCCTGTTACTCCTGCTGACCGGGATCCTGATGCCAGGGTCGCTGCGCAGATCGCTCCTGTCCCTGCCGGGCGATCTGGCTGCTGCCGCCATGCGCAACCTGTCAACCATTACCGCAGCTGTCAGTCTTGCATTCCTTTCCTGCGTGACCGGCGCATGGATTGCCTGGTCCGGTTCGGGAATCTACAAGGACTGGCTCGAAGATACCTTCAACGGAGCCAGCGCCATCTATCAGGACATGTTTAAAAAGCGGCCGCTGTTCGGCGATGCGGATACCTGGGTACGTGCAAGCAAACGGAAGCTGCAGGGACTGGGAACCTATGACCCGGAGCTCTCACAGGATGGCCTCACCCTGGTATACGGCATGCAGAACGCCTGGTTACTGGATATGGATGGCACCATTTTGCACACATGGGCCGTCGACTATGACACCCTGAAATCCGACCGGAAGCTGATACCCCGCTCGTATCCGGAAACCTTTGTTTACTGGCACCAGGCACGGCTATTCCCGAACGGCGATCTGGTTGTCATGATCGACCAGTATGACAAGACCCCGAGCGGTCTGGCCATGATGAAAATCGATCGCGATTCGAATGTACTCTGGGTGTATCCGCACCACGTCCATCACGACTTCAACTTTGACAAGCAGGGAAACATCTACGCCATTGACCAGAAAATTCGCAACGAGGCGGTCGATGGCCTGAAGCTGGAAACGCCTTACCTTGATGACGGCTTGCTGATACTGTCACCGGATGGTGAACCGCTGGACCGGATTTCCCTGATCGATGCCTTTGCCGGAACGGATTACGTCCAGTTCTTCAACGGTAACAGCAGCTACCGACAGGGTGACTATTTACACACGAATAATGTCGACGTACTGGACCCCGGGCTGTTCGGCACAAAATCGGGAGGTCTGCTGCTGTCATTCAATGGCCTGAGTGCCATTGCCGTTATGGACATCGACAGCAGAAAGATCGTCTGGGCCAGGGCGGGATACTGGCATCATCAGCATGACCCCGACCTCCTGGATAACGGCAACATCCTGCTGTTCGACAACATCGGGGCGTGGCATCCGGATAAAAACGCGCGCGTGATCGAATTCAACCCGAAGACCTACGAAATCGTCTGGGAATACCCCGGCAGTACAGGAGACAGGCTGTTCAGCACCTACCGTGGCCGCGTGCAAAAACTGGCGAACGGAAACGTCCTGATCTCAGAATTCGAATCGGGCAGACTGATCGAGGTGACGCGGGAAGGCAAGATCGTCTGGGAATATTCGTGCCCGTTTCGCTCGGAAATCAATCCCGATTACGTCTGCAATTTCGTTGGCGGGCGTCGCTATGACCGCAGCGAGCTTGATTTTGAATTCAATACGAAACCAAAACTGTAATATTCATGCGCCATACGATTCGCCGATAGATTTCAAATGTCTGAAGAAGCCGGCACGAAGCGCTACGCAATTTTCCTCACTGCCGCATTCCTTGTTATCTGTGGTTTTGCCATCACACAGCACGAGATGTGGCGTGACGAGATTCAGGCCTGGTTGCTTGCCAGGGACAGCGCTTCCCTGTCTGATCTGTTTCGCAACCTGAAATATGATGGTCATCAAGGTCTCTGGCATCTGATCCTGATGCCACTTGCCCGTATTACAACATCCCCGGCTATCATGCAGTTTACGCACCTGCTGATCGCCAGCACGACAGTATACCTGACTGCAGGGTATTCACCTTTCAGCCGGCTGCAGAAGTTCCTGATTGTTTTTGGCTATTTCTATTGTTACGAGTACGCCCTGATCAGCAGAAACTACGGCCTTGGCGTACTTTTTATCACCCTGTTTGCGTCCTGTTTGAAAAGCGTCATTCGCATTTTTTCCTCATCGCTATTGTCCTCTTTCTTCTATCACATACGAATCCGCACTGCCTGATCATCGCAATGATTGCGGCAACTACCCTGTCGCTGGAATTCATGGTCTCGGGAAATAATCCCCTGGCCGGGCCACTGGCCGAATCCGCACAGGTGCGATACGGAATGATTTTGACCGCCATAGGCATTGGTACCGCGATCCTGCAGCTCATACCTCCCGCAGACAGTGGATATGCGGTCGGGTGGCACTGGGGACTGTCCTGACCGTCGTATGACGGTTTACGGGATTCATGGCGGACACCACCCGCTGCATTCGCAAAGACACTGACAATATTGCTGTAACAGCCATGGATATCCTTACCCTTCCGGCGGAACGCGGACGCAGCCCGACAAAAGTTCACCCCCATGCGAGACCTTCGGGTGGTGAGTATGCGGACTTGCCTGACAATCGTCATTGCCCGCCGGGCGGGCCGCTGTCCAGCGGACTGAATTTCACCAGGAAGACATCGCTATCGCCTGCATTTTTCGCCTGCCAGGCACGAACCGTCGGCAGGTCCGTTGACCGGGTTTCCCCGGACACATGGATGGTGTCATCTGCGCCGATTGCGGTAATACGCGCATTGTCTTCCCTGCTGCCAGCCAGGTAGGTGGCATAGAGCAGGCGCTGCAGATCGGCGGATAAAACAACGAGCGCGCCGTCGTCCGCGCCGCCCCCTTGCGACTGGAAGGCGTCGGCGCTTGCCGGAATGACATCGTCCCAGACCCGGAAGGCAATATATACGTTACCGCGGGAATCCAGTGACAGGCCTTCAGAATCCCCTATATAGGTGGCGGCCACCAGTTTGCCTGAGGGACTGAACCTTGCCGTAATGCCTGTGGCGCCCCAGGGCGTGTACGACAGCGCCTCGCCTCGATAGGCGCCCGGTGTCGTCGGAAAACGGGATGACTTAGTCCAGCCGCTGATGACCAGATCGCCGTCCGCCGCAACCTGTATAGCCCGTTTCCCGCCGCCTCCCTCGGCTTCAGGCGTCCCCAGGTAAGTGCCCATGAGCAAATCCCTGCCATCAGGCGAGAGCGTGGCGACAAAGATATCGGTATCGCCGTTGTAGCTGCGGTCATGCGCCCCGGCTGTCGTGGGCATGTCGTCCGATCCCGTGGGTGTAAGCACATGAACCCGGCCCGCCTTGTCGAGACAAACATTGGGAGCCCTGGACTCGTCCCGGGATCCTCCCAGATAACTCCCCCACAGAATACGCTTCCCGTCACTGCTAACCTTGAGAATGACTATATCCTTCCCGCCCTGCGGCTGCTCCTGATATCCCCCCCTGAACCACCCGGCCGGCCAGTCTTCCCCGTCATAGCTGCTGACAACCACGAGGTTGCCATCCGCATCCATGTCCATGCTGCGGATGGACTCGGACGCCTTCGTACCGAGGTAGGTTGCCCAGACCAATCCCGACCCGTCAGGTTTCATTTTAGCCAGGAAGCCATCACCCTGGGCACGCGGATTGCCACGGTCCATACCGGCGAATACCGGCTGCACGACCCCGGGTGTGGTCGGCGCGCCTTCTCCAAACGCGCCCGCCAGGTAGACATAGCCTTCCTTGTCAGCCTTGATCGTGTAGAAAACGTCCCGGGTCGCTGTCCCGAGGTACGTCGACCAGAGCACCTTGCCGTGCGGGTCCAGCTTCATGACAAAGGCATCGGTATTACCGGACCTGTCATTGAACGTCGTATCGAATGCACCTGCGGTCACAGGAAAATCGGCAGACTTCGTCGTTCCGGTGATATATATGAAACCCTTTTCATCAATAAACAGGTCACCGGCGGGGGACTCAGATCCACTGCCGCCCAGGTACGTTGAAAACACAACCTCCGGCGAGGCGTCAGCCATACCGGTAAAAAGGCCGAGGACAAGGACGCTTATTATCCGCGCATTCTCGAGGAGTCCGCTTTTCATCGACGCTCTCCAGCCGGTTACCGTAACAAGGGCCGGCCACGTTCGCAATCGGGGCTTACCTGTCATACATTCAACCCGGGCAGCTGGCCTGTCCTGAAGCGCACCCCTCCGAGCAAGGCAAGGCAAATGCCATAAACCGCCACCCCGGCCGCAATTGCAACCGGCAGCATCAGTCCACTGGTCACCCACAGCACCAGCCCCATGAAAGTGCCAGCCGCCACAGTTTTCCACAACCGGGTCATTGACACGAACGACACACCCTGGCGGGTCGCATACACCAGCATGATGCCGCCCACCAGGCTTTCCGTAATGACGGTCGCTACGGCGGCGCCCAGCATGCCGTAGAGCGGGATCAGGGTAACGTTCAGCAGGAGATTGACCAGCACGCCTATGATGACCGACCGCAGCAACAGATCCTCGCGGTGCCGCGCGATCAGGGCCGCCCATGGTACATTGCGGCATATGGACAGGGGTATCGACCAGATCAGAATCTGCAACGCGGACACCGAGTCGATGTACTGCCCGCCAAACGCGAGGAAAATGATCGGACCGGCCAGCAGACACCCGCCAACAGAGATCGGGAAGGTCACGGCGAAGACCTGCGCCAGCGCGGTATGGTACTGTGCACGCTCCGCATCCGAGCCGGGACCCAGCCGGGTAAGCGCCGGCGTCAGGCTCATGCCGTAGGAAATGCCCAGGTTGCAGATCAGGCTGATCAGCGTATAGGCTGCGGCGTAGTATCCCACCTCTTCACTGTCACGAAACATGCGCAGAAAGATCAGATCGGAGTTGTAGATAAACAGCCCCAGCAGCATGTGTACCACCAGCGGGAATCCCGCCCGGAACACCGGCATGGCGGTTTTCAGATCCAGGGACAGACCGAGCCGGTAACCCCGCTGTTTCAGCACAATAAACAGGAAAATTGCCACCAGCGTTTCGCTGGCGATCTGGGCAACCGGAGGGACCCACAGTTCCACCACCCGCAGCATGAGCGTCAGGACGATCACCAGGCCCACTGTCTCGCCAAAGACACGGGCCAGACCAATGGGCCTGGCATCCTCGAGTCCCAGATGCACCCACTTGGTGCTGGCAGCCAGCGGAATCATGGTAAAGAGGTACAGCGAAACGACGATACGCTCCGGCTCGGGCATGAACAACTGCACCAGCAGGACGCTCGCTGCCGTCAGCAGGCAGATAAAGGCGAGACGTGTACCCATGACGGCCGCGACCAGCGGCTCGATGCTGTCCCGGTGCCTGGTGATCTCTCTGGCACCGACCCACTCCACCGCGAAATCGGCCAGCTTGCTGAAATACAGGTTTACCCCGACGGCAAAGGCGACTACGCCGTATCCGCTGGCCCCGAGTACCCGGGCAATGAAGACCGTCACACCGAAGGCAATGACACGGGAAACGACCTCGCCGGATACCAGGGCGAGGAAATTGCGGGAGACGTGGCGATCAGACTGCATTCAAATTCCGGGTATTGTCACATCCGGCATCCGTGGCGCCGTCACATGACCGAGCGTCTATAATGTCCTGCGCCGGGCCTGCCCGCAACTGCCTCAGCGGCAACACGCAGTTTTCGGAGCGTGCATGCCTTGTTCCGCCGCCTGTCATGGCTATAATGGGCCGCTCTGCTGGACAACGGACAAGAGCACAATAATGCGATATGGACTGATTGGCTGCGGCGGTATCGGCGATTTGCGCGCCGCTGCACTTGGCAAGCTCCCGGAACACACGCTGGTCGCAGCCTGTGATAGTGACCACAACCGGGCCACGGCACTGAGTGCTAAACACGGTGGACAGGTTATCGGCGACTGGCACGACCTGATCCAGCGGGATGATATCGATGCGGTTATCGTCTCCACGCCGCCTTCACTGCACATGGAAATGACCGTTGCCGCCCTGGAAAAAGGCAAACACGTACTGTGCGAAAAACCGCTCGCACGCAACAGCGGCGAATGTCAGGCGATGCTGGACGCCTCTGCGCGCAGCGGCCGCTATCTTGCCACCGGATTCAATTACCGGTTTTATCCCCCGATCCTTAAAGCGCGCGAACTGCTGGATTCGGGGATCATCGGCAAGCTTGATCATATCCGCAGCTACACGGGATATTCGGCAACTGCACACGATCACGAGTGGCTGCACGAGTTCGATGCCATGGGTGGCGGCACCCTGCGCGACAACGGCATTCACCTGATCGACCTGACCGCGTATTTCCTGGGCGACGTGGCGGAGATCAAGGGGTTCGCATCCGGTTCGGTCTGGAATTTTCCCGGTTGCGAGGACAACGGTTTTGCCTTGCTGAAGAATGCAGCCGGTAATATCGCATCACTGCAGTCGAGCTGGAACGAGTGGCGCGGCTACAAGCTGCTGGTCGAGATATACGGTTCACTGGGCTGCATCCGGGCCTGGTGTTTCCCGATGCTGACGCAGGTTACCTGGTCCACCGAGCGCGGCGGTCCGACAAAAAGCAAGACCCACCTGTTTGCCCGTACGCATGTCATGGAAAAACTGAAATCCTATCGCTGGGTCGTGGTCGAAAGCTTCGTAAAGGAATTCGAGGCCTTTTCACTGGCGGCGGGCGGGCAACCCGGTGCCGTGGCCAGCGGCGAGGACGGCCTGCTGACCATCCGGATCGCGGAAGCGGCGACGGTAGACTGAACACTGCCGGTGACATGCGCGTCTGCGGATGCCTGACAGGAGTTATCTGGTGAACAGAAAGCTGGTTCGCAAGCTGCACAAGTGGGTGTTCATGTTCATGGGCGTCTTCATGCTGGCCTGGGTCCTCAGCGGCCTCGTCATGATCCTTCCGCCGTCGTGGTTCGGCGTCATCACCCGCTTTGACCGCTCCGGCGCCGACTACTCCCTGGCCGAACTTTCACCTGCGCAGGCCGCTGCCCTCAGCCAGCGGCAGGCCGGGGCATCAGCGGATGTCAGGCAGGTGACATTACGCACGGTCGACGGCCGCATTCTGTACGAGCTTGCATTCAGTAACGGTGAATCCCGCCTCATCGATGCCCGAAGCGGCGAGCTGTTTTCGTTCACACCGGAGCTGGCTGAACGGATTACACGCAGGATTTTCGATATCACCGCACCGCTTCTTGAAAGCACGCGCCTGACGAAACACGACTCAACCTATCCCCGCGGCGAGCTTCCGGTCTACCGTGTGCGCTTCAGCGACAATCCGGCTGTTGCCTACTTCATGCAGGAAAGCAACCTGCGGACCTTTCGCAGTTCAACCCTGACAAGGGTGCGCAGTGCTGTCACCAGCCTGCACGACCTGCGCCCGTTCGAGATGCTTACCGGCAGTGACGCATTCCGTCACAACCTGCTCGTCGCAACCTCTATCGTGTCACTGGTTGGCATCCTTGCCGGCCTGATACTGATACTGCCAGGCAGAAACACGGCAAACCGCTAGCCACATGAAACAACAGGGGGAACAGGCAAGCATGGAAACCACCAGCACGGGCCAGCCGGACCTGTCCGTCGTCGTTGTCACCCTGGTCGACACCGACCATCTCCAGCACTGCCTGGAAGCACTGGCGGGACAGAATGCCAGGGCGAATTTCGAAACCATTGTTCCGTGTGACGAGACACTCGGCGATACTGCATCGCTAAAGACAGCGTTCCCCGGCGTGATTTTCATCGACCTGGCGGGCAGGCACACCTACGCACAACTCAGGGCTATCGGCGCACACCGTGCAAAGGGGCGGCTACTGGCGGTAACAGAGGATCACTGCCTGCCAGACCCGGACTGGGTACAAAGTATCGTCGCTGCGCACAACGGACCCGCGGTTGCCATTGGCGGTGTCGTCAAGAAGCAGGGGCCGGACAGGTCGCTCAACTGGGCCGTGTATTTCCTCGACTACCTGCGCTATATGCCACCGGTGGAGGAACACGAAACCCACGAGCTGACCGATCTCAACGTCTCCTACAAGATGAGCGCCCTGAGGGAAATCGCCGAGGTCTGGGAAAGGGAATTTCACGAGCCGGAGGTCCATGCCGCGCTCGAGAGAAATGGCGGTCGCCTGCTGCTGTCACCCTCCATCGGCGTACACCAGAGACGCCAGTTAAGGATCGGCCATGCTTTATGGGACCGATACGCCTTCGGTCGCCTGTTTGGCAGCACGCGGGCAGCCTCCCTGTCCGGCGCCAAACGTCTGGTCTACGCAGTACTGGCCCCGGTACTGCCGGTGCTGCTGGTGGTGCGTCTGGTACGCCATATATTGAACAAGAAACGGCATCGCCAGGAATTTTTCCTGGCCCTGCCATACATCATCCTGCTGGCTTCCGCCTGGGCCTGGGGGGAATGCATAGGCTACGCGACGGGCAGATCCGCGGCCTCACTGGCACCGCAATCTGACGCCGGCGCCTGAACCGGTCCATGGCGCATGGACAATCACAGCGCAAGTGGTCAATACGAATTGTCCATCGTCATCACCGTCGTCAGCGGGGCAGAACACCTGGCAGGCTGTCTGGACGCATTGGCGAGGCAGCAGCACTGCGACCCGGCCCTGCTGGAAGTTATCGTGCCGTATGGTGCAGAAGACCCTGATATCCAGAATCTGGAAACGGCCTGTCCCCACGTCAGGTTTCACCCCGTCAGACTGACGGTGTCAGGACCACGCGGACTATGTCACGAGCACTTCGACGAATTGCGTGCAGCCGGGCTGCGCCTCGCACGCGGCCGCCTGATCGCGATGCTCGAAGACCACGAACGACCGGATGCACAGTGGTGCCGGAAGCTTCTGGATATCCACGGGCTGCCGTATGCAGCCGTTGGCGGCGCCGTCGAGAACGACGTTGACAGGGCACTCAACTGGGCTACCTGGTTCATGGAC
>Ga0210112_1000334_pt1 | contig 13134 bp, 14 predicted proteins | sample Joice_ThreeSqC_D_FD_184875 | JGI IMG/M metagenome (GOLD analysis project Ga0210112, IMG submission 184875) | Wetland microbial communities from San Francisco Bay, California, USA, that impact long-term carbon sequestration - Joice_ThreeSqC_D2... | ecosystem: Environmental > Aquatic > Marine >... | reverse complement strand
CGCAGGTCCGACAGATCCGGCGCGAAGTAGCCGTTCACGAAGACGGCGGTCCACTGCCCGGTTCCGCCAATCAGCCAGTCGCCGATCGACACGCCGGCGAGCCGTACCGGGTCCGCGCGGCGAAAAGCCGTTCGTGCCAGGGGCTTCACATCCGTGAAGCGCCACTCCTCCTGACGGCTCGAGGGGAAGCCCGCCGCGGCGAACCGCTCGATCGCCGCCCCGCGTCGCTGCTGGAGCCAGTCCGGATCCCGGGACGCACCGTTGGCCGAGAAGGCCCGGTATTCCTCGACGTATGGGGCGGCCGCCTCTTTCAGTTCCGCCGCGGTCGAACGCGGTTTCACGCTGGCGCTCATCCGACCGTCGCTCCGTTGGTCAACCAGTCGTACCCCTTCGCCTCGAGCTCGAGCGCCAGCTGCATGTCACCCGACATCACGACCCGCCCACCGGCGAGGACGTGGACGTGGTCCGGCGTGACATACTTCAGAATCCGCTCGTAGTGCGTGACGATCACGAAGGACCGATCCGGAGTGCGGAACTTGTTGACCGCCTCGGCGACGGCCTGCACCGCATCGATGTCGAGCCCCGAATCGGTCTCGTCAAGGATCGCGAGCTTGGGCTCGAGCGTGGCGAACTGGATGATCTCGTTGCGCTTCTTCTCGCCGCCGGAGAATCCATCGTTTACCGCGCGGTGGATGAGCGTGTCGTCCCACCCGAGCATCTCGAGCCGACCCTCGAGCAGCTCCGCGAAATCGAGAGTGTCGAGCTCCTCGAGCCCGCGCTCCTTGCGCATCGCGTTGACCGCCGACTGCAGGAAGTAGGCGTTCGTTACGCCGCGGATCGCGACTGGGTACTGAAACGCGAGGAAGACGCCGGCGCGGGCACGCTCGTCGGCCTCCATCGCGAGCAGGTCGTGTCCGTCGAACATCACGCTGCCGCCAGTCACCTCGTAACCGGGATGGCCGGCCAGGATCTGCGCGAAGGTGCTCTTCCCGGAGCCGTTGGGCCCCATGATGGCGTGGACCTCGCCCGGCTTCACCAAGAGATCAATCCCCTTGAGAATCTCCTTGCCCTCGATCCCGCCGCGAAGGCCCTTCACTTCAAGCATCGCACTCATGCGTTCTCGTCCGTCCTCGTCTGTTGTCCGTTCCGTGTGGTGCACCGGCCGGCGCGCGCCATCCGCTACCCCACGCTTCCTTCCAGGCTCACCGCCAGCAGGCGGGTCGCCTCGACAGCGAACTCCATCGGCAGCTCACGAAAGACTTCCTTGCAGAAGCCGTTCACGATGAGCGAGACCGCATCTTCCTCCGAGATGCCGCGCTGCTTGCAGTAGAAGATCTGGTCCTCCCCCACCTTGGAGGTCGTCGCCTCGTGCTCCATGATCGCCGTGGAGTTGCGAACGTCGATGTAGGGGAAGGTGTGCGCCCCGCACTGATCGCCGATCAGCATCGAGTCGCACTGCGAGTAGTTCCGGGCGCTGTCCGCCCCCTTCATGATCTTGACCTGGCCGCGATAAGTGTTCTGGCTCTTCCCGGCCGAAATCCCCTTCGACACGATCGTGCTGCGCGTGTTCTTGCCGATGTGGATCATCTTGGTGCCGGTGTCGGCCTGCTGGAAATTGTTGGTCACCGCCACCGAGTAGAACTCGCCGATGGAGTTGTCACCCTCGAGGATGCACGAGGGGTACTTCCACGTGATCGCCGATCCCGTCTCGACCTGGGTCCAGGAGATCTTGGAGTTGCGGCCCTCGCACCGGCCCCGCTTGGTGACGAAGTTGTAGATCCCACCCTGGCCCCGCTCGTCGCCAGGGTACCAGTTCTGAATGGTGGAGTACTTGATCTGCGCGTCGTCGTGCGCCACCAGCTCGACCACCGCGGCGTGGAGTTGGTTCTCATCGCGCATCGGGGCCGAACAGCCCTCCAGGTAGCTCACGTAGGCACCCTCGTCCGCGATGATCAGGGTCCGCTCGAACTGGCCGGTCGAGAGCGCGTTGATGCGGAAGTAGGTGGACAGCTCCAGGGGACAGCGTACGCCCTTCGGCACGTAGACGAAGGACCCGTCGGTGAACACCGCCGAGTTGAGAGCAGCGAAGTAGTTGTCGTTGGGCGGCACGACCGAGCCGAGGTACTTCCGGACGAGATCCGGATGCTCCCGAATGGCCTCCGAGATGGGCAGGAAGATCACGCCGTACTTCTTCAGCTCTTCCTTGAACGTGGTTGCGACCGAAACGCTGTCGAAGACGGCGTCCACGGCGACCCCGGTCAGCCGCTTCTGCTCCTGGAGCGGGATGCCAAGCTTCTCGAACGTCTCGACGAGCTTGGGATCCACGTCGTCCAGGCTCTTGGGCTGCTCCGTCCGCTTCGGCGCCGCATAGTAGTGGATCGCCTGATAGTCGATGGGCGGATAGGTGACATTGGCCCAGCTTGGCTCGACCATCTCGAGCCAATGCCGATAGGCCTTCAGCCGCCACTCGAGCATCCACTCCGGCTCGCCCTTCTTCTGCGAGATGAGCCGGATGATGTCTTCGCTGAGCCCCTTGGGCGCCAGCTCCGACTCGATGTCGGTGGACCAGCCATACTTGTATGGCTGGGTGACCTGTTGGTCGATCGCCGACGAATCCATTTACGACTCCTTCTCGGGCTCCGGCTCGGCCGGGGTGGCATCCACGCTGCCGAGCGTGATCGTGTACTGGCAGGCGTTGCACCCGTCCGGGATGTACGAATCGCGCTGCAGGTCGCTCCGCAGCACCTCACGCAGGAAGTCCGCTTCCGCGGCGCAGATCTCGGGGAACTGCTCGGCGACCACGCGCACGGCACAGTGGTGCTCGGCGAGCATCACCGTGTCCTTCTCGACCTTCCACGCCGCCATGAACCCTTGCTCGGAGAGGAGCTTCACGACCGCTGCTACCCGCTCCTCGAGTGACGCGTCCGCAAGCTCCGCCCGAAGCCGCTCGGCGTGGGCTTGAAATCGCTGGGCAAACATGGCCTGCACTGCCGCGCGCCCGCTTTGCTGCGCCACGAGGGCGAGCACTTCGGTAAGTGCCTGGCCGTAGTGCGTCGGGAAGATGGCCTCGCCGTTCGCCGAGAGTCTGTATGTGTAGGTTGGCGCCCCGGTTCCCCTCTGCACGCGACCGTAGGCAACCAGCCCCTCCGCCTCCAACTCCTTCAGATGGCGACGCACGGCGTTCGCGGACACGCCGAAGGCGTCCGCAAGCTGCTTCGCCGTACGCGGTTGCAGTCGCTTCAGTTCGAGGAGGATGTCACCCCTCAGACCCTTGTGACCGGCAAGGCCGGGAAAGCTCGTCCCCATTGCGCCGAATCGTAACCGGCCGGGTGCGTTTTCGCAACTAATTCAACGAATTTGTTTGCTAACCCTTGGCAGCCGAGGACTTGACAGACTGTTGTCAGGCAAATAGATTTGCAGTGCAAACTAAATGACGCCGCAATTGGAGGGCATGATGTACGACGGCGATCTACGACAAATCGAGCGGAAGGCCTGGCTCTCCTACCATCAGGATGGCTTGATGGAGATCGCCTTCGGCCTGCTCCTGCTGTTCGCCTTCGCCGGGAGCATAGCAGACCAGTTTCACTGGATCGCCTACCTGCCGCTCCTGCTGGTCGGTCCCAGTCTCGCACTCGCCAAGCGGCTCGTCACCGCACCGCGGATGGGATCGGTTCGCTTCGGTCCCGCCCGCATGGCACGCAAGCGCCGCGCCGTGCTGGTCATCGCGCTCCTGGTCGCGGCCACGATGCTGGTGCCGGTGATCGGCGGTGGCCGCGAGTGGCTGCACGCGCATTCGGCGTTCGTGAGTGTCGGACTCGGTGTGTGGATCTTCGCGGCCTTCGCGGCGATCGCGTACTGGCTGCAGCTCGCCCGGATGTACGGCGTCGGCGTGCTCTTCGGCGGCGCGTTCACCTTGACCGAGCTGCTGGACACCCCGCTGCCACTGCTCGCAGCCGGCGCCATCGTGGCGCTGTCCGGTGTCGTACGGCTCGTGGGCTTCCTGCGCCGGTACCCCTTGCCGACGACTGACGATGTCGCCCGCTGAGCGAGACGAGCGGCAGCTCCCGGAGTTCACCGAGATCGACCGGCTCGTCCACGAGCCGGCGCGCCTGATGCTGATGGCAACACTGTACGTCGTCGAGAGCGCCGATTTCCTCTTCCTGATGCACCAAACGAACCTGACGCAGGGCAACCTGTCGTCGCACATGAATAAACTCGAGTCTGCCGGGTATATCGACGTGGAGAAAGGATTTCAGGGCAAGAAGCCACGGACCACGCTCCGACTCACCGCGGCAGGCAGGGCAGCATTCAAAACGTACCGACAGCGCATGGCGCAAGTACTGGGATCCGTTCCCTCCGAACGCCAGGGGGACGGGGAGGAGCGACCCTGAAGAACACGAGCCCCGTGCGCATCTCTTTCGCGGAGGATATCATGATCGAGGCACACCGCTTCTCGCGTCAGGCGCGCGGGGACCGGCGCGCCAACGACTCAGCCGACGACCACCGGCTGCTCGACGAGCACGGTCGCTGCCTCGGGAGTATCGGCGAGACTGCTGAGCTGCCGGTGTTCGGCCCACTCGAACCGACGGTGTATCTGAACCGCGACGCTGCGCCATCCATCGCCCCGCGTGTCACCAGCGAGGACCAGGATGCGCGCACTCCGAAAGCACGGGCCCATCGCAAGGAAGGCACGGAGTGATGAACAAACCAGCCAACGCCGCACTCGCCGCCATCGTCGCACTCACGGCCGCGGCATGCGGGAGCGGAGGAGACACGTGGACCGGCACCGTCGTCGACAGCGCCGGCGTGGCGATCATTGAGAACCCCGATCAGGGCACCTGGTCACCGTCGGCGGCATGGAGGCTCGAGGAAACCCTCCGGATCGGCGAGACCGAAGGGAATCCGGAGTACCAGTTCGGCCAGGTGGGAATGATCGGTGTCGGGTCCGACGGGAGCATGTACGTGATCGACGCGCAGGCCCAGCAGGTGCGCGTGTTCTCACCCGACGGGGAGTTTTTGCGGACGATCGGGCGGCCCGGGGCCGGACCTGGCGAGATCGGCGCGAATGCCGCTTTCGTGCTCGTCGGCGCCGGGGACACGATCTTCGTTCCTGACCTGACCAACCGGCGGATCAACCGGTACACGCCGGACGGCACACCGGTCAGTAGCGTCCCGATCGAGATCGAAAAGGGCCTGCCGATGGTGTTCCGAGCGACACCCTCTGGAAAGATCGTGGTGCAGATCCGCTCGCTGTCGCTGCCCGACCGCCCCGCACCGGACACCCTGGACCGCATCGTGCGCCTGAAGTCCGACGGATCGGTCGGCGATACCCTGCTGCAGTTCCCATCAGGAGGAACGCTGAACCTCGGTGGCGCGACTCCGGAGATCAACCTGTACGCGCCGGAGCCCGCCTGGGACGTGACCGACGACCTGCACATCGTGTACGGGGTGAACGACGTCTATCGTATTGGCTTCTATGGAGCCGACGGCGTGCTGCAGCGGGTGATCACGAAGCCGTTCGAGCGCGAGCCGGTGTCGCAGAACGACCGGGATGCAATCATGAACGCGATCACCCGGGCCTGGACGGACGCAGGTGTCCCGCCGTCACTCCTGCCGCAGCTGCGCTCGTTCGTGCACTTCGGGGAGTACATTCCGGCATTCGCGAGCCTCCAGGTGGGCCCGCGCGGCACGCTCTGGGTGCAGCACCTCAAGACCGCTGCCGGGCTGACACCGGAGCAGTTGGAGCAATTCAATCCCCAAGAGGATCTGGGTGCACCGGACTGGGACGTGTTCGACGCCGACGGCCGATTCCTCGGCGTTGTCACGATGCCGGAACGGTTCCAGCCCCGGCTTTTCAAGGGCGACGTCATCTACGGCGTCTGGCGCAACGAGCTCGACGTGCAGTTCGTGACTCGGTTCAGCGTGCTGGGGGTTCCGGGAGCCGAGGGGTAGTCCCGAGGAGGTCCGACCGTCGCAGCAGGTTCCGGTATGCCTCCGGGGTGTCCACATCTTCGATCACTGCGGCGTGTGCGACCTTGACCGCGGCGACTCTCGAGGGGTCCGCACGGACGACCGCGCGGGCCCCTCGATCGATCGGGGTGTCCAGCAGCTCCCGGAACACCGCTCGCCCAAACACGACTGGATGCCCCCGTCGGCCGTCGAACTCCGGAACCACGATCGCCGCGCCACCCTGCCGAAACCGGTCGAGCAACACTTCGACCACTGCCAGCGGAATGTGTGGTCGGTCAACGTGCCAAACGAGCGCGCCCTCAACCGGATGGTTGACAATCTCCTCAAGCGCCAACTGGATGGAACGCAGCGGCCCAGTTTCCGGATCCGGATTCCGGACTAGCTCCACGCCAGCCAAGTCGACTTCTGCCAATATGTTGGCAGCATCCCTGCCGAGCACCACCATGCGCCGGTCCACGCCGGCGGCGCGGCACGCATCGAGCACCGTCGCCAGGAACGTGGAGCCACGATACGGGAGCAGGGCCTTGGGGAACCCCATCCGTACCGAGTCGCCCGCCGCGAGGATGATGGCCGCAATCATGAGAAATCCGTAGATTGGGGCCCACCGACACCAGAGGTGTCAGATGGCCGTCCGTCCTGTACGTCAATTGGGAGATCCGATTCTGCGCGCCCAGTGCGAGCCGGTCAAGGCACGCCGCTCTCCGGCGGTGCGGATGGTTGCCGACGACCTGCAGGATACCCTGCGCGCTCTGAGGGCGGAGCATGGCTGGGGGCGCGGGCTCTCCGCGCCTCAGATCGGGGCTCCGTTGCGCATCGTGTATGTCGAGGCGCCAGAGCCGCGCATCATGATCAACCCCGAGATCCTCGACATCGGAACGGAAGACTTCGACGTCTGGGATGATTGCTTCTCAATCCCCGATCTCTTCGTGCGGGTGCAGCGGGCGCACTACGTCAAGGTGGCCTACTCAGACCTGGCGGGACGGCAGCATACGCTCGAGGCGGACGGTGCACTCGCCGAGCTGCTTCAGCACGAGCTGGATCATCTCGACGGAGTCCTGATAGTGGACCGGCCGGCAGGGCTGGATCCTTTCTGCGTCAGGGAGGAGTGGGAGAAGCACTACGCCGATTCCGGGAGATACGGCAAACCCAAGATCAGGGAGACCGTGGAAAGTCCCTGTTGAGAACCGGCCTTCAGGCGAGTGCGTCCAGGAACTCCCCTAGTACCCTGCTCGTCGGCACCGGCTGTTCCATCGGAACGAGGTGGCCGGCGCCCGGGATGAGCGTGAACTGCGCTCCGGGGATCTCGACGGCGATCGAGCGCGCGTAATCCACGGGAATCAATTGGTCTTCCCGCCCTGCAATGACGAGGGTCGGGACGTCGATGGTCGGCAGGAGCAGCGTGGAGTCGGCACGCTCCTTCATCGCACGCAGCGCCCCGATTACCCCCACCGGCGGCGCGCTCTCGATCATGGACCGTACCCGCTCGACCACCTGCGGCATGGCGGTCTGCGATTCCGGGGCGAGCAGCTTGGGAACCATCAGATCGGCCAGGGCCGTCATCCCTTCGCGCTCGACCATCATCACCATCTCGTCCCGGCCATCTCGTGCGCCAGGCCCATCGGCCTCCGAGCGTGTGTTGATCAGGACGAGACCGGAGATCCGCTCCCTATGACGGCGCCACATGTCAAACGCCACGTACCCGCCCATCGAGAGACCGCAGACCACCACCCGCTCCACGTCGAGCAGATCGAGGAGCGCCACCATATCATCGGCGTACTGTGGGATAGTGTATCCCGCCTCAGGCGCGTCGCTCAGACCGAGCCCGCGCAGATCCGGCACGATACGCCGGCGCCCGGTAAGTGGCGCGGTGAGGTGCCGCCAGACGGTGCGATCCAGCGGGAAGCCGTGAATGAACAGCACCGGCATCCCGTCGCCCTGGACGTCGACGGCGGTCGCGATGCCGTTCACCACCAGGTGCTTGAACGAGCCGGCACGCACCGAGGGACGAGCGCCGAGGAAACCCCGAATCTCTTCCGGCACTGGAGCCGGGGCCCCATCGCTGCCGAGGCAGACGAAGACGGATTCAGACTCCGCAACCAGGAGGTGATCGGGCAGGCGCCGAGCCGTCTGTTGCAGCGTGAAACTCGTCCGCCCGAGATGAGTGAGGGTTACCGAGAACTCGAGGGTGGAACCGGGCGGCGCAGCGGCGTAGTACTCGGCGGTGGTACGCCGCGCCATTGGCGACAACCCATGCCGCGCGAAGACGTCGACACCGGGTCCCTGCGCCAGCGCATCCCACAACGCGTGCTCGAACAACGAAACGAAGCGATCCTGTCCGATGTGCCCGAGCGCGCCGCAATCGACGGGAGACACGCGGATCTGGACTGCCGGCAGAACGGTCAACGTGCAAATCCTTTGGGAGGCAGGGTAAACTTAGTGCGCGCAAACACCAGGACAACCAAGTGCGTGGTGCCACGGCTCATGGCGGTTCGGTGCGGAAGTCACATGAGATGACGAAGCGATTGCAGCCTTCGACGTAGACGCTAGATAAACACAACAAGCACAACACAATCATAACAGTGTCATGTTAGTGATATTTCATAGATTCCGTATCTCGTTGTCTTAAATGACGTTAGCTTTGTCCACACCGTCTCGACAGTGCATCAATGAACATTCAGAACATGAATTGGAGCCCAGTTTGACCGAGCAGGACAAGACCCGGCTCGTCCAGGATCCAGAGGAACTCGCAGCGCTCTGCACGCGCCTTTCCGCCTCCGCACGCATTGCCTTCGACACCGAGGCGGCCTCATTCCACCGCTATGTGGACCGTGTCTACTTGATTCAGGTGAGCTCGGACCGGGAGACCGCGCTGATCGACCCGCTGGCGATCACCGACATCTCGCCAATTGGGAGCCTGCTCACGAACCCGGAGATCGAGATCGTCTTCCACGACGCCGACTACGACCTGCGCGTGCTCGACCGGGACTACGGCTTCCGCGCCCGCACCGTGTTCGACACACGGATCGCAGCCCAGCTGGCCGGCGAGCCCGCGGTCGGGCTCGGCGCACTGCTCGAGAAGTACTTCGCCGTCAGGCTCGACAAGCGGCTGCAGCGCGCAGACTGGTCCGCACGCCCGCTCACCGAGGCGATGGTGACGTACGCCGCGGACGACACCCGCCACCTCCTGCGCTTGCGGGAAGTGCTCGCGGACCGGCTCCAGTCGCTCGGGCGTTTGCGCTGGCTGGAGGAAGAGTGCGCCCGCCTGGAGGACGTACGCTGGAACGCCGGCCGCCGGGACGACGAACAGGGCTTCCTGCGCATCAAGGGTGCGAAAGCGCTGCGGCGTCGCGCGCTTGCCATCCTCGAGCGCGTGTACACTTGGCGTGACGAAACCGCCAGCCGCGCCGACCGGGCCCCATTCCGCGTCCTGGGCAACGACGCCCTGATCGGCATTGCCCGAACCTGCCCGCGCACCACCGACGAGCTGCGGCAGGTCACCGGCGTGGGCCCGTCCACCATCGAGCGATACGGGGAGGCTATCCTGAGTGCCGTGCAGGAGGGACTCACCCTCCCTGAGGAGCGGCTTCCAAACGTCACACGCTCGAAACGCCCGCCTCCGGATCCCGCCTACGATGCGCGCCTCGACCGGCTCAAGGTGGTCCGAAACCGGATGGCGGCGAGCGTGGGCCTGGAGCCGGGCCTCGTGTGTCCCAATGGCACGCTGCAGGCCGTGGCCCGCCTCTCGCCCACCCGTCCCGAGGAGCTTGCGGCGATTTCGGAGTTACGGGCCTGGCAGCGCGAAGTGCTCGGGGATCGACAGATCCTCATCGCCGTCAGTGCCCCCGAAGGGGAAGGCGCCTAGAAACCCAAGTACGCGCGGACCTTGGGATCGATCCGCTCCGGGGTCCAGTATGGTTCCCACACCAACTCGACACGCACATCCCGCACACCATCGAGTGCCCGGACGGCGCCGTCGACGTCACTCATGATCTGCGGACCGGCCGGACAGGCGGGCGAGGTCAGCGTCATCTTGACGCTGACTTTCCCATCGACGATCTCCACGTCGTAGACGAGCCCCAAGTCGATGATGTTCAGGCCGGCCTCGGGGTCCTTCACCTTGCGAAGCACCTGCTGCACCGCCGCCTCGTCGAGCGCCGTCGTCGGTTGCGGATCGTGATTCGTGGTCATCGCTGGTCCCCCGAAGCTGACGTCGAAGTGTCCTCCCGCCGATGCGGAGCGTCCTCGCGCGGCGTGCCGCGGCCGGACAGCGGCCCCCAGCACCGCGCCACCAACACATAGCCACGTTCCGCCAGCAGCATCACCCCCGGTACCCCGAGGATCGCTCGCACGATCCCCCCTCCCCGAAGATACCGAAACGCCTCGCGGACTGCCGAGGCACCCGCGTGCACGGCGCCATCCGAACCGACGAAATGCACCGCTTGGCGGAGCTGGCTACGCGGGCACGCGGTAGCGTCCGTGGCCTTCGACTCCTGCAGCGGCAGGTAGCGGAGGTCGCCGGTGCGATCGAGCCACCGGAGGCGACGAACCCAGCGACGGCAGAAGCCACACTCCCCATCGAAGATGAGGGTGGGGTGTTCCGGCGCTGCCGGTGCGACACCGACCCGCCCCGCGACTAGCATGGGCCCGCCACGCCTGCGCATACCTCGTCCCGCAACTCCACGGCCGCGTCCGCGATCCGCGCCCGAATCTCCTTGAGCCTGGTAATGGAACGGCCGGTGCGGGGTGCGAAGACCCGGTTGGTGAGCACGATGACGAACAGGTCTCGTTGGGGATCGATCCAGATCGAGGTTCCCGTGAAGCCGCCGTGGCCGAAGGCATCGAGAGAGAGCTGACCGCCGGTGCTCGCGTCGTCATCGAGGTGGCGTATCTCCCACCCCAAGGCGCGATTGCCGGCCCCGCGACGCGTGAAATGCCGGATGACTGCGCCGGACAGGACCCGTACGGAGTCGTCCGCGATGCCGCCGTTCAGCAGCAACTGCGCGTAGCGCGCGAGGTCCATGCCTGTGCTGTACAGCCCCGCGTGCCCCGAGACGCCACCGAAGCGCGCGGCGTTCTGGTCGTGGACCTCGCCCGCGATGGCATGGCCGTGCCAGAGACCGACCGGCACGATGCGGGGCCGGAGCGCGCGAGGTGGCCGGTAGCGCGTCTGCGCCATCCCCGCGGGCACGAACACCCGGCGCGCCACGAACGAATCGAGCGGCTGGCCGGTCACCGCTTCGATGATCCAGCCGAGCAACATGGCGTTGAGATCGCTGTACTCGACGCGGGTACCGGGTGCGGCCTGCAGCGGCTCGTTGAGCACGAGGGCCCGTGCCTCCGCCGCGTCCTGCGCCCGCTCATTCAATGGCAGGAACGCCCGCATCCCCGAACGGTGTTCGAGCAGCTGCCGCACGGTGACGCGCTCCTTGTTCACGCCCTGGAACTCCGGGAGGTAGTACTGCACGGGACGATCCAGGTCGAGCTGGCCGTCATCCACGAGCGCCATCGCCGCCGGGGTGGTCGCCACCACCTTCGTCAGGGAAGCGAGATCGAAGAGCGAGCTGTCCGGGTCCGGCACCGGCGAGGAGTCGCTCCACGTGAAGTGGCCGTATCCCCGCGCGTGCAGGATGCGGTGGCCGGTGCCGATCACGACGACCGCGGCGGGGTAGACCCCCCCGTCGATCCCGTTGGCGACCGCGGCGTCGATCACGGCGGCCGGCCCCCCCTGGACCAGCACGAGGGCGAGCCAGCAGAGAAGCGCGCTCATGCGGTCGGGGCCGTATGTTTCCGACGTCGGAGCGACGGGCCGTTCCCGTCGCGCATCGTCTCGGGGCGATCGCAGTGGCTGGACATCGTCCTGAAGTGTATCAGACCGCGGGGCATCAACTCAACTGGAGGGTGTACGTGGTACGGACGCTGATCCTCTCCTGTGCGTTGTTGGGAACGCACCTCGTGACCGCGTCCGCCCAGGCGATCCGGATCGACTCGGCGGTGATCTCGGCCCACACGCGGTTTCTCTCCGACGATCTGCTCCTCGGCCGCGGAACCGGAACGGAGGGAGCCCGCCTGACCGCGCTCTATCTCGAGAGCCAGTGCCGTGCCCTGGGACTGCCACCCGTCGGAGATTCGTACCGCCTTCCGGTACCGCTCGAAGAGGCGACGGTCCTGCCGACTACGAGCCTCACCGCCTCGAGCTCTCGCGGGTCGGTCGACTTCCTGTACCTGGAGGACTTCCTGCCCAACGTGGGGTCGAAGCGGGCGCTCACCGACTTCGCCGGGCGTGCCGCCTTCGTCGGGACGGAGAACGACATCGCGCAGGGCCGAGTGGGCGGCCTCGATTTGCGCGGCGCCGTGGCAGTCACGGTGGGACCGGTGCGGGGACGTGGGCTCGACACGCTGGTCGCGCGCGGCGTGGCCGGCATGGTCCATCTCGTGTTGGACCCCGAGACGTACCAACTCTACGTGCGCAGTCGCGGTCCTTCCCGGCTGTACCATCGCAGCGAAGACGTCCCATCGTCCTTCCTGCCGAGTCTACCCTCGGTCCTCGCTGGCCCTCGCGTCGGCCGGACCCTGCTCGACGGAATCCGGCTCGAGGAGAATGGCGAACCGCTCCCCCAGCCACTGCCGTGGGGGGTGCGCACCCACATCGCGACGGAAGTGCGACCGGTCGAGGAGGCGAACGTCGGCTGCCTCCTGCCCGGCACCGATGCAGCGGCGCGCGACACCGCCATCGCCTTCACCGCGCACTACGATCACCTCGGGATCAGCACGCCCGACGCGACCGGCGATTCGATCTACAACGGGTTCTCCGACGACGCGGCGGGGGCGGGGATGCTGCTGGCCGTCGCCACCGCGCTCACCCGGGGCGACGCGCCACCGCTGCGGCATTCTGTGCTCCTGCTCTTCTTCACCGGCGAAGAGCGTGGCCTGCTGGGGTCGGATGCCTATGTCGCGCACCCGGCGTGGCCCCTGGCACGCACCCTGGCGGTCATCAACCTCGATGCGGGCGCTCCGCCCGGTAAGCCGCTCCACTGGCGGCTCGCCGGTGTCGACAGCACGGGGCTAGGGGCGGTCGGGAGCCGAGTGGCCGACGGGATGGGATGGACGGTCGTGACGTCGCCGGCGCAGGCCAACTCGGACTACTTCCCGTTCCACCGCCACGGG
>Ga0210112_1000331_pt1 | contig 13196 bp, 8 predicted proteins | sample Joice_ThreeSqC_D_FD_184875 | JGI IMG/M metagenome (GOLD analysis project Ga0210112, IMG submission 184875) | Wetland microbial communities from San Francisco Bay, California, USA, that impact long-term carbon sequestration - Joice_ThreeSqC_D2... | ecosystem: Environmental > Aquatic > Marine >... | reverse complement strand
GGAAAACACGGCCGTTTTTTAACAGGCGTAAACGGAGATAACGCATCGCTCTCTGTTTCCTCCCTTGCCTCCAATAAAGGCCTTTCGCCTTTTGGCCCGCGAATACACGGACCGGCAAGATGAACATGTCAATTAACAAGCAGGATTGGGAAAACGCGGTTCCTGTCTGTCCGGTCGACAGACCGGCACCGCCGCACCATCCCGTGAGCCCCCCCCCGGCTCTGCTGACGGGCGTGTCCGTCCCGTGATTGCCAGGGTGCGCGTAAAAGCGACAGCCGCCTGTTTACCGGAGTGACCCGCGATGTCTTCGATGATGCGCTGCCGTTTCAAGCTCGTCATTGCCCTGTTGCTTGCGCAGGCGCTCATGGGCTGCAACGCCGGGACAACGGATTCCCCCAACCAAAAATACCCCGATGTCATTGCTGCCGCGGTCCAGGCGCGCGGCCCGGACACCTTTGATTTTGACGTCACGGTGTCATCCCCGTACGACACGCCGCAGCGCTATGCCGATGCATTTCATATCACCGGCAGGGATGGCACGGTGTTCGGTGAGCGCACACTGTTTCACGATCATGCCACCGAGCAGCCGTTTACCCGTGATCTGTACGGTGTGAGGATTCCTTCCGATGTGCCCGTCGTGGTGGTCCAGGCACGGGACCGCAAGCACGGTTATTGCGGCAAAACCGTTGAAGTTGCCTTGCCGGGGCGTTAAGGCGAGGATAACTTGCACCAGGGCATTATCTACCTGTTTACGCAGGATTAATCGAGCCCTGCGCGCCTGTCACCTTCCGGGTACCGTTCGATGATCAGTCGATTTTCAAGCCCGGCTGTTTTGTACGGCAGGACGTGAATTCCACTGCACCATGACTGGAAAACCCCAATCTTAACATATCATTGCGTCGCAAACCGTTCATGCGTTTGAAACGCGTATTGGATGGGCTATCAGTGCATCCCGATGGCTGGATCTGATCGCGGTGCAAGCCGGGATCCCGATCCTCAAACAACCAGTCCCGTGACACGGTTGCTGTGATCCGTGTGTGACCGCGCACGGCAGGATTGCCTGACGGGCCACGTTTATGAGAAATTCTGCATTCGGGACCCCTGCCGGGGCCTGAAAGGCAGCTACCATCCGGGTCGATGGTATAGTGCAGCCTGAACAGGGCAAGCAAGCACCCCGGGGTGATTATTGCCAGGTTCAAGAGGGTTCTGACTTGCGGACGGACAGTCCCGGCATCGATATCCGGTTCAGGACACCGTCAACTATCGCGAACCGTGCGGCATCGTTACTGATAAAAAGAATTCGTTAGCATGGCAAAACAAGATGATCAATTTATGCATCCGCTACGATGCTGCAATAATCCACGCGCGTCAGCGTGACGGTCGTCCGGGTTCATGAAAATCGTACTCATTCAGGACGAAATTTACCTGCCTTCGTTTGGTGGTGGCGTGAAGGCAAATCGCAGTTTGCTTGAAGGTCTTGCGCGGCACGGACACGAATGCCTGGTGCTCTCGCGGGCATTGACCCGTTCTTCCGACGGGCCCCGCGATATGCAGCAGTTTGCCGCGGAGATGAAAGCCCGTGGCAAGACACCTCGAGAGGTCGAACCCAACGTGTTCTCCTACCAGCACGAGGGAGTCCAGGTAGAGGCGTTTAACTTTACCGGAGCAGACGAGCAGCGTGACTACCTGGTGCGCCGGATTCGGGCGGCGAACCCGGACTGGGTCTTCGTGACGGATGACAAGCGTCGGATCATGTTGCAGGCGGCATTGGCCGCTGCGCCGTCCCGTGTGATCCTGTTGCTGCAGACGATCATTCAGCTCCCGTTTGGCCCGCTCTCGGTCGAGAAAAGCCCGGAGTATACGGAACTGGTCAGGGCGGCTCAGGCGATCATCGTGATCAGCAACTTCATGAAAGACTATATTCGCGATCATGGCAATCTGGAGGCACACCTGTTGTCGATGCCGGTTTACGGTGCAGGACCGTTTCCCGACCTGTCCGGATTTGGTCGTGGTTTCGTGACGATGATCAATCCCTGCGCACTCAAGGGCGTGGCTATATTTATGGAACTTGCGCGCAGGTTTCCGGACACCGAATTCGCGGCAGTTCCGACCTGGGGCGCCGATCAGGACCTGATCAATCACCTGCAGGCGCTGCCCAATGTACGGATCCTGGAACCCGCCAATGACATCGAGGAAATCCTCGGTCAAACCTGCATCCTGCTGGTACCCTCGTTGTGGCCTGAAACCTTCGGCTACGTGGTGCCCGAGGCGATGCTGCGGGGCATACCGGTACTGGCCAGTCATATCGGTGGCCTGCCCGAGGCAAAGCTGGGCGTCGATTATGTCCTGCCGGTCCGCCCTGGCGAGTTTCGCAAGGAGGGTTTTGTCACTCCGCCCCAGGATCTTGCCCCGTGGTCGCAGGCGCTCGGTGAGCTGTTGTCTGACGAAGCCACCTACCGGCAGTGTTCGCAGCAATCGAGGCAGGCGGCCCACGACTTTGTTGCCAGGGTATCGGTGTCGCGATTCGAGGCCTTGATGGACCAGCTTGAGGAGGGTCGTTGACGGCTGTTCGGCGTGTGCAGTCGGTCGCTGCTGTACGGCAACGCGAACGGCCACCGTGCCGGCCGCAGTCAAATATCGTTTAATCAGTCAGGTATCTTAGGAGGAACCAACATGAAAGCCAGTAAGATGGAAGTCAGTCAAAAGCAAAAAATCCATCCGGAGTTCCAGCGTTACATCGATCGACAGCCCTATACGGTCGTCCTGGACGGGTTGAGATTCATCATCGACAATGACGTATTTCCACCCGATATGGGACGGTGCTCGCAGAACCTCGCCAGGATCGCACAGGGTTATCGGGCCCAAACAGTCCTCGACATGGGGTGTGGCTCCGGCTATCTCGCGCTGTCTATGAAGCACAGCGGGGCCGCGGAGGTCTGGGCTACCGATATTCACGGACCGGCTGTCGAATGCGCGCGCCGAAACGTAAAGCTGAATGACGCGGTCGGGCCGGTTCAGGTTGTGCAGGGCGACCTTTTCGAGAACATTCCTGCCACTTTGAAGTTTGACCTGATTATTTTCAACCAGCCGTTCGGTCCCGGGCAGGGAGACACGGTGTGTGGCTGCGGGCCGGATGGTGGTTACCGGATCGTCAGGCGATTCCTGACACAGGCGGCGGACCGGCTGACACCCGACGGGGTTGTCATCATGGCATTTTCCGATCGGGAACCCGTCGAAAACAGTCCGGGCCGGGTGGCAGCCGAACTCGGTTATCCGGTGAGTGTATTGCTGGACGCCTACTACGGGGATGCGAATAACTATATCTTCGAGATTCGTCCGCTGCAGAAAGCGGCTGGCAATCACGGGTTACTCGTTCCACTCGCACTGTTATTGACATTGGTTGCTGAATGGGATTGCCTTTTGCCCGTTGCAGCAGAGATTATCTAGGATTCATTCCACCCGGCGACCCATGTGGCCTGAGGGTGTTTTGCTTACACATGTTCGTGAGACCTGGTACTGAAAGTGGGCAGATTATCGGGGGATAAAAGCGGTTGTCGTCTGATTTTTCATAAGCGCCTGCTGTAAGGGTGCTTGACGCCGGCGGGCGCGCTTCGGGATCAGCGGAGGTGCGGTGTAAATTTATTCAGATTAGATATCCAGGATATCATCAGATATGTAGTCAGGAATAATCCTCAACCCATTTACAGAGCCCGCTGGGAGCATGTGGCCAGGTTGACAATTTCCTGCCGGCCCGGGATATTCGATGTGCTCGGGTAAAGAGGGTTTACAGTGACTATATATGTTCACATGCAGGCGATAAATATGCTGGGCATGAATGCTCATGAGGGTTGGCTTTGCTTTACTGGCAAACGACAATACTTATAAACCCGGTTCAGAATCCTTATATCACAGCTCGAAAATGCAACGCGGGTTTTATCGACGAAACAGGTACCTGCAGCAGGATAGCGTATCTGATTGTCGCCGGTTGCTAGGGATGCTCCTACAGAGGAATGCCACTTGATTAAGCGCCATGCAGCGGACGTTAAGCTGAACGTCAAGATGAGCTGTAGAAAATTCCTTACCTATGACTATCCGCAAACGGCACAGCAGCGTCTGCTTGACCTTGCCCGGTATGCGGGTGCCGATACAGCGATGGATCGTGCAGGGAAGGGCGAGCTGGTTGAAAAACTCGGACAACGGCTAACCGAGCTGCTTGACAAGGAAGCCGTGGTGTTTATGCCCAGCGGCAGGATGGCGCAGTTGATAGCGCTCAAACTCTGGTGTAACCACCGTGGTATTCCCCGAATCGCTGTACATCCGAGAAGCCATATCGAGGAACGGGAGCAGAAAGCGTATCAGGAGGTCTATGGCCTCAAGGTGACCTGGATTGGCGACTATAACCGGCGTACCAGGCTGAAAGATCTGTCGGCGATGGCCGAGCCCGTGGGCGCCATTGCACTCGAGATCCCGCTGCGTCCCCTGGGCTGCATATTGCCGCCGTGGGACGAACTGAAGGCTATGTCGGAATGGGCACGTAGCCGCAAGATTCCGTTCCATGCCGATGCCGCGCGTCTGTGGGAAATCGCACCTTACTATGAACGTACGTATGCCGAAATCGCTGCGCTGTTCGATACCCTCTACGTATCGTTTTACAAAGGGCTTGGTGGTATCGCGGGTTCCGCCCTGGCGGGTCCCGCGGATTTGATCAACGAGGCCAGATATTATCAGCAACGGCTGGGCGGCCGGCTGAACAAGCAATTCCCGATGCTGATTGACGCCCTGCGTGGACTGGAAACGCGTTTGCCGTTGATGCCGGCATTTCACGAAAAAGCCAGGGAACTGGCTGCCGCCATTGCTTCACTGCCAGGGGTCCTGGTGTCGCCCAACCCGCCACATGCCAATGCAATGATCATCGCGCTGCAAGGCGACCAGGACGAGCTGGTCGACGCTGCGATCGAGGTGGCGGAACAAACCGGCCTGTGGCTGTTTGATCTTCCCGTGATTTCCCCCATCCAGGGGATGGTCATGTTTGAAATTACCGTCCGCGAAGCGGCGCTTGATGTATCGGTGGAAGAAGCGGTTCAGGCCATATCTTTATTACGTGACCTGTTAGGTACGAGTTGAGACGGGGCTGGTAATACCCCGCATGCACGGAAGGGGGGTGCTGGACAGTCAATACCGGACTGCTTAGAATCGGTTCATGGTGAGTCTCCTTAGATCTTCTCAATCCTATGACGTTGCCGCCCTCGCGGCTGATGTCGCGACCGCCCGTCGAATACTGGATTTCGGGGCGGGTATCTACGAGCACAGCATTTCTCTCCCGGCCGAGGGCGACATCAATTCCGGGCACAGGACGCACAGGAACAACAATCCCTATGCCGGCGCCCTGGGATCCTGCCCGCTGTTCGCGGAGATTTTCAACAGCTTCCAGGCCGAAAAGGCATGTTATCGCCTGTTGCGCCGCAAGGCGGGGACCGCCTACTCACTGCATGATGATAAGGACGTGGATGATAAATTAGTCCGAATGCAGATGCCGGTGGTGACGAACGGGAGTGCTCTGCTTCTGGTCCAGAAGGACGGGGCGGAGCTGGAGCCGATCGCGCGACGGGTCGATGAATTTACCCATGACGACGGCAAGCCGATCATCTTCGATTACTCGCGATTTGCCCGTGACTTCGGCGAGTGGTTTGACGCGTTCCTGCTGGAGCCGGGCTACTTCCATCTTATCGACCCAACCCGGGTTCACACGCTGATCAATGCCGGTGACGCCGAGCGCGTCACCCTGTGCATCGATATGTTGCGGAATGACTGGCTGGATCGCTGGCTCTCGGAGCACATGAGCCAGGAAGTCCCGGCCCTGCAAGCTGACAGATTGCCGGGCGGAACGTGGGAATGGGGTACTCTGCGGCACGGTCTGTTGACCCATCCGCGTGTCCAGCTGACCTGAGCCATTAGTAAAACGGATTGCCAGTGCGAGCGAAGCGGAGCGATCATTTTGTTATGATCGGTCAGCTGTAGACATTGTCCTCACCACATTCGTCGCGATGAAAGGCTAATCAGAGGTTCTTCAGGCAAGATTGAGTGTATAAACGCAGGGCCGGTCTTGTGACGCAACCGGTCTCAGGCGTTGTTGCGCTGAACGGTCGGGAGTGCAGCTTACACCATTTACTCACGCGGAAAGTAATTGCAGAAGTTATCGAAATGTGTGGAATTGCAGGAATTGCGGGAGAGATAACGCCCGGTCTCGCCGCCGCGAGCCACATGATGCTGAATCGCCTGCAGCACCGGGGGCCGGATGACAATGGCTGGCTTACGTACTCGGGAAACAAGCTCCGCATGGGCAAAGGCAAGCCGCCAGGCGAGCCAGCGGAGGTAGTGCTGCTGCACCGCCGACTATCTATCCTGGATCTCTCCGAGGGCGGCCACCAGCCCATGACATCCCTGGACGGTCGATACCACATTGTCTTCAACGGGGAAATCTACAACTATGTCGAACTGCGGAACGAGCTCCAGGGCGTCGGCTTCACATTTCGTACGGAGTCGGATACCGAGGTTCTGCTGGCAGCTTTCGACCATTGGGGCTCAGGCTGCCTGCAGCGTCTGGTCGGCATGTTCGCGTTTGCCATACTGGACAGTAAAGCCCGGAAGCTGTTCCTTGCGCGCGATTTCTTCGGCATCAAGCCGCTGTACTATTCGAGTACGCCCTCCAGGCTGGCGTTCGCGTCGGAAATCAAGGTACTTCTCGAACTGCCCGATATCGCACGACAGGTAAATCCACAGGGCGTGTTCCATTATATGCGGGCTGGTCTGACGGACTTTAACGAAGGGACACTCTTCAGTGACGTCCATCAGCTGCCACCGGCCCATTATCTGGAAGTCAGTCTCGACGAAGGCCGCCCGCTCCAGCCAGTTTCATACTGGAGTATAGACATCAACAACACCGAGGACCTGACGTTCGAGGAAGCCGCACTGCAGTTACGTCAGCTCTTTGTGGAAAGCATCCAGTTGCACATGCGCAGTCACGTAACAGTGGGTGCGTCTCTGTCCGGGGGAATAGATTCATCGGCCATCACCATGGCCATGCATCACCTGGGGCAAGGCAGGCAGGAACTGCATACCTTCAGTTACATTACCGATGACAAGGCGACCAGTGATGAAGACTGGATTGATCTCGTATCATCGGCCAGTTCGGCTACCGTTCACAAGATTCGATCAACCCCTGATGGTTTCGCCAGGGATATGGATGAATTTATTGTGGCGCAGGATGAACCGGTGGGCGGTCCGAGCGTATATGCTCAATACCTCGTGTATCGGCGGGCGCAGCAAGCCGGCGTGAAGGTTGTGATGGACGGGCAGGGGTCGGACGAGATATTTGCAGGGTACAATGAGTTCCTGGTTACCAGGTTCCTGTCATTGTGCCGAAACTGGCGTTTCCCGGAAGCGTTGAGGTTCTATCGGCATGCTTTGGAACATCAGCCCAACCTGGGCAAGAGCATGCGAAGAATCGGGACGCGCATGTTGCCGCGCCGGCTCCAGGCCAGGGTTCGTCGAGACAGCGATCTGCTGGATCCTGCCTGGTTCGAACAACGGGATATCGATACTGGCAAGCCGCCGTGGGCGGTTTCATCCGCTTACACTACACGCACGCTGCTGCATGAGCTATTGTCCCGCACCCAAAATCCGATGCAATTACGCTATGGGGATCGCAATGCAATGGCCTTCGGCGTCGAGAACCGGGTACCGTTTCTCACGCCCCAGATCGTGGAATTCATTTTCCGCCTGCCTGAAGAGCATTTGATCAGTACAGACGGTACCCGCAAACATGTGCTGCGCGCCGCTCTTCGCGGAATCGTTCCGGATGCCGTTCTGGACCGCAAGGACAAGCTCGGTTTCCAGAAGCCGCATCGAAGTTCCATGATAGGTCTGCGGCCCTATGTGGAGCGGGTTCTGGCCAATGACGCAGCGAGCCAGGTAAGTGCATTGAACTTTAAAAAGGTTCAGCAGCAGTGGGCGGATGTATTAAGTGAGAAATGCCCCTTCGACTACAGGGCGTGGCGATGGATCAACCTGATTCGCTGGGCCGAGCTAAGTAATGTCCGGTTTGACTGATGATTGTATGCCCGGCAACTGCTCCATTCCCCGGAGTAACCCGTTAGCGAAAAAAATCGGGCATATAATTGACCTTATTGGCAGAATGTACACTCGGAATTTCATATTGGCGTCATGCAACAGACATAGGCCTGTCATGAATCGAGCATAGCTATTGCAGTTGTGCTGTCGCATGGCCTCAAAGACAAAACTGCTGGTTCGTGTATTCTGATAAGCATGCATGTCAGCAAAATGATTTAATTTAATCAGTCAACTAAGCTCTGATATCAAACAAGAACGAAGAAATACTATCCCTGATGTTATTCAGCATCATGTGTTTGCTTGCGCTTTCTCCTTTGGCTTAACTGTCGGCATGTAAAATACTTGTCCCATGCTGTCTTTATGCAAACTAAGTCGGCAGCAGAAATGTTACTTGCTCACTGGGCCGTAAACCAGAGCGTATGCGGATACGTAGAGAAACCGCTGAACATCTCTTTGGTACGATCAAGTCCTGGATGGGTTCGACCCGCCTTCAGATGTATATTCCGAAACTTTCCAATACCGAGATGAGTCTGCATACGTTCGCATTGCAATATGAAATGCGCCATTGGTATGTCCGGTGTCAAAGGTCTGTTGCTGAAGGTGCAGACTAACTGACTAGGGTCAATATTGCGACCCTCACAGCATCCAGGCGTCTATCGGCGGTGAAATATTTGCGTAAGCAATTGACTTATAAATAATTGCCGAAAGCATCTTGTCAGTGGGTGCAGATAGAAAAAAGCGCTATGATGTCGGCATAACTTCATGATGAGTAATGAAAGACTATTCACACAGCCTGGACGCTGAAGAGAAATTCGGGCGTATTTTCGGGACTGCAGGAATTGCAAAGTGGATATAAGAATGATAAGGAAAATGGGAGCCGCTACGTGGCGAAGCGTTCAATGGGCGAATCGGTCCCGGGATCTGCATTTTCACCGGAAACGGGTCAGGATTTAGCGGTGGTAGCAGGACGCGGCCCCCTTCGTTACCCGCGGATGATCCGTTGACGAGTCATCAAAAAGGCGCTTGCTTCACCTATACGCTACGTGGCGACATCCCGGTTCTTGGAGGCTCTGTCATGAGATCACCAATGTTCGGCGTGGTGTGCGCGAGTGTCATCACCCTATTATGCTTCACGGAAGCTATAGGCGCAGCGGGGCTGCCGAACGTTATTTTCATCCTTGCAGATGATGTAGGGCTGGGCGATGTAGGCCCGTTCAAGATCCCAACGTCGCCGATTCCAACGCCGAATATCGACAGACTGGCGACCGAGGGAATGACGTTTACAGATGCTCACACACCATCGTCTGTCTGTGCGCCAACCCGTTACTCGCTAATGACGGGCAATTATCCTTACCGTGGTCGTGATCCCTGGGGTGTATGGAAATTCCAGGAAGAGTCACAAATCCTGGCAGGTCAGCGTACGGTAGCGGACGTTATGCAGGATGCCGGATACCACACGGCGTTCTTTGGAAAATGGCACATGGGTGGAGACTTTTATAAAAAAGGTCAAAACAGTTTTTACCGCGGTAATAATATTTCGCTGGTTGATTTTGGTCGGCCGTTCAAAAACGGACCGCTCGATCATGGTTTTGATTATTCATTCGTTACACCCATCGGTATACATGATCAACCGTATGCTTATTTCGACTTCGACCAATACATCCCCATAAACCCGATGCTACCAGATATGATTCCGGCAGGAAAAGGACCGTTTAACGGTGGCATTATACCGTTCGACGGTTATGCTGACCCCGGTTGGGACAGCCGCCAGGCAGGTCCGATGCTTGCGGGTGAAGCGGTCGCATTTATCGATCAACACCATCAACAGAACGTTGCTAATGGCACGGATACGCCCTTCTTCATTTATTACGCAACGCCCAGCATTCACGTACCAACGACGCCGCCGGATACCTTCAATGGAACGCCGGTCAAAGGTGCAACCGGCGCTGGCGACCTGGCGGACATGATCTTCGAACTGGATTTGGAGGTGGGTGCGATCATGCAGGCCCTCGAGGCACGAAGAATGCTTCAGGACACACTGATCATCTTTTCGAGCGACAACGGCCCAGCTGAGGGTGTGGTGGCCGGCCACGACAGAACGGCGGGGTTCCTTGGAAAAAAGGCGACTATGTACGAAGGCGGACACCGGGTGCCGTTTATCGCGAGATGGGGTGATGGAACGATTACCGGTTCTACAATCTCGCCGGGGTCGGTGAGCACACAAATGATCTCCGTGCAGGACTGGGTAGCAACGATGTATGGTCTCACAAATCAGGAAAAACCCGTCGATCAGGCCATGGACAGCACAAGCATTCTACCTGTGTTGTTGGGCCAACAACCCGCAAATCAACCTGTGCGGGATTACATGTTGTTGCAGGCAGCCGACTGGGCCGACCCCACCGTAGACCACACGAGATGGCACAGCATTCGTCAAGGGGATTGGGTGCTATTGCTCAATGAAACAGATACGCCCGTAGAACTCTACAATCTTGCAGATGATCTTGCAGAAACAACTAATCTGATAGGAAACATGCAGTACGCGGGAGTGGTGAATGAACTGGTAACGGTGTTTAACTATGCCCGTTACGTATCTGACCACACTGGTCCACCAGTGGCGGACGGTGACGTGAATCTTGATGGAGTGGTCGATACAGGAGATTTGCTACTTGCCACACGTATACTGCTTGACGGCTACAGCCCCATCGGACTGCAGCGACAACATATGGATGCCGCACCGCTGGTTAATAATGCGCCGGTACCCGATGGGATTCTGAACGCGGGTGACCTGCTGGTACTCGGGCGCAAGATATTCGGACTCATTGATTTTTAAGCGGCTGTCCTTTGCGAATGTGGACCGGCAATTTCTATCAGTATCTTTCTTGTAGAGGTTTTACCTTTGCACGTCGCCTTTGCCAAGCCTAGCTCAATGTCCGCGCATGAGATATGCGACGCTAAGCCGCCGACACAGCATGTTCAGCGGCACCACATCACCTTTTGAGCCAGTTGACCCTGCACCGATCTGACGAGATCTCGTTTACGTCGAGCGGGCGCTGCCACTCTTTCAGCGCCTTGCGCCACAATGCCTTCCTGCCCAAGGTGGCATGAGATTCCTCGAAATTGCGTTAGTAATGCATGCGGATGTCCCGAGGGCGGCCATGGAGGCTGTTCTCCTGGCCGCTGATGGCCTCGTCGACACAGCGCTCAATCTCGGCCGGGTCTCGTCATACTGCCTATCAGCCTCGGTTGCCGTGGTATTGCATTTGGGAATGTCCTGCACTACCAGGGTATTATGCACGGCGGTCCAGCGCTTGATTTCCGATTCCGACTTGTTTAGCTCTCCATCGTCGTCGCACTATACCCTTTGCGGCTCTAAACGAGCACTACAATGGCGTTGCCGCCCGGGCCTGAAGACAAGGCAGCTATATCTGTGTATCCTGATGAGACCCTGTGCATGTTGATATTCTTATAATTCAGATGACAGGACTCTGATATGTCAGACAAGACCGAAAAAAAACTATCCTTGATATCATTCTGCTTCCTCTGTTTACTGGTGGCATTCGCTTACGGCGTTAGTGTCGGCAAGTACAAGCGCTGGCCCCATGACGTTCTTATGCAAATGAAGACGGCAGCCGAAATGTTGCTTGTTCACAGGTCAACCGCCCCCAAAGAACTGTTTGTAACTCCGGCTGCAGATGCGCCGCGAAAGCGTATAACAATATATGATGATGCTTTGCAAAAAGGCTACTATGCATTTCTCGGCTGGAACAATCCCGAGAAAGTGTATTCGGTCTGGTTATATGATCACAATGGAAAAAAACTACACACATGGAACATTGACTACAGGAACCTCGATACAGACAGTCCTGATGCAACGAAAGGAGCGGACATGCCACACGGGATGCATCTGCTGCCTGACGGCTCCCTGATTGTCAGCTTCAGCCAGAGCGCGAATATCATGGCTCGAGTGGATGCCTGCGGCAAGCCGGTCTGGCTCAAAGACGGCATATTTCATCATCTGATAACAGAAGATGATGATGGCGCATTGTGGTCATGGAAAGGTAAAGGGAACTCTTATGGACAGTTCCAATATATTGTCAAGTTCAACCCCGAAGACGGTTCTACGATAAAGGAAATTGATCTTGTAGAGGACATCATCAGACCATTGGGCGAAAACGCTTTTATTTTCGGTGTAAGACCGGATTTTCAACCGATGGAAATGGATAAGGATGCCCCCCCTGACAGTGAGCTGGATATCTTTCACCCCAACAAAATTGATGTCCTGAGCGCCGACATGGAAGCTGCTTTCCCTGATTTTTCTGCCGGTGATCTCCTTATAAGCCTTCGAAGAGTTAACCTGGTAGCTGTATTGGATCCTGACACGATGAAAATCAAGTGGTGGAGCCGGGGCCCATGGAGACATCAACATGATCCGGACTTCACTGCTGATGGGAAGATTTCGGTTTACGACAACAATCCGGAAAGAGGCCGATCGGAAATTCTCAAGATCGACCCGGAAACCAGGGATGTCTCGAATGAGCTTCTGGCCGGGGATTTTTTCTTCTATTCGAGATGGCTGGGCGTACATCAGTACCTGCCTGACGGAAGCCTGCTCATCCTTTCAGCAGAAGAAGGACGGGTTACCGTACTCGGCAAGAACGGAAACAGGCTTTTTGAATTCAATAATGTCATCTCCGATAAATACAACGGGTATGTTCAAAACGCTGTCTGGCTACCTGAAGACTATTTTGAACATTTTCCATCATGTCCATAACGCTTAAATGAGGCAGCGGTAATGCGATACCTGGTTATTTTTATATAGACAATGCGGCAGCATGTGTGGGCCCGGGATTGGCGTCGTAGGCGCATTCATTGGTGTTATCGTGACCGTGATACTGGTGATTATCGGATAGTTCTGGTTTCCACTGAAAGGCTGTTCAGGAGTAAGCGTTCAAAACTGACCAGCGAGTCGGATGATGCAGGATCTACATCATTCAACGATTGCTGTGCCATTCAGTCACCCGCTCGCACACACAGCTTGCTTAATAAAACAGCATGACAGATTTCTC
>Ga0210112_1000324_pt1 | contig 13281 bp, 13 predicted proteins | sample Joice_ThreeSqC_D_FD_184875 | JGI IMG/M metagenome (GOLD analysis project Ga0210112, IMG submission 184875) | Wetland microbial communities from San Francisco Bay, California, USA, that impact long-term carbon sequestration - Joice_ThreeSqC_D2... | ecosystem: Environmental > Aquatic > Marine >... | reverse complement strand
CGCCTGGCAGATTTGGATAAAGAGCTCCAAACGTTCCCGGGTGGAGCAGATGTTCTTGTTGCAGTAGTGGGTGATCCGCTCTCCCCTGACCAACTCCATCACGAAGAACGGACGACCCGTGGGAATTTCCGATTTCCGATTTCCGATTTCCGATTGCGGATCAGTCGTGCCGGCATCCAAAACCTTGGCAATGTTGGGATGATCCATCATGGCGAGCGCCTGGCGTTCCGCCTCGAAGCGGCTGATGACGCTGCGCGTTTCCATGCTGAGCTTGATGATCTTCAGGGCCACCCGCCGCCGGACGGGCTCCTTTTGCTCGGCCAGATAGACGACGCCGCAGCCGCCTTCGCCGAGCTTCTGGAGAATCTTGTATCGACCAATTCGGTCGCTGATTTCGTCCTCGAGGCTGGGTTCGATGCGGGTAATTTTCCCCTTGTATACGTTGGACTTTTTCTGGCCGCGGGCGGGGACTTCTATATCAAGGTCGTAGAGTTTCTGGCCATCGACCATGGCGACACGCAACTCTTCGGGCTGCGTGGTGTTGATAAGCATTCTTTTCATGTTTTTTATCTCTCGTGCGCTCGACCCGATCACGCCGCAAGCGCAATATCAGGCTTGCCGATTCTGTGACACGCAGCCAGCCGGTGCGGAGCATCAGGATACCCGCCAGCAGTAGCAGGCCGTACGCGGTGAACAGAAGCTGTGTGTGATCCATGGGAGCGATTGTCATTAAACAGATTATTACAGCATTATGCTGAACAGCATGGAGATCATTGGTACCGGACTGCGCCCAACATCTCCAGAAATACACAGGACATCTCGGCAAGCGCCGGGCAGGGCGATTGCCGGTCCGGGGTCTCTGCCGAGGCTGCACTATAGCAATGTTGCAGATTGCCCGCAAACAACTTCACTAATACAAACCGGTGATTCACTGTACAATTTCCGCTTGTAACTTGCAGCCCCCCCAGGACATGCCATGACATCATCCGCAGCCGATAATCGCCCGCGGGCGCGCCAGGTCAACGTCAGCGCCGACGAAGCCGGCCAACGCATTGACAATTTTCTGGCACGTCATCTCAAGGGTGTACCGAAGAGCCATATCTACCGCATCCTGCGGCGCGGCGAGGTGCGCGTGAACAGCGGCCGCATCCCGGCGCGCTACAAGGTGTGCGCGGGCGATACCGTTCGCATCCCGCCGGTGCGGGTAGCGGAACAGGCGCAGAACGGACCGGTCGGGCGACCGGGTCCGCGCCTCGCGCCGTATATCCTGTTCGAGAACGAACGCTGCCTGGTCATCAACAAGCCGGCGGGTATGGCCGTACACGGCGGCAGCGGGCTCAGTTTCGGCGTGATCGAGGCACTGCGCGCCGAGCGACCGGATGCGCATTTCCTGGAGCTTGCACATCGCCTCGATCGCGAGACCTCGGGCTGCCTGCTGCTGGCAAGGCGCCGCAGTTTCCTGCGTGCCTTCCACGAACAACAGCGTAACGGCACGGTCCACAAGGTCTATCTGGCGGTGGTGGCCGGCCACTGGGAGGGGGGTGCACGGACGGTGGATGCCCCGCTGCGCAAGAACCAGATGCGTGGCGGCGAGCGCGTGGTACGCATCGACGCGGAGGGCAAGCAGGCAGTGTCCGTGTTCAGACCGCTGGCCCGTTACCCGGATGCCACGCTGGTGGAGGTCGAACTGCTGACCGGGCGCACCCACCAGATCCGCGTGCACGCCGTCCACATCGGCCACCCGCTGGCCGGCGACGTGAAATACGGCGACCGGGCGTTCAACCAGCGGATGCGTGAATACGGGCTGCGCCGCATGTTCCTGCACGCGCAGCGCCTGACGTTTTCCGACCCGGCAAACAATGAGGAGATCAGTGTCACGGCACCGCTCGATGAGGACCTGCGGGCTGTTCTCGATCGACTGGAATCGTCATAATCCAACCCTGCACTGTTCGCGCGCCGTGACAACGGCCCTGACCCGCATGACCGGCACCGTACAATTCATTGTCTTCGACTGGGATGGCACCCTGATGGATTCCGAGGCACAGATCGTGTCCTGCCTGCACGGCTCGATCGCCGATCTCGGGCTGGCGCCCATGAGCAACGACACCGTCAGGAATGTCATCGGCCTGGGCCTGCGCGAGGCCATAGATACCCTGGTTCCCGGGCGTGATGAACGCTTCCGCCAGGCCTTTGTCGAGGCCTACCGCAAGCACTGGTTCGCGTCGGATGGCTCCAGACTGTTCGCGGGTGCGCGCGAGATGCTCGATACGCTGCGCGAGCGGGATTTCCTGCTGGGCATCGCGACCGGCAAGGCCCGGCGCGGACTGATCAGGGTGCTGGAACAGACCGGACTGACGGATTACTTCGACGCCACCCGCTGCGCGGATGAAACCGCCTCGAAGCCGCACCCGCAGATGTTGCTCGAACTGATGGACGAGGTGGGCATGGCGGCGCGGCGGACGCTCATGGTGGGCGATACCGAGTATGATATGGAGATGGCCACCAATGCCGGTGCCGGCAAGGTCGCGGTGCGTTCCGGTGTGCATTCGGAAGAGCGCCTGTGCCGGCATCAACCACTGGTGTGTCTGGATGGTGTGACCGAGTTGCCGGGGTGGATGTCCACCGCCGGATTCATAAAATGATTCTTTCAACTGTGCGGGTGAGGTTATGTCTTTCAAGGGACTATTCGGCGGCAAGCCAAAGGGCGGCGTGAACTTTGAACCGCTGGACAAGGGGCTGGGTAGCGATGACGACTGGCACCGGGCCGTCGTCAACAGGCTGGCGTTTGCGGCCCTCGATGAACAGCGCCGGGCGCGGCGCTGGAATATCTTTTTCAAGTGCCTGCTGGCGCTGTATCTGCTGACACTGCTGATCCTGTATCTGCCGACGGACTGGGCAGAGCTCGTCCAGGGCGGGGGCAAGCACACCGCGATGGTGGACCTGTCGGGCCCCATTTCGGACACCAGCGAGGCCAGCGCGGACACGGTGATCGAGGGGCTGCGCGATGCCTTTGACAGCGAGAATACCAAGGGCGTAATCCTGCGCGCGAATTCGCCGGGTGGCAGCCCGGTGCAGTCGTCCTACATCTACCACGAGATCAAGCGCCTGCGCGAGCTGCACCCGGACATCCCGCTGTATGCCGTGGTGACCGATATCTGTGCCTCCGGCTGTTACTACGTGGTGTCGGCGGCCGATGAAATCTATGTCGACGATGCCAGCATCGTCGGCTCGATCGGCGTGCGTATGGACAGCTTTGGCTTTGTCCAGGGCATGGAAAAGCTCGGCATCGAACGCCGCCTGTACACTGCCGGCGAGAACAAGGGCTTTCTCGATCCCTTCCTGCCCAGCAAGGAATCGGACGTCGAGCATGTCAAGCTGCTACTCGGCAACATCCACGAGCAGTTCAAGAACGACGTCCGGGCCGGGCGCGGCGAACGCCTGAAGGATAACCCGCAGCTGTTTACCGGGCTGGTATGGACCGGTGCGGAAAGCGTCGACATGGGACTGGCCGATCACATCGGCAGCGCCGGCCAGGTCGCGCGCGAGGTGATCGGCGCGGAGGACATCGTCGATTACACGCGCGAGCCGGACCTGCTCAAGCGCATTACCGACCGCATCGGCGTGGCCATGGCGCGTACCATGAGCGAGATGGTTACCGGAAATGCCGCCTCGCTGAGATAACCGGCCGGGTGTGCGGGCGAGGACAGCTGCGGGACGGTAATACTGCACGAACGGGTACGCGGCTTGATGCGAACATGCAGAGTCAGGTGCTGCTGCGAAAGATTGCGCTATCGCCGGCGAGCACTATGGAGGGTTGCCGGCCTGTTTGCCGAGCGTACTACGGCAAGCGGCCGATCAATTACTACTGCCAGGCCCCGGCCTTCCAGGTGACGATACTTCCCTGCACACTTGCGCAGCTTACGGCAGCAACATGCCTGCCTTCGCCAGCATGGTGGTCAGGCGGATCAACGGCAGCCCGATCAGCGCTGTCGGGTCGTCGCCCTCCATGCGCTCGAACAGCGTGATGCCCAGTCCTTCCGACTTGAAGCTGCCGGCGCAGTTGTACGGTTGCTCGGCACGCAGGTAATGGTCGATCTGTTCCGCACCGAGCATGCGAAACCGGACATGATATGGAACCTCGTCCACCTGCAGTTCGCCGTTCACGCTGTTCAGCAGGCACAGGCCGGTATGGAACGAGACGCGCTTGCCGGACAGGAACGCCAGCTGCGCCGCCGCACGTGCGTGGTTGCCGGGTTTGCCCAGCAGGTCGTTGCCCGTGGTGGCGACCTGGTCGGAGCCGATGATCAGGCCCGGCCGCGTGCTGCCGACGGCGCGTGCCTTGGCCACGGCCAGTCTTTTCACCAGGTCACGGGGAGCTTCGCCGGGCAAAGCGGTTTCGTCGACGTCGGGGGCCGCGATCAGGAATTCGATGCCCAGTCGCGCCAGCAACTGCTTTCGAAACGGCGAGGTCGAGGCAAGAACCAGGGGCAGGGCGGTGGCGGGCATCGAGTGCGGGCTAGCCGTCTGTCTGAATTTCAACGAGCGTCTCGTCGGGATTGACGGCATCGCCCTTGGCGACGTTGACAACGCTGACCCTGCCCGCGATCGGCGCCTGGATCTCGGTCTCCATCTTCATGGCCTCGGTGATCAGCACCGGTGTGCCGGCGTCTACGTGGTCGCCAACCTTCACCAGCACGTCGATGATGGTGCCGGGCATGGAGGTGGTGACATGCCCCGGCTGTGTCGGGCGTGGACGCTGGCTGCCGGAGGCATGCAGCTCGCGCTTGCGGCTGCCGCCTTCCGCCGGTATCTCATCCAGCGTTTCCACCAGCACCTCCTCGGGAATGCCGTCGACCGTCAGGTAGAACGGGCGGTTGTCTAGCGTGCGATGGCCGGTGCCGGTGATCTTGATGTGGTAGGGCTCGCCGTGCAGGATGACGTTGAACTCGGTGGGTTGCGAGCGTCGCTCGCCGCTCTTGTCCGCTTCGGCAACGAGCGGCTCCGGGGTCAGCGTGCCCGCCTTGCGGTGGGTCAGGAAGTCCTTGCCGATCTCCGGGAACATGGCGTAGGTCAGCACGTCTTCCTCGCTGACGGCAAGCTCGCCGATGGCGCTGCGCAGCTTGTCCATCTCGTCATCCAGCAGGTCGGCGGGGCGTACCTCGATGGCGATTTCCTTGCCGATCGCCTGTTGCCGTACGGCCGGATCGAGCGGTGCCGGTGGCCGGCCGTAACGGCCCTTCAGGTACAGCTTCACCTCGTTGGTGATCGTCTGGTAACGCTTGCCGGTCAGCACATTGAGCACTGCCTGGGTGCCGATGATTTGCGAGGTCGGCGTTACCAGCGGCGGGTAGCCCAGGTCCTTGCGTACGCGCGGAATCTCGGCGAACACCTCGTCGACGCGATCCAGAGCGCCCTGTTCACGCAGCTGTGTATACAGGTTGGATATCATGCCGCCCGGCACCTGGTAAACCTGCACACGTGTGTCCGGGTCATGGTACTCGCTCTCGAATTGCCGGTATTTCCCGCGCACGTTGCGGAAGTAGAGCGCAATCGCCTGCAGTGCCTCGAGGTCCAGTCCGGTGTCGAAGTCCGTGCCGCGCAGGGCCGCGACCAGGCTTTCCGTCGCGGCGTGACTGGTGCTGCCGGAGAACGACGAGATCGCGGTATCGATGTGCTCGCAGCCGTTTTCCACTGCCTTCAGCAGGCACATCTCGGCGGTGCCCGCCGTGGCATGGCAATGCAGGTGTAGCGGCAGCGCGGTGGCCTTCCTGATCTGTGCCACGAGGTCGGCGGTTACCATCGGTGTGAGCAGGCCGGCCATGTCCTTGATGGCGATGCTGTGACAGCCCATGTCCTCCAGCTCCCGCGCCATGGCGACGAAGCTCTGCGTGCTGTGCACCGGGCTGGTGGTATAGCAGATCGTGCCCTGGGCGTGCCTGCCGGCCTGCAGCACCGCCTTGACGGCAGTCTGCAGGTTGCGGTTGTCGTTGAGGGCGTCGAAGACGCGAAATACATCAATGCCGTTGTCCGCGGCGCGTGCCACGAAGGCGCGCACCACGTCATCAGAGTAGTGCCGGTAGCCGAGCAGGTTCTGGCCGCGCAGCAGCATCTGCAGGCGGGTGCCTGGCAGGGCCGCACGCAGCCGCTTCAGGCGTTCCCACGGGTCTTCCTTGAGGTAGCGCAGGCAGGCGTCGAAGGTGGCTCCGCCCCACACCTCCAGTGACCAGTAGCCGATCCGGTCCAGCTGCTCGCATACCGGCAGCATATCCTCGGTGCGCATGCGCGTGGCGATCAGCGACTGGTGTGCGTCGCGCAGTGTAACATCGGTGACGTGTACGCTTGGCATGGGTAACGTGCTTCCTGGTGTGTTGCGTTACAGGCCCAGATGCGCGGACAGGGCGGCAGTAATGGCGGCGCTGAGTTCGCGGTTCGGGCGGCTGGTTGTGTAGCCTACCAGTTCGGGATGAGCCTCAACAAATCCGGTGTCGAAGGTGCCGGCACGGAATTCCGGTACCTTGAGTATCTCCATGTGATACGGGATGGTGGTCTTGACGCCATACACCCCGGTGTCGAGCAGGGCACGGTTGGCGCGGTTCAGCAGTTCATCCCAGGTCAGCGCCCACACGGTCAGTTTCGCGCACATGGAGTCGTAGTACGGCGGTATCTGGTAACCGGTGTAGATCGCCGCATCGGTACGCACCCCCGGGCCGCCCGGGGCGAAATAGCGCGTGATGCGACCGAAGCTGGGCAGGAAATCGTTCTTCGGATCCTCCGCGTTGATGCGCATTTCCATGGCATAGCCGCGGCGTCCGATCTGCCCCTGCGTGTAGCTCAGTGGCAGGCCGCTGGCGATGCGGAACTGTTCCTGTACGATATCTATGCCGGTGATGGTCTCGGTGACGGTGTGCTCGACCTGCAGACGGGTGTTCATTTCCATGAAATAGAATCGCCCGTCACTGTCGAGCAGGAATTCCACCGTGCCGGCGTTTTCATAGTTGACGGTACGTGCGGCGCGTACCGCCATGTCACCCAGCCATTGCCGCTGTGTCTCGTCCAGCTGCGGCGAAGGTGCGATCTCGATCAGTTTCTGATGGCGGCGCTGGATCGAGCAGTCGCGTTCGAACAGGTGCACCACGTTGCCGTGCGAGTCTGCCAGTATCTGCACCTCGATATGGCGCGGCCTGTCGATACACTGTTCCATGAAGATATCGGCCGTGCCGAACGCCTTGCCGGCCTCGGACAGCACACGCTCGTAATTCCTGCGCAGCTGCATCTCGTTGTCGCAGCGCCGGATGCCGCGTCCGCCGCCACCCGAGGTGGCCTTCAACATGACCGGGTAGCCGATTCGCGCGGCCAGTATCACCGCCTCTTCCAGGCTGGCGAGATTGCCATCACTGCCCGGTACCACCGGGATGCCGGCCGCCTGCATGGCGGCGCGTGCGGCGACCTTGTCGCCCATTTGCCGGATGACCGCGGCGTTCGGCCCGATAAAACGCACATTGCGCAGCTTGCAGATTTCGGCCAGCAACGGGTTTTCCGACAGGAAGCCATAGCCGGGGTGGACCGCGTCGCAACCGGTGGCGATGGCCAGGTTGACGATGCGGTGGGCGTTCAGGTAGCCGGCGATGGACTCCGGGCCGATGTTGTAGGCCTCATCGGCCTTCTTGACGTGCAGGGCGTGGCTGTCGGCGTCAGCATATATCGCCGCGGAGGTAATGCCGGCCTCCGCGCAGGCGCGGATGATGCGGACGGCGATTTCACCGCGATTGGCAATCAGGATTTTCTTGATCAAGCTGTGGTCCTGGTCTCGTGGGTCGGCGCAGTTCCGTCCGGTGCCCGCGTCCCGATAAGTACGTAATTTCATGACACCTGTCAATAGCATAGCCCTGCCGGGCGGCGGGCGAAATTGCCGGTTTTTTCAGTGTTTTCCTTTTGACAGTCGTTGGGTGTCCGGGTAGTATTCGCGGGTTATGATTGACCACTTGCCCGATCGCCTTGATCTGCTGGCAACTGCCGATGCGGGACGGGTGCTGCGCGGCAGCATACCACTGGCCAGCCTGGAGCGGGTCGTGCCGGTGTTGATTTCAAGTGCCGGTGAACTTCAGGTGTGTATCAGCCTGGGCAGGGATCCTGATGGCACGCGTTACCTGTCCGGCACCATCCTGGGCACGATCGAGATGCAGTGCCAGCGCTGTCTGGAACCGATGCGCATGACGCTGGACCTGGCATTCCGTCTCGGCATCGTGCGCAGCAACGAAGCGGCCAGGGAACTGCACAAACGGTACGAGCCGCTGGTCGTCGACGCCGAGCCGACCCGGATTGCCGAGATCGTTGCGGACGAGGTGCTGCTGGCATTGCCGCTGGTGCCCACGCATGGAGAAGATGCACAGTGCCAAGAATTTGTGAAAGCCTATCGGTCGCCGGAATGCGAGACGCGGGAAAACCCGTTTGCCGTGCTGGCGGGATTGAAACAGAAACAGCAGTAGAGGAGTAACGACTTATGGCCGTACAGCAAAACCGCAAGACGCCGTCGAGACGCGGCATGCGCCGCTCGCACGACAAGCTGACTGCAAGCACGCTGTCGATAGAACCGACCACGGGTGAGACGCATCTGCGTCATCACATCAGTGCCGACGGTTTCTACCGCGGTCGCAAGGTTATTGCCAAAGACCAGGACTGATCGTCCTGTTCATGTATGAGTATGCCAGGCGTCTTTCCCGGGTATTCGCATACTCGCAAGGACGCCGGACCCGGCGCCTTGCGTGCCCGGTTGCCATCCGGCCGCTGCTCATGTCATGACTAGCCGGGTCACGATTGCGCTCGACGCCATGGGCGGCGACGTAGGCTGCGATGTCGTGGTGCCTGCGGCCATGCTGGCGCTGGACCAGCATCCCGACGTCGACTTTCTCCTGGTCGGTGATGCCGGCACGCTGCAGCAGGAACTGACGCGAGCAGGCGGTGCGGGCAACCCGCGCCTGGCGGTTCGGCATGCCAGTCAACGGGTAGATATGGACGAGCTGCCGTCACACGCACTGCGCAACAAGAAAGATTCCTCCATGCGCGTCGCCATCAACCTGGTCAAGGAGGGTGCGGCGCACGCCTGCGTCAGTGCCGGCAATACCGGTGCACTCATGGCCACCGCGCGCTTCGTGCTGAAGATGCTGCCAGGCATCGACCGCCCGGCGATCTGCACCGCCCTGCCGACACAAAAAACACACACCTGGATGCTGGACCTCGGCGCCAACGTCGACTGTGCTGCGGAGCACCTGTTCCAGTTCGCCCTGATGGGGTCGGTGCTGGCACAATCGGTAGATGGCACGGAGCGTCCCGCCATCGGCGTGCTCAACATCGGCGCCGAGGAGATCAAGGGCAACGAGCAGGTCAAGCGTGCCGCAAAGCTGATCGCCGACAGTCACCTCAATTACGCAGGCTTTGCCGAGGGTGACGATATCTACAAGGGCGAATTCGATGTCATCGTCTGCGACGGCTTTATAGGAAACATAGCGCTCAAGACGAGTGAAGGCGTTGCGAAGATGATCGCGAGCTTCATCAGGCAGGAGTTCACCCGCAATATCTTCACCAGACTGTCCGCGCTGGTCGCCGTGCCCGTCCTCAGGGCATTTCGTCGCCGTATCGATCCGCGCCGCTATAACGGCGCCAGTCTGCTCGGCCTCAACGGTATCGTGATCAAGAGTCACGGCGGCGCGGATGTGCTGGCGTTCGCCAACGCCATCAAGGTGGCCGTGCTGGCGGCGCGCGAGCAGGTGCCGGAGCGGATCAGGATACAGCTCGATGCCCTGCAGTCCGGCAGACAGGAAGCGATATGAAATATTCACGCATCACCGGTACCGGCGGTTACCTGCCAGAGAAAACCCTGACCAACCATGATCTGGAGAAGATCATGGATACCTCGGACAGCTGGATCCGCGAGCGCACTGGCATCTACAAGCGTCATATCGCGGCCGGCGACGAGACGACCTGCGACCTGGCCGAAATTGCCGCGACGCGCGCCATGGAGGCGGCCGGCAAGACACCCCGCCAGATCGACCTGATCGTGTTTGCCACCACCACGCCCGACCGCGTGTTTCCCAGCACCGCCTGTCTCCTGCAGCAGCGTCTCGATATCCACGGCACCGCCGCCTTTGATATCCAGGCCGTGTGTACAGGGTTTGTCTATGCGCTGGGCGTGGCGGACAAGTTCATCAAGACCGGTAGCGCGAAGTGTGCGCTGGTGGTGGGTGCCGAGACGCTCTCGCGTATCGTCAACTGGAACGACCGCGGTACTGCCATTCTGTTCGGTGACGGCGCTGGTGCCGTGGTGCTCGAGGCCAGCGACGAACCCGGTATCCTGTCAACCCATCTGCACGCCGACGGCAGCTATGAACACCTGCTGACGGTACCGAGCGGTATCTCGCAGGGTTACGAACATGTTCAGGCCGGCGAGGCCTATGTGCAGATGCAGGGCAACGAGGTCTTCAAGATGGCCGTGAACACGCTGGGCCGCATCGTCGACGAGACGCTGGCGGCCAATGACATGGAAAAGAGCGATGTCGACTGGCTGATCCCGCACCAGGCGAATATTCGTATCATCCAGGCGACGGCGAAGAAACTGAAGATGTCGATGGACCACGTGGTGGTGACGGTTGACGAGCACGGCAATACCTCCGCTGCCTCGGTGCCGCTGGCGCTGGATACCGCCATACGCGACGGGCGCATCAAGCGCGGCGAGGTGCTGTTGATGGAGGCGTTCGGCGGGGGTTTTACCTGGGGCTCGGCGCTGGTCAGATACTAGGAGCCTGCCGGATTGGGCGCTTGCCCTGCGGGGGGCAACACGCTGCGCGCTTTTGTCCGCCCCGTGCCGAAATGGCGAAAGAATAAAGAATCAGACCCTGTCCGGGTTTCACGTTCCGGGTGCCGCGACCGCAGGGTGGTTTTTTATACGACGGCAATATGCAATGATTGCCGCCCGGTTTTACCGCGAGACTGTAGCGTAACGGCAACTTTTTCCTGTACGCAGATAAACAGGCCTGTATGCAACCGCGCTGCGGCAACGCAGCGCTTGCAAGCGGGCTGGCAGGTCAATCCATATGAATACTTCAACAAGCGAATCGACACTGGCCATGGTCTTTCCCGGGCAGGGTTCGCAATCCGTTGGCATGCTGGCGGAACTGGCCGCAGCGTATCCGCAGGTCGGTGCAAGCTTTGCCGAGGCTAGTGCGGTGCTTGATTACGATCTCTGGTCGCTGGTGCAGAACGGGCCCGGGGAACAACTCAACCGGACCGATTGCACCCAGCCGGCGATGCTGGCGGCGGGCGTCGCCGTGTGGCGCGTGTGGCAGGCGCGCGGTGGTCCGTCGCCAGTGATCATGGCCGGCCACAGCCTGGGCGAATATACCGCGCTGGTATGTGCCGGCGCCCTGGGATTCGATGCGGCCATCGCTCTGGTCGCGGAACGCGGCCGCTGCATGCAGCACGCGGTACCGCCCGGTGTGGGTGCCATGGCCGCGATCCTCGGGCTGGATGACGATGCCGTGGCCGCTGTCTGCACCCGGGTCGCTGTCGCCGGCGAGATCGTCAGTCCGGTCAACTTCAACGCGCCGGGCCAGGTCGTTATCGCCGGTCATGCCGCCGCCGTGGAGCGCGCGGTGACCGCCGCCAAGGCGGCCGGTGCCAGGCGCGCCGTCACCCTGCCGGTCAGCGTACCGTCGCACTGCGCACTGATGGAGTCGGCGGCCGAACTGTTCGCGGCGCGCCTGGCGGAGGCGGACATCGGTTCGCCGTCCATCCCGGTTATCCAGAATGTCGATGCCAGGACCCACAGCGATCCACGGGCCATTCGCGAGAATCTTGCCAGACAACTGTACAGTCCGGTGCAGTGGGTCAGGTCGGTGCAGGCCATGCATGCGCAAGGCATCACGCGCATCATCGAGGCCGGTCCGGGCAAGGTACTGGCAGGTCTCAACAAGCGTATCGAGAAGACCATCAGCAACGAAGCAGTGCTGGATCCGGCCTCGCTGGATGCCGCGCTGGCAGGCAATGGATAGGAAGAAGGTGGAGAGAATCTATGTCGTTTGAGAATCAGATCGCACTCGTGACCGGCGCCAGCCGCGGCATCGGCAAGGCCATTGCGGAGGTGCTGGGACAGCGTGGCGCCACCGTCATCGGTACCGCCACATCGGAGCAGGGCGCGCAGGCAATCACCGAGGCACTGGCCGCCGCGGGTATCATGGGTGCCGGCAAGGTGCTTGACGTGACCGATACGGATTCCATTGCCGCGCTGATCAAGGACGTGACAGAACATTACGGCACGCCGGCGATCCTGGTAAACAACGCCGGCATCACCCGCGACAACCTGCTGATGCGCATGAAGGACGACGAATGGGACGACGTCATCGAAACCAACTTGACCTCGGCATTTCGGATGTGCCGCGCCTGCCTGAAGGGCATGATGAAGGCGCGTTTCGGCCGCATCATCATGATTTCCTCGGTGATTGGCGCCACCGGTAATCCAGGCCAGGCGAACTATGCCGCAACCAAGGCCGGCGTGATCGGCTTTGCCAAGTCGCTGGCACGCGAAATTGGATCGCGCGGTATCACCGTCAATGCCGTTGCGCCGGGCTTTATCGACACCGATATGACGCGCGCGCTGCCTGACGAACAGCGCACTGCCTTGCTGGGCCAGATTGCACTGGGCCGGCTTGGCGATGTGACCGATATCGCCAACACAGTGGCCTTTCTTGCATCCAGTGATGCCGGGTATATCACCGGCGAGACGATCCACGTGAACGGCGGCATGTATATGCACTAGATATTTCGCCTGTTGAATACAGTCTGATGCAGCGGCATTAAGCGGTTGTTAATTAAATGAAAAATATTTGTGATTGCTACAGACTGCAAAACGGGCGCATGCGCTTCGCAACATCCGGAAATGACAGGGGGGCTGTGACTTGTAACTTGCCGCGGCCATTCACTACAATAGCCGGCGCGGCCCCGGCTGCGCTCCATAAAACAGAGAGGAACAACCTGAAATGAGCACGATTGATGAACGCGTCAAAAAGATTGTCGTTGAGCAGTTGGGCGTAAAGGAAGATGAAGTCAACGAGAACTCTTCATTCGTCGACGACCTTGGCGCGGATTCTCTGGATACCGTCGAGCTGGTTATGGCGCTGGAAGAGGAATTCGATTGCGAGATTCCCGATGAAGAAGCCGAAAAGATTACCACTGTCCAGCAGGCGATTGACTACGTTAACGCTCACCTGGGCTAAGCAATTCCATGAGCAT
>Ga0210112_1000323_pt1 | contig 13305 bp, 9 predicted proteins | sample Joice_ThreeSqC_D_FD_184875 | JGI IMG/M metagenome (GOLD analysis project Ga0210112, IMG submission 184875) | Wetland microbial communities from San Francisco Bay, California, USA, that impact long-term carbon sequestration - Joice_ThreeSqC_D2... | ecosystem: Environmental > Aquatic > Marine >... | reverse complement strand
CCGCATTCGCGCTCAGCCATTTCTCATCGACGATGCGCTCGAGCATCGCTTGGCCGTCCTGGAACACGTTGCGTGCCGCCTCGCCCACCTTCGCATCGTTCAGAATCGCCGGATAGGCGCCGCTCAAATCCCAGGTCTGGAAGAACGGACTCCAGTCGATGTACCGGACCAGCTCGGCCAGCGGGTAATCGTCGAACACCCTGAGGCCGGTGAACGCGGGTTGCGTCACCTTGTAATGGCTCCAGTCGGTACTGAACTTGTTGGCACGCGCCTGCGCAAGGCCCAGCAGCTTGCGTTCCTGCTGCTGGGCGGCACGCTGTTCGCGCAGCGCCCGGTAGGTGTCCTTGATGTCCCTGATATAGTCCGTGCGCCGGTCCTCGCTCAGCAGGCTGCTCGCCACGCCCACCGCGCGCGAGGCGTCCGGTACATAGACCACCACGCCTGTGTAGTTCGGGTCGATCTTCACCGCGGTGTGGATGCGTGAGGTGGTGGCACCACCGATCAGCAGCGGCAGCGTGAAGCCGCGGCGCTGCATCTCGCGCCCGATGTGCACCATCTCGTCCAGCGAGGGCGTGATCAATCCCGACAGTCCTATGATGTCGACCTGCCGTTCCAGCGCTGTTTTCAGGATGGTCTCGGCCGGCACCATGACGCCGAGGTCAATCACCTCGTAATTGTTGCACTGCAGTACTACGCCGACGATGTTCTTGCCGATGTCATGCACGTCGCCCTTCACCGTCGCCATCAGGATACGGCCGTTGTTGCCGGTTGCGGCATCCTTTTCGGCCTCCATGTACGGCATCAGCCAGGCAACCGCCTTTTTCATCACGCGCGCGGATTTCACCACCTGCGGCAGGAACATCTTGCCGGCGCCGAACAGGTCACCGACCACGTTCATGCCGTCCATAAGCGGACCCTCGATGACGTCCAGTGGCCGTCCGGCCTGCAGGCGCGCCTGCTCGGTGTCCTGCTCGATGAAATCGGTGATGCCCTTGACCAGCGCATGCGACAGGCGCTTGTTGACCTCCCACTCGCGCCATTCCTGGGTCTCGGCCTGCTGCACGCCCTTGCCGTCACCGCGGTACTGCTCGGCAATCTCCAGCAGCCGCTCCGTGGCATCGGGTCGACGATTCAGTACCACGTCCTCGACGCGTTCACGCAGGCCCGGGGGAATCTCGTCGTAGATGGCCAGCTGGCCGGCATTGACGATACCCATGTCCATGCCGGCCCTGATGGCGTGGTACAGGAACACGGCGTGGATCGCCTCGCGCACCGGGTTGTTGCCGCGGAACGAGAACGACACGTTGGACACGCCGCCGGATATCAGCGCGTGCGGCAGCTTCGTCTTGATGTCGTGCGTGGCCTCTATGAAGTCGCGCCCGTAGTTGTTGTGCTCCTCGATACCGGTCGCGATCGCGAAGATGTTCGGGTCGAAGATGATGTCTTCCGCCGGAAAACCGATCTGTTCGGTCAGTATCCGGTAGGCGCGCTGGCAGATCCCGAACTTGCGCGCGCGCGTATCGGCCTGGCCCTGCTCGTCGAAGGCCATGACGATGGCGGCGGCGCCGTAGCGCCGGACCAGTCTGGCATGCCTGATGAATTCCGCCTCCCCCTCTTTCAGGCTGATGGAGTTCACCACGCCCTTGCCCTGGATGCATTTCAGGCCGGCCTCGATCACTTCCCACTTGGAAGAATCGATCATGATCGGCACGCGCGAGATGTCGGGCTCGGCGGAGATCAGGCTGAGGAAGCGCACCATCGCCGCTTTCGAGTCCAGCATGCCCTCGTCCATGTTGACGTCGATGACCTGGGCGCCGTTTTCCACCTGCTGGCGCGCCACGTCCAGTGCGGTCTCGTAGTCGCCATCCATGACCAGGCGCTTGAACATGGCCGAGCCGGTAACGTTGGTGCGCTCACCGACGTTGACGAACAGCGAATCCGGGCCGATGTTGCATGGCTCGAGCCCGGCCAGTCGACACTGGGCCCCGATGGACGGCAGTTTGCGCGGCGGGTGTCGTCCGACGGCCTCCACGATGGCCTTGATGTGCGCCGGCGTGGTGCCGCAGCAGCCGCCGATGATGTTGACGAAACCGTTCACCGCCCAGTCGGCCAGTTCCCTGGCCATGGTTTCCGGCGTCTCGTCGTACTCGCCGAATTCGTTCGGCAGGCCGGCGTTGGGGTGCGCGGATACAAAGGTTTCCGAGAGGCCTGACAGCTCTTCCACATACTGGCGCAGCTGCCCGGCGCCCAGCGCACAGTTGAGGCCGATCGACAGCGGCCGCGCATGGCGCAGCGAGTTGTAGAAGGCCTCGGTCACCTGGCCGGTCAGCGTGCGACCGGACTGGTCGGTGATGGTGCCCGAGATCATCACCGGCAGGCGCGAGCCGGTTTCATCGAAGAATTGTTCCACGGCAAATACGGCTGCCTTGGCGTTCAGCGTGTCGAAGATGGTCTCGATCAGCAGCAGGTCGACACCGCCCTCGACGAGCCCGTGCGTGGATTCGATGTAGGCGGCAACCAGTTCATCGAAACTGATGTTGCGGAAGCCGGGGTCATTGACGTCCGGCGAGATCGACGCGGTGCGGTTGGTCGGCCCGAGAACACCGGCGACGAAGCGCGGCCTGGACGGCGTCTGTCGAGTGACCTCGTCCGCGATGCTGCGCGCGAGGTTCGCGGCGGTGACGTTGATTTCGTGGCTGAGTTCTTCCATGCCGTAATCGGCCATCGCCACGCGCGTGGCGTTGAAGGTGTTGGTCTCGAGGATGTCCGCGCCGGCGTCGAGGTACTGGCGGTGAATGTCCGCGATAATCTGCGGCCGTGTCAGCACCAGCAGGTCGTTGTTGCCCTTCAGGTCGCGTGGCCAGTCGGCGAAGCGCTCGCCCCGGTAATCCGCCTCGCCAAGCTTGTGGCGCTGGATCATGGTGCCCATGGCACCGTCCAGGAACAGGATGCGTTGCTCGAGAAGTTCGGTGATTTTTGTCATTGGTATCAGGGGGCTGCCTTCAAACGTGCAAGTTTAGCATGGACGTTGCGCTTAATTGCATGATCCTTAAATGAAAACCGGGGCTTCCCACGATGCGGGGCAAGCCCGTAATCCGGCATGATCGCTATCGCGCCGACCACAAAATATCGGGGCTCTGTATATATCAAAACACAACATCTAGTACTATAATCGGGCGGCGGCAATATCGGCAAATTATTTCCTAAAATCAAGGGTAAAGGCGTCAATCAGCGAACGTCACAAGATGAAGCAAAAATGCGCCACGCTAGTCCTGGTCTGTGCCCTTGCCGGGCCAGGGGTCGTGCATGCCACGTCGGACGACATGTTCGGCCTGATGTTCCGCATGATGTTGACCATGATGAACGTCATGTCCGGTGCCATGCTCGGCAACGACACCGGCTTGGGCAACAACAACTGGACCAATAACTGGACCGACAATTTCGGCGGAGGGCTGAACTCGCTAAACGTCGGCATGAGCACCTGGCCGATGATGTCGGGCCTTGGTTCACCGTTCACCTCATTCGGCTATTCACCCTTCAATTCCTTTGGCATGTCGCCCTGGTCGGGCATGTCCGGCATGTCCCCCTGGTCGGGAATGTCCGGCATGTCGCCCTGGTCGGGCATGTCCGGCATGTCGCCCTGGTCGGGCACGTCCGGCATGTCGCCCTGGTCGATGCCGCCGGGTAACAATGCCTGGAGCAGCCCGCCTGGCAGTGGCTATGGCTATCCTGGCAATGCGTTCATGCCGTTCTCCAGCAGCGGTTATGGCTACCCGCAGACCTTTGGCAACATGGCGCCCGGGTACTGGAACCGTGCCAACATCCCCGGCTCCGGCTCGATTCTCGATGGACGCTGGTACGGCAGTTCCGGTGAAATCCTGGAGATCCGCGGCAACCGCTTTCGCCTGCTGCAGGGCAAGGTCAGTCTGAACGGCGCGATCACGGTGGAGAACGACATAGTCAGCATGTACAGCCCGCAGACCAACTCCCTGACACGCTATACCTTCATGCGCAACCAGTCCGGGCTGTTGCTGCAGGACGCCTCCGGCACGCTGCTGCGCTTTACCAACAAACCGGTCAACGGCATCGTGCATATTTTCTGATTCAGCTGAAAACCCGGTCTCGCGCCAAGCCGCAAAGGCGCCAAGTAAACAGATTGCCACAGAGCACACCTAGATAAATATTTCGTGCCATCTCCCGGGATACAGGCAGGAGTGCTTTGCAAGTGCGATCGTCTCCCGTGCGGAAAAATCACACACGCGGTCAGCTCCTGCGGAATACCCTTAATTCAGGAAACCCGGTCGGTCAGGAATACTGATACTGCTGTGTTCTCCATGCGCTCTGTGGCTATAGGTTTGAAGTTCCCGGTGCCTTTGCGCCTTTGCGTATTTGCGCGAGATTATTTTTTCCGGTTCAGGTCGTGACTCAGGTGCCAATGACCGTGACATCCCCCATGTACGGTTGCAGTGCCGGCGGCACGCGGATCGAGCCGTCCGCCTGCTGGAAGTTCTCCATGACCGCGACCAGGGCGCGGCCGACGGCCAGCCCGGAACCGTTCAGCGTGTGCAGCAGTTCCGGCTTGCCGGTCTCCGGATTGCGCCAGCGTGCCTGCATGCGACGTGCCTGGAAGGCCTCGAAATTGCTGCACGAGGAAATCTCGCGGTACTTCTGCTGACCCGGCAGCCAGACTTCCAGGTCGTAGGTCTTGGCGGCGGAAAAACCGATATCGCCGGTGCACAGCGCGACCACGCGGTACGGCAGCTCGAGCTGCTGCAGGACGGCCTCTGCATGGCCCGTGAGCTCCTCCAGCGCCGCCCAGGAATCCTGAGGCCGCACCAGCTGCACCATCTCTACCTTCTCGAACTGGTGCTGTCGTATCATGCCGCGCGTGTCCTTGCCGTAGGATCCGGCCTCGGAACGGAAGCACGGCGTGTGCGCGGCATAGCGCAGCGGCAGATTGGCGGCTTCGATGATGGTGTCGCGTGCCAGGTTGGTGACCGGCACCTCGGCGGTCGGGATCAGGTAGAACGCGTCCTCGCCGGCGATCCGGAACAGGTCTTCCTCGAATTTCGGCAACTGACCAGTGCCGCGCAGGCTGTCAGCGTTGACCAGGTATGGCACGTACACTTCACGGTAGCCGTGCTGGCGGGTGTGCGTATCAAGCATGAACTGGATAAGCGCGCGGTGCAGGCGTGCCAGCGGCCCCTGGATCACGCTGAAACGCGAACCGGTGATTTTTGCCGCTGACTCGAAGTCGAGCAGGCCGAGCGCCTCGCCGAGATCGACGTGGTCTTTTGGCTCGAAATCGAACTGCGCCGGTTCACCCCAGCGCCGGATCTCGGGATTGTCTTCCTCGCCCTTGCCGTCCGGTACGCTGTCGTGCGGGAGGTTGGGTATTCCCATCAGGAGGGCATTGAGCTCTTCCTGCAACACGGCGAGCTGTTCACCGGCCGTCTTGAGCTGGTCTCCCAGCCCCTCCACCTCCTGCAGCAGGGGCGCGATATCCGCGCCGGCGGCCTTGGCCTTGCCGATATTTTTCGAGCGTGCATTGCGCTCGGCCTGCAGCGCCTGGGTCTGCATCTGTATGGTCTTGCGCCGTTCGTCGAGCGCCTGCAGTGCAGCGGTATCCAGCGAGTAACCGCGCCGGGCCAGCTGATGTGCGACGGCATCGAGTTCGTTGCGCAGGAGTCTGGGGTCAAGCATGTCTGTCCTTGTCGGTGACGTGGGGTTAACGATTCAGGGGCAGGATTGTAATGCAGGAGCCGGCAGGCTGGCGAATGGCACTCACCGATGTCCGCTCCCTGGCATATGCCGCGGCGGACGCCATGCCGGGCTAGATATGCAGCGTGGCCGGCCAGCTCACGATATGTCCGGGGTCGATATCCCTGCCGATATGAGCCAGGATGCTTTCGACCCTGTGCGGCTCGTCGAAAAATTCCACGACCAGTGGCAGGTCCAGGGACATGTCAAGCAGCATGGATGAATGCACCTTGCCGGACTTGCCGAAGCCGACGATGCCGCGGAATACCGTCACGCCTATTACCTTTTCTTCATCATGCAGGCGTTTCAGCAGGCCTTCCATGCGGCCCTCGCCTTCGGTCAGATAGATGCGCACAAAGATGACGTCGAGCTTGTTCATAATTGCCTCGCTGCAAACACGCCGATTCCGGCGGCGGTGATACACACGATCACGCTGACCAGGACATTGGCCAGCGCCCTGCCCAGCTGGCCGGATTCCAGCAGGTTCAGCGTTTCGATGGAGAAGGTCGAGAAGGTGGTGAAGGCACCGAGTACGCCGATCATCAGGAAGGCGCGCAGCGCGGGGCCGGCCGTCATACGCTCGATGAGCCAGATATACATGAAGCCCATCAGCAGGCTGCCGACGACGTTGACCGTCAGCGTGCCGTAGGGAAACGCCGCCCCGAGCCGGCCGTGCACGGCCAGCGAGGTCCAGTAGCGCAGCAGCGCACCGACGGCGCCGCCGGCGGCGATGGCAAGGAACTGGTTCATTTCTGCGCGGGTGTATTCATGCCGGTATGTTACCTCCGATAACCCATGCAGGCACGTATGAATTCCCCGCAGGCAGCCCTGTCAGGCGCGCTTCAGGATGATCGCGGATGCGGCCCGCGTACAAACAACATAGCGGGAAAACAAAAATTCTCTGTGTCCCCGGTGATCCCTGTGGCGGTGTTCTTGGCGTCTTGCCGTCTTGGCGCGAGATTTTACAGAAAGATCGTGGACGCGGTTCACTCCTGCAATCAATTTTTTGAGTACTTGCTATCCAGCTCGCGCAGGTGTGCCAGCTTTTCGGCAATCTTTATTTCCAGGCCGCGCGGCACCGGCCGGTAATAGTTCGGCGTCCCCATGCCATCCGGGAAATAGTGCTCGCCCGCCGCATAGGCCTCGGGCTCGTCGTGCGCGTAGCGGTAGGCCTTGCCATAACCGAGTTCCTTCATGAGCCGGGTCGGCGCATTGCGCAGGTGTACCGGCACCTCGAGCGAGCCTGTCTTGACGATATCGCTGCGCGCCGCGTTCCAGGCCATGTACACGGCATTGCTCTTGGCCGCGCAGGCAAGATAGATTACCGCCTGCGCCAGTGCCAGTTCGCCTTCCGGGCTGCCGAGGCGTTCCTGCACGTCCCAGGCGTTCAGGCACAGCGTCAACGCGCGCGGATCGGCGTTGCCGATATCCTCCGCGGCCATGCGCACCACGCGCCGGGCGAGGTAAAGCGGATCGCAGCCGCCGTCCAGCATGCGCACCAGCCAGTACAGGGCGGCATCCGGACTGGAGCCGCGCACCGACTTGTGCAGTGCCGATATCTGGTCGTAGAAATCGTCGCCGCCCTTGTCGAAGCGCCGGGTGCCGCCGCTGATGACCTCGTTGAACACGGTCTCGGGTATGACGGTCCTGCCGTCCGTTTCCTCGGCGAGATCGGCGGCGATCTCCAGCAGGTTCAGCGCGCGGCGTGCATCACCGTCCGCCGCCACGGCCAGGCGGTCGAGCAGCGCATCGGGGATGGCGAGCCGGCGTGCGCCCAGTCCGTTGACGGGGTCGGCGAGCGCGGCATCGATAATGGCACGCAGCGCCACGGGTTCCAGCCGCTTGAGTACATAGGTGCGCACGCGCGACAGCAGCGCGCTGTTCAGCTCAAACGACGGGTTTTCCGTAGTAGCCCCGATGAAGATGACCGTGCCGTCCTCCACATAGGGCAGGAAGGCATCCTGCTGCGACTTGTTGAAGCGGTGCGCCTCGTCGACGAACAGGATGGTCGGGCGCCCCTCCAGGTCGCGGACCTGCTGTGCGGCTGCGACGGCGGCGCGAATTTCCTTCACCCCGGCCAGCACGGCCGACAGCGTGAGAAATTCCGCATTGGTCTGTTCGGCCAGCAGCCGCGCCAGCGTGGTCTTTCCGGTGCCCGGCGGACCCCACAGCACCATGGAATGCAGGTTGCCCTCCTCGATTGCGCGGCGCAGCGGTTTTTCTTCACCGAGGATGTGCGGCTGGCCGGTAAAGGCCGCCAGGGTGTGCGGACGCATGCGGTCGGCCAGCGGCCGGTAGGGTTCGGCGTGGTGTGTCATGAACTCACGGCGTCAGTCAATGTCTCCAATGACATCGGCACCGGCCGGCGGCTCGAACCGGAAGATGTCCTGCCCGAGGTGCGGGTTGCGCACCACATTGGAAAAACTGAACGTCGTGGTATTGCCGAACGAGTCATGCGCCTCGATCTGCGCCAGCAGTCCATCCGCAAAGGCCAGCGTGAGCGTGGTGATGTTGCTGTCGTCCGTTTTGGGCGTCAGCTGCACACGGTTGGCCTCCAGTTCCCGGATCGTGAAAACCTCGTCCAGCGGTCTTGAGCCGCTCAGCAGCATCGCCGGGGTCGCGGTCAGCACCTCGCTGGCGTCCTGCACGGTGACCTGCTCCAGGTCTTCGTCGTAGGACCAGACCCGCGTGCCGTCGGCGACCAGCTGCTGCCTGTAGGGCGTCAGGTAATCCCAGCGGAAGCGTCCGGGGCGCATGATCCACAGGTGTCCCTGTGACGATTGCACGGTCCTGTCATTGGCATCGACGACCTGCTGGTCGAAGTCCGCCTGCAGTGTCTCCAGACCGCTGAAGAAATGGTCGAGATAGCCCGGCGCGGGGCTGGACAGGACCGGGGCTGAAACCATCAGCAGGCCGCTGAACAGGGCCTTGAGCATGCGGGTATACATAGATCAGTCAGGTGGCGGCGGTGCCAGCACCTCGCGACTGCCATTGGTTTCCATTGGGCCTACGACACCGGTCTCCTCCATATGTTCAATCATGCGCGCGGCGCGGTTGTAGCCGATCTTGAGACGGCGCTGTACACCGGAAATGGAGGCCTTGCGGGTCTGGGTAACGATCATCACGGCCTGGTCGTAGAGCGGATCCGACTCGGTGTCCTCGCCGGTGCCGCCGCCATTGGCCGCCGACAGGCCTGGCACAGGATCCGTGGACATCTCGAGAATTTCGCTCATGTAGTCGGGCTCCGAGCGGCCCTTCAGGTGCGCCGTCACCTTGTGCACTTCCTGGTCGGAGACAAACGCGCCATGCACGCGCACCGGCACGCTGGTACCGGGCGCCACGTAGAGCATGTCGCCGTGGCCAAGCAGCTGTTCCGCGCCCATTTGGTCGAGTATGGTGCGCGAGTCGATCTTCGATGAGACCTGGAAGGCGATGCGGGTCGGAATATTCGCCTTGATCAGGCCGGTGATGACGTCCACCGAGGGGCGCTGCGTGGCGAGGATGAGATGCACACCGGAGGCACGCGCCTTTTGCGCCAGTCGCGCGATCAGCTCCTCGACCTTCTTGCCCACCACCATCATCATGTCGGCAAGCTCGTCGATGATGATCACGATATACGGCAGCGCAAGCAGCGTCGGGTGCTCGGTGCCTTCCAGCGCCTCTTCCGGGTTGAACAGCGGATCCGGTAGCGGCTCGCCGGCCTCGATGGCCTCTTTCACCTTGCGGTTGTAGCTGGCGATATTGCGCACGCCCAGCGACGCCATCAGGCGATAGCGGCGCTCCATTTCGCCCACACACCAGCGCAGTGCGTTGGCGGCCTCGCTCATGTCGGTGACCACCGGCGTGAGCAGGTGCGGGATGCCTTCGTAGACCGACAACTCGAGCATCTTCGGGTCGATCATGATCAGCCGCACGTCCTTCGGCAGCGTCTTGTAGAGCAGGCTCAGCACCATGGCGTTGATGCCGACCGACTTGCCTGAGCCGGTGGTGCCGGCCACCAGCAGATGCGGCATCCTGGCGAGATCGACCACCACCGGCACACCGCTGATATCCTTGCCCAGCGCCAGTGTCAGCGGTGAGGTCGATTCATCGTACTCGCGCGTGTTGAGTATTTCGCCCAGGCTGATGATGGCGCGGTGCTCGTTGGGGATTTCCAGTCCGATCACGGATTTGCCCGGAATGACCTCGACCACGCGCACGCTGATCGCCGACAGCGCGCGCGCGATGTCCTTGGCGAGGTTGGTGATCTGGCTGACCTTGACGCCCGGGCCGAGATCAAGCTCGAAGCGCGTGATCACCGGGCCGGGATTGACCGCCACCACCTCGACTTCGATATTGAAGTCGAGCAGCTTCATCTCCACCAGCCGTGACATGGCCTCCAGCGCGGCGTCAGAGTAGCCCGCCTGGGATGCGCGCGGTTCGTCCAGCAGCGCCAGCGGCGGCAGTTCGCTGTCGGCCGGCGGGTCGAACAGCGGCACCTGACGCTCGCGTTCCTTGCGTTCACTTGTCGACGGCTTGGTAATGACCGGCTCGATGCGCACCGGCTTGCGGCTGGCGATCTTCTTCTGCACGGTTTCGATGACTTCCTTGCGCTCGATGCGCGCCCGTCGCGCCGCGAGCTGCTCCGGAATCATTGCACCGTAGTCATACAGGTAATCTGCCGCAATCAGCGTATGCCTGCCGATGAAGTCCATCACCGACAGCCAGGAGATACCGGTAAACAGGGTGACGCCGGTAAGAAACAGTGCCAGCAGGAAAAGGGTGGTGCCCACCGGGCTGACCATGTCGACGAGGCCACTGGCGATGACATTGCCGAGCACGCCGCCGGAACCGGCCGGCAGGCCGCCATTGCCACCGCCTGATTCCAGCGCCGCCAGTCCGCAGCCGGCGCCGACTGTCATGAGAAAGCCGGACCAGCGCACCGCAAGTACGTGCAGGTCGATGCCGCCGCCAGGCGTGTGACCGCGGTACACCAGCCAGCCGCTGTAGCCAATCATGACGGGGAACAGGTAGGCAAGGTAACCCAGCAGGTAGAGCAGCACATCGGCCAGCCAGGCTCCGATCAGGCCGCCGGCATTGTTGATCTGCGTCACCGCGCCGCTGTTCGACCAGCCCGGGTCGGCCGGGTGGTAGCTCAGCAGTGAAACCAGCAGGAAGATGGCGAGTGCGCCCAGAATCAGCAGCGCACCCTCGCGCAACCCGTGGGTTACCTGGTGGGTGAGCTTCGTCGTAGCTGCGGTTTTACGCCGTGCCTGGGCCAAAATAATCTTCTTTCAGAGGTTGTATCGCCAATCGCAGGATTCTATTTGTTTTTTTACCCATCAATCAAGTCCTGCCTGCAATGCCGGGTGCACTACCCCGCCAGCCCGGACATTTATGCCCCTGCGCAGGTCCGCGCAAGCTTCCCAACCCGGTTGCGCCAGCTGCAGCACATAGGGCAGCAAGGCAACGGAAAGCGCGCGGGAGGCGCTGTGCGGTACCGCCCCGGGCATGTTGGTGACGCAGAAATGCACCACACCCTCTTCGACAAAGGTCGGATCTGCATAGCTCGTCGGTCGCGTGGTCTCGACACAACCACCCTGGTCTACCGAGATATCGACGATGACGCTGCCTGCCTCCATGCTGGCCACCATGTCGCGACTGATGAGGTGCGGTGAGCGGCTGCCGGTACGCAGCACCGCGCCGATCAGCAGGTCGGCGCCGGCCACGTGGGCACGCAAGCGATCGGGGTACGGATACAGCCCGGTGACATTGTTGCCGAGCGCACGCATGGCGGCGAGGCGCTCGCGCCGGAGGTCGAATACCGTGACCTCGGCACCGATGGCCGCGGCCATGGCCGCGGCATTGCCGCCGGCATGGCCGGCGCCCAGCACCACAACGCGACCACGTTCGACACCCGGCAGTCCGCCCAGCAGCAGTCCCTTGCCGCCCTGCGGCTGGTGCAGCAGGTGGGTGCCGATCTGGGTCGAGAGACGCCCGGCAATATCGCTCATCGGCGTCAGCAATGGCAGGTCGCCGTGATCGGTTTCCACCGTTTCGAAGCCGACCGCGGTCAGGCCGATGTCCTGCAACCTGCGTGTCAGTTCCGGGGCGGGTGCGAGGTGCAGGAAGCAGAACAGCAGGTGATCCCCGCGCAACAACGCCAGGTCACCGGCGACCGGCTCCTTGACCTTGACTACCAGCTGCGCTGCGTCATAGGTCTGCGCGGCATCCGCACGTACCACCGCGCCGGCGGCCACGTACAGCTCATCACTGAATCCCGACAACTGGCCGGCACCCTGTTCGACGAAGACCTCGTGTCCCGCGTGGACCAGTGCACTGACGGCATCGGGACTCAGCGCGATGCGCCCTTCCAGCGGCTTGATCTCTTTCGGAATACCGATCTTCACGGTTGCTTTACCCTGTGCATCAAGTTACGTAACATTCGCCTGGCTGTTTGTACAATCCGGTTGCCGGCGTCTGCCGGAACCAACCGCCCGTGGACCTGTCGATACCCTGTCTGCGCGGGCCAGCGGTGCTTCAAATGGCGTTTCACGGAATTTATTCGGAGCATTATACATGAGCGATATCAAGCACTGCCGCCTAATTATCCTGGGTTCCGGACCGGCCGGTTATACCGCCGCCGTTTATGCCGCGCGCGCCAATCTTGCTCCGGTACTGATCACCGGCCTGGAACAGGGTGGCCAGCTGATGACTACCACGGATGTGGAAAACTGGCCGGGCGGTGCGGCGGACTTGCAGGGCCCGGCGTTGATGGAGGACATGCAAAGGCATGCCGAGCGATTCAGTACCGAGATCGTGTTCGACCATATTCACACGGTCGATTTCAGCGAGCGGCCCTTTTCCCTCAAGGGCGACGCAGGCGCATACAGCTGCGATGCACTGATCATCGCCACCGGTGCATCGGCCATGTACCTGGGACTGCCATCGGAAGAGACGTTCAGGGGCAAGGGCGTGTCGGCCTGCGCCACCTGTGACGGCTTCTTCTACAAGCAGCAGCAGGTGGCGGTGATCGGCGGCGGCAACACCGCGGTGGAGGAAGCGCTCTACCTGGCGAATATCGCGTCGCACGTCACGCTTGTGCACCGGCGCGACGAACTGCGTGCGGAAAAGATCCTGCAGGACCGGCTGTTCCGCAAGGAACAGGAAGGTGTGATCACGATCGAATGGAACAGCGTGCTGGACGAGGTGCTGGGTGACGCCAGCGGCGTCACCGGCATGCGTCTCAGGAACGTCGTGGACGGCAGCACCAGGGATATCGGGCTGACAGGCGTGTTCATCGCCATAGGCCACAAGCCGAACACGCAGATCTTCGCCGGCCAGCTGGAGATGCATAACGGTTACATCAGGGTCAGGAGCGGCCTCGAAGGCATGGCGACAGCCACCAGCGTCGAGGGCATTTTCGCCGCCGGCGATGTCAGTGACCATGTCTATCGTCAGGCAGTCACCTCTGCCGGCACCGGCTGCATGGCGGCGCTCGATGCCGAGTCATACCTCGATCACCTGGCACACCAGGCCAGGGGCTGAAACGGACGCGGCAGTTAC
>Ga0210112_1000322_pt1 | contig 13314 bp, 10 predicted proteins | sample Joice_ThreeSqC_D_FD_184875 | JGI IMG/M metagenome (GOLD analysis project Ga0210112, IMG submission 184875) | Wetland microbial communities from San Francisco Bay, California, USA, that impact long-term carbon sequestration - Joice_ThreeSqC_D2... | ecosystem: Environmental > Aquatic > Marine >... | reverse complement strand
TCACAACATTCTTTTGCCCGATTTTCTCATAGCATTTGTCCTGATTGCGCCAGACAACTATACCCGGATTTTAATGCTGACAAAATGAAAATTGCCCAAATAGATTCAGCGGATGGGAAAAAGCCGCAGCGCTGATTTAAGCGTTGGGCCTTGGTGCTGATACCCCATGCGCCCCTTTTTGTTTCCAGCATCGAGAATCTACCATCCAGCGCCGGAAGCTTACCCTTCAAATCCTGCCAGTTATGGAACGCATACCCATATTTTTAATCGGCTGCCGCCCGGATTTGCATTCTGCAAAAGGATGTGATATTTTTAAAAATAATTGAATGTTTGCAGCCTCAAAGCCTGCGGACGGCCCTGGGATTTGACTGCCGAAAAATAGGCCCTAGCTCAAAAAATAGCTTCTATACAGAATGACTTGGATCCTTGCACGTCCATAGACAGCGATTTGCAGGTTTTACCGTTGTCGATAGCTTTAATGTTACAATTTACCCTTAGAATAGGCAATTCATTGGGGCGCTGTGTATAATTTAAGTTTCGAATTACCCGGCCGATATAGACTTTGTAATTCGGAAATTTCTATTTTATGAATGATAATCTTTGAAGGGCTGAAGCGGTTTTTATAGAAGGGCTTACCCTTTGATTTCTCACGAAATTTCTTGACTTATCGACGAGAATATAATTTAGTTTAATAAGCCCCAGGAAGTTTGGCAGGGCCTTGCAACTTCACCCGATAAGTTAAGATAAAAAGGTTCGACATCTTATGTTTGTCTTCAACAATTTACTTGCCGCAATAGCCAGTGTACTGGATCTCGTCCTCGTCATTTTCATGTGGATCGTAATTGCCCGCGCAATTCTGTCATGGGTCAGCCCCGATCCCTACAACCCGATCGTTCGCTTTATTAACAATGTTACAGAACCTGTACTTTACCAGGTTCGGAAGAGAATTCCGTTGAATTTTGGTGGGATTGATTTTTCTCCCATTCTCATTCTTTTGGCTGTCATCTTTCTGCGGCAATTCGTTGTACAAAGTTTGCGGGATCTGGCGCAAATGCCGTAAAAAACAAAAAGGCAGGTGAAACCAATGAACATCACTCCCCTTGATATCCAGCAACAGAAGTTTAAAACCAGAATTCGCGGCTTTGACGTCCGGGAGGTGGACGCTTTCCTTGAACAAGTAGCCAACGTCATTGAATCGTTGCAAAGAACTCATAAGGATGGCCAGGAGGAGGTTCGGCGCCTTGAACTTGAAATCCAGGGATACCGTAAACGCGAGGAAACCTTTAAGAGGGCATTGTTAAATTCCCAAAAAGTTCTGGACCAGATGAAAGATAATGCTCGCAAATCAGCTGAGCTGATAATTGCCGAAGCCGAGGTCAAAGCGGAAAAAATATTAAACAACGCCCACAATCGGCTGGCGCAATTGCATGAAGACATATCAGAATTGAAACGGCAGCGCACGCAAATCGAAGTCCAGATCGGTTCAATTGTTGAGGCTCACAGCAAACTGCTTGAACTCAGCAAAGAAGGCGCCAAAACAATGGACGAACAAGACGCCAAACTGAAAGTGTTAAAACAGGCAAGGTAACCGCCGTCGCATCTTCTGATTTTGCAATAAAACCGTCGAGAGCGAATATTACAAGGTTTCAGAAGTGTGGAAAATTTCCGCACAAATTCTTCGCTTGAGGCGGTTTTATCAGCAAGAGCGACTTTTATGCGATGACGCACTACTAACTTAATCTCATTTTAGACCAACGAATCTGAATGCGGGAGTTTTGAATGGCAAAGATTGATGCTTTTTTCAAATTGATGAACGAACAGGGGGCTTCGGATCTCCATTTGACTGCAGGGCAGCCCCCGGCTCTGAGAATTAGAGGTGATATCGAACGGATCAAATATAAAGTTCTCGACAATGATGATTTAAGGGGAATGCTTTACGAAATTGCTCCGGAACAGAAAATTAAATCCTTTGAAGAAACCGGAGATGTTGATTTCGGCTACGAAATACCGGGGTTGGCCAGGTATCGAGCCAATTTTTTTATGCAAAAAAATGGTGTCGGGGCAGTATTCAGAGAGATCCCCAGTGCCATCATGACCGCAGAACAACTGGGGCTTCCGGAGGTAGTGTCAAAACTGGCGACCCTTCCGAGAGGTCTGGTTCTGGTTACCGGTCCTACTGGTAGCGGAAAATCAACGACTCTGGCGGCGGTGATTGATGTGGCCAATCGCGCGCGCAAAGATCACATTATCACCGTCGAAGACCCGATAGAGTTCGTGCACCAGAGCCAGGGGTGCATCGTAAATCACCGGGAGATAGGGATCCATACAAATTCTTTTTCAACCGCTTTGCGAGGCGCCCTGCGCGAGGACCCGGATATTATTCTGGTGGGAGAAATGCGGGATCTCGAAACGATCTCGCTGGCGGTGGAAGCAGCCTCCACTGGGCACCTGGTTTTCTCCACCCTGCATACCTCCAGCGCCTATAAAACCGTTGACCGCGTGATCGAGGTTTTCCCGTCATCGGAACAACCCCTCATCAGATCAACACTTTCCGATGGGCTGCGGGCAGTTATTGCCCAGGTCCTTTTTAAGCGTATTGACCGCAAAGGAAGGGTGGTGGCACTGGAAATCCTGATCGCCAATCCGGCCGTGCGCAATCTAATCCGGGAAGGCAAAACCCATCAGATACCGTCTATGATTCAGACCGGGAAAAAATTCGGTATGATCCTGCTGGATGACTCCATTATGGCTCTTTATACCAAAGGAATGGTCAGCGCCGAGGAAGCCTATGCCAAAGCAAATGATAAAGGTCGGTTCAGACCCCTGCTCAAAACGGCGCCGCCGGACTTTACCGAGGCATAGTGTTAGTTAAATAGTTGAATAGTTAAAAGGATTGAAATCTATTTTTATATTTCAACAACATATAATTATAAAATGAGGTTATTTGCCGATTCTAATAACAATTAACGTATAACGATTAACACCCAATTGAGCGGTTTTCGCTCAATTGGGCAAACTGTGGGAAATAATGAAAAAACAGGAAATCGATCATATACTGGTAAGGATGCTGGACTATCATCGAGATGTTTCTGATCTGAATTTTACGGTGGGAAAACCCATGCAGGTCGAAAGTGCGGGAGAGTTGATCCCCGTTGACATCAAACCGGCCTTTAAAGCACTTACCCCTTTCCAGAACGAAATTCTGGCCCTGAATTTAATCAATCAGGACCGTCGATTGACGGGAACCCTGCTTACCAGCGGATCCTGCGATCTGTCCTACGGTTTACCCGGTAAAGCGCGCTTCCGGGTCAACATCTTCTCCCAGGGGGGCAACCTTTCCATTGTCTTGCGAAAACTCGAATCAAAGATCCCGACGATTGAAGAACGCGGGCTGCCAAAAACCATGTATAAGATTGCCCAGGAGAAAAACGGCCTGGTATTAGTGACCGGCGCTACGGGCTCCGGTAAAACCACAACGCTGGCGGCAATTCTGGATCAGATCAACGAAACCAAATCCGTACACATCGTCACCCTTGAAGATCCGGTGGAATATCAGCACCCCCACAAAAAATCTACGTATAACCAGCGAGAGCTTGGACTCGATTTCGATTCTTACGCCAATGGACTGCGCGCTGCCCTGCGGCAAGCGCCCAAGGTAATTCTGGTCGGCGAAATGCGCGACCGGGAAACAGTGGAAATCGGCCTCAGTGCTGCTGAAACCGGTCATCTGGTTTTAACCACCCTGCATACCGTTGATGCCGGCTCTACGGTCAACCGTATCATCGGTATGTTCCCAAACGAAGACGAGCGCCAGATTCGCATCCGGCTGGCCGACGCGGTTCGCTGGATTGTGTGTCAGCGACTGCTGCCCAAAGTCGGTGGCGGCCGGGTTGCGACTTTTGAAATTCTCGGCACCAACCTGAGGGTCCAGGATACGGTCCTGCACGGGGAAAGCGAGGGCAAAACCTTTTATGACATCATGGAAACCAGCGGCGCCTTCGGCATGGTAACCTTTGACCAGCATCTTGTCGGCCTGTACGAGGAAGGCCAGATCACCCAGGAAACTGCCATGGCCTATGCATCCCAGAGAGGAATCGTGGGTCGTGGTATCGACTCCATCAAAAGCTCTCGCGGAGAAACCACCACCGATATTGAAAAACTGGAAATTGATCGTACATACAACAAGGCGCTATGATACAAGCGTTGCCGTTATAACCACTAAAAGCTATATTCAGGTAACCCCATGGACATCATCTGCAGCAATTGTTCAAGTAAATTTCGAATCCCCGACGAAAAAATTCCAGCCGGTCGCATCACCACCCTGCAGTGCCCCAAATGCAAAACCCGAATTTCTCTGGATCCGGAAAAAAAACATAGAGGCGGTACGGTAACCGCATCAGCGACAAAGGATGGCGATAGCTATGACACCTCCGATAAACCCTTTGATTTTATTGAGGAAGAAGGATTAACCGCCCTGTTGTGCGAGCCAAATCCCATTGCTCGAAAAACCATCGAATCTGCCCTTAATATGATGGATTACCAGATTACCATCGCGGAAAGCGCGCGGGACGCCCTCAAGCGCATGCGCTACCATGTCTACAATCTTATCGTCGTAGATGAGAATTTTGACACCAAAAACCCGGACGCCAACGGGGTTTTGATCTATCTGGAACGGCTGCAAATGGCGGTTCGTCGCAATATTTTTGTGGCCATGATCAGCACCAGATACCGCACCATGGACAACATGATGGCCTTTCACGCCAGCGTCAATTTAATCATCAACGTCAAAAATATTGATGACATCGCTAAAATATTAGGCCGCGGAATTACCGATACCGAGATGTTCTACCGCATCTACAAAGAAACCCTCAAAGCAACCGGCCGTGCCTAAGATTCTAACCCGGATAAGCCGGATTGAGCAAAGCCCAAACCATCAATCTCCCGCATCCCTGAGCGCATCCAGAACCTTGACGGTTGCAATCGTATTGGCAACATCGTGAACCCTTACGATGTGGGCACCGTTTAACACGGCAGCCGCCACGGCGGCCTGGGTGCCGGTCTCGACGATGGGCAGATCCGGCCGGATGTCTTCTTCATGGGCTTGCTTGAGGATTTTACGGATAAAGGCTTTGCGGGAGGCGCCGATCAGAACCGGCAGGTCAAGGGCTGTAAAGGCGTGAATATGTTTGAGCAGCAAAAGGTTATGGGTAACCGTTTTACCGAATCCGATTCCGGGATCCACGATGATTTTTGAGCGGGGAACGCCCAGCTTTCCGGCCCTTGCAACGGCATCTTCCAGAAAGCTGCGGATGTCTTCGATCAGATTGTCATAACGGGGGGCAACCTGCATGGATTTTGGCTCGCCCAGCATATGCATCAAGATCAGCGGGGTGTCGAATTCAACGGCCAGGGCTGCCAGACCGGGATCAGAGCGCAAGGCGGCCACATCATTAATGATGGCGGCGCCAGCGTCAAGCGCCCGCCGGGCGACATCGGCTTTGGTGGTATCGATGGAGATGGGAATCGATACACGCTGGGCAAGCTTTTCGATCACCGGTACAACCCGGCGAATTTCTTCTTCAACGGGCACAGGGTCCGAGAACGGTCGGGTGGATTCGCCGCCGATATCTATAATATCGGCGCCATCGGCTGCCAGCTTTTCACCCCGGGCTACAGCAGCATCGGTGTTGTAAAATTTTCCGCCGTCCGAAAAGGAGTCGGGGGTTACGTTAACAACCCCCATGACGCAGGTTTGCCGCCCGAGCTCCAGGGTATGATTTGACCATGAAAGGTGAAATATTTTACGCGGCATGATCCAATTACGCCGGTTTGGAAGTTGCCTGGGCCCCCGGCTCATTTTCCTCAAGCTTTTTTGAGAGAAGCTTGATGCCGGGCCTTAATTCTGTGATCAACTCATCCAGCTCTTTACCCTGAACAGTTTCTTGTTCCAGCAGCAGCGCCGCCAGTTTGTGGAGAATGTCGAGGTTTTCTTTGAGCACAGCCACTGCACGTTTATAAGCATCTTTGATCAGCTTGTTAATTTCTTCGTCAATCATTTGGGCTGTCGATTCAGAGTAGTCCCGGTGCTGGGAAATTTCCCGACCCAGAAAAATCTGCTCTTCACCCTTGGAATAAGACAGCGGACCCAGCTTATCGCTCATGCCCCAGTTGCGTATCATTGTTTGGGCCAGGGCGGTGGCCTGTTTGATATCATTGGCGGCACCGGTACTGATACGGTTGAATATAATTTCTTCGGCCGCACGCCCGCCGAAGGCAACCGACAGTTCGCTTTCGAGCTGATCCTTGAATTTAAAATCGCGCTCTTCGGGCAAAAACCATGTCACACCGGCCGCCCGTCCCCGGGGCACAATGGTTATCTTATTGACAGCATCGGTTTCGGGTAAAAAACGGGCGACCAGGGCGTGCCCGCCTTCATGATAAGCTGTAATCTTGCGGTCTTCTTCCTTGATGACCTTGGATTTGCGCTCCAGCCCCATATAAACTTTGTCTTTGGATTCTTCAAAGTCGACCATCTCGACCTTTTCTTTGTCCCGCTTGGCAGCCAGCAGGGCGGCCTCGTTGACCAGGTTTTCAAGGTCGGCGCCGGAAAAACCGGGTGTCCCTTTGGCCAGGATCAGCGGATTGACATCGGGGGCAACGGGGGATTTCTTCATGTGGACTTTAAGGATCTTTTCGCGGCCTTTGATATCCGGCATGGAAACAACCACCTGGCGGTCAAACCGTCCGGGACGCAGCAACGCCGGGTCGAGCACATCGGGCCGGTTGGTAGCCGATATCAGAATAACCCCTTCGTTGGATTCGAACCCGTCCATTTCAACCAGAAGCTGGTTTAAGGTCTGTTCGCGCTCATCGTGTCCACCGCCCAGACCGGCGCCCCGGTGCCGGCCGACAGCATCGATTTCGTCGATGAAAATAATGCAGGGCGCATTTTTTTTGCCCTGGACAAATAAATCCCGCACCCGCGACGCACCGACACCCACAAACATCTCTACAAAGTCGGAGCCACTGATGCTGAAAAAAGGCACCCCGGCCTCACCTGCAATCGCGCGTCCCAAAAGCGTTTTCCCGGTACCCGGAGGACCCATCAAAAGGACCCCTTTGGGAATTCGTCCGCCCAGGCGGGTGAATTTTTTGGGATCTCTTAAAAATTCGACAATTTCTCCCAGCTCTTCTTTGGCTTCATCGATGCCGGCTACATCTTCAAAGGTTACTTTCGCGGATTGATCGGACGCCAGACGCGCCCGGCTTTTACCAAAAGAAAGTGCCTTGCCGCCCCCGGACTGCATCTGACGCATAAAAAAAATCCAAACGCCGATCAAAATCAGCATCGGAAACCATGAAACCAGTACGGACATGTACCATGGATTCTCCGCAGGAGGTTTGGCGCTGATGGTAACATTTTTTTTCCGCAGGGTGTTAATGAGATCCTTGTCCTGGGGGGCATAAATCTTGAAACGGTTATGATTGGTATCCGTGACATACAGCTCCTGTCCCTGGATTACCACCTCGGCCACATGCTCGCTTTCGACCATGTTCAGAAACTCGGTATAGCTGATGCTGGTTTCAGCCATATGCTGTTGACTGAAAAGATTGTAAAGCATGACCATCATCAAAGTGATGACCAACCATAACGCCAAATTTTTATAAAACGGATTCAAATGTTTTTACCTCCCGGGTTAAATTGATTGGGAATTTAATATTGATGATTGACTATTTGTGGAGGTCGCTACGCTCCATCGATTAGGACAATAATTAAGATTGAAACATTCCCTGAATATTCAATCGACAATAGTCAGTTGTCAATTGTCTTAGCAGTATCTCTTATCTAAAGTGAAATATCAAGTTTAAGGAGCCAAATTAAAAAAAATCCCGGATCAGGATCACCTGCTCGCACCCGAGTTTATATGCAAATCTAATCATTATCGCTAATTAAGCAAGCAAAAGTTCGGCCAAAAGGACGCGCCGGGTTTTCGGACCCAATTTTACGCTGTTGTCGATGCGATGACCGGCTACCCAGATGATTTTGTCCTCGCTCAACAATAACGGACATTTTTTGCGCTGGCGTGCGGAAATTTTATGGTTGCTAAAATATTTCTTTAATTTCTGGGTGCCATCCACTCCCAGGGGCGAAAATCGATCCCCCGGTCGAAAATTGCGAACCACCAGCGGAAATCGCAGACAATCACGGTCAAAAAAAGCCCGGTGGTTCCCGGAAACCTTAAAATCCGGTAGATCCTCTCTTCTGATTTCTGTGAGCTTGATGGCGGCGTTGGCCTCTTGTATCGCTGTGGTCCCTTCGCCGGCAATCGTGTACCGGTAATCGATTACATCTGCTTGCGATTCCGGGTCCTGCTTTTCAATAGTGAGGGCCCCAGCGCCTTTAATCACCCGAACACCATCGGGCAGATTCAGGCTGCTGCAGGCCTGACCCTTCTTAGCCAATTCAAGAACGGTGTCTACATGCAAAAAGGTGATGCGCCGCAAATCCTGTTTCACGCTGATAATCGCCTTTCTGATAATCCGTCTTCCGGCCGCCAAATCCATAGCATTGACACCCGGTATGGCCAAGCTGATTTTATGGGATGTTCTGTCTAAAACACATTCATTAAAAAACGGCTCGAGGGCTTCATCCATCCATTGATCCTCAGCCTGCAGAATCTCTCCCAGACGATTGAGAGAATCTACGATCGCAGGGTTGTAGGATCTTTTAAGCTCGGGAATTAAATGATGGCGAACTTTGTTGCGCCGGTATGCCGGGTCGGTGTTGGAAGTATCCGTTACAAAGCCTATTTTTTTTTCTGAAATATAAGCCTGGATTTGAGACCGTTTAAGGTGGATTAAGGGCCGCACGATTTTATTATCCCTGACGGGAGCAATTCCGGACAGGCCCAGGGGGCCGCTGCCGCGCAACAAATTCATAAGGACCAGTTCGGCATTGTCGTCACTGTGATGACCCAGGGCAATTTTATTAAACCCGTCTTTAGATGCAACCGCTTCATAAAACTCATAGCGCACCTGGCGCGCGGCTTCTTCCAGAGAAAGGCGCCGGCGCTTTTGAAAAGCATGCACATCTTTTTTTTCAAGGTAGAAGGGCAAATTAAATTTCCCGGCAAGGCCAGCCGCAAATTCAGCATCCCGGTCGGATTCCTGCGCTCGCAGGCAGTGGTTCAGGTGGGCTATCGCCAGCTGGAGAGAATATTCTCCGGCGAGGGTATCCAAAAGGTGGGCAAGGGCAACCGAATCCGGACCACCGGAGACAGCTATCAGCACAGCGTCTCCCGGCACAAACATGGCGTACCTGGCTATTGTTTCTCGTACGATGCGCAGAATCTTTTTCTCGGCGTTTGCATTGGTTTTATTTTTTGTGGAGTCCATCATAATTACAAATAATTCAAATTATTTTAAACTCTTCAGGGAAATGGCGGATATCCGAAAATTGGATATATAATATGTTAACCTGATAGGATATGCAACCATGGGACGAAAACCTCTAAATCCAACAAAAAGTTCTAAGCCTAAAGATGGGGGATATTTACCTGACCCCTGCCTGGCGCAGCGCAGCCTTTAGGCGAAGGCGGCAACCTTTGAACCCGGAAACTGGAACGGCTAAATTTTTCTTGCAAAATTGTTTTTTTTGCGTATTTTATCAGCGGTTGTGCTAGGCGGGGAGCTAGCGGTGCCCTATTCCCGAAATCCGCTTATGCGGGGCTGAATTCCCGCCCAAGGATCTTATACTTGGAACCCTTGGACCATTTTGATTGGACGCCACGCAACAGGCGGTCATGAACCTCGTCAGATCCGGAAGGAAGCAGCGATAAGTGATGCGGTCTGTGTCCTGGTTTGATCTCAATCTGTATAATGTGACGAGGTTTCCAAAAAGGTTCGACGGCGGGTGCACAACCGTCTTATGAGATTTGGGATCTGGGATTTCGGATTTTAATACTGTAAGATATCTGATTTTATTTTGATTGATACATAGATTCAATATGTTAAGCCATAAGCACTAGGCCTCTCACCTTATAAATGATTTTTCCCTGTAAAATAAGAGTTAACCCCTTTTAATAAATCCGAAATCCCAAATCGCAAATCGCAAAACCCTGCTAATTTAAATTCAGTAGATGAACCCCTAAAATCTATTGAGTGCTCAGCATGCATTATTTCTTATAAAACCTTGCTATTACAACCTTGACATCGTTTCAACTTGTCTTACTTTTCAAGTCAATAATTGCACACCGCAAATCAAAGGGAGAATGCGTAGACGAATGTCAGGGAAAAAAATTATTAAAATTCAAAGCGCTTCGGACGAAGGCAAAGAAAAGGATAGCGAGGCAGAAATTGCTGCCACGGATAGGAAAGATCCTCAAGGCAAACCTGAGAAGGCAGAGCCGATGGAAGTCGTTGATCCGGTGAAGGATTTGGAAGTTCAACTGGAAGCCACGGAGCAGGAAGCCAAAGAAAATTATGATCGCCTGCTCAGGGTTTCGGCCGAATTTGAAAATTACAAAAAACGCACCTCCCGGGAACTGGAGGAATTCAGGAAATTCGCAAACCAGTCTTTGATTAAAGAGCTGCTGTCTGTGGTCGACAACCTGGAATTGGCCATGAATTCAACCAATGGCCACAAAACCATAGAACAGGGCCTGTTGCAGGGACTGGACTTGACCCATAAGGAAATATTGAAGGTTTTTGAAAAATTTAATGTCAAACCCATTGAGGCTAAAGGACAGGCCTTTGATCCGACCTTTCACGAGGCAGTCATGCAGGAAGAGACTGATGAGTTTGCAGCAAACACGGTTATCAATGAGCTTCAAAAAGGCTACTTGATTCACGATAGATTGCTGCGCCCGTCCATGGTTGTGGTGGCGAGGGCCAGCGAAAAAAAGGATAATTAAAAAGAATCTTAACAAAAAATTGGATTAAAATTTGTTGCAATGAGGTTAAGGAGGGATAAAACATGTCAAAGGTAATCGGAATCGATCTCGGCACTACGAATTCCTGTGTGGCCGTAATGGAAGGTGGTGATGCCACGGTAATCACCAATCAGGAGGGCGGGCGCACCACGCCTTCGATAGTCGCCATTAACGAAAATGGTGAAAGATTGGTAGGCCAAATCGCCAAACGACAAGCGATCACAAATCCCGAGAATACGGTATTCGGTGTTAAACGGCTGATAGGTCGCAAATTCGCATCAAAACAGGTGCAGGCTGATATCAAGGTTCTTCCTTATAAAATCGAACAGGCCAGCAATGGCGACATCCGAATTAATTTGAAGGGCAAACAGCACAGTGCCGCCGAGATATCCTCATATATTTTGGCAAATATTAAAAAGACCGCCGAAGAATATCTTGGTGAGACGATAACCGACGCCGTCATTACCGTACCGGCCTATTTCGACGACAGCCAGCGCCAGGCGACCAAGGATGCCGGTAAAATTGCCGGGCTAAATGTCCTGCGGATCATTAACGAACCGACGGCCGCATCTCTGGCTTACGGGTTGGACAAAAAAAAGGAAGAGAAGATCGCGGTTTTCGATCTGGGCGGCGGCACCTTTGATGTATCGATCCTTGAGATTGGTGAAGGCGTTTTTGAAGTCAAAGCGACCAATGGCGACACCCATCTGGGCGGCGAGGACTTCGATCTGCGGCTGATTGATTATCTGGCCGACGAGTTCAATAAAGATCAGGGGATCAACCTCAGAAAAGACAAAATGGCCCTGCAAAGGCTGAAGGAAGCTGCGGAAAAAGCCAAAATGGAACTTTCCGCCTCAATGGAAACAGACGTCAACCTTCCCTTCATCACCGCCGATGCCAGCGGCCCCAAGCATCTCAATATCAAAATCACCCGGGCCAAGCTCGAGGCGCTGGTGGGCGATTTACTCGACAAACTGGAAAGCCCCTGCCGTACGGCCCTGAAAGACGCCGGCTTATCCGCAGGGGATATCGATGAGGTCATTCTGGTCGGCGGCATGACGCGTATGCCGGCGGTTCAGGAGCGGGTTAAACGCATATTCGGCAAGGATCCTCACAAAGGGGTAAACCCGGATGAAGTGGTGGCGCTCGGCGCAGCCATTCAGGGCGGTGTATTGAAAGGTGACGTCAAAGATGTTCTGCTGCTCGATGTTACGCCGCTGTCACTGGGAATTGAAACCCTGGGCGGTGTCATGACCCGGTTGATCGAAAAGAATACCACCATCCCGACCAAAAAGAGCCAGACTTTTTCAACCGCGGCAGATTCGCAACCGGCAGTATCCATTCATGTATTGCAGGGTGAGCGTGAAATGGCCCCCAACAACAAAACACTGGGACGATTCGAACTGGTCGGCATTCCGCCGGCTCCCCGGGGTGTTCCCCAAATCGAGGTCACTTTTGATATTGATGCCAACGGAATTGTAAAGGTATCGGCCAAAGACCAGGCCACCGGCAAAGAGCAGTCCATCCAGATTACCGCATCGTCCGGTCTGTCCAAGGAAGAAATCGATAATCTGGTAAAAGATGCCGAAATGCACATTGAAGAGGACAAAAAGAAAAAGGAACTTGTTGAAGCGCGCAATTCAGCTGATGCCCTGATCTACTCGACCGAAAAGTCCATCAAAGAGCTGGGTGATAAGGTCGACAGCGCCACCAAGAGCAAGGTCGAAGGGGCCTCTTCCGTATTGAAAAAAGCAATGGAAGGTGAGGATACGGAAGAAATTAAAAGGCTCAGCGAGGAACTGACCCAGATATCCCACAAGCTGGCCGAGGCCATGTACCAGCAGGCTTCAGCCGCTGATCAGCAGGCGTCCGGTACCGGTGCCGGAGCTGAAGGGCAGGCAGGCGGTGCCGCCCCTGATGAAGATGTTGTCGATGCGGATTTTGAAGAGGTGAAAGACGACGACAAAAAATAATTGTCGCCTCCACAGGTAAACAAAAAAAATCCCGCGGCACCTTCTATCCTGCGGGATTTTTATTAGGAGGTCCTATGCCAGATACAGATGATGAAAAAGAAGAAGTGGATGCCCTTTGCAAAGAATGCGGACATGCCTTTAAATCATACGTTGACCGTATATTGTCGCATGAAGACGACGATGAAAACAAAAAGGTCGAATGCCCGGTTTGCAGCTGCACCGACTGTAAGATAGGCCATTAACTATCAGCTATAAAATGGATAATTACGAAAAGATTATTCGGGACAATGTCTTTTCTCAAACAATGCCCTGTGTTTTCTGCCGATTGACGCCCTGGCCGACACCGGGGAGTATACGTCCAAATTTATATTAGAGCTTGTTTCTTAAAGTACCGTTACCGGCAACCAGAA
>Ga0210112_1000321_pt1 | contig 13320 bp, 9 predicted proteins | sample Joice_ThreeSqC_D_FD_184875 | JGI IMG/M metagenome (GOLD analysis project Ga0210112, IMG submission 184875) | Wetland microbial communities from San Francisco Bay, California, USA, that impact long-term carbon sequestration - Joice_ThreeSqC_D2... | ecosystem: Environmental > Aquatic > Marine >... | reverse complement strand
GAAGTCCTTCATCCGTGGCGAGGTCGTCGAGGACCTCGGGGACCGCATCGAGGCAGCCCATCGTCGCCTCTCGACGACACATGAGGCGTTACTCATCGAGGGCACCGGCCATGCCGGTGTGGGCGCCGTCATCGGCCTCTCGAACGCGACCGTGGCGGCCCGCCTGGGTGCAGCGGCCACATCAGGTGCCATCCTGGTCGATCACGAAACCTTTAGCCGCACGGAAGGATACTTTCAATTCGAGACCCTGCAACCGGTTCAGTTAAAAGGCAAGACAAATGCCGTGCCGGTTCATAAGTTTTTATCCGTCAAGGATCAACCCCAGAAAATTCACCGCCTGCATGGTTTAAGGGCCGAGCTGATCGGCCGCAAAGCCGAAATGTCTCAGCTTTCCGAAGCCGCCCAAAATCTTAAAAAAGGCCAGGGAATGGTTTTTTCGATCATTGGAGCTGCCGGTACGGGAAAAAGCCGTCTTGTGGAGGAGTTCAAAGCCTCCCTTGATTTAAAAGAGATCCAATGGCAGGAAGGAATTGCCTTTCCCTACGCGCAAAACATCCCCTATTTTCCCCTCATGGACCTGATCAGCAAAGCCATCCAGATCGATGAAAGTGACTCCCCCCGAACGGTCAAAGCAAAACTTGAATCCAGCCTCGAAGTGTTAATCGGAGAAAAGCAGGATATCGCCCCCTACATCGGCAGCCTTTATGCCCTTGCTTATCCCGAAGTCGAGGAAGTCAGTCCCGAATTCTGGAAAGCCGAGTTGCAAAAAGCCATTTTGATGGTTCTCACTGCTCTGGCCCGGAGAGCACCGACGGTTGTCTGCCTGGAAGACCTGCACTGGGCGGACCCTTCCACGCTGGAGCTGATGCGTTTCCTGCTGTCTGAAATCAGGCATCCGGTTCTTTTTCTCTGTGTCTACCGGCCGATCATCTCGCCCTTTTCCACCCATCAACTCAAAGCCATGGCCATTCCCCACCAGGAATTAATTCTGCGGGATCTGTCCTTTTCCGAAGCCCAGCACATGGCGGAATCTTTGTTGAAGACAGACGTCGTACCCAAGGATTTGCAACAGTTTATAAGAGATAAGGTGGAAGGCAACCCGTTTTATCTGGAGGAAGCCGTCAACTCGATGATCGAATCAAACATCCTGGTGATTGAAAATGGTGGTTGGAAGGTTGGCGGGCCAATCACCGAATCGGAAATATCGCCAACGGTACAGGGCGTAATTGCTGCCCGGGTCGATCGGTTAGAGTCGGAGTCAAAACGGATCCTGCAGGAAGCCTCAGTCATCGGAAGATCTTTTTACTACGACATCTTAAAAAAAATCAGCGCAATCAAAGACAATATCGATAGCAGTCTCAGCGGGCTGGAACGTTTCGATCTTATCAAAACCAAATCGATCCAGCCCTATCTGGAGTATATTTTCAAACACGCCCTCACCCAGGAAGTGGTTTACAGCGGCCTGCTGAAAAAGGAGCGGCGCGAAATCCATGAGCGCATCGGTTCCGTGATCGAGGAGCTTTTCAAGGACAGACTCCCCGAATTTTATGAAGCCCTGGCGTATCATTTTAAAATGGGGCAATCAAATCATAACGCCATTAACTATCTCATGAAATCAGGTGAAAAAAGCCTCAAAAGATATGCCCTCGATGAATCGAATCGATACTACCGGGAGGCGTTTGACATTCTAACCAAGAAAACAGCCGAGTCTTCCGTGAAAGAGAAAATGCTTCTTATCCACCTACTTGTAGAGTGGGCCCTTGTTTTTTATTATCGTGGCGATTTTAAAGGACTGAACAACCTGCTCAGCGCTCATGAAGATTTTGCTGAGGCGGCCGAAAAAGATGAAAGCGTGGGGATGTTCTTTGCCTGGTTGGGGTTTGCACTTTACTTTAGAGGGAAGCCGCAGGAATCTTATCAGTATCTTCAAAAGGCAATCAAAATTGGCGAAGAGAGCAGTAGTCAACTTGTCGTCGGATATGCCTGCACATGGCTTCCTTTCACCTGTGCAGTTCTTGGCTTATTTGACGAAGGCATTGCCTTTGGGGAGAAAGCCAAAAAGATATCGAAATCTATCCCCCAAGATCAGTATCTATATTTCAAATCCCGGGCAGCATTGGGATTTGCTTATTTCTACCAGGGAAAGCGCAAAGAGACGTATAATGCCGGGAAAACCATTTTGGAATATGGTCGGAGCCATTCAAATATCCGCAGTCAAGTAATGGGCTACTGGATCATGGCGTTTAGCCACATAATTGAAGAAAAACGCTCAGATGCAGTCGAATGCCTGGTGACGGCCCTTCAAATTTCCTCAGACCCGTTCTACTCGCAGTTCGTGAAGCTTGCCCTCGGAAACGTTTATACCGCAGCAGGTCAACTCGGCAAGGCAGAAGGTTTACTCAATGATGTTGCCTCCTATAGTCGAACATTTGGCTGCGAATTGTTTGAAGAATTGATAAATCCAGATCTTGAGACAATTAGAAAAAGCAAAATAGGCCTGTCTGAAAAATGAAATGCTCAGAATGCCATATCGAAAACCCCTCTGACAACAAATTCTGCCGGGAGTGCGGGGCAACGATGCAGACAGTTTGCTACGAATGCGGGAATGAATTGCATGCCGGCGATAAATTTTGCGGCAACTGCGGGCAGAAGGTTGTCGAGCAAGCAAAAGAAGAAACCACCCGCTCGACGAGCGAAGGCGAACGCAAGCACGTCACGGTGCTTTTCTCGGACCTGTCGGGTTATACCGCCATGTCGGAAAAGCTGGACCCGGAAGAAGTCAAGGAGATCACCGGGCGGATTTTTGCAACAAGCAAAGGAGGCAATAGAAAGCTTAAAATGAGTCCAGTACGAAATGCTGAAAATCATGAAAAACCGCTTTTTAGTGCGATGAAAAATAGACAATAGCCGGAAGCCCTTCGGCGGATCAACACCCTGGAACCGTTCTCGTATTCTGGGGCATCTATTTGAAAAACTTGCAATTATGAATATTGATCTTATTTAAGTCTAATAACCTTTATCCGAGTATACCTTAAATTCCAATTCCACTATGTCCGAAACTGTCATTTCGCTTTAGATGGCTTGACGGAACATACCCCACTCAATCGGTTTCGGATATATACCCGGTAAAGCTAACCAGAATATTGGGAGTTTATTTAATGTCTCGTCCGGACGTTTCAAAAATACTCAGGTTTCGCAAAACCATTTCCAAAATACCCATGAAAATCTCTTTGCCCCTGGTTTTCACGGCACCGGTATGTGTGGTGGTATTTGTTTTATCAGCTATTGCCTTTATAGAAGCCAATTCTGCGGTCAACGATTTGATGGCGCAAAACCTGTCCCAAATTCAGGATCACATCGAAGAAAGGCTCGATGATCTTTTAAATTTGCCTAGACGGATTCAGCGCGTAAATGCCAATCTCATCCGGCAGGGGCATCTCAATCTCAAGGATTTGCGTTCCTGGCGAACGACCTTATTTGAGCAGGCCCAGGCCTTCAAGGGACTCAGCAGTATAAAATGGGGCAGCGCCGACGGGCGCACTGTCGGTATCTCCTATTATCCGGGAGCGGATGGATACGAATTTATCATCAAAGATGAAGAAACCGGCTCCGATCTTTACGAATACCACTGTGACAGTCATGGACGAATGAATAAATATCCGGCGAAGGTTTTCCCCTATGACCCCCGCAACCGTCCCTGGTACGAAGCGGCCATCCAGGCAGACCAATCAACCTGGACCGAACCCTATGCCCGCATGTATAAAGACAGGGCCGATACCACCCTGGCCCTGGGATACGCGCAGCCGTTTCGGGACAGCAATGGCCGCCTCATTGGCGTCATGAATGCCGAGTTGACCCTGAACGACATCACCCATTTCCTTGAAAACCTCAGTGTCGGCCGAACCGGCAAGGCTTTTTTGATGGATCTGCAAGGTCGCCTGCTTGCCACGTCCTCCGGTGTTCTTCTGACCGATACCAGAAAGTATCCGGTTGCCGCTTCGGCCTCGGCCGACAGGCAAATAGCCCGGGCGGCGGCGTTTCTGGAGAAGGAATTTAAATCTTACAGCGCTATTGGCACGGGGTACCAACTCAGGCTGGAGATCAATCGCGAACCCTATCTGCTCATGATTTCTCCGGCGAAGCACGAAACCGGTCTGACCTGGCTCATCGCCACCCTGGTGCCGGAAAACGATTTTCTGGCAAGCATTAAAGCGGGGCGGCATCGCAATATCAAAATCGGGATCGTGGCCGTGTCAGCCACGCTCCTGTTCGGCATCGTGCTGGCTGTGATTTCGCTCCTACCCATGCTGGATCTGATCGCCTATTTCAACAAGGTTGGCCGGGGACAGCTCAACCACGAAATTAAACTTGAATATTCCACCGAGTTCGTAGATCTATCCAAAAAAATCAACGCCGTGACCGCCGATTTAAGGGACCGCATGCGTCTTCGTCACTCACTGGTTTTGGCCCAGGAGGTTCAGCAAAATCTTCTGCCTTTGGGCACACCCAACATCAAAGGGTTGGACATTGCCGGGCATGCCACCTATTGCGACGAAACCGGGGGCGACTATTATGACTTTTTGAAAATTGCCGGGCGGCCTGACACAACTGCCGGGATCGTCGTGGGAGATGTGGTCGGACACGGGGTGGCCGCAGCCCTGCTCATGGCCACCGCCCGCGGGGTTGTGCGCAGCCGCTGCCGAGCACCCGGCAGCCTTGCCGACCTGCTCACGCACCTGAATAATCAGCTGGTTAAAGACACGGGCGGCGATCGCTTCATGACCATGCTTCTGATGGCGGTGGACGCCGAAAGAAAAGAAATGCGCTGGGCTTCTGCCGGCCATGATGCGCCGATTATCTATGATGCGAACGAGGGTCGTTTTCACGAATTAAACGGCAGCGATATATCCCTGGGCCTCAAGAAAAAAGCCAAATTCGAAGAGCATATTTTCACTGATGTAAAATCAGGCCAGATATACCTGGCTTCAACCGACGGGTTGTGGGAGGCCTTCAACACCCATGATGAGATGTTCAGCAAGGATCGCGTCCGTGACCTGATCCGCCGCTTTGCCGACCTCTCTGCGGCAGAAATCTGCGAACGGATCAATGCCGAGCTTTCAAATTTTCTTGAAGGTAAAAAACCGGACGATGACCTGACCTTTGTTATCGTGAAGGTAAAGTGAAAAAAGCTGCCTGAAATAACACAATTCCTAAACACGGGTTGTAATTCGATGATTGGTGGTTAATCGCAGGTTTTCTTTTTTATCAATACATCCAGGTTTCTTCCCAACACCGTCGTGTACCCGGATAGATCAAGTCTCTCTAATTTTTGAATAGCACTTTGCGGCCAATGGTCACTGGAATCCCCCTGCAGGATAGCCGTCGTCTCAGCCTCCGAAAACACCGGACCCTCCATGACCCATTGGCGAAAATTTTTATCAACCGGACAGACTTTCTGGCAGATCATGCATCCCACCAGGCAGTGGTGCCAGGAAGGATTAAGCCAGGCCGGGAACTTCCCCTGACGTTCGTTGTGAAAAGTGAGGCATCGTTCGGCGTGCAGTAAAAATCGGCCGCCACCGATGGCACCACCTGGACAGGCTTTGGTGCAGGCGTCACAATTGGTGCAGTCCTTCAAGATATTGAGCGCCCCCCAGCTGTCTTCTATGCAGGGCAGATCGCTTACAAATGCTACCAGGCGATAAAAACTTCCCAGTCCTGCAATATACGTGATGTTATTTTTACCATATTGAGCCAGACCGCTGCGCACCGCCAAAAGCTTCCAGGGTATGATCGCTTTCTTAAAATGATAACCGCCCGGTTCTAGCCGCGAACGTAACAGCTCCTCTATTTTGCGATCGGTTGCATAACTGTAGGTTGGTGGAACGACGCAAGGCAGATCCTTGCCCTCCGACGTAAATGTCACCCGGACCTGCGGTTGGGGCGCAGCAGCAATTATCAGAGATTGCGCCCCGGGAAGACGATCAGTTATTGTAAAATCAAATCCGCTTAACTCTTCGGTGAAAAATTCTTCATCAAACATTGCCTGTCGATGAAGGGTGTTGATATCACCCTGAAGATCCCCAAGGTGTTCAACGGATACGATTTTTGCCTTGCACCCTTCCTGCTCTATGGCGCTGAGCAGATTTGCTGATAAATCAGAGGTATCCATTTCATCCCCCTTTTGGTAATGTAGATCGATTCACCAATTCATTGCTAATTTTTTGTTTGAATTTGCTTGACTGTTTTATAACTGTTTTATATCCTTACAGTGGTTAGAAATTAGCTGAATTATCATAACCTGTCAAGGTTTTTTTAATGGTTATAATTTTGGAGAGGCTATGACGGACAAAACAAGAAATTCCGGAAGCTTGAAATTATTAGGTGGCCGGCTGTGCCTGGATTTTATAAACACCCTTGATTGGCGGGGCGCGGATACACCGGTAGAATTTTTAAATACCTATCAAGATATTATTATCTGGAGCCAGCATGTCGGTATCTGCAGCCATAACGACTCCCAACCATTAAAAATGCTGGCGGAGCGGTCCATAGCAGAAGCCAAAAAAGTCCAGCGGCAATCAATCAAACTGCGCGAAATTTTATATCGCATATTTTCAAATATTAGCCGGAATAAAAATCCGCTGAAAAAGGATCTGGCTGACTTCAATCGGCATCTATCCAGAGCAATGAAAAATTCACAAATCGTGAGGACCAAAAATGGATACGCCTGGGATGCGAACGGCAAGAAGGAACGGTTGGATTGGATTCTTAATCCGATTATCCGTTCCGCTGCCGAGGTACTGGTATCCAATGAGTTGCATAACATCAAATCCTGCGCCGATCCTGCCTGCGGCTGGCTGTTTCTGGATATCAGCCGCAACAAACGCCGCCGCTGGTGTGATATGCAGGATTGCGGCAATCGGGCCAAGGCCAGCAGGTTCTATAAGAATAGACGGCAGCGGAATTGATTTCAAGGGTGTTAGAACTAGTTGCAAATATCTAAAAAACAAAAAAAATTATTCAACCGGTTCTGTGGAAGCTGCTCCCACGATTAAAATACTACTTAAATGAGCAGTCTAAAACCTCCTGTTGTGCTGATGCACAAAGTCCCCAATCCGCTTCATCCGCTCCATATCTTCTTCACCAAGGGGCCCCAGCTCCAGGGCCGGCAGGGCAGCTCGCATCTGGTCCATGTTTCGGGGACCGCACAAACATACATCCACCGCCGGATTGGACAAAACAAAACGGTAGCAGTCGCTAGGCGCCGGAACAGATTCCCCGGGCGGCATCTTTTTAGGGTTTAAAAGCTGGCCCCAGCGGGTTGCTGTATAGGAAACAATGCCCGGCCGGTCATCGCCCTGAAGGTGGGGAAATATTTCTTTTTCTGCACCGCGATGGGCGGCATTATAACGGACGTGAAACAGGTTGAACTGCCCCTCGGCTGCCATCTGCGGAAACAGCTTGCGCTGGTGCCCAGACATAGCCAGAAACCGGCAAAGGCCTTTGGCCCTCATATCCCGGGCGCGCTTCAAAAGCCCCGGCGCCGGTCGGCGATTGTGCCAGCCCAGGATGAGAATATCGGACTGTTCAAGTCCCATAGAACGCAAATTTCTTTTAAAAAACCATTCCATCAAAAAACCAAATCGGGCATAGGACTGAATGGCAACCACCAGCCTGTCGCGCTGGCCTTTGCGGCAAAGACTGCGGATGGCCCGGCGCATGCCGGCCCGGTGCCGGCCGGATCCCAAGTAGAAATAATTGCAGCCTTTTTCAAAAGCCGCTTCAAATGCTTCGGCCGGTGCTCCGTAGCTGGCCGCCAGACCCAACGGCCCGACTTCTAAACCGGTACCGCCCAGAATTCTTTTAGTAAATGCCGCCATAGGCATACTCCTGTTAAAAGTTGATTAGGTTGATTAAGTTAATCAACCAATCAACTAAAATCCACAGCCGGTAAATTTTTCGGTAATTTTACTGTAAATGTACTTCCCTCATCAGGAGTACTAATGACGGTTATATCCCCGTTGTGGGCCCGGGCGACGGCCCGGGCAAAACTGAGGCCCAGCCCCGTGCCGGACTGGGAGCGGCTGGGGTCACAGCGGTAAAAGCGTTCAAAAACATGATCCAGTTCTTTGCTGGAAATTCCCACGCCGTTGTCTTTGACCGCTATCTGAACCGACTGGTCTCCGCCGGTAGATACGGTCACATCGATCCTTCCATTTGCCGGAGTGTATTTAATGGCATTATCGAGCAGGTTGGCAACCATCCGTTGAATCAGCCGCATGTCGCCATAAATGCTGATATTTTCAGGTTCGGTGCAAACCATGGTAAGGCCATTATCCTCGGCCGGGGATTGGAAAATATCACAGGCATCACGAACAAGATTGGCGATATCCAGTTTTTGAAAGTCAAGTTGATTCACACCGGCCTCTGTCCTGGAAATAATCAGCATGGTGTTGATCATGTCCAGAAGCCGGTCGCATTCTTCAATGGTGCCGGATGCCATGGATTCGTATTCTTTCAGGGAAGAACCGGAAGTCAGAGAAACTTCGGCAATCCCGCGAATCCGGGTGATGGGGCTTTTAAGATCGTGGGCGATGTTATCGCTCATTTCTTTGATTCCGGTTACCAGGTTTTCAATACGATCCAGCATCTGATTAAAGGTCAGCGCGAGTTGATCTATCTCATCAGCTCTTTTTTTCACCGGCACGCGCTTTTCAAGGCTGCCTTCTGATATTCGGCGTGCCGTCCGGGTAACGGTTTCCACCCCCACAAGGGCCCGTCGGGCCATAAACCAGCCGACCACGACTGCCAGGACAAAGAGGATCACCATGGTGGTGATAAACACTTTACGAAACACTTCAATGATGCGGGTGTGATTTTCCATGGATAGACCCAGCTGCAATATCATGCCGGGTCCGATGACGGCATAAAGAATACGGATTTGGTGTTTGCGATCCGGTATGTCGGTGGTATCAAAAATCGGTGCCCGGCTGTCCAGCAGGCGATGGACCGCATCCTTGTTTATCCCGATATCGCGCCAGTAGGACATGTTGGATGAAGAAAACACCTGGCCGGTTATATCGAGCAGTCGAAAAAATATCTTTTTCTCCCCGGCCGCCTGGGCCTGTATAAAGGCCTGGCGCTTGACGGCTCCGGGACCCTGGGTTGACAGGATCGAGGAAAAGGTTCTGACTTCACTTAAGAGGCCCTCATCGGTCTGCTGCCGCATGACCAAGGTGATCAGCAGATAAAAGAAAAAAAATGCCACGCAGGCGGACAGCATGAATATGCCGGCATACCAGAGCGTTAGTCGAAAGGCCAGGGTATGACGGATATCAGCTATTTTCTTCTTTAAGGACATAACCCACCCCGCGCACCGTGTGTATCATCTTGCTGCTGAAGCCCTTGTCGAATTTTTCCCTTAATTTGTAGATCCGTGATTCCACCACATTGGTAAGGGGATCAAAATAATAATCCCACACATGTTCCATGATCATGGTTTTGGAAACCACCCTGCCGGCATTGCGCATTAAATATTCCAGCAGGGAAAACTCCAGCGGCTGGAGGTCAATCTTTTGGCCGGCCCGCACAACCTCCCTGGTAATCAGGTTCAGGGTAGCCTCTCCCACCACCAGCTGGGTGGGCTCCGACACATTGCTGCTGCGACGGATCAAGGCCTGGACCCGGGCCAACAACTCCGAAAAGGCAAATGGCTTGGTAAGGTAATCATCGCCGCCGGTCTGCAGGCCTTTGATACGATCATCGACAGATCCCTTGGCGCTGAGAACAATCACCGGCGTTTTGATCTTCTCGTGCCGCATTTGCCGAATCAGTGTCAGGCCGTCCAGTTTGGGAAGCATGATATCGACGATCGCGGCGTCATAAGGCTCGGTCAGCGCCAGATGCAATCCGTTTTCGCCGTCACCCGCGTGATCCACGGCAAAACCTTCGGCCTTAAACCCTTTAATAATGAAGGAAGCGATTTTTTCATCATCTTCGATCAGCAGTAGTCTCATCACCTCACCCGGATTATGATATTGATAGGAGCAATAAATTATTGGCGAACGGCACACGGTGCAGGGCAAAAGGTTAAAGGATCACCTTTTTTCTTTATCCTTAGGCCTTCAACCTTGAAACAAGCGCCACCCACTCTTCTTTAACAGCCGTTTCGATAATTTCAAATCCCATATTTTGCAATGCCTCTGTCACCTGGCTTTGGTTCTTTTCTATAATCCCCGAACAGATAAAAACTCCGTCCGGATTCAGCACGCGCTTGATGTCAACAATCAGATCCAATATTACATGGGTAAGAATGTTGGCGACTACCATATCATAGGTTTCCCTGGTTTCATCAACTAGATTTGCTGTTTTTACCTGAAACTTTTCGGGCTGAATCGAATTCAGTGTTAGATTGGCGGCAGCGACCTGGACGGCTGTCTCATCCTTATCGATACCACAAATCCGGGCGGCCCCCAGCCTGGCTGCTGCGATCATCAGGATTCCAGATCCGGTTCCCACATCCAGAAAGCCATCACCCTTCTTTAAATACTTTTCAATCATTGCCGCACATAGAACGGTGGTCGAATGGGTTCCGGTCCCAAAGGCCATCCCGGGATCCAGCTCAATGACAATCTCGCCGGATTCGGGCGTATACTCGCGCCAGGTCGGCTTTACCACCAGATGGCGGCTGATCTTGCGGGGCCAGAAATAAGCCTTCCAGGCGTGGGCCCAGTCTTCATCATCCAGTTTTTTATAGCTGATCCGCGAAATTAAGCCGGACCGCTCCTGCAGGTGTGACAGTTTTATTTCTATTTTCCGGCAGCGTTTTTCGGTTTGGCTGTCTTCTGGCAAATAAGCGGTAACCGAATTACACACAGCGCGACCGATAGCATCTTCCGCCCAGTCTTCTTCCGGATCGATGGCAGGGTCTTCCACAACCACCCCCTGCAGGCCAAAATCGTAGAAAATGTCGGAAATCAGATCCACGGCCAGTTCCTTGTCGGCCGGATCATTGCCCGGTTGATCAAATATGATTTTTACTTCGATCCATTTCATTGCGATTTTTTGTTCACCGCAGTCGCAGAGTTCGCAGAGAATATTTTTTGTTTTCCATCCTTCCTGTCCGCCGGTATTTTGGCGGATCAACGGAAAACAAAAAAGTTAACTCCGCGTAACGCTGCTCGGCGGTAAATACTAAAACTTCTCCTTGGGTGGGTTGAAGTAGCCGAACTTCAGGCCCGGAAATTGTTCCCGTATCTGTTGCAGCAATATCTCCATTCCCAGGGGTTTGCCGGGTGATTCGACGGCATCCATTTTCTGCCAGTAGCGCACCGGGTCAAAGTTAAGGTTGCGCCACTGGATCATGCCGATCGGAAAATTTTGTAAAAATCCGGCAAGGGCGTCGGCTTCCCCCGGAGTGTCGCTGAATCCCGGACAATTGAGATAGTTTATGGCGACAAATTTTTTGCGGGCCAGCGCTATCGCAATGCTGGCAAGGACATCGGAAAAACCGTAGCCCTGGGGCCGAAAATAGGCTTCATAGCATTTTGGACGCACACTGTTCATGCTGATGCGGATGCTGTCCAGGCCGGCATCAAAAAGGGCCGGCAGGCGGGCCGGCAGACTGCCGTTGGTGTTCATGTTGATGGTGCCCCTGCCGGTTTGCGAACGAATTTGTCTGATGGCCGGCTCGATGACATGGGTTGCCAGCAGGGGGTCGCCTTCGCAGCCCTGGCCGAAACTGACAACGCTGTTTTCAACCCGCTGGATATGGGCCAGGGCCACTTCGGCAATTTCCTCCGGGGAAGGGGTGAAGGTGATACGGTCCTGACTGTGGTGGATGCCGGAATTTTGCTGCAGGGAGAGACAACCCAGGCAGCGGGCATTGCACTGTTTAGAAGTCGGCAGGGGGGCTTCATAGCGTCCGAGAAAAAAATTTTTGCCGGCCGGGCACCCATAGGTCAAGGCACATTTGTCAAGATGGGCCCGCAGGCGGTTGGCCGGCATTTGTTTGCGCATCCGATCAACACCTGCGATCACATCTTCGCGCGGCATACGCCGCAGATCCTGACGCGGCTCGGGATCCACCAGGACAGCGGCCGACCGAAAGCCTTTTTTATGCCAGCCGACGGCCCCGTAAGAGAACAACGGCAGAGTCTGCGACTTTTGGGTTTCGCGATAGGCGCTGATCCGGGTGATCACATATCCCGGGGAATTGAAAGCCGCAACCGGGAAAATGACTTCACCGGGTTCGTAAGGGTTTTCCGGCAGTGTTTCGAGTTCTCCGGTGTTGATATTAAGCAATACGGGTTTTCGGTCCGGCAAATACATCAGTTCACTGCCGTGGGGCAGATTACGGGTTTGGTCCACGGCTAAGGGCGCTAATAAGGAACCCGCCATCCCCACCGCGGCATATCCATCCAACTCGAATATCTCACCGTTGCCGTTGGCCACCAGGGCGGTCAGCAGAATTTCTTTGGTTTTAGCGGTTTTTTCCGATACCACCTGTTTTCCAGAACCCTTTCAGCTGAACCCTCTCAGCCCTATCAAAAATGATTTTTAAAATAGCATAAACAGGTGTTTTATTATAGTGGTTGTCATAAAAACGTTCCGTTATTCAAACGTTTTTTCCTACAACCACTTATACCAGCCGGAATGTTTTTATGAAAAGCGGTATAACCTGCTGAGAATAATGATTCCGGTTGGTAAGGGTTAATTTCAAACCACCCAAACAAAATAGACCCCTTTTGACCTATATCAAGTATAATTTTTCGTTTTGGTTGTAAATGTTAACGATATAACCCATTTTATCAGTCAAGGGGAACAATAACCATGGTGACGGAATTACACGATCTAAAAGAATCAAACGAGTTTCTAAATCAGCTGCTCGACAATATAAATTCAGCGGTTCTGATTGCCGATGAGAATCTGCAAATCCATCAATTTAATAACTCATTTCTGAGTCTCTTCGACAGTGCGGCCGAATCCGTGCTGCAATCTGACTTCGGTGAGACGGCCGGATGTGTCAATGCCATAACGGAAAACAAATCCTGCGGACAAACGTCCCATTGCGCCCAATGCATTTTGCGCCGCTCCCTGATACAAACCCTTACGGATCGGGTCCCGGTGAACAATCAGCCGTTGAACCGTGTCTTCTACATCAAAGGCAAACCCGTTGAAAAGCACCTTCAATTCAGCACCCGGACAATTATGTATCAGGGGCGCAAAATGTTTCTGATCATCATTTACGACGTGACCGATATAGAGCAGCAAAAAATTGAGCTGCAAAACAAGCAAAAACAGCTGGATCGGGACCTGGAA
>Ga0210112_1000309_pt1 | contig 13598 bp, 14 predicted proteins | sample Joice_ThreeSqC_D_FD_184875 | JGI IMG/M metagenome (GOLD analysis project Ga0210112, IMG submission 184875) | Wetland microbial communities from San Francisco Bay, California, USA, that impact long-term carbon sequestration - Joice_ThreeSqC_D2... | ecosystem: Environmental > Aquatic > Marine >... | reverse complement strand
CGACTCGAGCGGCCGGGACGCGCGGATGCGCAGGTCATCGGTGGGAAGACGCGGCATGAGGATTCAGTCCTGCTTGGCTCCCCACGGCATCACGCACGCACTGTACGCCGCGGCCGGAGCGAAGAGGACCGCCCACCACGCCACAAGCCCCTCCACGGCGTTGAGCGCCGAGCCGAACGTGACGAAGGAGCGCAGCGATATGTCGAAGAGCGAGATCGAGAGCAAAGCCAGAACCGCCGTTACCGGCACGTAGAGCGCCGTGGTGACGACGCTCGCCATCACGAGCATCTGAGGCAGGCTGCGGAGGACCAGTTTCATGAGACCGCGCATTGTACGCGCGCGACGCGTAGCGCCAGCTCTTCTGACGGTAAACTTGCCTCCAAATGGCGAGCCTCGAAGCCCACGCGCCCATGATGCAACAGCACTCCGATCTCAGCGCAGCGGTTCCTCAATCCCCTTCCCGCTCAATGCATAGGGACCGAAGGTATAAGACGATTGCCGAAGGACTTTCCGCGATCCTTCCACACCTCTGAAGCGACGCTCGCCGGGTCGACGCGGCGCACCGTGAGCATCGCATCGAGGGACTTTCCGCAGCGTTGCATACCGGCCATCAGCACGAGCGGCCGACTCCGCCGCCAATCGACCCGGTCACACACCCGTTGACGCAGATCAAGTCCGCCTCCTCGAGCTGCCTTAGCGTCGAGGCGCATGCCGCACAAGCTCTTTGCTCCGTTTCACGGGTCGGGCTACGACGCAATTGCGATGAAAAGTCGTTCCACGCCGGTCCACTTCAGGGATATCTCGATCGCCTTGGTGACGTAGCGCCGAGCGGATCGCAGATGCGATTGAGCGAGGAAGATCTTGCAGGGAGTCTTTAGCGAGTTCGCGTATCTTCTCTTGATCTCGGCGGCCGCCGGCGCGCTTTCGCTGTGGCTGCGCCAGCCCGTTCTCATCGCCTACATCGTAGTCGGCATCGTGGCCGGCCCCGCAGGGCTCGGACTCGTCACGGCACATGACCAGATCGACCTGCTCGCCCAGGTCGGCGTCACGGTGCTGCTGTTCGTGGTCGGATTGAAGCTGGACCTGCAGCACGTGCGCCATATCGGTCCGGTCGCCCTGGCGACCGGACTGGGGCAGCTCGCGTTCACCATCGTCATCGGCCTCCTGCTCCTACTCGTGATGGGCAAGAGCGCGATCGAAGCACTGTATGTCGCCGTAGCGCTCACGTTCTCCAGCACCATCATCATCGTCAAGCTGCTCTCCGACAAGCGCGAAATCGACTCGTTGCATGGGCGCATCGCCGTAGGGTTCCTAATTGTCCAGGACCTCGCTGTCGTCCTTGCGATGATGGCGATGAGCGCCCTGCGCGGTGGATCGGAGTCGAGCGCCGCCGGGTTGGCAGTGTCTCTGACGTGGCGCGTCGCGCTCGCTGCGGCATGCCTGTTCGTCGCGATGCGCTACGTGCTTCCCAGAGTAGTCCGGCTGATGGCGCGTTCCCAGGAGCTGCTGCTGATTTTCGCGATCGCCTGGGGAACAGGACTTGCCGCTCTAGGCGAGTGGGCGGGTTTCTCGAAAGAGGCGGGAGCGTTTCTGGCCGGGTTCTCGCTCGCCTCGGGGCCATACCGCGACGCCATCAACGCACGTCTCACGGGCATCCGGGACTTCCTCCTTCTGTTCTTCTTCATCGACCTGGGAGCCAAGCTCGACTTTTCCACGCTTGGCGCGGAGGTCTGGCCCGCGACGATTCTGTCGCTCTTCGTGCTGATCGGGAATCCCCTCATCGTGATGGCCATCATGGGTTACATGGGCTACCGGAAGCGAACGGGATTCCTGGCGGGGCTGACGGTGGCGCAGATCAGCGAATTCTCGATCGTATTCGTCGCGATGGGCATCTCGCTTGGGCACGTCAAGATCGATGCGCTCGGACTTACGACCCTCGTCGGCCTAGTCACCATCGCGCTGTCGACGTACCTGATCCTGTACTCGCATCCGCTCTACGAGCGCATTGCCCCCTGGCTCGGCGTGTTCGAACGGCGGCGCGCTTATCGGGAGCCCGCCGAGGGCAACGATTATTCCGCTGCGGGCGGTCCGGACGTGATCGTGTTCGGCCTCGGCCGCTACGGCAGCCAGCTCGCGCTCGGGCTCAAGCAAGCGGGGCTGGACGTGCTCGGCGTGGACTTCGACCCCGAAGTTGCCCGTGCGCTGCGCCAGCAAGGACTCAGCGTCCGCTTCGGCGACGGGACCGAGTCCGATTTCATCGAGCATCTTCCGCTATCGCGCGCGTCCTGGGTGGTATGCACATTTCCGGATTTCGCCTCGAATCGCGCACTCGTTGACGCCCTGCGCGAGCACGCATACCGGGGAGAAATGGCGGTCATTGCACGTCAGCCACTCGACCACGCCGCCGTCGAGCGCCTCGGGGCGCTCACGGTGCTGTATCCGATGGACAATGCAGTCGAATATGCCGTCAAGACTCTGAGTCAGATCATTTTTCGAAGTGAGGCAAGCCAGTGAACACCTTCCATCATCTGCTCGCCGCAACGGATTTGTCGTCGTCCTCTCTCCACGCCGTGGATCGCGGATTCCTGCTCGCCGGCCAGACCGGGGCACGCTATACGGTTGTGCACGCGCTCGAACTGGACGCGCTCGCGCAATGGCGCGAGCTGCTGGGCGGCGACATCTCCGCTCTGTCCAGGAAAATTGCGGACGAGACGCGCGAATCGCTCGCGCGCTTGGTCTCCGATCCGAACCGAAATCGCGGCGTATCCGCCGCTGTCAGGGTCGAGTCGGGCAGGGCGGTTTCAGCCGTTCGCAGATGCGCCGACGACGTCGGCGCGGACCTGGTCCTGCTGGGCGCTCATGGCAAGGGGTTCCTGCAAAGGCTCGTGCTCGGATCGACCGCCTCGCGGCTGGTGCGCACGAGCAAACGGCCAGCGCTGGTTGTCAAGGAGCCGTGCCGGGCTGCATACAGGCGCGTCCTGGTCGCCGTAGACTTCTCCCCGGCATCAGCGCTCGCCATCGGATTGGCACAACGCATTGCCCCTGGCGCGGACTTGATTCTCTTCCATGTGTGCAACGTTCCGTTCGAGGGAAAGCTCCAATACGCAGGCGTCAGCGATGACGTCATTCATCAGTACCGAACGGACGCCGTCGCACGCGCTCTGCGGCAGTTGCACGAGATGGCGGCAGCCGCAGGGCTTTCTTCCACCGATTACCTGACGCGCGTGCAACACGGCGATATCAGCCGGTGGATCATATCCGAGGAGGAGAATTCCGATTGCGACCTGATCGTGGTGGGCAAGCACGGAACGAACGTCGCGGAGGAGTTGCTGCTGGGCAGCGTGACCAGCCACGTACTCTCGGAGTCTCGATCTGACGTGCTTGTCGTTGCCGACCCGCGGAGGCCGGCTAACGTCGGGTGACGGCTCACGCGCCCCGCATCATCCGCAGCCTCAGGCGGAGCTGCTTCTCGATCTCGACGATAGCGAACAGCGCGACGCCGACCGCGAAAACGAGCACCCCATCGAGTAGCGGAATCGGCCGCGTTTCGAAGATCGCCTGCAGGGGCGGGAGATAGGTGATCGAGAACTGCGCCACCGTGATGGCGATGACCGTCGTCCATACGACCTTCGTGCCGCGCACCGCCTTCCAGGTCAGCGATGTCCCATGGATGTTGCGGATGAAGAACAGATGGAAGATTTCCATGGCCACCAGCGTATTGAGCACGATGGTGCGGGCCAGCTCAACCGAGTATCCGCGGTCGATGGCGTAGGCGTAGACACCGTACACCCCGCAGACGAACAAAATCGCCACCAGTACGATGTGCCACACCAGTCCACCGCCCAGCAGCGCTTCGTTGCGCGCGCGAGGAGGCCTACGCATCGTGTTGTCCTCGCTCGGCTCGAATGCAAGCGCGATGCCGAGCGTGACCGCCGTGATCAGGTTGATCCACAGGATCTGCACCGGCGTCACCGGGAGCGACATGCCCAGCAGCAGCGCGACGATGATCGCGGTGGCCTCGCCGGCGTTGGTCGGCAGCGTCCAGCTGATGACTTTCTTGATGTTGTCGTAGACGGTACGGCCTTCGCGCACCGCCGCGACGATCGAGGCAAAATTGTCGTCCGCGAGCACGAGCTCGGCGGCCTCCTTGGCGGCTTCGCTGCCCTTTTGTCCCATTGCGATGCCGGCGTCGGCCCGCTTGAGCGCCGGGGCGTCGTTGACGCCGTCGCCGGTCATGGCGACCGTCATGCCGTGCGATTGCAGCGCCATGACGAGCCTCAGCTTGTGCTCGGGACTCGTGCGTGCGAAGACGTCCGTCTCCCGCACCGCCGCCGCCAGCTCCGCGTCGTTCATCCGCTCGAGGTCGGCCCCGGTCAGGACGTCGTGCGGGTTCTGCAGTCCGATCTGCGCCGCGATCGCGGCCGCCGTCCCGGCATGGTCGCCGGTGATCATCTTGACCCGAATCCCGGCCGAACGGCATTCGGCCACGGCACCGATCGCCTCGGGGCGCGGCGGATCGATCAGCCCGACCATGCCGAGCAGCACCAGCGGGCCTTCCACGTCGGCGTGCTCGAGCACGGCATGTTCCGGCGGCACCGGCCTCGCCGCGAGCGCGAGGACGCGCTGCCCTTCGGCGGCGATGGCATCGGCTTTCGCGCGCCAGTACTCGCGCTGCAGGGGAGCCGTGTCGCCCGACGCGGTGCGCTGCACGTTGCACATGTCGAGGATCCGCTCCGGAGCGCCCTTGACGAATATGCCGGCGTGCCCTTCGTGATCGTGATGCAGGGTCGCCATGAAGCGGTGCTTCGAGTCGAAGGCGATGGCATCGGTCCGCATCCAGACGCCGCGCTCGTCTCGCGCAACCGTTCCTGCCTTGCCGGCAAAGGCGAGCAGCGCGCCTTCCATCGGGTCGCCTTGCACGCTCCACTCCCCTTCGGTCTCCTGTAGCGCCGCATCATTGCAGAGCACTGCCGCGCGCCCGAGTTCCGCCAGCAGGGGATGCTCGGTCGCCGAGATCGCCCGGCCCGCGAGCGAAATATCGCCGACCGGCGCATAGCCAGTTCCCGCGACCGCGAACACCCCGTCGTGCGTCACCACCGAGGCCACTACCATCTCGTTCCGGGTGAGCGTACCGGTCTTGTCGGTGCAGATCACCGACACCGAGCCGAGCGTCTCGATCGCGGGCAGGCGCCGAACGATGGCATTGCGCCTCGCCATGGCATGCACGCCGATCGCGAGCGTGATCGTCAGCACGGCCGGCAGGCCTTCCGGTATGGCGGCCACCGACAGCCCGACCACCGCCATGAACATCTCGCCGAAATCGTGATGTCCAACGAAGTAGCCGAAAACGAGCAGGATCGCGGCAACCAGCAGAATCAGGACGGTCAGCCAGCGGGCGAATGCGTCCATCTGCTTGACCAGCGGCGTGGTCAGCGCTTCCACCCCGGCGAGCATTCCGCTAATGCGTCCAATCTCGGTCGATCCGCCCGTCGCCACCACCACGCCCGTGCCCTGCCCGCTCGCGACCAGCGTCCCGCTGAAGGCCATGCAGAACCGATCGCCGAGCGCAGCATCTCCGGCTACCGGCTCGGAGCGCTTTTCCACGGGCACGGATTCGCCGGTGAGAATCGCCTCCTGAATCTGCAGCCCGTGAGTCCGGAGCAGCCGCAGGTCGGCGGGCACCTTGTCGCCCGCTTCCAGCAGCACGACGTCGCCCGGCACCAGGCGCTCGCCGTCCACCGTGTGGCGCTCGCCGGCGCGCAGCACCGAGGCGCGCGGGGCGAGCATCTTGCGGATGGCGTCCATCGCCGCTTCGGCCTTGCCTTCCTGGATGAAACCGATGATCGCGTTGGCGATCACGACGGCGACAATTACCAGTGTGTCCACCACGTGGGCCAGCAACGCCGTGATGACGGCCGAGCCGAGCAGCACGTAGATCAGGATGTTGTGGAACTGCAGCAGGAACCGGGTCAGCGCGCCGCGCCTTGGCGGCTCGGGCAGGCGATTGGGACCATGGCGATCGAGGCGCGCGTTGGCCTCGCTTTCGGTCAATCCGGCGGGAGTGGCGTTCAGCTCGGCGAGCGCGGCCTCGGACGTGCCCTCATGCCATCGTGGCGCCGGAGGAGCGCGCGGTGACGACGGCGCCTCGCCGAGCGTCACCGACAGACCGTCCACCTAGGCATCCGCGCCCGCGAGCCGTCGGTAGGTACCGGCATATGTTTGAAATCGAGCATGTACGAATGCTGCCGCGCCCTCTCGTTCAGAATTTGATCTTGATCAGTTCTCCGAATGAAATGGGCGCCGTGGAGCCCTCACCTGGCGCTCTGCGAGCTTGCAGGTCGCGCGTTTGATGCAGATCAATTCTGCCGGGGCAGCGGCGCATAGCATCCGGATATCGATCGGTAATGATTGTCCCGTAGCCCTTTCGCCGGCCCTGGATGCTCTCGCAAATCCTGCTCTTCGCCGCCGGCCTGGCATGCTTGATCGCCGGCGCAGAGGCGCTCGTCCGCGGCGCCGCGAAACTCGCGCTTTCACTGCGCATCTCGCCCCTCGTAGTGGGTCTCACCGTGATTGCCTTTGGCACGAGTTCGCCGGAGATGGCGGTCACCGTCGGCGCGGCGCTCGGCGGGCGCCCGGACATTGCCGTCGGCAATGTGGTGGGCAGCAACATCATCAACGTACTTTTCATCCTCGGCCTTTCTGCCGTGGTCGCGCCGCTGGTGGTGCAGTTGCGCGTCGTGAGGCAGGAGGTTCCCGTCATGGTCGCCGCCTCGGCCGCGTTCGCCGCCGTCCTCCTCGACGGCGCCCTTGCGCGAGCCGAGGCCAGCCTGCTCGTTTCGCTGCTCGTCGCATATACGGGATTTCTCGTCTGGCAAGCCCGGGCGAAAGGACCGCAACAGCCCGCTCTGCGAAAGGCACCGAGCCGCCACACGCTCGCGTCGTGGGCGGTTCAAGCGGGCCTCGTGCTCGGCGGGCTTCTCCTCTTGGCGCTGGGCGCCCGCTGGCTGGTCGAAGCCGCGACGGTGTTGGCCCGAGCCATGGGCTTGAGCGATCTTGTGATCGGCCTTACCGTCGTCGCCCTCGGAACCTCGCTTCCCGAGGCGGCCGCCTCGGTCGCCGCAGCGGCGCGCGGCGCCCGCGATATGGCGGTCGGCAACGTCGTCGGAAGCAACATATTCAATATGCTCGGCTGCCTCGGGCTTGCCGGCCTGGTTTCGCCCGAGCCCTTGCCCGTCGCGCCCGCCGTGCTGAACTTCGACCTATGGGTGATGCTCGCCGCCGCGTTCGCTTGCCTGCCCATATTCGTTACTGGCCACCGCGTCGGCCGGCGCGAGGGCGCTTTGCTGCTCGCCTACTTCGCCGCCTACGTGATCTATCTGGTACTCGACGCCCAGAAGCATGACGCGTTGCCGCCGTTTTCCGCCGCGATGATGAGTTTCGTCGTGCCGCTCACCATCGTGACGCTGCTGATCGCCCTGCTGCGTCCACGTGCGCAAGCACGCAGCCGCTGAGCAGCCATGATCCGGTCGATCCTTGTTCGCGGCCTGGGACTCTGCGGCGTCTGGTGGGCGCTTACCGATGGCCGCACGGCGAACGGGTGGCTCGGCGCCATCGGCATCGCGACCGCCGTTGCCGCGAGCCTCGCGGTCCTGCCGGCCGGCGGTCGACGGTTCCACGTCGCGGCGCTGCCTTCCTTCGTCGCCTACTTCCTGTGGCACTCGATGCGCGGCGGCGCTCAAGTGGCCGCATTCGCCCTGCGCCCGCGCCCGAACATCGCTCCGGCGATCGTGCATCTGGCGTCGGCCTTGCCGCCGGGCGCCCCGCGTCTGCTCATGCTGTATGCCCTCGCGCTGATGCCCGGCACCGTTGGGGTGCGCATGGATGACTCGGGGCTTACGGTCCACGTTCTGGACGCCCGCCTTCCCGTGGCGAGCGAAGCGCAAACGCTCGAGAATCACATCGCCCGGTTGTTCGCGGTCGCGCCATGATCGAGATCGAGCTCGCGTTGGCCCTGTTGCTCCTGGCGAACCTGGTCGCCGCGCTCGTCTTCGTAGCGCGCGGGGCAACGGCCGCCGACTGGATGCTCGCCGCATTGCTGTTCGGAACGACGGGTGTAGGGCTGCTGGCCTTGCTCTCCCGCGCGATGCAGGCTCCCGCGCTGGTGGACGTCGCCCTGACACTCGCGTTGCTGGCCGCCATAACCGGCATCGCTTTCGCCAAAGCCTGGGACGGCAAAACACATGATCAGTGACTTGGCGAATGTCGCAGGCGCGGTCTTGCTCGTCATCGGCGCCTTGTTCTACTGCGCGGGCACCATCGGCCTTCTTCGCTTCCCGGACGTCTATACGAGGCTGCATGCCCTCACCAAGGCGGACAACCTGGGCCTCGGCTGCCTGCTCGCCGGCCTGGCGCTGCGCGCCGAAACGCTCGCCGCGGCGATCAAGCTCCTGCTCATCTGGCCGTTGGCGCTGGCCGCCAGCGCCGCGGTGAGCTACGCGATCGCGCGTCGCGCCGACATTCTCGGTGTTGCGCCATGGCGCAGGGACGAATGAGCGGCGGACTCGCGCTCGACCTGCTGCTCGCCGCCTCGCTGCTCTGGAGCGGGTGGCGCGCCGTGGCGACGCAGGATCCTTACCGGTCCGTCGTGTACTTCATCGTCTTCGGTCTGCTCATGACACTCGCCTGGGCAAGGCTCGAGGCACCCGACATCGCCCTGGCGGAGGCCGCAATAGGAGCCGGCCTGACCGGAGCGCTCCTGCTCGATGCGATCGACGCGCTGCGCAGCCGCCGGAGGACGAAATGAGGGCGGTGGCGGTCATTCTTTCGGCGGCTGCATTCGCCGGCATCGTCATCGCGCAGCTTCTCCGGCTTTCGACGCCGGTCGTGGACCTGCCCGCACTGGTCGGCGAGCGGATCCCCGTGAGTGGGGTGGCGCATCCGGTGACCGCAGTCCTGCTCAACTTCCGCGGCTACGACACCCTGCTGGAGATCGGCGTACTGCTGCTCGCCGCGGTGATCGTTCTCGCCGCCCGGGGCGACGAGCCTGCGATGAACCCGGCGGCCTTGCCTTCCGCCGAACCCCCGATCCAGATGTTCGCGCGCGCCACCACGGGCCCGATGATCGTCGTCGCCGTCTACCTGCTGTGGGCGGGCGCGTACCAGCCGGGCGGCGCGTTCCAGGCCGGCGCCGTGCTCGCCGCCATGGCCGTGCTGCTTTATCTCGCCGGCGTCACGGGGAACTGGGCGAAGCCGGGCATGGCCTTGCGCGCCGGCCTGACGGGTGGCTTCCTGCTTTTCCTCGGCGTTGCGGCTTCACTGCTGATCCGGGGCGTGCTGCTTCAATACCCCGTGGAACATGCCGGCCAGCTCATCCTGCTGATCGAAGCAGGTCTGACGGTGTCGCTCGGCCTCATCCTCGCCAGCCTGTTTCTATTCCTTGCGGCGGACCCGCCACGATGAACAGCGGTCTCGTCTTCGCGATGGCCGGCACCCTGCTGTTTGCCCTGGGAACGGCCGGCGTGCTCCTCGTCCGGGCGCTGTTCCGTCGCATCCTCGCGTTCAATGTCATGGGGAGCGGCGCTTTCCTGGTCCTGGTGGGACTTGCCCAACGGACCGGTCCGCCCGACCCTGTGACGCAGGCGATGGTGCTGACCGGGATCGTCGTCGCCGTGGCGGCCACGGCGCTCGCGCTGGCGCTCGTACGCCGCCTCCACGCGTTGACCGGGCGCCTCGAAATCCAGCAGCGGAACGATGAGTGAGCTCCTCGCCTGGCTGATCCTGCTGCCGCTTGCCTGGGCGGCGGTCGCGTTCCTCATCGGGCCGGCATCCGGCGGCCCGATCGCGATCGTCGCGCTCGCCGTGCAGCTAGGGATGTCGATCCGCGTCGGCATCGCGGTGCAGACTTCTGGACCGCAACTCCATGCCGTCGGTGGCTGGGGCGCGCCGCTTGGCATCGATCTTTTCGCGGACGGACTGGCCGTCGCGATGATCCTCATGATCCAGGTCGTCGCGCTGCCGGTCGCGGTCTATGCCCGCTCGTACTTCGACGCGAGCGCCCGCGAGGCGCGCTACTTCTGGCCGTTGACGGGGTTCCTTGTCGCCGGCTTGAACGCGCTGGTGCTGTCGACCGATCTGTTCAACCTCTACGTCGCGCTGGAGCTCATTGGTCTCAGCGCCGTAGGGCTGGTCGCCGCGGGCGGCGCAGCCGCGCAAGTCAATGCCGCGCTCCGCTATCTCATCGCCACGCTGGTCGCGTCCGGCGCGTACCTGTTCGGCGTCGCGCTGCTCTATGGGGTTTACGGCACCGTATCGACGGCGACCCTCGCGCTGCTGGTGTCCAAAGACGCGCCGGGAATCGCATGGGTCGCAGGCGGCCTACTGACCGTCGGACTGATGGTGAAAACGGCGTTATTCCCGTTCCATTTCTGGCTCCCCCCGGCTCATGGCAAGGCGCCCGCGCCCGTATCGGCGCTGCTATCGGCGCTGGTCGTCAAAGCGTCGTTCTATCTTCTTCTGCGGCTGTGGATCGGCCCCCTGCGCGGGCTGGAACCGGGCCTCGCCCTGGCTTCGCTGCCCGCCCTGCTCGGCGGCGCGGCGATTCTATGGGGCTCCTACCAGGCCATCCGGGCGGAGGGCCTGAAGCGTCTGGTGGCCTATTCCACCGTGGCGCAGCTCGGCTATCTCTTCCTGATCTTTCCGTTGCTTGGCCGGCCGGGCGCCATACAGGCGGCAGTCATGCAAGCCGTTGCCCACGCCCTCGCCAAAGCGGGCATGTTCTTGGCTGCCGGCGTGCTCACCAAAGCGACCGGGCAGGATAGCGTCGCAGGGCTGTCCGGCGCGGCACAGCGCCTGCCGGTAAGCATCTTTGCCTTCGGGCTCGCGGGCATGAGCCTCATGGGCCTGCCACCGTCCTCCGGCTTCCTCGCCAAATGGCTTCTGATCTCGGTCTCTCTCGCCAACGGGTACTGGATCATCGCGGCGATGACGCTCATCGGCGGACTGCTCGCCGCCGTTTACGTGTTCCGCGTGCTGCGCCAGGCATTCGTGGCGACCACGGAGCAAGTCGTGCTCCATCCCGTGTCGGCCGCAAGTGAATGGGCGGCACTCGGCCTCGCCGCAGCGAGCGTCGTCCTCGGCCTACGCGGCGTCGAGCTGATGCGCCTCCTCGAGGTCTGAGCCGCCATGACGACAAACGAGCTCATGCCGCTCGCCGTGCTGGCGTCATCGCTCGTTCCGGGGCTCGTCATATTTTTTCTGCCCGAGGCGTGGATCGGAACGCGCACGACCCTGAACCTTTTTGGCGCCGTAGCAAAGCTCGCGCTGGTCGGTTCGCTGCTTGTCGGCGTGCAGGCGGGTCAGGAGTACGTAGTACGGTTTGCGGTGCTGCCCGGGAACGATCTGGCCCTGAAGGCCGACGACCTCGCCCTTCTCTTCGTCGCGCTGTCGGCCGTTCTGTGGCTCTTCACCACGATCTATGCGATCGGCTACCTGGAGAACGCACCGCACCGAAGTCGCTTCTTCGGCTTCTTCAGCCTTTGCGTCACCGCGACCATGGGCATCGCGATGGCGGCGAATCTGTTCACGTTCTTCGTTTTCTACGAACTGCTGACGCTGTCCACTTATCCGCTGATCGTGCATCGCGGCACCGGCAAGGCCCTGAGGGCCGGAAGCGTCTATCTCGCCTATACGCTCGCCGGCAGCACGTTGTTGCTGATCGGCATCGTCTGGCTGCAGAGCCTGCTCGGGCACACGGAGTTCACGCAAGGCGGCGCGCTGAGCGGAGTACCGGTCGGATCCGGCGCGCAATTGAACGCGATCTTCGCGTTGCTCATCGCCGGCGTCGGCGTCAAGGCGGCGCTCGTGCCTTTGCACGGCTGGCTGCCGGAAGCCATGGCCGCGCCCGCCCCGGTCTCGGCGCTGCTGCACGCGGTCGCCGTAGTCAAGGCCGGCGCCTTCGGCATCGTGCGCATCGTGTACGAGATTTACGGCGTCGAGCTGGCGCAGTCGCGCGGCCTGCTGGCGCCGCTCGCCGTCGTTGCCTCGGTCACGATCATTTGGGGAAGCGTGCGGGCGCTTGCGCAGGACGACCTCAAGCGGCGGCTCGCTTTTTCGACGGTGAGCCAGGTTTCGTACATTGCCCTGGGGATCGGGCTGTTCGGGCCGATCGGTACCGTGGGCGGGCTGGTACACCTGGTGCACCAAGGGATCATGAAGATCACGCTCTTCTTCTGCGCCGGAAACTTTGCCGAAACCCTCGGAATTCACCGGGTGAGCGACATGGACGGCGTGGGGCGGCGAATGCCGCTCAGCACCATCGCGTTTTCCGTCGCTGCGCTGGGGATGATGGGCGCGCCGCTCACGGCGGGCGCCGTGAGCAAAGCGTGGTTATCGGACGGGGCAAAGGCTGCCGGAATGGATTGGGCCGTTTGGATTCTTTGGACGTCCAGCCTGCTCAACGCCGCGTACTTTTTGCCCATCCTGTGGCGCGCATGGGTGCGTCCCTCGCCCCCAAAATGGCCCGACGAGCACATCGCGGCGGCCGGCTGGCGCGAAACTGCATGGCTGCTGCTCCTCCCGCCCCTGTTCACGGCTGCGGCAACGGTCTCCGCGGGCGTCTTTGCCCAAACCGACCTGAGCCCTCTCGGCTGGGCGCGACTCATCGCCGCCCGGGAGTACCTGCAAGGCACTGCACCGTGAAGCGGCGGGAACGAGCACGAGCCCCGAAGGCGAGGCCGCCCGCGTGCGGAACTTTTAGCTCGCGCGCGGCCCTAATTAAGGGAGAGGGCGTGGCAGACGTCCCCGGCTGCGCTCACGTGGAGGGGGAAATTCATGGCAAGGCAACTTGAGCCGCACGCACGCGCGCTCGCGTATGACGGCGCGATTCCTTCGTTGAGCGAACTCGTGATGGGCGTGCACTGGTCCCCGTCCGGGCACGGCGGCGGCGGCGCGGACCTCGACGCACTGTGCGTGCTGTACGATGCGCCGGGCCGCGTCCTCGACACGATCCATCCGGGACGCCTGCGCAACGCCAACGGCAGCGTCGTGCACACGGGCGATTCGCTGCAGGGCGCGAACCATTGGGACGACGAACGCCTGTTCGTCTTCCCGGAAGCGCTGCCGGGGACGGTGGCGCGGCTCACCTTCGTCGTCGCGTGCGCCGACGGGCGTACGTTCGACGAAGTGCCCGGCGCGGTCTGCCATGTGACCGATCACGCGAGCGAGCACGAATGGCTGCGGCTCGACCTCACGGCGCTGCGCGGGCAGCGCAGCCATACGGTCGCCACACTTCAGCGCGCCGGTGACGGATGGTCGCTTGCCGAGGGCGCCAACGGCGCAGACCGGGCGTAGCGCCCCGCGCCTTCCGCAGAATGAAGCAGCGAGGGCCGGCGCCCTATCGGACGAGCACGACCGGCACGGCTGCATGCGCGGCCGCCTTCAAGGCAACGGACCCGACCAACGCATGATGCGCCGCTCCCAAACCGCGAGTACCCATGACGAGCAGCTCGCAGCCGGTGTCCGACGCAAGGTGCACGATCTCGTTCGCAGGGTCTCCTACCGCGAGGTGGAGATCACTGCGAATGTTCTCTCCGGCCAGGAGT
>Ga0210112_1000308_pt1 | contig 13601 bp, 15 predicted proteins | sample Joice_ThreeSqC_D_FD_184875 | JGI IMG/M metagenome (GOLD analysis project Ga0210112, IMG submission 184875) | Wetland microbial communities from San Francisco Bay, California, USA, that impact long-term carbon sequestration - Joice_ThreeSqC_D2... | ecosystem: Environmental > Aquatic > Marine >... | reverse complement strand
GCACCAGCACGCGGCCCGCCGTGGCGAACACCCGCGTGGTGCAGACCCCGATCGTCGTGGTCTTTCCCGCCCCGTTCGGGCCGAGCAGCCCGAAGATCTCGGCCTGGCCGACCTCGAGGTCGATACCGTCCACCGCGCGGATGCCGGAGGGGCCTCCGTAGTGCTTGACCAGTCCGTCAATGCGGATCGCGGCGTCGGTAATCATCGAGTTTCCGAGGGACGGATGATGCATCGACCGAAGGGAAGGGACAAGTGGCGGCTGCCTCGTCTCGCGGCACCAAAGCGTCGAGCCCCGGACGCCTGCTGGCATCCGGGGCTCGGTGGCCTCCGTGCATCGGCGGGCGTCAACCTACGGCTTCCACGCCTCCCACACCTTTCCGACCAGTGCCGGGCCCGGAGTGAGAGTCGGATCGCCGGGCTGCCAGCCGGATGGTGTCACCTCTCCCGTCGCCCTGACGTGCTGGAACGCCTTCACCTGGCGAAGCAGCTCGTCCGGATTCCGGCCCACTTCCGGAGTGAGCACCTCCATGGCCCGGATCACGAAGTCGGGATCGATGATGAAACGGCCGCGGATGTCGACGCCGGCGTCGGCGTCGTACACGCCGTACACTTCACCGACCTTACCGCCCGCATCCGACAGCATCGGGAACCGCACCCCGCCCTCCACCATCTTCGACAGTTCCTCTTCCTGCCAGATCTTGTGTACGAAGCGGCTGTCCGTGCTCATCGCGAGAATCTCGACGCCGATCTGCTTGAAGTCCTGATACCTGACGGCGACCGCCGTCAATTCAGTCGGTCAGACGAACGTGAAATCACCTGGGTAGAAGCACAGAACGAGCCACTGGCCTTTGTAACTCGAGAGCCGCACCGGCTGGAATCCCACGCCCTCGACGAAGGCGTTCGCCTCGAAATCCGGCGCTTCCTTCCCCACCTGGGCCCGCAGCATCGCCACCTCGCCTGTTCGCTCGTTGTGCGGATGATCGCGCGGCGCGCCGGCCGTTGCGATCGGCCCCCGCGCCGGCTTGACGCACCCATCCTTCATCTGGGCCATCCCATCCTCCCGCGTACGCGAAGCGGCCCGTGGACCGATCCTCTCCGTCCTCCTCGAACCACGCCGCTCCGTTCCCTCGTCGCCACTCGCGCGTGACGACCAAACACAGTGTGCAAGATGGAACTCGTTCGATCGCGTCGCAAGCGACGCCGCGACTCCGACATCACAGCTTGCCGATCACCTTGGTCGACATTCCATCGGCTGAAGTGCGACGGTGTCCGGCGTTCACGAGGTTGGGGATCATTCCGGTCGATGCGGACGCCGTTCGGCGGTCGGAGGCTCGGACAGCCGCAGCCCTCAGCCGCGCTGCAGCTCGAGCGTCACATCGACGGCGCGCACGCTGTGCGGCAGGGCACCGACCGATACGAAGTCGGCCCCAGCCTCCGCATAGGTGCGCACGTCATCAAGAGTGATGCCGCCGGTGGCCTCGATCTCGATGTCCGGCCGCAGCGCCCTCGCACGACCGGCGAGCGCAGCAAACTCCGCCGCCGTGCGGTTGTCCACGAGCAACCGGTTCGCGCCCGCGCGGCACGCGAGGTCCACCTGTTCCTCGGTCTCCACCTCGACCTGTACGGCCGCCACTCCGCGACGCCGTGCCTCCGCCACCACCGCGGAGAGATCGCCGTTTCGGGCCCGCAGTGCTTCCCAGTGGTTGTCCTTGATCATCACGACCCGGTCGAGGCCGAGCCGGTGTTCCTGCCCTCCGCCGGCGAGCACGGCGGCGACGTCGAACAGGCGGAGACGCGGCGCCGTCTTCCGGGTGTGAAGGATGCGGCAGCCGGTACCGGCTACCGCGTCGACGTGCCGCCCGGTCGCCGTCGCGATGCCACACGCCCGCTGGAGCACGTTGAGCATTGGACGCTCCGCGCGGAGGATGCCCGACAGATCGCCGGAGACCACGCCGAGCACCTCGCCGGCCGCGACGACTCCGCCCTCGCTGACCTCCCACCGCACTTCACATCCCGCGAGCCGGGCAATCTCCCCGGCATAGCGCAGGCCGGCAGCCACCGCGGCGGCGCGCGCCCGGATCGTACCGATTGCGGGTGCACGGATGTGCAGGGAATCGGTGGTCGCATCCGCGAGGCCGTCTTCGGCGAGTGCGTCCCGAGCGAGCTGCGCGATGTCGTGTTCGCGGTCGGGCACGGCCTACCCGATGGCGACCATGCGGTCAAGCGCTGCCCGCGCACGGTCGGCGATGGCGCCGGGCACCCGTATCACGTGCCGGTTGTCCCGCAGCGCGTTCCGCATGTCCGTGAGGGTGATCGTCTTCATGAAGTGACACACGGCCTCGGCGTCCGCCGGCAGGAACTCCTTGCTTGGCGCAATCTGCCGCATCCGGTGAACGATCCCGACTTCCGTGGCGACGATATAGCGTGGTGCCGCGCCCGACCGTGCCGCACGGATCATCCCCTCGGTCGACGCGATGTGCACGCCGGCCGGATCCACGTCGCCGAGCCCCATCCCGTAGATCAGCTGCCCCGCGCACCCACACTCGGGATGCACCAGCACCTCGGCGTCGGGGTGCTGCCTTCGCTTGGCGTTGACGGTGCGGGCGTTGATCTCCTTGTGGACGTGGCACTCGCCAGGCCAGACGCGGACGTCGCGATCCGGGCGTTCGCGCCGGATGTGGGCGCCAAGGAAGAAGTCCGGGAGGAACAGCACACCGCGATCGGCGGGCACGGCGTCGATCACCTCGAGCACGTTACCGCTGGTACAGCAGTAGTCGAGCTCCGCCTTGACCTCGGCGCTCGTGTTCACGTACCCGACCACGACATGATCCGGGAACTCCGCGCGCCAGCGCCGGACGTCCGCCGCCGTGATCGACGCTGCCAGGGAGCAGCGCGCCTCGAGGTTCGGCAGCAGCACTCGCCTCCGAGGTGCGAGGATGGCCGCCGTCTCCGCCATGAAATGGACGCCGCAAAACACGATGACGTCGGCGTCGGTGGCGGCGGCCGCACGTGAGAGACCGAGCGAGTCCCCCACGAAATCGGCCGTGTCCTGCACCTCGGGGCGCTGGTAGTTGTGCGCGAGCAGCACCGCGCCACGCTCATCGGCGAGGCGACGGATCTCGCGGCGAAGATCACGGACGCGCTCGGGTGACGGAACTGTCCAGTCGACTGCGGGCAGGGGTAGAGCCACTTCGTCTCTCTCTAGGCCGAACCTGAATCCTTGTCCCCGATGGCGGCGCGCGAGCGCTCCGGCGGGCGGGGCAGGCGCGTGAGCGGGTCTGTGCCCAAAGGGCAATCTATCGCGTTCACGCAGGATTCCGAACTGCCCGTCCGCTCCCTGAGCGAGGGTCAGTGGAAGAAGAGGTACGCGATGAGCGTCCCCGCGACGATCGCAGCGAAGTCGGCGAGCAGCCCGCACGTGACGGCGTGGCGCGTCTTCCGCACGCCGACCGACCCGAAGTAGAGCGCGATGATGTAGAACGTCGTATCGGTGGATCCCTGGTACGTGCACGCCAGGCGGCCGACGAAGGAGTCTGCGCCGTAGGTTTGCATCGCATCCACCATCATCCCGCGCGCTCCGCTGCCGCTGAGCGGCTTCATCAGCGCGGTGGGCAGGGCCCCGACGAAGTCGGTGTTGACCCCCAGGGCCGCGAACGCCTTCCCGACGCCGGCCACGATGTACTCCATCGCGCCCGAGGCGCGGAACACCCCGATCGCGACCAGGATGGCCACGAGATACGGAATGATCTTGATGACGACCGGGAACCCTTCCTTGGCGCCGTCGATGAACGCCTCGTAGACGTTGACGCGGCGCAGCATCGCGAGCCCGATGAACGCGGTGATCACGCCGAACAGTGTCACGTTGGCCACGAGGTTCGAGATCGTCTGGATCTGCGCCTCGGGCAGGCGCGAGAAGTAGACGAGGGTCGCCACCACCAGCACGGTCACGCCCCCCAGGTATGCCATCACGACGCGGTCGAACAGGTTGATGCGCTGGACGATGGCGACCGCGATCAGGCCCACCAGGGTGGAGAAGAACGTGGTGAGCAGGATGGGCAGGAACACGTCGGAGGGATTCGCGGCCCCCATCTGCGCGCGGTACACCATGATGCTGATGGGGATCAGGGTGAGGCCCGACGTATTGAGGACCAGGAACATAATCTGCGCGTTCGAGGCAGTGTCCTTATCCGGATTCAGCTCCTGCAGCTCCTGCATCGCCTTGAGCCCAAGGGGGGTCGCCGCGTTGTCGAGACCTAGCATGTTGGCGGCGAAATTCATGATGATCGAGCCGTGCACCGGGTGGTTCCGCGGAATCTCCGGGAAGAGCCGGTGGAAGAACGGCCGCACCACCCTGGCCAGGGCGTCCACCACTCCGCCCTTCTCACCCACCCGCATGAGCCCCAGCCACAGCGTCAGCACTCCCGTCAGGCCCAGTGAAATCTCGAACCCCGTCCTGGCCATCTCGAACGTCGAGTTGACCATGGTCGTGAAGATCTCGGTGTCGTGCAGGAAGATCAGCCGGATCAGTCCCACCACGAGCGCGATCAGGAAGAACGCGACCCAGATGACGTTGAGGACCATGCTGTCTCGCCTAGTGCCGGGCCCCGGGTGCGGGGCTCGGAGTGGAAGACGCGGGGACGCTCACGTGACCCGTCGGGCCAGCAGTTCCACGAGCACCGGCACGTGCTCGCGCACCAACGCGTCGGTCGTCGCAAGCGGGAATTCGTACGTGATCACCGGGATCCCCTGCTCGGCGCCCCACGTGCCGAACGACCCCGGTGTCGGATACCCGACGTCCCGCACCAGCGGCAGACCGGTCCGCGCGGCGATCCACCGTCCCAGGACACTCTCATTGGGATCATCGACGCACGCGAGCGGGGCGTGCAGGGCAATCACGGCCTTCGGCCTCAGCTCGTGCACGAGACCGATCAGCGCCTTCGTTTCGGCTTCCGACCCCGCACTCGCACCGGGACTCAGCGTCACGTCGCGGGGATCGTCGAGGGTCGAACGGTGCGCCACCGGACCCGGTTGCCAGTCGGTGGTCGGGAAGTTCCGGTTGAGCTCGACCCCGCGCGCGTTGCCCCGCGTGCCGCGGATCAGCCCGTCCGGGTTGGCCGCCAGGACCACGGCGGCGTGTAGAGACGGCGCGGTCAGCTGGCGCAGGGCCCGCGAGAGGGCAAAGGTGGTCTCCGGCTCCTCGCCGTGGATGGCGGCGAACACCAGGATCCGACACGTCCCGCCCGGCCGCCAGACCTCCAGAGGGATCCCGAGGTGGGAGCGCCCATAGATATCGGGGGCCCAGGGTATGGTGCCCCACTCCTGTCGCGGTCTGAGGTTCATGTGCTCGGCCGGCTGACGTTGGTGACGAACCGCTCGTAGATCTCCTCCAAATGCCGCAGGACCTCATGCTCGAGCCGCATGTCGGAGTGCGCCACAACTTCCCGCAGGAGAGCCAGGCTGAGACCCCGCTCGCACGCGGTGGCGGTCGGCGCATGGCTCAGGTGCCACCGCTCGGGTGCGACGCCGCCGCGGTCCCGGTCGTACGGGCGAAAGAACCCATGCGCGTCACCGGAGGCGACCCGCGCGTCGAGCCACTCGTGCAGGGGAGCGAACATCCCGCCCGCGTCCACTTCCTCGGGCACGAGCTGGATGTCGTACGCCTCGGGTGTGGCGGCCAGGTCATAGACGTCGAGGTCGGTCCCCCAATGGTGCCGGGACGCGCCGGGGAGCGCCGACCACCGGAGAATGGCGAACACCAGTTCCCGCTCGCTCAGGGTCGCGACGTCCAGCGGTGCGGCGTCACTGTCGAGCACCGCGAGCTGTCCGCTCGCCTTGCGGTTCCAGATGGAGAGCTGCCGCTCGAAGCTGCGGAAGCCGCTCAGGATTCGCAGCTCGAACCCCGCTCGGTGGGCGTCGCGCCGCAACGCGAGCAGCGGCTCGACCACGTCGCGGTGCACCGCCGCCCCAAGCCGGGCGGCATCGGAGGCGGAGCAGAGATGCAGCTCCGAGCGACCGGTCAGGGAGTCGGGGCTGGAGTCGGTCCTGATCATGGCTTGCAGCGATGATACGGGGCCGATGGCGGCGAGTCCAGTGGAGGCAGTCCCGTCATACCACGATCAGCGCGATGGCGGCGACGCAGATCGCGAGGCCCACCCATTGCGCCCGGCTGACAGCCTCCCGCGCGACGACGCGGAAGAGCAGCACCGTCACCGCGGGATACAACGACGAGAGCACGGCCGCGACATCCAGGCGGACCCAGCGGAGCGCAAGCACGTAGCAGACCGCACCAGTCGCGTCGAACACGCCGGCGAGGAGCGCCGAAGGATTGCTGGTGGGCGAGGGGAGACTGGCCCGCGTCGAGAGCAGCAGCGCGCCGGCAGCCAGGAAGCTCGCCACCCCGGCAATGGCGAGGGGCGCAAACACGTGCCCTGGCTCCACCAGCCCGAGGCAGATGAAGAACACGCCGAAGCCGATGCCGGCAAGGACGCCGAACCCGAGGCCGCCGGACCATCTCGCGGCGCGCGAGCCCTGGCCGACACTCACCAGGAAGATCCCCACCAGCGCGGTCAGCAGGCCGAGCTGCCGGAAGACCGGCAGCACTCCCGCCACGACCGCCGCGAACGCGACCGGCATGGCCGCACCGATCACCCCCGACGTCGGAACGACCACGGCGGCACGGCCCGTCGTGAGGCCGGCATACAGCGCCGCGATCCCGAGCGCGCCCGCACAGCCGGCCATCGCGGCCCATGCCATCGATGCAGGGGGTGGCGCCGCCTCGCCGCTCACGATCGCCAGCGTGGCATAGCACACGAGCCCCGCGAGCCGGGAGAGTACGAGCACGTGGAGTGGACCCGCCCGGCGGCTCGCGTAGCCGCCCGTGAAGTCGGACCCGCCCCACGCCACCGCGGCCCCGACGGCCAGCGCGATGCCCGTCAGCTGTGCGAGCGGCACGTTGGTGTCATGGGCCGGGCGCGCGGCCGAGGCACTGGAGGACTGCCTGCGGGGAGCACATGGCAACAACACTAGCGGCACAGGCCCGTTCCCGCCTGCCCCAGAAAACGTCCCGCTCTTGCCGACCCGCTTGGGGCCTGTACCTTGGGTCCGTGGCTGAGTACCCGGAACGCTCCCCCGAGGAGCGACTTGCCGCACTCGAGGCGGCGGTTGAGTCTCTGCAGCGACAGCTCGCGGCGCAGGCTCCGGCAAGCCGTGCGCACCGCGCCGATGCTCCCGACCGGCACCACCCGCCGACCCCGTCCGCACGAGCCGCTGAGGGCGCCCCCGGATCGTTCCGCGGCGTGCCACACCGACCTCCGCAGCGGGCATCGGCGTCACCCGGGTTCTTCACGACGCTGTTCCTCCGCGGGCCGGAGTTCTGGATCAGCCGGGTCGGGATCGGCCTGCTGCTCGTCGGCGTGGCATTCCTGTTCAAATACGCCGTTGACCAGGGGTGGCTGACACCGGCGATCCGGGTGGCCTTCGGCGTGGCGCTCGGAATGGTGCTCGCCGTGATCGGCTTCAGGGTCCATGGGCGGCAGCGCTGGTTCGCCCAAATCATGCTCGGAGGCGCCGCGGCGACGTGGTACATCACCGGCTTCGCCGCCTTCCAGTTGCTCGAGCTGGTGAGCTTCTCCACCGCCTTCGCGTTCATGGTCGCCGTCACCGTGTTTACCTTCTGGACCGGCCTGCGGCAGAACGAGGCGATGCTGGCGGTGCTCGCCGCGGCGGGCGGACTCTCTACGCCGTTCCTGCTGTACACGGAATCGGGTTCCGTGCCCGGGCTCATGGCGTACACGTGCCTGATCCTCCTCGGCACCGGCGCGATCTATCTGTTCAAGGGATGGCGGTCACTCCTCTGGACCACGGCCGTCGGCGCATGGCTCGTCGTGGCCCTCGGCTTCCGCACGGAGACGCTCCCAGATCGCGTGGCGCTGCAGAGCGGCATCGTCGCGGTCTGGCTGATCCACTGGCTGGTGCCGCTAGCCCGGGCCCTGCTGGCGGAACGAGACCCCGAGCGGTGGACCACCCCGGCCGCATCGGGCCCGTGGCGCATCGCGGCTCGAGGACACGCCGATCTCGCGGTGCTGACCGTCGCGATGCCCCTCCTCGTATTCTTCACGTCCCGCGTGCTCTGGGGCGCCGGCGCCTGGCCGTGGGGCGCCACCGCGCTGGCCGGTGCGGCACTCTACGCGCTGGCCGCCCGATATCTGAACCCAGTTCGAGCCCTAGCATTCCTCGCCACAGCCCACGGCGTGACCGCGGCCGTGCTCCTCGCCATCGGGACGAACCTCCTGTTCGCGCCCGACGTGGTAATCGTCCTGTGGGCCGCGGAGGCCGCCGGGCTGCATCTGCTGGCGCGGCGTCTCGCGCGCGGAGAAGCACGACCCGCAGGGCGGGACGTGTTCGACTACGGCGTCGCGGCGAACCTCCTGTACTTGGTAGTGGGACTGTGGTTGTTCCAGCGTCTGGTCGGCGGGAGCGGCCCCACTGCTGCCGTGTTCAACAGCCGTGCGGCGGCGGACGGAGCCGTCATCGCGATCGCGTTGCTGACGGCGGGACGCATCGAGCCGAGAGCCGCTCTCGTCTACCGGCTCGCGGCCCACTTTGCCGTTCTCGGCTGGCTCGCGCGGGAGTTGAGCAGGCTGCCCACGGGAAGCGGGCTCGTGACCGCTGCGTGGGGAGCCTACGCGATCGGATTGCTCGCTTTCGTGCCCAGGGCGCGACGGCTCGCGGTCATCACCCTCTTCCTGGCCGTCGCCAAGCTGGTCTTGTACGACTTGAGCCAGGTGGAACCCCTCTGGCGCATTCTGCTCTTCCTCGGCTTCGGCGGCGTGTTCCTCGGCGTCAGTTACTACGTGACCGACCTTTGGGGCAGGTCCACCGACACCGAGTGACGCGCCAGGCGGATGCGACGGCTGGCGGCAGCCGTTTGGAGATCCGCGACTACTGCTTCGCGAACGTGAACGTGAAGGTGGAACCGCCGAATGTCGCAGTCACGGTGAGGGTGGCGCCCGACAGGGTGTAACTGTAGGTCTCCTCCCACACGGTGTCGGGATCGAAGGTGATCCGGTTTCCGCTCACCGTGAATTCTCCGGAGTCGCTGCAATTCGGCCCCGGGTTGCAAAAGTCGAGCTGGTCGTTCGCCACCGTGTACGAGTATTCCGCACCGCTTGTGAACGTGTAGGTGAGGGTCATGCCATCCCCCATCAGGTCGTAGCCGTCGACGAGGAGCGCCGTGGCCTCCCAGGTCCCGACGAGTTCAGCCGGTGGCTCCGTCGTGCTATCACCACACCCGACGAAGAATGGGATCAGAGCCGTGAAGAGAAGCATTATGGAACTGCGGATTGTCCGAACTCTGCGCATGGCAGCCTCCTTCGCTTGGACCAGCGACACGCCCGACGAAAACCCCCGGCGCCGGCTCCTGACGGGCGCATGCGGCAAATACCAACTCGGTACGGCAGAAGCGCCCGTTTGACAAGAGTCGCGGCAACGCCACACCCCGAACCGCGCGGTGGATCCCCATCGTCGCCCGCTGGCTGGCCATCGCTGAGCCGCGCCGGCGGATGCTCTTCTGTCCGCGATATGGCGACGTGCTCGCAAGCGTCGTGGTGGCCTGGTTCTCCCGCCGCCGGGAGTTCGGCGCCGACGCCGGCGGTGCCCGTCTCGCGAGCACCGAGGCCATGGCCTCCGCGCTGGAGCGGCTCCGGACCCTACAGAACGCCCCCTCGCGGCTTCCCGACAGTCTCACCGCCTTCGGGATCAGGGGAGAGAGTGTGCTCAGGCTCATGAGCGCCCATCCGCCACTCGAGCAGCGCATCGCGCGGCTGCGGGGCCGCTGAGCCTCGGTCAGCCTGTTCTGATTCGCGCCGCCTCGGCCACCGTCCGGGCCTGGATCTCGACCGTGTCCGCAATGGCGGACGCGTAGCCGCCCGCCATCGTCACCGCCGCGGGGAGTCCCCGGCTGCGGCAGTAGCCAAACACCAGCCCGTCCCGCTGCGCGAGGCCCTCCTTGGTCAAAGCGAGCCGTCCGAGGCGGTCCCCCTCGTACGGATCCGCGCCGGCGAGATAGAACACGAGATCGATGTTGCCCGGGAGCGGGATGCGCCGCAGGGTGGATTCGAGCCGCTCGAGGTATTCGGCGTCACCGGTGCCGTCGGGGAAGGGCACATCGACCGTGCCGGGCACCTTCTCGAACGGATAGTTGCCGGCGCCGTACAGATCGACGGTTACGACACTCGGATCGTCGCGGAAGATCAGCGCCGTCCCGTTGCCTTGATGCACGTCGCAGTCGATCACGACCGCCGTGCGGACGCGGGCTGCCCGCTGCAGTACACGGACGGCGACGGCGACGTCGTTGAACACGCAGTAGCCCTCGCCGCGATCGCGGGAGGCGTGATGGGTGCCGCCGGACAGCGTCACCGAGACCCCGTCGTGGAGGGCCTGCATCCCCGCAGCGATCGTGCCGCCCACCGATCGGCGCGACCGCTCCACCAGCTCGGGCGACCAGGGAAGCCCGATGCGCCGCATCGCCGCCGCCCCCAGCGTTCCGGCGGCAACCCCGGCGACATACGCCGGCGCGTGCACCAGGCCGAGCTGGTCGTCCGACGCCGCGTCGGGGACCGTCAGCGCCTCCTGGGACACCACCCGCTGCTGCAGGATTCGCTCGCGCAGCAGCCGGTACTTCACCAGCGGGAAGCGGTGTCCCTCCGGGAGAGGAATGGCGAACTGATCGGTGTAATAGACGCGCATCGGCACAAGGGAGACGAATGACCCAGGACGGCCCGCGCCGAGGGGCGCGGCTCACCCGCCGGAGGTGAAGGATATCACATCGTGGGCGGCCGTGACGCGGTATGTTGGACGGACCTTCGTTCGTTGTGATCGCAGAGCAAGACAGGAGCGCAGCCATGACCGTATCGACTCACCGTGTCGCGTCGTCCTCCCCACGTCGCCTGGCACTCTTCGCGGTGCTCGCCGCGTTCGGGCTCGGCGCGTGCAGCGACTCCACCAACCCGGCAGAATCCTTCGACCCTACGGCCGCCAACCAGGCGACCGCGTCGGTGCTCGCGACGTTCTCCGACAACCCCGCGCTCGACGCGCTCGACGTGCTCCAGACGGCGCTGCCTGGCTTCACCCCGGCCCCCGTAGCCTCGGCCGGCGTCTTGCCGCTGCCCGATGACGGCGCACTCGCCGAGCTCCGGGCGCTCGACCGGCTGCTGGCGTTCCCGAGCCCGGGCTCGGCGGCAGCGCTCTTCCCCGCCGACCTGCTCGGCGCCACGCTAGTCTACAACACCACCACGCAGCAGTACGAAGCAGACGCCGCAGCGACGGGCGCTCCGGCCAACGGAATTCGGGTCGTCCTCTACGCGGTGGACCCGGTGTTCCACCAGCCCGTCGAGCCGCTGAACGCCATTGGGTATCTCGACGTCACCGATGAGAGCACGGCAGCGGCGGACCAGGTGGGCATCGTCGCGGTGATCGGGGATGTCACCTACGTCGACTACCTCGGAAGCGCGGTTGTCTACACCAATGCTGTGACCTTCTCCGCGGTCGGCTCCCTGTCGGACGGGACGACAACCGTCAACTTCGACCTCAACCACAGCTATTCCGCGGCCGACGGGTTCGTGCTCACGTACGACGTCGACGTGCCCACGGCGTCGACGTCCGTGCATGCCGAGGTGCAGCTCGATCCCAACCTCGAGACGGCGTCGTACTCCCTCGCGGTGGAACACCAGGGGGATGCGGTGTCGCTCGACGTCACCGGATCGGCCACCGCCATCAGCGGCACCGTGGCGCACAACGGCACGACCGTGGCCGAGGTCTCCGGGACGCCCGACGAGCCCGTCTTCACCGATGGCCACGGCAACCCGCTCACCAACGAGCAGATCCAGGCGCTCGGCGAGCTGTTCGGCAGCATCACCGCCATCATCAGCGGATTCGACGTCCTGCTGATTCCGGCGTATCTTGTGCTGCAAGTGAGCCTCGCGATGGTATGAGATGAAAGCATCGGTGCTGATGCACGGAGCGCTGTGGTCCGTCGTCCTGGCGGGCTGCAGCGCTCCGCTGTCTTCGGAGGATCTGATCTTCGTCGACGGCCGGGCCGTGGCGTCGGCCGGTGACTCCCTGCTCGCCATCACGCGCCAGGGAGAGGCGGCGGTCATCCTGCGGGTCCGGAACACGGGTGCCGTCTTCACCCGGGGCGAACAGGCCCTCTCGAGCCCACACCACGTGCAGGAGCTGGCGGGAATGTGGTACGTGTCAGACGTCGCGAACGGCGGATGGCAGATCGTGATGTTCGACACGCAATGGGAGGTCCGGCAACGGATCGCCGTCGACACGCTGAGCGACGCGCCCCACCAGTTCGCGGTGCTGCCCGACGGTCGCATCGTGCTCGAGGCCCGGGAGGGGCGGCTCGTCACCCTCGACGGCGACGACGTGAAGACCTTCGCCCTGTTCGATCGAGGCCCCAGGAGCGGTTTCCTCTTGGGGGCCCACGGCGGCGTGCTGCACGCCGTGCCGGACCGGAGCCTCACCCTCTACAACGAGAACGGGAACATCCGGTGGCGCGTGCCGTGGCAGTGGCGCTCGGACGTCTTCGTCTCGGACCTCGCCGTGGACGCACACGGCCGCATCCACATGCTCATCGGCGAGGACAACCAGTTCGTCTGCTTCAGCTTCTCGTCGACCACGGGCGAGATCCTGCGGTGGTCGGTGCCTGGACCCGCCGCCACCTTCTCGGTCGATCGCGCGGGCGAAATCCTGCCGGACAGCGTGACTCGCTGGATCGGGACCTGAGGGGCGCTGAGGCCCCCGCCCTTGGAACGTTAGTAGCGGAGGTCGGTCGAGTCCGCGAACTGCTTGAGCGCGGCCTCCTGCTCGGGAGTGAGCTTCTCGGGGATCGTCACCTGCACTTCGACGATCTGGTCTCCCCGAACGTTGTTCTTCTCGATGCCGTGGCCGCGCACCCGGAAGCGACGGCCAGGCTGTGTCCCGGGCGGGATCGTCAGCACGAAGTGGCGGCCGTCCACGGTGCGCACCTTGATCCGGGTCCCCAGCATGGCCTGCGCGACGTTGACCGGCACCGTGCAGTGGATGTCGAGCCCGTCACGCCGGAAGAACCGATCGCCCTCGACCTCGAACGTGACGATGAGATCGCCCGGCGGCCCGCTGTCGGGATGCCGCTGGCCCTGGCCCTTCAACCGCACCTTCTGACCCGAGTCGGTTCCCGGCCGCACCGTCACCAGCAGGCGCTTCTGCACCCGCACTTCACCCTGCCCCGCGCACCGCGGGCAGGACTCAGAGGGGATCTTGCCGCGCCCGCGGCAGGCGGGACACGGACGGGTCACCGCGAAGCCCCCTTGTCCGAACGTCACCGTTCCCCGGCCCTTGCACTCGTCGCACACGGAGATCTTGGCACCCGGCGCGGCGCCCGACCCACCGCAGGCGGGGCACGCCTCGTTGACTTCGATGGTCACGGGGACCTTGCCGCCGAGTACCGCCGTCCGGAAGGGTATCGTGGCCGTCACTTCGATCAGTTCCAGCGAAGCCGACCGTTTTCCCTTGCCGAAAATGGAGGAGAACAGATCGCCGAGCCCGCCGAACCCGGG
>Ga0210112_1000304_pt1 | contig 13707 bp, 11 predicted proteins | sample Joice_ThreeSqC_D_FD_184875 | JGI IMG/M metagenome (GOLD analysis project Ga0210112, IMG submission 184875) | Wetland microbial communities from San Francisco Bay, California, USA, that impact long-term carbon sequestration - Joice_ThreeSqC_D2... | ecosystem: Environmental > Aquatic > Marine >... | reverse complement strand
GGAAATGGCCGGAGACAGGCCCTCGATATGATCGACGTCCGGTTTCTCCATTATCGACAGGAACTGTCGGGCGTAGGCCGACAGTGACTCGACATAACGGCGCTGTCCCTCGGCATAGATGGTGTCGAAGGCGAGTGACGACTTGCCGGACCCGGACAGGCCGGTGACAATGATCAGCTTGTCCCGCGGCAGGTCCAGGTCGATATTTTTCAGGTTGTGGGTGCGCGCCCCGCGGATGTGAATGGTATCCATGTATCGCTACGTCTGGCCGGCCAACCTGATAATATACGGCGTTTCCGTGATGACAGCCAAAAGGAAAACCGGATTGTGACGCAAACGAATGCAGACAGTGCCGGCATGAGCCGTGCCGAATGGCGGGCAGCTCTTTCTCTTTCAGGCGTTTATGCCCTGCGGATGCTGGGCTTTTTCATGATCCTGCCGGTTTTTGCGCTCTATGCAGCCGATCTGGAGGGCGTGACCCCGGCGCTGACCGGCCTGGCCATCGGCATCTACGGCGTGACCCAGGCGCTGCTGCAGATTCCGGCCGGTCTGCTGTCCGACCGTATCGGCCGCAAGCCGGTGATCATCGTCGGGCTGCTGATATTCGCGGCAGGCAGTCTGGTCGCCGCACAGGCGGATTCCATCTACATCGTCATCCTCGGTCGTGCGCTGCAGGGCACCGGTGCGATCGCGGCGGCCATCATGGCGCTGACCGCCGATCTCACCCGCGAGGAGCACCGTATCAAGGCCATGGCGCTGATTGGGATGAGCATCGGTGTGTCGTTTGCCTCCGCGCTGGTGCTTGGTCCGGTGCTGAATCAATGGGTCGGCGTGCCGGGCATCTTTGTTCTCACCGCCGTGCTGGCCCTGTGCGGCGTGCTGGTGGTGGCGTTCGTCGTGCCCCGGCCGCTGTCGCTGCGCATCCACCGCGAGTCGGAAGCGATACCGGCGCAGTTCGGTCGCGTGCTGCGGCATGGCCAGCTGCTGCGGCTCGATTTCGGCATCCTGATGCTGCACGCCATCATGACCGCGACCTTCGTGGTGATGCCGCTGCTGCTGCGTGACGAGGCCGGCGTGGCCGCCGCCGCACACTGGAAGATCTATTTGCCGGTGCTGGTCTGCTCGGTGCTGACCATGGTGCCATTCATCATCCTGGCTGAACGCAAGGGGCGCATCAAGCCGGTGTTTCTGGGCGCAATTGCATTGCTGGTCCTGGTGGAACTCGGCCTGTTTATCATGCCGACTACGCTGGTCAGCAGCGTGGCGCTGCTGTTCGGGTTCTTCACCGCGTTCAACCTGCTAGAGGCGATGCTGCCGTCGCTGGTGTCACGGGCGGCGCCCGCCGATTGCCGGGGTACCGCCATGGGGTTCTATTCGAGCACACAGTTCTTCGGTGCCTTCCTGGGCGGTGCGCTGGGTGGCTGGCTGCATGGCCAGTTCGGCCTGCACAGTATTTTCATGTGCGCGGCGGCGGGCGCGCTGGTTTGGCTGGGACTGGCGGCGTCCATGGTGCCACCACCGAAACTGGCGAACATCATCCATCCGGTCCGTGTCGCGACGCCCGACGAGGCGACGGCCCTGTCCCGGCAGCTGGCCAGTCTGGCCGGCGTAACCGAGGTCGTGGTGGTGGCGGAGGAGGGCGTGGCCTACCTGAAAGTGGACAAGCGTTTGTTCGATGAGGCCAGCCTGCCGTGATGTTGACAACAACCGGCGGCGATTCCCTACAAGCACCGCGGTATTCCAGACAGCGGCTTTGGCTTAGAATAGTCGCATGAATCCATCTGCGAACGCCCGGCACGGGGCTATGCAACCATAACTATCGATAACAGGAGAACATCATGGCGCGAGGCATCAACAAGGTGATTCTGGTCGGGAATCTGGGCAAGGATCCGGAAGTGCGCTACATGCCGAACGGCAATGCAATCGCCAATATCACCCTCGCCACCACGGAGTCCTGGAAGGACAAGCAGACCGGTGAAACCCAGGAGAAGACCGAATGGCACCGCGTGGTGCTGTTCCGCCGTCTCGGCGAGATTGCCGGTGAATACCTCAAGAAAGGTTCGCAGGTCTACATCGAGGGCAAGCTGCAAACACGCAAGTGGCAGGACAACACCGGTAATGACCGCTACACCACCGAGATCATTGCCAACGAGATGCAGATGCTGGGTGGTCGTGGCGGCGGTGGTGGTGGCAGCTCCGGCTTTTCGTCCAGTGACAGCACCGAATCGCGGGCACCCGCTGTTGCCGATGGCCCGGCCGAATTCGATGATGACATTCCGTTCTGACCCGCCCGGCACACCGATGCCCTGACAAAAAAGCCTGCAAATGCAGGCTTTTTTGTTGTGCAGGGCAGCCTGCCGCATGACCGTTCCTGCTGCCATTCAATCCTCCATATACGTAATTTAATTCTACACGAACCCAAGATATTGGGTTTTAACAGGCGTATAATCTCCCACCAGTCCACCTGGACAGGCCCGGGCGATGTTCAAAAAACGGGAAAACCGGGCCGAGTTGCCAATCTACACAAGGTATTTTTGGCAACCTTTTGATTTCTAATTTATATGTTTCAGTCAACACCCGGGATTTCCAAAATTCAGCCTAAGTTACTGTCCGGGTGGAGATTTTTTTTAATTTTCACTTGACGAAGCCACCCCTCCTCCCTATAGTGTCGCAAAGTGGGGCCCAGTGGTAATTTCTGGGTCTCGGGGGAGAAAAAGGGGGCGTTCTTGTTCATTGGTGGCAGCACGGTCAACCTGGATGCGAAGGGCCGCCTGGCGCTGCCTACCCGCTACCGCAGTGACCTGATGGATCGCTGTGACGGCCACGTCGTGATGACGGTGCACAGCGACCGTGCGCTGCTGCTGTTTCCCCAGCCCGACTGGGACGATCTCGAGCGCAAAATCGTGCGCCTGCCCAACCAGAACAGACTGACCCGCGAACTCCAGCTCATGTTGTTCGGCAATGCCGCTGAACTGGACATAGACAAGAACGGCCGCGTGCTGATACCGCCGCACCTGCGCAAGCTGGCCGGTCTCGACAAACGCGTGATGTTTCTCGGTATGGGCAACAAGTTCGAGATCTGGAATGAAGAGACCTGGGAGAAGAAGTGCGGTGACTGGCTGTCCGGCAGCGGCGACGGTGCCGACCTGCCGGACGCCCTGCGCGAACTGACGATCTGATCGTCGGTGGAACTGGCGTACACACACCAGCCGGTCCTGCTTGCGGAAGTGCTGGGCGGGCTGGCGATACAGGCGGACGGCGTGTACGTGGATGGAACCTTTGGTCGTGGCGGTCACGCAGCCGCAATACTCGAATTGCTCGGAACAGCGGGACGATTGCTCGCCATGGACAAGGATCCCGAGGCGGTGCGGTCAGCAAGGTTACAGTTTGGTAATGATCCTCGATTTGAAATTGTGCAGGGTGCATTCACGATGCTGAGCGAGCTGGTAGCGCAGCGACAACTTACGGGTCGGGTCAATGGTCTGTTGCTGGACCTCGGCGTTTCCTCGCCGCAACTCGACGACGCCGCGCGTGGTTTCAGTTTTTCCGGGGACGGCCCGCTCGACATGCGCATGGATCCTGCCTCGGGCATCAGCGCGGCACAGTGGCTGGCGCAGGCGGGCGAGCGCGAGATCAGTGATGTGCTGCGCAGGCTGGGCGAGGAGCGCTTTGCCGGACGCATCGCACGCGCCATCGTCAATACCCGCAAGACCGCGCCGCTGCAGACCACTCGCCAGCTTGCCGAGCTGATTGCCGCGGCGGTTCCCGCGCGGGAGCAGAACAAGCATCCTGCCACGCGCAGCTTTCTCGCGCTGCGCCTGTATATCAACCACGAACTCGATGACCTGCGTGCCGTGCTGGAGCAGGTGCCTGACGTGCTGGCGCCGGGCGGACGTCTTGCCGTGATTGGTTTTCACTCGCTCGAGGACCGCATCGTCAAGCGCTTCATACGTGACGAATATCGCGGTGACCCGCCGCCAAGGGAGTTTCCGCTGGCCGGCCTGGATCATGTGCCGCGCATGCGCCCGGTCGGCAAGGCGATACGCGCCGGCGCGGAAGAACTGCAGCGCAATCCGCGCGCCCGCAGCGCGGTGCTGAGAATCGCGGAGCGTCTGCAATGAGCCGGCGGCCGGGTGTCTTGCTCATCCTGCTGGTGCTGGTGATGGTGTCAGCGGTCGCCGTGGTGTATGCCAGGCACCAGGGACGCAAGCTGTTTATCGAACTGCAGGCGCTGGGCAAGGAACGCGACAACATGGATATCGAGTGGGGGCAGCTGCAGCTGGAGCAGGGCACGCTGACTACGCAGGGCAAGGTCGAGACCGTGGCGCGCGACCGGCTTGGCATGACCAGCCTCCGGGCCGACGCAATGGTGATCGTGAAACCATGAACCGCGCACGCAGCAATACAGTCTATCCCGGGCGCCGCGTCCTGCTGCTGCTGTGCATGGGGCTGGCGGCCGCCGTCCTGGTCTGGCGTGCCGTCTGCCTGCAGGTGCTGGACAAGCAATTCCTGCTGAACCAGGGCCAGGCGCGCCACCTGCGCGTGGTGACCCTGCCGGCGCATCGCGGCATGATCCAGGACCGCAACGGCGAGCCGCTGGCAATCAGCACGCCGGTGGAGTCGGTATGGGTGAATCCGCAGGAACTGGGCAACGAGCAGCAGCGCATCCCCGAACTGGCCCGACTGCTGTCGCTGAACAGGTCCAGCGTGCAGCGGTTGCTGGCAAGCCGCGCGGACCGTGAATTCATCTATCTGCGCCGGCATATCGATCCGGCCACGGCGGCACAGGTCGAGGCGCTGGACATTCCCGGTGTCTACCTGCAGCGCGAGTACCGTCGTTACTACCCGGACGGCGAGGTTGCCGCGCATGTGGTCGGCTTTACCAACGTCGACGATGTCGGCCAGGAAGGTCTCGAACTGGCCTACGAAGACTGGCTGGCGGGCGAGCCCGGTGCCAAGCGCGTCATCAAGGACGGCAAGAGCCACATCATCGAGGACGTCGAAAGCATCAGCCTTCCGCACCCGGGCAAGGACCTGCAGCTCAGTATCGACCGGCGTATCCAGTATCTCGCCTATCGCGAGCTGATCGCGGCGATGCAGGAAAACAAGGCGCGTGCCGCATCCGCCGTCGTGCTGGACGTGAAGAGCGGCGAAGTGCTGGCGATGGTCAACCAGCCGTCATTCAACCCGAACAACCGCCAGAACCTGCGCAGCAGCGACATGCGCAACCGCGCGGTAACGGACGTATTCGAGCCTGGCTCCACCATGAAGCCGTTCATCGTCGCCACCGCGCTGGCCAGCGGACGCTACCAGGCGCACACGCCCGTCAGTACCTCGCCTGGCTGGCTGCGCGTGGGCGTGAACACGGTGCGTGACGTGCACAATTACGGTGAACTCGATGTGGCCGGCGTCATCCGCAAGTCCAGTAACGTGGGTATTTCCAAGATCGCGCTGTCGCTTGCCGCCGAGGATATCTGGACGGAGCTGTCGGACATCGGTTTCGGGGTGCAGACCTTCAGCGGTTTTCCCGGCGAGGCGTCCGGACTGCTTTCACACTTCTCGGGCTGGAACGCAATCGAGACGGCTACGCTGGCATTCGGCTACGGTATTTCCGTGACCCCGCTGCAGCTGGCGCAGGCCTATGCCGTGCTGGCCAGTGACGGTATCAGGCGTTCCATCACCTTCCTGCACGACGTCCGGGTTGCCGAGGAACGCCGCATCATGCCGGTCGCGATCGCGCGCGAGGTACGTGCCATGCTGGAGGAGGCGGTCGGTCCCGATGGCACCGCACCGGATGCGCGCGTGCCGGGCTATCGCGTGGCCGGCAAGACCGGCACGGTGCACAAGTCGGAGTCCGGTGGCTATTCGGACAGCAAGTACCTGTCGGTGTTCGCGGGCATGGCTCCCGCCAGTGATCCGCGTATCGTGATGGTCGTGATGGTTGACGAGCCGGGTACCGGCAAGTATTACGGCGGCCAGGTGGCAGCGCCGGTGTTCTCGCACGTGATGGCCGGGACGCTGCGCCTGCTGGCCGTGCCGCCGGACGATGTACCACTGCTGCAAACCCGCCGCCCTGATGCGGAGGGGCCTGCATGATGGCGGCGGAAAAAATGCGGACGGAGCACACGCTCGCCGGTCTGTTGCAGGACTTCTGCGGGCCGGCGGTGCGCGGCGATATCAGGATCACCGGGCTGGCGCTGGACAGCCGCAAGGTGCAGTCGGGTGACCTGTTCCTTGCCGTAGCGGGTACGCATACCCACGGTCTGCAGCACGCACGCCAGGCCATTGCGCTGGGTGCCGTGGCGGTGGCGTGGGAGCCGGTGGACGGCAATGCCGTGCTGGCCGAAATGGCGGCACTGCTGCCGGCGCCGGTGGTGGCGATCCCGCGGCTCGGCCAGGTGATAGGGCTGATCGCGGACCGTTTTTTCGGGCACCCGTCGCGCGGCCTGTTCATGATCGGCGTGACCGGTACCGACGGCAAGACGTCCTGCAGTCATTTCATCGCCCAGGCGCTGGACAGCGAGGACCGTCGCTGCGGTCTGATCGGTACGCTGGGTTATGGTCTGTACGGCGAACTCGCGACGGCAACGCACACCACGCCGGATGCCCTCGCCGTTCAGCAGCTGTTGTTTTCCATGCAGCAGCGCGGCGCGCGCTGCGTCGTTTCCGAGGTTTCCTCACACGCCATGGACCAGGGACGTGTCCGAGGCGTGTATTTTGATCTGGCCGTGCTGACCAACCTGTCGCGCGACCATCTCGACTACCATGGCAATGTCGAGGCCTATGCCGAGGCCAAGCGAAAGCTGTTCCATGCGGAAGGACTGCGCTATGCCGTGATCAACGCGGACGACGGCTTCGGCAGTGCCTTGCTCGGCGACATCCCGCCTGGCGTTGCGCCGGTCGCCTACCGGCTCGAGAACGAACCGTTCCGCACGCGCTTCCCCGCGCAGTGGGTGATCGGGCGCAATCTGCAAACAGACATGCAAGGTATGCAGCTGGACGTAGCCACGCCGTGGGGTAGCGGCACACTGCGCTGTGCGTTGCTCGGGCGCTTCAATGCCAGTAACCTGCTCGCCGCGCTGGCCAGCCTGTGCGTGTCGGGACTGCCGTTCGACGAGGCGCTGCGGCGCCTGGCACGGACGCGCACTGTTCCCGGACGCATGGAGCCGTTCGCGACCGGCAACGGGCGCCCGCTGGTGGTGGTCGACTATGCGCACACGCCGGCCGCACTCAAGGCCGTGCTCAAGTCATTGCGTGCGCATTGCAGCGGCAGGCTGTGGTGCGTGTTCGGCGCCGGCGGCGACCGCGACCGCGGCAAGCGGCCGGAGATGGGCGCCGCCGCCGAACGCAACGCCGATCACCTGGTGCTGACCGATGACAATCCGCGCACCGAAGACCCGCGCCGGATCGTCAGTGACATCTGCGCCGGCATCAAGCAGCCGCGCAAGGTGCATATCGAGCATGATCGCGCGCAGGCCATCAGCTGGGCGATGCGCGCGGCCGGACCGGATGACATCGTGCTGATCGCCGGCAAGGGTCATGAAACCGTGCAACTGGTGGGTCACCGGGCGCTGCCGTTCAGTGACCGTGAACGCGTGCAGGTCGTGGCGCGGGAATGGAAGCAATGATGGCGATGCAGCTTTCTGAAGCCGCACAGGTACTGTCCGCGCAACGGACCGGCACCGACGTGGCGTTCCGCGGCGTCAGCACCGACAGCCGCCAGTCCATGCCGGGTGCGCTGTTCTTCGCGCTGCAGGGACCGCACTTCGACGGACATGCCTATGTCGAGGCGGCGCGCGCGCAGGGCGCGGCGGCTGCGGCCGTGAGCAGGCCCTGCATCTCCCCGCTGCCGCAGATCCGCGTCAGCGACACCCGCCTCGCGCTCGGCCAGCTCTCGGCGCACTGGCGCAGCCGTTTCGACATCCCGGTCATCGCCATCACCGGCAGCAACGGCAAGACCACGGTGCGCGCCATGACGGCCGCGATCCTGGCGCGCCGCGGGCGGGCGCTGTCTACCCAGGGTAATCTGAACAACGATATCGGGCTGCCGTTGACGCTGGCGCGGCTCGATGCCGCGGACCGTTTCGCGGTGATCGAGATGGGCGCGAATCATCCCGGCGAGATCGGTTACCTGGCCGGTATCGCGCGCCCCACCATCGGGGTGGTGACCAACGCCGGACCGGCGCACCTCGAGGGCTTCGGCGACGTGCGCGGCGTGGCGCGCGCCAAGGGCGAACTGTTCGCGGGGCTGGCCGCCGGCGGCGTCGCCGTGATCAATGCCGACGATACGTTTGCGCCGCTGTGGCGTGAACAGGCCGCGCACTGCCGCATTGTCGAGTTCGGGCTGGATGCCGGCCGCGACATCAGCGCGCAATGGCGCGGTGTCGCCGGGGGCAGCGATATCGAGCTCTATACGCCGCAGGGCAGCGTCGCGCTGCGCCTGCCTCTGCCGGGCCGCCACAACGTGATGAATGTGCTGGCCGCCACTGCCGTGGCCCAGCTGGCGGGCGCCGGGCTGGACGACATCCGGCTGGGACTCGAATCACTGTCACCGGTCGCCGGGCGCTTCAACCTGCACCAGCTGCCGGGTGACATCACACTGATCGACGATACCTATAACGCGAACCCCGGCTCACTGCAGGTGGCACTGGAGGTGCTTGCGCAGGCGGTTGGCGACAGCTGGCTGATTCTGGGGGACATGGGTGAACTCGGCGACGGGGCCGCCGAACTGCACCGGCAGGCCGGCGAGCTGGCGCGTGCCGCCGGCATCACGCGCGTGTACGGCCTGGGCGAGCTGGCACGTGCCGCGGTGGACGGCTTCGCCGGGCCCGGCGCGGCGTTCGATTCACTGGAACAGTTGCTGGAAGGATTGCGCGGCGACCTGCGGGGACCGCTGCATATTCTGGTGAAGGGTTCGCGACGCATGCGCATGGAGCGGGTGGTCGACGCCTTGCTGGTCATCCTGCAGCCGGACGCTCTGCCATCACGGGAGAACCACTGATGTTGCTCTACCTGGCCGAATACCTGAGTCAATACTACAGTGGATTCAACGTATTCCAGTACCTGACCCTGCGCGCCATCCTGGGTGTGCTGACCGCGCTGGTGATCTCCTTCCTGGTCGGCCCGGAGATGATCCGCCGGCTCGGCCGTTACCAGATCGGGCAGCCGGTGCGCGATGACGGGCCGCAGACACACCTGGTCAAGGCGGGCACGCCGACCATGGGCGGTGCGCTGATCCTGGTCGCGGTGGCGATCGCCACCCTGCTGTGGGCGGACCTGGCGAATCGCTATATCTGGGTGGTGCTGCTGGTGACGCTGTCTTTCGGTGCCATCGGCTGGGTCGATGACTACCGCAAGCTGGTGCTGAAAAATTCGGCCGGTATCTCGGCCGGTACCAAGCTGGCCTGGCAGAGCGCTATCGCGCTGGCCGTCTCGGTGTTTCTCTACCTGAGTGCCGCATCACCGGCTGAGACGTCGCTGATCGTGCCGTTCTTCAAGGATATTGCCATCAATCTCGGCTGGTTCTATATCGTGATGGCCTGGTTCGTCATCGTCGGCTCCAGCAACGCGGTCAATCTGACGGACGGTCTCGACGGGCTGGCCATCCTGCCCACGGTGCTGATAGCCGGTGCACTCGCGGTGTTTGCCTACGCCACCGGCAATGTCAAGTTCGCCGTCTACCTCGGTATACCGTATGTCCGCGATGCCGGGGAGATCGTCATCTTCTGCGGTGCGCTGGTCGGTGCGGGGCTCGGTTTCCTCTGGTTCAATGCCTATCCCGCCATGGTGTTCATGGGCGACGTGGGCGCGCTGGCGCTCGGTGCCGCGCTCGGCATCGTCGCGGTGCTGGTGCGACAGGAACTGGTATTCATGGTCATGGCCGGCGTGTTCGTAATGGAGACGGTCTCGGTCATCCTGCAGGTCAGTTCATTCAAGCTGACCGGCCGGCGCATCTTTCATATGGCACCGCTGCATCACCATTTCGAGTTGAAGGGCTGGCCGGAACCGCGCGTGATCGTGCGCTTCTGGATTGTGACGGTGATTCTGGTGCTGGTCGGCCTGGCTACCCTGAAGATTCGCTGAGCAGGGCGGCCCCGCGGGCGGCACGGGTGCAGGATGTGTAACGGGTACGGGTTTCAATGAGTCTGGAGTGATGGCGGTTCCGGTAACTATCATGGCGCAATTGTTTGACAAGGCGGGCAGGACGCTGGTGGTCGGGCTGGGTGAGACCGGGCTGTCGGTTGCGCGCTATTTGTCACAACGCGGCGTACCGGTGGCGGTCGTCGACAGCCGTGCACAGCCGCCCGGGCTGGATCGCGTGCGCGGCGGCGAGCTGGCCGACGTGGCGTTGTTCCTCGGCGGCTTCAGCAACGAGGCCTTCGAGCGTGCCGAGCAGATCGTGATCAGCCCCGGCGTTCCACTGGACGAACCGCATATTGCGGCGGCACGGGCGCGCGGCATCCCGGTCATCGGCGATATCGAGCTGTTCGCACAGGCGGCGCATGCCCCCGTGGTGGCGGTCACCGGCTCCAACGGCAAGAGCACGGTCGTGACCCTGCTGAGCGCGATGGCGCGCCGCGCCGGTGTCGATGTGCGCACCGGCGGCAACATCGGCACGCCGGCGCTGGACCTGATCGGGGACACCGAGCCGGCGCTGTACGTGCTGGAGCTTTCGAGCTTCCAGCTGGAAACGGTGCACAGCCTGCACCTGCAGGCCGCGGCCGTGCTGAATATCAGCGAAGATCATCTGGATCGCTACGATAACCTGGCCGACTATGCGGCCGCCAAGCAGGTGATCTACGGCAACGCCGACCTGCAGGTGGTGAATGCCGACGATCCCCTGGTGCTGGCGCTGGCGGACCCGGCCCGGCCACAGACGCGTTTCACACGGGGAACACCGGCGGCCGGCGAATACGGACTGGTGCAGCTCGACGGGGTGACCTGGCTGGCGCGCGGCAGTGAACGTCTGCTTCCGGCTGCTGCCATTCGCCTCGCCGGGCGGCACAATCTCGCCAATGCCCTGGCCGCGCTGGCACTGGGCGAGGCGGCAGGCCTGCCGCTGGATGCCATGTTGGAAACGCTCGCCGAATTTCAGGGTCTGCCGCATCGCATGCAGTTTGTCGCCGAGCATGACGGCGTGCGCTGGTTCAACGATTCCAAGGGCACCAACGTCGGCGCCACGCTGGCGGCGATCGAGGGCCTCGAGGGCCCGCTGGTGCTGATCGCGGGTGGTGACGGCAAGGGGGCGGATTTCACACCGCTGGCCAACGCGCTCAGGGACAAGGGGCGCGGCTGCGTGCTGATCGGCCGGGATGCGCCGCTGCTCGAGGCGGTGCTGACGGACGTGCTGCCGGTACGGCACGCCGCCGACATGGGCGGGGCCGTGCAGCAGGCGGCGGCAATGGCCATCCCGGGCGACACGGTGCTGCTGTCGCCGGCCTGTGCCAGTACCGACATGTACCGCAATTACGTCGAGCGCGGCGAGTTCTTCATGCGTGCCGTGCAGGAGGTCGTCAGCTGATGGCCGGCGCGGGTCTGCAGGCAAGACTGGTCGGGACGGGCGAGGTACGCCTGCCGCGTCTCGACTACACCCTGCTGGGGTGTACGCTGGCGCTTGCCTTGCTGGGGCTGGTGATGGTGGCATCCGCATCGATCACCATGGCCGACCGCGAGCTTGGCCACCCGTTCTATTATGCGCTGCGCCAGGCCGTCTTCATCGGCCTGGGCGGGCTGGCCGGGCTGGCGCTGTTCCGCGTGCGTCTTGCCCTGCTAGAGCGGATGGGTATGACCCTGCTGCTTGTCGCCTTCCTGATACTGCTGCTGGTGCTGGTGCCCGGCGTCGGTGTGAAGGTGAACGGCGCGGTGCGCTGGATCAACGCGGGCCTGTTTCGCCTGCAGGTGTCGGAACCGGCCAAGCTGTTTTTCATCATCTACCTTGCCAGCTATCTGGCGCGGCATGGCGAGAGCGTGCGTACCCGTGTGTCCGGCTTCATCAAGCCGGTCGGCCTGCTGGCCGCGATGGCCTTGCTGCTGTTGCTGGAGCCTGATTTCGGCGCCACGGTGGTGCTCGGCGCCACGGTAATGGGCATGATCTTCATGGCCGGCGTGAAAATCGTGCAGTTCGCCAGCGTGCTGGGCGGAGCAGGCCTGCTGCTGGGCGGCGTGGCGGTGTCATCGAGCTATCGCATGGAACGGTTGAAGACCTTCCTCGATCCCTGGGCCGATCCGTTCGATTCCGGTTTCCAGCTGACCCAGTCGCTGATGGCCATCGGTCGCGGCGAATGGTTCGGCGTCGGGCTCGGCGCCAGCGTCCAGAAACTTTTCTACCTGCCGGAAGCGCATACCGATTTCGTGTTTGCCGTGCTGGCCGAGGAGTTCGGCCTGCTGGGCGTATGCGGCATCATCGCCCTGTACAGCGTGCTGGTGTGGCGCGCCTTCGCGATCGCGGCGCAGGCCGGGCAGGCCGGCAACCTGTTCGCGGCCAGCCTGGCCTACGGGATCGGCATCTGGTTCGGCCTGCAGAGCTTCATCAACATCGGTGTCAACATGGGTCTGCTGCCGACCAAGGGCCTGACGCTGCCGCTGATGAGTTATGGTGGTTCCAGCATGATCGTTATGTGTGTGGCCGCGGCGCTGCTGCTGCGCATCGACTACGAAACGCGCTGCACCTGCGAAGGGCTGCCGGCCAGCGGCGCCGCCGCGGTAAAGCGCAGCCGGAAGGTGGCGTCATGATGGTCGCACGCGCACCGAACCGGCCGGTCCTGATCATGGCAGGTGGCACCGGCGGACATGTGTTCCCGGCGCTGGCCGTGGCCGAGGAACTGACGGCGCGCGGTGTGCCGGTTTCCTGGCTGGGCACACGGCGCGGCCTGGAGGCGCGCGTTGTGCCGCAGGCGGGCTATCCGCTGGACACGGTGCGCGTCTCCGGCCTGCGCGGACGCGGCTTGCTGCGCCTGCTGGCGGCGCCGTTCATGCTGGCCGGTGCCCTGGTCCAGGCACTGCGCATCGAGCTGCGGCTGCGTCCGCTGGCCGTGCTCGGCATGGGCGGTTTCGTCTCCGGTCCCGGGGGAGTCGTCGCCTGGTTGCTGCACCGGCCGTTGCTGATTCACGAACAGAACTCGGTGGCCGGTACCACCAATCGCTGGCTGGCCCCGCTGGCGCGCACGGTGATGGTGGCGTTTCCGGGCAGCCTGGCACACAAATACCGGCCGGTGCACACCGGCAATCCGGTTCGCGGCGCGATCACCCGACTGGCGGCGCCGGCCGAGCGCTTCGCCGGGCGCAGCGGCCCGCTGCGCATCCTGGTGGTTGGCGGCAGCCTGGGCGCCACGGCGCTCAATACCGTGGTGCCGGCCGCGATCGCGCAGCTGGCCGTGTGTCCCGAACTCTACCACCAGACCGGAAGCCAGGACCTGAACGGCGTGCGTGCCGCCTATGCCGCGGCCGGCATCGAGGCGCGGGTCGAGCCGTTCATCGAGGACATGGCCAGCGCCTATGTCTGGGCCGACCTGGTGATCTGCCGTTCCGGTGCTCTGACCGTGGCGGAACTGGCGGTGGTCGGTGTGGCAGCGATACTGGTGCCGTACCCGCATGCCACCGACGATCACCAGACCGGCAACGCGCGGTTTCTCGCCGATGCCGGTGCGGCCATCCTGCAGCAGCAGGACAAGGCGCAAGACTCCTTGAGCGTCCTGCGGGCGGCGGAGG
>Ga0210112_1000302_pt1 | contig 13835 bp, 9 predicted proteins | sample Joice_ThreeSqC_D_FD_184875 | JGI IMG/M metagenome (GOLD analysis project Ga0210112, IMG submission 184875) | Wetland microbial communities from San Francisco Bay, California, USA, that impact long-term carbon sequestration - Joice_ThreeSqC_D2... | ecosystem: Environmental > Aquatic > Marine >... | reverse complement strand
GCACAAAACTTAAAATGAGCGCCAAAATTGCGTTATTGCCAACTATAAATCAAATTGATCGTGCTGACAGCACGTTCCACAATTTTAGGCATTTTAGGCACTTTAGGCATTTTAGGCATTTCAACACGAAGCTTTCCGCTAAATAACTTGCATGGCATTTTTCATGCACACATTTGTACGAGGAGCCAAATTAAAAAGCAAAAGAAACTAATAGGAAACGACCTGTGAATAAGCAAACTGACCCGCGAATGCATACGGCCGAACACATTCTCAACCAAACCATGGACAAAATGTTCAAATGCGGCCGGTGTTTTAATGCGCATATCGAAAAGAAGAAATCCAAATGCGATTACCGTTTCGACCGGGAGCTGACGCGGCAGGAACTGGAGGAGATCCAGACCCGGGTCAACCAGGTCCTAGCCGATGATCTGCCGGTCACGGTGGAGCATGTTGCCCGCGCTGAGGCTAAAAGAAAATATAATACCGACAAATTGCCGGAAAATGCCGGTGACACCCTACGGATTGTTCACATCGGAGACTACGATGCCTGCCCCTGTATTGGAACCCATGTCAACGCTACGGGTGAACTTGGGGGATTTAAGATAACAAGCGCCAGCTTTGACCACGATATTCTGCGCATTCGGTTCAAACTGGAATCACTATAATAATTTGCCTTTTGGAAAGGAGCCAGATATGAGTGTCTTAGTAGCCAAACCAGCACCGGACTTTACAGCCCCGGCCGTCATGCCGGAGGGCGTTATAAAAGAAGATTTCAAACTCTCGGATCTAAGAGGAAAATATGTCGTCTTATTTTTCTGGCCGCTGGATTTCACCTTCGTCTGTCCGACCGAAATCATTGCCCATCATAAGCGTGTGGAACTGTTTAAGGGGCGAAACGTTGAAGTCGTAGGTGTGTCCATTGACTCTCAGTTTACGCACTTTGCATGGCGCGACACTGCCATCGACGACGGGGGCATTGGAGCGGTTGATTTTCCCATTGTTGCCGATATTAAACATGAAATCACCCAGGCCTACGGTATTGAACATCCGGACGGTGTTGCCATGCGGGCGTCATTTCTCATCGACAGGGACGGAGTTGTTCAACACCAGGTCGTCAACAATTTGCCGTTAGGACGTAATGTCGATGAAATGCTGCGTGTTGTGGATGCTTTGCAATTTGCCGAGCAATACGGGGAGGTCTGCCCGGCCGGGTGGAAAAAGGGCGATGAGGGTATGAAGCCTACGGCAGAGGGTGTAGCGGATTACTTATCCAAACACGCCAGGGACCTTTAGCAACAGTTTTGGTTTTCCCCATTATTCGGCATAAAATGTCGGAGTATTGGAGCACTGGGGTAATGGAGTAGTGGAAACAAACTGACAATCATTTTATGTCTTATCCAATACTCCATTGGATCTGCCTGAGCATGGGCGATCTATTTAGGGTTCTTCCATCCCACCGGATTGCTTGCTCGGTTAGAAGAGCTGCAGCTTTTGCCGATAGACATCCGTCACCGTTTTCGGATCATCGGTAATGACGATGTTGTCCCTGATCCATGCCGGCGCCCTGCCCTGTTTGATCATCTCATTGATTTGCTGGTCAATACCGCTCCAGTAATCACCGTTTCCTTCGGTGTCGAACAGGATCACCGGGACCGGATCCATAATCGCCAGTTTCATATTGCATAGCGTGATACCGAGCTCTTCCAGCGACCCCAGGCCGCCAATGTTGAAAATCGGAAACGAGGCGATCTCGAACCACTTCTGACGGCTGTGGCGGCAGGTTGCCTGAAAAACCTGGCAAAAATCCACATCGGTTGTCATCGACTGATCGGTGATATCCAAGAAATTAGCACCGGAAAGAATGCCGCGTTCCCGGGCCAGTATATTGGCCTGTTCCATCACCCCGCTTCCGCCGCCGGTGACAATGCCAATGTGCTTTCCCCAGAACTCAATCAGGGAATCCATGAGAGCGCCGAGTCGTTTTTCTCCCCCCCGGGAAAGCTTCTGGTTCGAACCGTAAAAGGCAAACAGCATGGATTTGTGAAAATCCGCATTGCGTTCCGGCGCCACAAAGTACCCCATGCCGTCGCGCATGGTGTGTTTCATGAGTCGTCCGTTTAATCCCGAAACCCAGTATACTTCGAGGCCAAAGGTATAGTATTCCTCCAGGCGATGATGATCCTGCTGTGATAAAAACGGCCCGTGCTCACAGGAAGGCTCATAAAAATAAAGCGCTTTGAGCTTACCTTCACAGGTCAGGTTGATAATGTCGCGATGCTCGATGATATTGGGGAAAAATTTCAAGGCCAGTACGGCCGGACCGTTTTTGACAACCTCCCCAATTTTTGAAGTTGCATATACATGAACACATTCGCTGGCAGGTGAAAAATCCCGTCTGGCCAGAGCACACATGGCCCGAGTTACTTCACAATTTTGGCCGGGACCGTTTAAAAAGATCTCGGCCTTATCCAACTCTTGGGCATCCCCCTGGATAAGGGCCACGGGTTTGCCGATAAAATGGCAGGTGGAACGATCCAGGCTATCAAAGCGCTTCTCAAATTCGCGCATCTGACGATAGGAATAAAAGTTATTTTCCCGGGTGTCTTTTGGGGGCCTGTGACCGCCGGGTGCCCTGGCAGCCCGATATATCCTGGCAGAAATCAAGGGATTGACAATCGGGTGATCACTTTGATTTACAATTTCCAGATAAATTCGGATGCCCCGGGTTTTGATTGGGTCCAGGACGGTTGCCGGCAAATTACGGCCCATGGCAAAGCCGCTCTGCAATACAACAAAGTGCTCATTGAGATACATGGAGCAGGTGGTTACAACGCCCTCACCCGGGGCAACGTTAACCGAAGGCACTGCTTCCCGAACCTGATAACGGTTGAGAAGCTTGCGGCCATCTTTGCGAAGCAGGATTCGTCCGAGGGTTTGTTTATCCAGTGGTTCTTTAAACCGGCATACGACCTTGTGCGGGGCAATGACGATACTTCCATCGCTCGAAATGGTAGTCGACGCCGGCAGTTTCAGCTCGGCACGTTCAATTGCCTCCAGCACCTCGTCGGAACTCAATAAGGCTTCAGGATCACAGAATACCAGGCGACCGACCGGCAATCCCAGGGTAAATAGATCTTTTATCTCCTCCAGGCCCGGATATCCGGCTATTACTGCCGATGCCACCAGGGTCAGGGTGATATTCCTTCCCTTTATTCTGTCCTCACTGGGAGGATCGCATTTAATCTGGATACCGAGACGGGCGATCCTGGAACGCTCACTGAATACAATATGCTCCGGCTGGCTTTGGAGTTGTTCGATCATGTCCTCGCTGAGCCCAAAAGTGGTTTCGAAGGTCATCGACCGGCTATTTACATCAAGCACCTTGGAAATAACCCCGTCTTCAGATTGAAACAGTCCGCGAAACATATGGTTGTCTTTATGTGTCCTGGCCATGGCCTACCTCGTATCGTATCCCGCAAAAACCGTAAGGAAATTTTCATCCAATTTTTGAGATAACTTCTTGTGTCAGGTAAGAAAGCTTAAATATTATCATTGATTTGAAAAATACAAATGAAAGGCTGGTATAAGGGGTTGTAAAAAACGTTCGAATAACGGAATGTTTTTTTTGACAACCGATAGGTGCGGTTAATGAACAACCCCGCCGCAAGCGACGGGGTATCAAACGAAAACTTTTAAACGCCCCAAGGGGCGGGGAATTAGACCTTTATCCGCCTCAGGAGGACTCGTCCGCCGCAGGCGGATTAAATCAAACCCATGCGCGCAAAAAGCCCTATCAGGCTCCCGGATTCTCCAATAGATTCTCAATCATTTTGATCAACGATTTGTTGACAGAGTCCCCCCCCTTTAAGTGGCACAATTTCATCTCTTGGACCGTTATTTTATCGAGTACCCACCCAAACCCCAATTTATCAAAGAATATGATCGTTTCCTTATCCATTTCCCGATTAACCTCCGTACGCAATCTTCTTCCCCTTTCAAAAGATCCCTTTTTTTCAACTTTTCGTGCTCTGATATTAGTGTATCGTCACATTTGGTGATTTTCTTTAGCGATAGTTCAAAATAGAATGAAATGCGGCTGTGCCTTGTCATATTTGTCTATTAATAATATAATGAACTACCGCGCCCAAGCAGCGGGATATCAATCGCAATATTTATAATCGCCCCAAAGGGCGGGGAATTAAACCCTCGTCGGCGGATTAAAATTTATGACGAATTCCCGGAATCAAACCCCAGAACAACCACCTGAAGGTAAGCGGCCAAACGGCCTGTTTATCATGGATCTCGACGGCACCCTGCTGCGATCGGACCGTACCTTTGCCGCCCCTGATATAGAAGCCCTGAAAACACTCGGTGAAATGAATGTCGTTCGAACTGTGGCCACAGGTCGATCACTGGCCTCTTTTAACACTGTGGTCGTATCGGATCTGCCGGTGGACTACATTATTTTTTCAACGGGTGCGGGTGTTCTGCAATACCAAAGCAGTGAAATTATCCGCAAGGTACACCTCGAACCCCATGAAGTCAGTCGGGCCTGCGGTGTTCTAAATGCCTGCCGACTGGACTTTATGGTTCATCGCACCATACCGGACAACCATATGTTCGCCTATTTGCGCTCAAATGACGAAAATTCAGATTTTGAACGGCGAATTGAGATTTATAAACAATTCGCCATCCCTTTAAAGGATGTTACGGGTGATTTCGGTCCGGCAACTCAGCTTCTGGCGGTGGTACCCCCCGGGAGTGCCCACTCCGCCCTTGATAAAATTCGCGCCGAGATGACTGATTTTAACGTGATCCAGACAACTTCACCGCTGGATGGAAAATCTACCTGGATCGAGATATTCCCCTCCACAGTCTCCAAAAGTCAGACCGCGGCCTGGCTGGCAGATAAGCTGGAAATTGACCGTCAATTGATCGTATCGGTGGGAAATGATTACAACGATATTGATTTGCTGGAGTGGACTGCAAGCAGCTACGTGGTAAACAATGCACCGGCAGATATCAAAAGCCGTTTTGCCTGTGTTGCCTCCAATAATAACGGCGGCGTGGCGGAAGCCGCCAGATGCTGGCTTAAAAAGCAGCTGAAAGCTCATAGCTGAAAGCTGATAGTCAGGATGGTAGAATCCTTTTTTACTATGAGCTTTGAGCTTTCAGCTATGAGCTATTATTCCCGCAACGCGTAACGCGCAACCCGTCCTACCCCGCCACCTCCTTCAATACTTCTTCAAATATGGACAAACAGGTATCGACTTCCCCTGGTTTTACGGTCAGCGAGGGGCAAAACCGGATACTATTCTCACCGCAGCCCAACACCAGCAGTCCCTTTTCAAATGCTCTTTTGATGATACGAGGTCGCATACTGGTGGCAGGTTTTTTGGTTCCTCGATCTTTAACCAGTTCAACGGCTACCATCAATCCTTTGCCACGCACATCTCCCATGCATTCAAAGGTTTTTTGCAGCTCAAACAGTCCGTCCATCAAGCGTTTTCCCTGTTTCTCGGCGTTTTTCATCAAATTATTCTCAAGCAATTCAATGGTTGCCATGGCCGCCTGGCAGGAAAGGGGATTGCCGCCGAAGGTGGAGGCATGGGACCCGGCCTCCCAGTTCATGATTTTGGTTTTGGCGATCATGGCTCCCAGCGGCAGCCCGGAGGCAATGCCTTTGGCCAGGGCGATAATATCCGCCGTGACCCCGAAATGCTCCATGGCAAACATCTTCCCGGTGCGTCCCATACCGGATTGCACTTCATCGGCGACATACAGAATGCCGTATTTTTTGGCAATTTTATAAAGTTCTTTGTGAAACCCGGGCGGCGGCACGATATAACCGCCTTCGCCCTGAATGGGCTCCACAAAAATCGCCCCCACCTCCTCGGCGGGTACGGTGGTTCTAAAAAGCGTATCTTCGACCCAACGTACACAATACAAACCGCATTTAGGATAAGTCAGGTTGTAAGCGCACCGGTAGCAGTAGGCATAGGGAATGTGAGTGATCCCCGGCACCAGCGGATTGTAGTTTTTTTTCTGGACGGTTTTACTGGCGGTCAAAGAAAGGGCTCCCATGGTTCGTCCATGAAAGGCACCGAAAAACGCAATATTTAATTCCCGTTTGGCGTGCCAGCGCGCCAGCTTGAAGGCGGCCTCCACCGCCTCGGCACCGGAATTGCCGAAATAAACCCTTTTGGCGGAACGGCCGGGGGCTATTGCCGCCAGTTTTTCCGCCAGAATGATCTGGGGCGTGTAGTAAAAATCAGTGCCTGACATGTGCAGGAGCCGATCCGCCTGGGCCTTAATCGCTTTAACGACTTTAGGATGACAGTGGCCGGTGGAATTGGTGGCGATGCCGGCGGTAAAATCGAGAAAAATATTGCCATCCACATCATGGACCCAGAGCCCCTTGGCTTTATCGACAACCAGAGGATAAACCCGGGTGTAGGAAGGAGAAACAAATGACTTATCCAGTTTGATCAATTTTTGGGCCCGGGGTCCGGGTAACGCTGTCTTGATTTGCGGTAATTTCATGCAGGTTCCTTTCTCGAATAAAATCGCGATCGACTCTCCAAAATGTTTTACAAATCCAATTTATGATCAAGATGATCAGTATAATCCCTAATTACAACAGCTTATCGTGATTTTCAATTTTGGTCAAGGGTTGAATCGACTGCAAATACCCTGCACCGGATTGCAACAGATTAAAAGAGCTTCCCTGGCGTCCTTGCAGCACTGGTCCAGGGTAGAAGTATTGCTCCCATAACAGCCCAAATGGTTAAGATTTTATGGGAGCCCCGAACGGTCACAGGGTAAAACTTATGTAAAACCTCTCTCGGTCTGTTGACAGTCACTTAAGTATCTTTATAAAATACGGATAGAAGCCGTAATGAACAACCCCGCCGGAAGCGACGGGGTATCAAACGGAAAATTTTAAACCCCACAAGGGACGGGGAGTTTACCCTCGTCCGCCGCAGGAGGACTCGTCCGCCTCCGGCGGATTAAAGTTCAAAGGAGGGACACCTGAAACCTATAAATATACCTGGGAGCGGCGCGATGAATATTGTCAAAACCATCTGCTTTCTTATCATATTAGCACTGGTGCCCGCCTCAACGGGGGCCGCCCAATCCGATCATGAAGTAACCCGCGGACAGGCCCGGAAGGCTTATCAGGACGGCAACTGGAATGATGCCTATCAGCTGTTTCGCCAATTGTGCCTTGAGGCTGTCAACGATCCGAAAATGGTCGGCGGTGACTTTGTTCAGGCCTGGCAGTGCCTGCGCAATCTGAACCGCATAAATGAGCTGGATGAATTTCGCGAAGAAGTGATCGAAAAACATATCGATAACTGGCGCCTGCTGCAGACCGCCGCCGGCAGCTACAGCGGCAACAATCACTGGGGCTATATGGTGGCCGGTAAATTTCAGCGCGGTTCCCATAGCGGCGGCGGTAAATACGTAAACGCCGTCCAGCGGGATCATGTCAGGGCTTTACAATTGATGAACCGGGCGCTAACTTTGGCCGCCCGTGATTCCTCCAATTCCGAAGTTGCCAATTTCTGTCTCGAGTTCGCCCGCGTCATCCTTCAGTACAGCGGTCACAATCAGTCCTGGCGGCTTCAATACTTAACCGACCTGGCCCGTCTGCCCGACTACGAGGCCGGCCAGGGCGACTGGTATGGCGGTGGCACCCAGGGTGCCCCGGTGGATGAAAAGGGAAACCCGGTTTATTACCAAATTCCAGCCAGTTTTCCATCAGCTAAATCAGATGGTGAACGCTGGCGATGGTTGCTGGCAAATGCTGCAAAAACAAACCCTGATCTGCAAACCCATGTCAACTATTCCCTGGCAACCTGACTTCACAGTCAATTCGGCGTTCAAACCCTGTCGTCTTACGGACATTTTTTTGCCCGCAGCGCCCCGGCTCCGGATAAGGAGGCGCTAAAGGATGAGCTGCGCCCCTATGAAGTTCACACCCTGGCCGACAACGAATCGCTGGCCCGCTTGGCCGTCGGCGTGAAACGTTTCAGCCTTCCTGATGAATTTAACTTTATCCGTCTTTTTAAACAGATCCTCCAAAGCCCGGATAAGGGTTACGCGGATGATGCCGCCCGGAATCTGGCCGTAATTTATGAAAACCGCAGATTGTATGACCGGGCGGTGGACTACTGGAGCCAGTATAAAAAATACGATCCTCCCCGCGCCCAGCAGCAAATTGATCAGATCCTGGATAACTGGGGCGTTTTTGAACCCATCGCGAATCAGCCTTCCGGACGCATTCCCACGGTTGAATACCGCTTCCGCAACGGTTCGCGGGTGAACTTCAAAGCTTACCGCATCCGGATGGCAACCCTGCTAAAAGACGTCAAGGCCTATATCCGATCCGACCCGCAGCGCCTGGACCGCAGCAGGGTGGAGATCAACGACATCGGATGGCGCCTGGTCCACGAAAACCAGACTCGGTACATCGGCAAAAAGGCGGCCGATTGGGATCTGGAACTGACCCCTGATAAACGGCACTGGGATCGGCGTGTCACCGTCAAGGTCCCCGAAGCGCTTTCCCGGGCCGGTGCTTACCTGCTGGTTGCCAGCCTGCAAGACGGCAACACGGCCCGCATCATAATCTGGGTCAGCAATACGACGATCATCAAAAAGCCCCTGAACCAACAGATATTGTATTACCTGGCCGATGCCGTCAACGGCCGACCGCTGGGCAATACAGCTGTTGATTTTTTTGGCTACCGCACCGAAAACATCAAAGGAACCAAACGTTATCGAATCCTTCATAAAAATTTTACCCGCCAAACAGACCCAAACGGTCAGATCATAATGGGGCCGGCGGAAATCGAAAACAGCTATAGCTGGCTGGCATCCGTCAGCACCAATGATCGCCTGGCATACCTGGGTTTTTCAGGTATCTGGTACCCGAACTATTACGACCGGGAATACAACCAGACCAAAACCTTTGTCATGACCGATCGGCCGGTTTACCGTCCCAAACAAAAAGTCCGTTTTAAACTGTGGGTGCGCCATGCCAAATACGATCAAGCCGATACATCCGCTTATGCCGGTCAGCATTTCAGCGTAGGGGTCTACAATCCCAACGACGAGCAAATCTACACCCACAATCTCCAGGCCGATGCCTATGGCGGACTCGAGGGGGAGTTTGAGATCCCCGCCGATGCGCCCCTGGGCGTCTACCGTATTTCCCACGGCTCCGGAATCGTCTATGGCGGAAACACTTTTCGAGTTGAAGAGTATAAAAAGCCTGAATTTGAAGTAAAAGTGGAGGCGCCCGCAGAGCCGGTTAAACTGGGTGAAAAAATCCCGGCAGTCATCAAAGCCAACTACTACTTCGGATCACCGGTGACCCAGGCCACTGTAAAATACAAAGTCTACCGGTCCGCGGAGGATGACCGGTGGTATCCCTCCTCTTACTGGGATTGGTTTTATGGACCGGGCTACTGGTGGTACGGATATGACTATTCCTGGTACCCGGGCTGGGTGCGGTGGGGCTGCAAACAACCGCTGTGGAACTGGTGGCCCCGGCATTCGAATATCCAGCCGGAAATTGTGGCCGACGGTGAAGTTAAAATCGGTGCCGACGGCACGGTGCGAATCGAAATCGATACCGAACTGGCCGGCTTAATCCATCCGGACACGGATCATCGCTATACCATCACCGCCGAAGTCCGCGACCAATCCAGGCGAACCATTGTCGGCCAGGGGCTGGTGCTCGTGGCCCGTCAACCGTTTAAAGTCTATGCCTGGACCGATCGCGGGCACTACCGTGTGGGCGATACCGTTCAGGCCGGTTTCAAGGCCCAGACCCTCGCGCAAAAGCCGGTCCAGGGCAAAGGTTCACTGAAGCTGCTGCACATTACCTATCAGGATAACACACCCCGGGAAACGGAAGTCGCCCGTTGGGACCTGGATACGGATACCGAAGGCCGCAGCGCTATTCAAATCCAGGCCAGCAGGGCCGGGCAATATCGATTGTCCTATCAGCTGACGGATAAAAAAAGCCATGTCATTGAAGGCGGTTACATTTTCACGGTGCGCGGTGAAGGCGATGACGGCGCGCGCTACCGTTTTGCCAAAATCGAACTCGTCCCGGATAAACAGGACTATGCCCCGGGGGAACGTGTCCGTCTCATGATCAATACCGATTATCCGGGGGCGGCCGTCGTTCTTTTCATCCGTCCGGCCAATGGTATTTATCTGCCGCCCAAAATCATCTCCATGACCGGTAAAAGTGCGGTTGAAGAAATAGCGATTTCCAAAAAAGACATGCCCAATTTTTTCGTCGAAGCCATTACCGTCTATGAGGGCAAAGTCCACAGCGAGACCCGTGAAATCATCGTGCCGCCGGAAAAACGGGTGCTCAATGTCGCCGTCGAGCCTGCAAAAAAAGCTTACCGGCCGGGCGAAAAGGCCGATTTTAAAATAAAACTCACCGATTTCAGCGGTGAACCATTTCAGGGAACCGCCGTGATGACCGTCTATGATCGCGCCCTCGAGTATGTCTCCGGGGGCTCCAATGTTCCCGAAATCCGCAGTTTTTTCTGGCAGTGGCGGCGCCGGTATTTTGCCCGGACGGAATCCAATCTGGACCGCTGGTTCTACAACCTTCTCATGGAAAATGAAACCCCCATGGGCAATATCGGTGTTTTCGGCCACTTAATGGCTCAGGATCTAACCGCCGGCAAAGAGGACGCTTCAGGTGAAACCGTGGCGGAGGAATCCGCAAGCTCGGATATGGCGGCGGCCCCGGCTGCGTTCAAGGCCGGTGCGCAACCCGCGGCCCCGAAAAAAGAAAGGTCCGCCGGCCTGGAGGACAGAGAAGGGGACCGCATAGAACAAGAACCGGTCGGTGGTTCAGCGGCCTCACAAGATCTGGTTAAACCCCAGGTGCGCACCAATTTTGCCGATACGGCTTTCTGGGCGGGAAGCGTTCAGACCGATGCCGGCGGTATGGCGCAAATCGATTTTGCCATGCCCGAAAACCTGACCGGCTGGAAAGTGATGGTGTGGTCCATGGGCCACGGCACAAAAGTGGGCCAGGGTTCGGTGGAGGTTGTCACCCGCAAGGATTTGATCCTGCGCCTGCAGGCGCCGCGATTTTTCGTGGAAACAGATGAAGTCGTGCTCTCGGCCAATGTCCATAATTATTTAAAAAACAAAAAGACCGTCCGGGTTCGGCTGGAATTTGAGGGCGGCTGCCTGGCCCTGATGCAGGCAGATAAAAGTGAAAAGTCAGTCGTCATCGAACCAAACAGTGAAAAACGGGTGGATTGGCGCGTAGCGGTGGTCAAAGAAGGCCAGGCTGTCATCCGCATGCAGGCACTCACCGATGAAGAGTCCGATGCCGTTCAAATGCAGTTTCCGGTATATGTGCACGGCATGACCAAGCAGGTGCCGCGCAGCGGTGTCATTCGTCCTGAAGCAGCCGAGGCATCGCTTTTATTCCAGGTACCGGCCGAGCGTCGGGTCGACGAATCGCGACTGGAACTGCGCTTTTCACCTACCCTGGCCGGAGCCATGGTGGATGCATTGCCCTATTTGACCGCCTACCCGTACGGCTGCACCGAGCAGACCCTCAATCGCTTTCTGCCGACGGTGACCACCCAGCGGATCCTGATCAACATGGGGCTGGATCTGCAGGCCATAAAAGAAAAGCAAATCAACCTCAATGCCCAGGAAATCGGCAATGATCGGCAACGGGCCGGCCAGTGGCGGCGTTATGACCACAATCCGGTGTTTGACGGGCAAACCGTCGCGGATATGGTCGCCGCCGGCATCAAACGTCTGGCCGATATGCAGTTATCGGATGGCGGCTGGGGCTGGTTCAGTGGGGATGGTGAAAAATCATACCCCCACACGACGGCCTACGTGGTTCATGGGCTTCAAATCGCCCGGGATGCAAAGGTAAGGCTTCCGGCCGGCATGCTGGAGCAGGGGTTACAGTGGCTGCAGGATTACCAGAACAAAGAAGTCGAGCGGCTCAAGCGCTGGGAGCATAAAAATAAAGACGCCAAATCCCGCGCCGACAACCTGGACGCCTTTGTTTACATGGTGCTGGTGGATGGGGGTATCGATGGCCGCAAAATGCGCGAATATCTTTATCGAGATCGCACCCACCTGGCAGTTTATGCCAAGGCAATGTTCGGCCTGGCGCTTTACAAATTGGAGGATACCCGCAAGCTAAATATGATTTTGCAGAACATCGAACAATACCTGGTGTCCGATGATGAAAACCAGACCGCTTACCTGAATCTGCCCAACAGCTCATACTGGTGGTACTGGTACGGTAGTGAATACGAGGCCCATGCATATTATCTCAAGCTCTTGTCCCGGACTGAACCCAAAAGCCAAAAAGCATCCCGGCTGGTGAAATATCTGCTCAACAACCGCAAACACGCCACCTACTGGAAAAGCACCCGGGATACGGCGGTGATCGTTGAGGCTTTTGCCGAATACCTCACCGCCAGCGGTGAGGACCGGCCGGATCTGACCCTGGATATTTATTTTGACGGCCGCAGGACCAAAACGGTGAAAATCGACGCTGAAAATCTCTTCACCTTCGACAACAAATTTGTTCTGGAAGGCCAAGACATCACTACCGGAGATCACAGGCTGACGCTGAAAAAGAGCGGCCGGGGCCCCATCTATTTCAATGCCTACCTGGACTATTTCACCCTCGAGGATTTTATCACCCGCGAGGGCCTGGAGATTAAAGTCAATCGGCGCGTTTACCGTTTGAAGGAAGCCGATAAAAAAATCAAGGATGCGGGCTCCCGGGGCCAGGTGGTGGATCGCAAAGTGGAAGAATATGAACGGGTGCCCCTGGAGAACCTGTCGACAGTGGGCAGCGGCGACCTTGTCGAAGTAGAGCTGGAAATCGAAAGCAAGAACGACTATGAATACCTGGTGTTTGAAGATATGAAAGCCGCCGGATTTGAGGCTGTCAATGTTCGCAGCGGCTACGATGGCAACGAAATGGGGGCCTACGTGGAATACCGCGACCGCAGGGTGTGTTTTTTCGTTCAACGCCTGGCCCGCGGCCGACACAGCATCAGTTACCGATTGCGGGCTGAGATACCGGGAAAATTCAGCGCCCTGCCCACCCGGGCCTACGCCATGTATGCACCGGAGCTCAAAGCCAACTCGGATGAGATTAAGCTGGTCGTGATGGATAAATAGAGTGTATCGCTAAGTTGGGGACTGGAGAAATGAATGACTACAATTATTAATAATCGCGCTACTATACACCGCGGCAGGGTATTTGAGTTGGTGAGAGAAAATGTCACCCTGGAAAACGGCACAACCACCGATCTGGAATTTATTGAACACCCCGGTGCGACTGCCATCATTCCTTTTTTGGACGACAAACGGATCGTTTTGCTCAAACAATACCGGCATGCCTTGAAAAAATATATCTGGGAGATTCCCGCCGGGACCCTCGACCCGCAGGAAAAAATCATCAGCTGTGCGAAGAGGGAACTAATTGAGGAGACGGGATATTCAGCCGGGCAGTGGCACAGGCTTGGTGAAATCACACCGGTGCCCGGATATTCAAACGAACGCATTCATATTTTCCTGGCAACGGAGCTGCAGCCAGCCGATCAAAATCTTGATGAGGATGAAGTGATCCAGGTGCAGGCGCTTGATTTTCTCAAAGCATTTGAAATGATAGGTGATGGAGAAATTCAGGATGCCAAATCCATTGCGGGACTGTTTTTAGCGTCTCAATGGCTGAAATCAAATGCGCAACAATCTCGAGACTTGCCTTGATAATCTAAAGCGGTTGGAAAATGCAGATGTGC